>OLPQ01000533.1_pt1 | contig 32847 bp, 26 predicted proteins | sample 1672451 | NCBI WGS metagenome assembly OLPQ01 (sample SAMEA3136687, study PRJEB25190) | human gut metagenome | biome: human gut; feature: human-associated habitat; material: faeces | place: Austria | collected 2013
TCCTAAGTGACAAGTTTTTATTATTTCACTTGTCTACCTAGAAGGGAGCATATCATTTTCTGGTGCTATATACAAAAGCGACAGGCCTCCTATCGCATAAATCAAGTATTACGCTTAAATATAGTTTACCTTTTTTATCGTCTTCTCCAACACCATATTTGAATTCTGATATATCTGTTACCCATTTCTGATTTATCATGTCCGATTTAAATTCTCTATTAAGGATATTTTCGGCAACATAAGCTGGATCAGATGCAGGTTTAGTACAACAATTATACCGATGCTTTATATATGACTGGATTTTCTTCTTGCAGCAAATCCTTAAAACACGTTTGTCATTAACAGCTATTTTATAATCATGTGCTAGAGTATCCCTTATACGTCTATAACCCATATCTGGATGTTCATCATGAATCTTTGTAATGGTATCGGCTATGCGTTCATTAAGATTATCATTATCACTATTTACATGACCTAGCCATTTATAATAGGCTGATCTAGCTATTCCAGCAAACTCGCATAACGCCGATATGGAGTATGTCTTATTTTCATCAGATAATTCCTTGATTGCAAGGTATTTTGTTGTATTGCGTGTCTTGGTCAGGTTCACCTCCTCTCTATTTCGTCGAGTTTTTTAAGAAATCAATCTCCATTTGTTGCTGCTGTGTTTGAGCTTTTAGTAGTCGGTTTTCAGCTTTCAACTTCTCAATATCTGATAATTGAGAAATCGCTTTGTTCTTACCTCGTCGATCATATAATCCTTCGATTCCTTTATCTTTATATTTTCTAACCCATGCATAAACTTGTCCGTAGGAGCAACCATATTTATTCGCTGTAGAAGCATAATTACATCCCGTGTTTATGCATTCTTCGACAATGTTTATTCTTTCTTCAAGGGTTGTATTTTTTCTAGCACCGTTTTTAGCCATGAGATATACACCTTCTTTTCTGGAATTTGTTAAATCTTCATGGTTATTATACTGCTTAATCCATGTACAAACAGTACTTGGTGCATGAATTTTGTATTTTGCAGCTAAATCCTGACTCGTTATATTGCCTCCAAGATATTCAAGAACAATCTTCTTCTTAAATTCTGCAGAGTAATTACATAAATCAGCATTTTGCTTTTCTAGACCGTCTTCTCCAAATGTTTCGTATTTATGACCCCACCTGCGGATGATACTAGCCTCAATTCCATACTCTTTACCTAATTTCCAATAAGAGATTCCGTCCTCAAGGTGTTTCTTTACGAGCTCAAGTTTCAACTCCTTACTATACTGTTTCCTAGACATAAAAATATGCTCCTCATATGATAGATTTTTGGATATTTCCATTGTCTACCATATGGGGAGCATATCATCTATAGGGTTTCGAGCAAAAAAGTGTTCTACTCAAACTCGGCAAGTCCAAAGATATTCTTAAACACATTTGTTTAAGTTTCGTATCTTTTTTGCCGTTATTTTATTTCAGTTACATATATTATTTTGGCTCGCTGATTTTCTATTTCCAATTTGTTGCCACTTCATTATAACTGCGTTGAGATTCCTTCGCAATCATTATTTTGAAAATATGCTTCAAACCACACCTGGTTCGCCTCCAATGCATTTACAACAGTGCTTACCACTATTTCTATATATGATGTAACCAAACAGTTTGAAATAAGAAAGCACATTCCCTTTAGGCTTCAACAATTTTCTAATTCTCATACAATTGCTTTATCTATTCAATCCATTCTTTAGGATTTATATCATGAAATTCTGAAACCTTACAAAACAGAATATGAAGATTATGATAGAAATAATTTATTTTCTCTTCATGATCTGCTATCCACTTTCTCATAACAATTTCAAAAAATCTCTTGTATTTATTAAACACTTTTTTGTTGCTATCTCTTTTTACTCCTTTCGTTGAATCCTCATTCTTCTTTAATTCCTTAATTTTTTCGTCTATCTTATTTATATCTACAAGAACATTATCCCTAAAATAGATTTTTGTAAACCCCAAACTAATAATTGTAGAATCAAGCCAAAATGCATCATCATTCAAATATAATTCATTTGCATATTCAAAAACTAATTCTTCCGGTGATTTATCTCCTGGCAATGCAATTGTATAATTCTCCAACTTATGCTGTGCTCTCTTATCACCATCAACAATACAAATTGATCTCATTGTACTTCGTAACAACTTATCATCACTAAAAATGTTTACAAGCGCATCACCTGAAATATTTGCTTCAACAAAATGAAACAAACTTCTTACTTGTGAAAATGTTCCGCGCACATTTCTTTCAAACGAATCAAATATACATCTTAGAAACAATCTAGCTTCCGCATCTTCTGTAAAAATTGGAATTGATCGGCTAATATATATGTCCTCCTTTGACTGATTATGTAAATACATTTTTATCTTATATATATCAGCATCTTCCATTTGTACCACAGAAGTAATATTATCTAACAGATATATTACATTATGTTTCTTTTGGAATGCATATTCTAAAAGAGACAAACTGTGCGATGTACAAATTAATTTTATCTTATATTTACTTGTATACTCATCCATCAAATCAAGTAATTTATTTTGAAACGCCGGATGCAAAGTTGCGTCTATCTCATCCACTAAAAGAATGCTTTCTGTTTGATGTTGTGAATCAATATTTTCATAGTAATATCTAAGAGAAACAAGTGCCGTTAATAATATCAACAAATTATCTTCTCCTGATGATATTGTATTTGAATCTATTCCATCAAAATCAGTCAAAAAACTTGTTCTTTTTTTAATATTTCCCATCTCTTGAGTTTGTTCATTTGCAATTGTTATTCCTGTAAACTTTTTATATAAGTCCCTTATTATTTCAAAATAGTCTACTGGCAACTGCTTTTTAATCTGAGCAACATCACTTGAATATTCACCATATGCATACAACCTCGAAAGTCCCAAATACAATACTGGCATTTGTGGTAATTTTTCATTTGCTCCCCGTTTATAATAGGGCTTAAGTGCAAATCTATTTTTTTCATCACTAGTTGTATTATGCCTTCTAAATTCTAATTTTATCCCGCCTTCATACTCACATATAAATAATGACCCCCTCTCCCCTTGTGCAGGATCATTATATTTTTCATCTCCCCTCGTCAAGCTTTCAATTTTAAGATTAATACCATTATTTACACCCTTTATATTTTTTATAACATCTTTATTTTTCAACCATGCAGATGTTGTTTTAACTTCCTGAAACGCATTACTTACCATATACAATACTGAAGATTTACATGTCCCATTTGTACCAGAAATAATATTAATGCGCTTTGATAAGTCAATTTCTATATCTTTTAATTTTCTATAATGTTTTATCTTCAAATAGTTAATCATATTGCTGCCTCTTTATCCAACAAGTACCTTTTCTTGTTCCATTGGTGGTATTTCCAAATCTGAAATTAATATCTCTTTCCCTTTTTTAGAAGTTTTTACGGAATAGTCCAAATATAAATTAACACACGTTCTCCGATTATATAGCTTTCTAATCTCAGGTGTGTCATCATAGCTTAAAAGCCATGGGAATTTTTTTGATTTAATAAACTCAGCAAGTTTCTTATGTTGACTATCTGAATAGTAATATCTATATAACCCCGGCCCCTCCTTATAGTATGGTGGATCTATATACACAAACGTGCAACGATTTCGTTTATACTTAAGTTCCTTTCTCATAAACTCAATAGCATCATCATTAAATACCTTAACATTATTTTTAAATTTAGAAATATCTAAAATGGACTTAATTATTTTTTCTTTATTGAATCTGCAATCTAATTTATAATCCGACTCTTGATTTTTTCCACCTATTGGATTTGCCTTTAAAATTCCAGAAAAATTAGTTCGGTTTAAAAATAATGCGGCAAAACCTATTTGATATGAATTTTTCCCTAATAAAAATGCTAACTCTTTATACTTTGCACATTCATTCCAAGTCTCAATATTTATTTCCGTATTTGTTATCAATTCAATTAATTCATCAGTATAGTTAAATACAGAATTCCAAAAATGATAGAGAAGCGGATCTTTTTCATTTATCACTGCATTCTCTATTATTCCCTCTTCTAATAATTGCCAAGAAAGCGTTGCGCTTCCTGCAAACGGTTCGTAAAAAGTGCAACCTCTTAATGCTTCAATCTCAATCAACTTTTTTACATAATCAAAGAGTTTTGACTTTGCACCCGGATATCTTAAAGGATTCCGCACAGCCTTCTCCTCCCTTCATTTACATTCTTTCCTTCATTATCTTGGTCCCATAAAGCGATCCCCATTCAAATGTATCATATGCTCCGGCATTTCAGCAATCCAAACTTCTGTTTCCCATGCAAGTTCTTCCGCAAATTTCTTATACGTCTTGAAATCCAGAAATGCTGTTACAAATATTTTTCCTGCTGTTACATCTTTCGTCATTTCTGTTATTTCCAATATACGTTTCGGATCCATCGGACCGACCGATGTTACCGATTCCACAAAATAGATCCAGTTCTTATCCTCACGATATAGCACTACATCCGGCATCTTATCATGCAACGTAATTTCAAATCCCAGTTCTTTTAATTTTTCTACATTCTTTACCAAATCTTTTTCTATTGTATCGCCAACGTACAAGCATTCAGAATTTGGTGCAAATCTCGGTGCGAATTCCTCGATAATGGCTTTTTGTAGTTCATTATGCTTACCCGCAGAAAATTTAAAGTTCTCGCCATTTATATTTACCGGCATCATTGTCATCTTCTTTTTAGAAGCATACAAATCAATTAACTTTTCATGATAACAAAGAAACCGCTTTATAGATTCTTTCCATGCTGGTGTTTCCATCGTTCTCAGTATTTTAATTGTTTCTTCCGTCAATCTGTAGCGATAATTTGGGCTGTTGGTTGCTTTTCCATTATCCTCTATCAAAGCAGCAGTACGGAATCTATGCAGTGCCTGCTTTCTAAACGTTTCTCTACTATTTTCCGCATAACTCATGCCATAAAATGTATTAACAAACTGAATAATATCATGAATACGAATCCATTCATTTGTTGCTTCACTCCATAACATATCCGGCTTTATTCCTGCCATAGCCAGTATCACATAGCAGCATATATCCGCTTGCTGTGCTTTGGGCATGCCTATTGTTTGCAGAAATTCTCTTGCTCCTTCTATTTTCTTATCCACAATATCCCTCCAATATCAAATTACAATTTGCCTCCGAATAATCCTTACTTTTAAGCACTTTTCTGCCCATTTCCTGAATATCCTCTAAATCTGGCACAGGCATTGCATTAATCTCTGTTGAATTAACCTGTGTAGACCCATTCAAAATACGATAATATTCGTCATAAAGTGTAGAATTAAATAATACATACAACCCATACACTAGGCATTCTGACATTTCCGTTAATACACCATCCACAAAATTAATTTTATTCTGTGTACTTATCTTTTGGTACTGCGGAAATCTTTTGGCTAAATATACTCCGCACTGTAATCTTCGAGGTTCTTCCTTTGCTGTAAAGCGCTTTACAAATAGATAGTTTTTGTTATCCTGCATTAATCCCCTTTGTTCTGTCACTACATATTCATGTTCTTTCTGTATTGGAAATTCTACTTTTCCCTTTTTTATATGCTGCGAATAAAATAAAGGGATTGCTCCTTCTTCTTCCTCATCACGAAGTATTTCACGATTGCGAAAATCCACGGTCAATCCGGTTTTCATTTTTACGCCTATTGCTGGAAGCGTCTTATCAAACTTATGCAACTTCTTTAATACTTCCACTTCATTTTCATCTGTTACAAGATAAACATAATAGTCTGATCCTGCTACAACCAGATCATACGGAACCGTCAATGATGTCAACTCTCCAAAATCACTATTTGATTTCGATGATGTAATCGTAACGGTTTCTGGTTTTTCACTTGTCTTTTTTACTTTAATAATAATTGTTTCCTGTAACACACTTTCTTTGTCGAAAACCTTATTTCTGCTAACAAAAAGGTGAATATGTTCCAATTTCCCTTCTGTCAGAAAATATTCCCGGAAACGTTTAAAATACGCCCCTGATGTCCATGACCTCGGAATGATATAAACCAGCTCTCCACTTTCACATAAATTAAATAATCCCATAGACGCAAAAATGAAATATAAATTCGGTGCACCATAACATACCTCTGGCATCGCTGTTGCTTCTGGCGCATCTTTCGGAATTTTCATATACGGCGGATTTCCAATCACAAAATCATATTTCTTAGGCTCTGCATTTCCTCCCAACATATGATTAAAATCCAAATACTGGCTCAAAATATAATTATCTTCAACGATATTAACTGTAAGTTTTTTCCTTGTCTCTTCTTTACAATATTCCAGATTACGTTTCAACAATGGCAATACATTTTCATCGTTCTCATAGCAGGTAAGTTCAATCTCCTGAATAGAATCTACTGTTTCCAATCGTTCAATAAAGGCACATGATAATATACCTGAGCCAGCCCCTGCATCAAGTACACTTACTTTGCCTGTTTTCTCATCGAAGTTATATAATCCAGACATAAAACGGGCAGTTTCCATACTGGTAAAAAACTGACCATATTTTTTACGTTCTTTTTTCGGCATACTCTCTATATATTCGTTTGTAAGTTCTATAATTTTTTCTAGCATATTCCACCTACCTACAAGCCTTCTATTTCTTTCTATTATACTATAGCACAGACCCTTTTTCAATGTTTTTGCAGAACATATGTTCTATTCTTTAATTTCCGTTGTATTATAATCATTATCATCTATATCTATAACATCATCGTCACTCTCACCTTTGACAGAAAAGTCTCCTGTCATAAACCATTTGTATGCGCGATCTGCGATAACCTTCGTTTCCACTAAGTCCAGTCCGCCACCCACAATAGCACCTACTCCTGGTAGCATCTTTCCAAGATTTACAATGCCTTTTGAACCAAATTTCGTAATAAATCTGAAACCAACTTTCTGATTAATCTTTGTCAGGACCTTCCCTGGTATCTTTTTTATAACACCATTTGCAAATTTTACGCCAAATTTGATTCCTGCCTGTTTCAACAAACTATTTACTGCCACTCCTGCAAGACAAGCATATACAAAAGTTTGCGTCTGATCACTATTCAAATCATAATCTGCCATGTATGCTGTGCAGGCTATCATCCTCATTTGCACATAAATTACACTTCCGATATTCGCAGGTATCGCAACTGGCATTGTTATAAAGCCACCAAGTCCTGTTACAACTCCTGATGTTGTACATTTGGCAATTTGATTCTTCAGCATATCCCTACAAGCTTTTTCCTTTGTCTCGTGCTTTGACAAATAATCCTTTGCCATATCTTCAACACCGGGACTGACCATCGGTATTCCATTTAAACATTTTTCATAGCAAGAATCTAATAATTTCATAATATCTTCTTGCGTCATTTTTTTCTTTTCCATATTTCTCATAATTCCAATCTTCACATTCTTTATAATCTCAAGAATCATATCCAACGCAGACATAGTTCTATTCAAATTTTATCATAATTGAGAGAATTGCTCCATCCTATTTTCACAAACATGCTCCGCCTGCCAGCCTATCCATAATCTGATGACATTCCTCGTCAATCTGATGCAAATGCTCATTTAATTTTCCAGCAACCACTAATTCCAAATACAGCCCTTTCCGCTGCTCCTTTAAATACGTCTTTCGTAACATTCCATACTTTCCAATCGGATACTCTGTCTCTTCCAAGAGGTGCAAGTCTGGGTAATACAGACCGTCCTCTCCTAAAGTATAGCTAATTCCATTTTCTCCCATAATGTGTTTCTCCATGATTGTCCTCCTATCTTGCTCCCCGATCTTTGTTTTGACTACGGGTATGCTGTTTATTTTTCTGTTCATTCTGTATTTCTTGTTTCTTTTCTGCCAGCTTCGCCCTGATGCATGCCTTGTGACATGGATTGGAGCGTAATTCATAGAATCGCACCGCATAATTTAGAATAGCACTAAGCTGATTATTTATCGTTTTCAGATAGGTAGGCTTAAATCCTTTATCAATCATTTCTTCCTGCCACTTGCATATCATATGAGTTGTGATTGCATTGATAGGCATATTTCCCAAATACGAAAGCACCTTATCTTTCATCACATATTCTTTCTGCTTCATGGTGGTTTTCCACAGTCGTTTCTCCATGTCATCCTTATATATCTCCCAGAAATCGTTCAAAGTCATGGTCGGATCAGAGGTTTGCTGCAATATGAAATGCATATACCATTCCTCTGCTTCCTTCTTCGTCTTAAATCCTCGCTTCTAGGATTTTTTCTTGGTTCCCGTCCAGTCTGTCCACCGATACTGGATATACCATGTACCGTTTGGATCTCGCTTTGCACTACAACTCATGCACTCACCACCTTGGCTCCGCCATACTATTTCTCACGAAAATACTCCACCGGAATTTTGCCTGCGATTGTAAGGAAACCTTTTCCTGCAAGCTCCTTATTCATTTCTCGCAAAATCTTGTAGGATTTCCCCATACTCACACCGAGCATCTTTGCAATGTCTTCTGCACTGTAGTAAATTTTTTCGTTCATAGTGTTCTTTCCTTTCTTTGTTTCTGTACAGTATCTTTTTGTTTCGTTTTACAATATCGTAACATTTGTTTCGTGTCGATATCTTTTTTCTTTCATTTTTTAATCTGGTGTACTATTCTATATATGATGTTGAAACATTCTTAGTTTTAGAGCAGGAGGAAATCACAATGACAGTTGATGAAAATATAAGACGTATCCGGCAAGAACGACATCTCACTCAAAAACAATTAGGAGAAATGATCGGTGCAAGCGAAGCCTACATTCGTGCATACGAAAGCGGCAGAAGAAACCCCAAACCAGCATCCCTTGAGAAAATAGCAGAGGCTCTGGCTGTTAATCCAGAAGTACTTGCCAACTCAGCTTTTGATGGTGTAAAAGCCATACACCGACTTTTTCAGATATTCCGCCAGTATGACGGTTCATTATTTGAATATCAGGATAAAGATGGAAATGATATGGTTGGAATCAGCTTTGGAACATTGGCTTTGATGCAATCATGGTTAGATCGTTATGAAAAATATATGGATGAAGTCGAGAAATGTAATGAAATAAAAGATATAAAAAAACGTGGGGAAGCTCTGCTGAAAGCGGAAGCTGACTTTAATCTTTGGATAGATATATATCCGGAATCGGAAGCATGGCAGGATAGATTGAAAATCCAGAAGGCACATGATGAGGTTACGGATAGAATTGGTACAACCCAAGAGGCAGGTGAAAAATGAAGCTTTTTATTCTAGGAAATGGATTTGATATTGCGCATCAGTTAGATTCAAAATATTCTGATTTCAAAAGATTTCTAGAGAGATATAATCACGAAATATTGGAATCAGATATTCCAAACCCTGTAATAAGCCTTAAAGAAGGTAAATTATATTGTGATAGTAAAAACGCAGCCAACATAATATGGCACTTGATAAATAATGCAGAGCAACATCTATTAAATGATATATCCAACGAAGATATTGAATGGCAACACGTTGAAGAATCAATGGGAAAGCTTGATTACTCTGAGTGTTTTGATAGCTACTTTGGTAGCTGGAATTATGAGGATGATTGTCCAGAATGCGAATGGAAGTATTCTTTGGAGAACCAATATCGTTCATTACAAATTGCCGCTGCCGTTTTACAAATTCAAGATTTTTTTCGTGCTTGGATAAATCAGGTTGATATATCTAAAGCTAATGAAAAAAAAGATTTTAAAAAACTAATTTCTAAAGAAGATTTTTTTATTAATTTCAACTATACACATGTGCTAGAATCAGTTTATCAATATGAAAATATCTGGCATATTCATGGACAAAAAGATAGCAAAAAAATTATATTTGGACATGGTAATATAGATTTCGATTATGAAGATTATGAAAATATTTTATATGGTTCCGCTGCTGTCTTGAAAAACATTCACAACGCATTATTTAAAGATGTATTCTCTATTATTACTGAAAATAGTTCTTTCTGGAAAACGCTAAAAGATGTCTCATCAATATATACGTATGGTTTTTCATATAGTTATGTAGATCTCCCCTATATAGCCAAAATCATTGAAAGTTGTCCTAAATGTAAAGAATGGTATATAGAAGAATATCCTGGTAAGGAAGAAATCAAAAAATATATTAAAATTATTAAGGCTCTAGGATTTAAAGGATGCATAAAGAAATTTAAAATAGAAAAATAACAAGTTTTTTTGCATAACCCAAATCGTACCAACTCACACATAAAAAATCCCTACAAAGCCTATAATTACAGGCTTTGTAGGGATTTTCCTTTTTATTCAAACTCGCAAAGTTTGGTTTGATTTTGGTTGTTTCAATATGGTTATCTATACTATCTTGTATTGATATCTCGTACCTTTTCCACACGTTATTTTTCGTTTCACATATTTTTAGTACCAATCCAGTACCATTGCATTTTTTCATTATTGTGTGTAGTTCCGGTGGCTTGCAGGTTGGTTGGACTATTCAAAGAATAATCGTCCGTTGGTTTGCAAGTTCACCTATGGGTATTATAATATGAAAAAGTGGATTCCGCAACATACAATTTTGCATAAGGAACTGCTTCTGGATCTAAATCTTCGAAAGTAGCACCTTCTACAATTTCTTTGGACCAGTCTACTCCAACCTGACTTCTTATTAAGTCCACCTTTTCCATTGGCAGAGGACTTATAATTCTCATCTTCCCTCGCATACGCCGCACCATTCCAAGTTCTAGGAATTCCTCTCGTTGCCGGTGGTATCTGAAAAGCTACTATACGATGTCCATCCATATTCACTTCATAAATTTCCATAAAGGTAGCTCTTTCATTTGTACCACCAACAATCTCTTTTTTTAGATTCTGAAGGTTTCCATCCTGACGATAGGCCGTACCCACTATTTCTTTTTTATTTGTCACTCCAAAGATAAGCCAAGCCTCTTTAAAACCACGTATATTTGCCTCATTTCCTAATGCCGAAAAATATTTTCCAATATCTTTGAATGAATAATTTGTACGAGCTTCCTTGAATTCGACAACTTCATCTTCAAAGTCAATTATCATTTTTCGTATTTTCTCAATCAGTTGCTGATCTGTATATATCATATTACTTTCTTTCCGCCTTGGACTAATCTTGAGCTAATCTTGGACTAATTAAAGTTTGCAATAAGCTAAACCTACTATCATCTCAACGGACAATCTAACATAGTTACCTTATCTGCTAAATCAAGAAATCCGTTTGAAACTCTCTTCGAATGTTCGATTATTCTATGTGTCCATTTAGTTTTTCATTCCACTCTGCTTCCTTAAATCCAACAATAACAGTATTGCTATTTACAACTAATGGTCGTTTTACCAACATACCATTCGTAGCTAATAACTGTAACTGTTCCTCTTCACTCATTGTAGGAATCTTGTCCTTTAGCTGTATTTCTTTATAAAGAAGTCCACTAGTATTAAAGAACTTCTTGAGCGGAAGTTCGCTCTTGCCATGCCATTCTTTCAATTCATCATAAGTAGGATTAGCATCTACAATATGACGCTCAGTATATTCTATATTATGCTCATCCAACCATTTTTTAGCTTTCTGGCAAGTTGCACATTTTGGGTAGCATATAAATAACATTGTTCTACATCTCCTCATTTAAACTTAGTCTTCTGCGTCGCCATATAATATTTTGATGTTTAATTCATAATCATCATATGTGTTGGGTCTTATAGGTTTGATTTCTTTTAATTCAATATATTTACATTCTTCTTCATCAAACCAAACCACAAAACTCCTATCTGTATCATGGCATATTTGATTACCATATAACTCATAGGCTTTATTAGAAGGACTACGATATACCCTAAACACCCAAAACAACTTATAGCTATTTTCTTTTAACGCAGACTCCAGTATAGAAGTGTTGACTTGTAAGCACACTTGTTGATTTTTCCAATCCTTGTCTACATCAGAAAATTTGTATATTACTTCGTTATTTTCATTTATATACTCATACCCATCTCCGTATGTTATGCCTGTTATCTTTCTTGCAATTCCACTTGGTAAGTAAAAACTCATTTCTGTATCTTCATTATGTGCGGATAGACATGTAGTAATAAGTTTATATACTTGAACATTATTTTCCTGTTCACCAATATTTATAATATCATTAGTCTCTTTTGCAGTTTGAACCGCACATATTTCTTGCGGTGTATAGAAGCCACTTGTTTCAATATATGAATGAAAGTCTGATACATTTAATAATTCTGCCCTATCTTCTGCATATACATCTAATGCTTCAATGAATTTTTGAAATCCATCTCTTTTTACAATTCCTGAAGAAATCCATACCGCTTCCTCTATTCCTAATAATTCATTAACAATATTTGTAAATGCATATAATATTTCCGTATCCGTTTTTCTATCAAACCAAGCTGCAAAATCAGGAACATCAGCCTGTTTCATCCATTTCTCAATGTTCTCAATAGAGAATTCTTCGTATGGAGTTACAACCATCTGATCGGTATGAATCCATTTGTCCTCCATCTTAGTATGTCTACTATTAACATAATCTTGATATGTGTTGGTAAAGTCATCAATTTCATAATAATCACTTATATACCTGATACCTTGTCCATAATCGTTATACTGCAGTTGGCTTGCAAATGCAGCTTCCATACGATGCTTCACGCACCAAACGTATTTTTCAGCCACCGTCATTACTCGAGACATTGCACCATGCGTAGATGGCGAATGCGTATGACGTATACATATATCAATACCCAAATTATTCTTATCTTCACATTCCCAAAAAGTCTTTTTATCCCAGCCTTGATTCAATAAATACTGATATGCAATTGAGATAATTAACCCTTCCGGCTCAAGCGTATCAACATCATATTCCTTCTTGTATTGCTCGATAAAGTCTGCTGTTTCCTTCAAGTATTCGCGAGTTTTATAGTCACTACAAAAGAACCTGTCCAAATGATCACATAGTACATATCGCGCCAAATCATAATCTATTGGACCATATCCAGAAAGTCTTTTTGAATTAAAAGAGTCCTTATACGCTGGCATAAATGAACTTTTTCTGATATATTTCTCTGATATTCTATTTTCACATTCTGCGTCACATAGTCCTTTTGATATTGCAATCTTAACAATGCCTTTGCAATAATACCTAATTGCAGAATTTTCATACTTAAAAAGACCTTCTTCTGAATAAACATTCTCAACTATCCAAGATGATAATTTCTCAAGATATTCTTTCTGGACAAACTTTCCAAGCGCAATTCCATATGCTATTGCAAATATATCTTCTACAATCTGTTCATCGTTGATATCTGCACAATATAGCAATAAATCTAAATACTTTTTGGGATTATTGATTCCCCACTCTGTTAGTTTAAGTCTACAATCATGCCGAATGTCATTATCTACAGAAGATAACCTCCATACCAAAATTAATGGTGCTCCCATGTAATGCTCTTCATCAGATAACACAATCATAGAGGTATCGATCTCTGAATATGTTCTCCAACTAGCATTATAATTATTACGTAAATATGTTGGAATCGACCACCATATATCTCTTTGAGCTGGTTTATCAAAACTTCTTAGGAACTCATCAAGTAAATTTCCACCCAAAGGATGGTTATCAACTTTGCTTACAGGAATAATAATATTGTTAGCAATTTCTCTAAACTCAGCCTCAGAATATTGCATTAATTGTTTAACATAATCACGATACTTAGATGCGATTCCAGCAGATGTATTGGCCAATGTATAACATATCAAGTCAAATAATACAGATTCTTCTAATTTAATATTCGAATATTCTGAAATTAATTTTTCATCTTCCTCTATTGCTATTAGTGAAAGCATCTGATATATACCATTCGTATACTCAATATCAATATTATTTCCGGTCTTAATTACATCATATATTTTTCTACCTATAAGGTAGTCGAATGCAGGTTGCATTCCCCATGAATATACAGTCTCTGGCACACTAAACTCATCTTTACAAATTTGATGTGAATATATGAATCCTTCATTTTCAATAAAAAATAACAAATCCTCCAGATGACTTTTTATGGGTTCCTTACTCTCATTAAGAATATCCTCAAAAGTCACTTCTTTTTTATTGGTTAGCAATGTAGCCACAGTAACCAATACTGTTTTTATCATACTTTGTTGTTTTGTTTCTTTTTCTTGCTTTCTATAAGACTCTTCTACAGAGTCAATTTTCTTCTGAAACAACCTAGTAATAACTAATGAGTTTTTATCTAAATTCCCCACTCTACTATTGCCATATAAATCGCAAAATAATTTAAGTGACATAGGTGTACGTAATATTCCTTTTATCCAATAATTACCACATAAATCAATCTTATAAAATGCTATATAATTATCAAATAATTCATTTACAGACACATCTCCACTACTTGGTAATGTATAAAAACATTCTCGGTAATCCAAATCATAATATCTAGGAAATACATATGGTCTTGATAAAAAAACAAATTTTACATTTGAAAAAATATTTTCATAGACTTGCGTTTCCTCTATTCGTTCCTTCCAAAAACTCCATGAAGAAGCTTCATCTATTCCGTCTACACATATTAAGCATTTAGGTTGAACTACAATATCACAACTTTCATTCAAATATCTATTTCTCAGCAAGGCTGCATTTTCTAAAGCTTGAAACAACTCTAATTCACTCCATGTCGTCGATAGACCTATAGTTCTTGTCAAAATAGATAACCAACTATCACCTTTCCTATAATCCTTTGCTTGCACTAATATTGGAAGATATGTTTTACCCTGGAGCATCAAATTAATCTCACTAACAATTCCTGCCGTCTTTCCCGTCCCCTGATTACCGAGAAAAATGATCTTATTATGACTATCAGAAATCACACAACGCTTAAACTGCTCAAAATCATCTTCAATATTGTCCAAAATACTTTCCACTTCATAAAAATGAGTATAATAGCTAAAATGCAACGAACTATCTTTTAACTCTGAAGAATCACAATTAAGTTCAAATTTCTTTTCAAAATTGTCCCTTTCTATGTCAGAACCACTAGCAACTAACGAACCTATTTCTCTAATAATACATAACCACTCTCCGAAAATAGAAATATCTGATTTTATCTTTTCAAGAAGCACCTTTTCGTTTTCTGTAAATTTCAATCTCAATATATCTTCATATGCTCTTTTCAGTTTCTGAACTATAGCATATATATTTTGAGTCATATCATATTTTTTCTTTGTAGCTTCAAAACTACTGATAAAACAAGAAAGTTTGTCGTGAATATACCCCATCGAATACAAATCAGGTATGTACTTTGGTTTTGCCCAACTATTTATTGCCCTTTGATATGATGTCAAAATCTCTGTTTCAAACACATCTGAGCATTCAAACCAATACTTATAACATCCCTGAGTTTCTGGCAGACATAATTTTTCTTGTATGCTTGTCTCATCCCATAATTCAATTACGACATCCGAGTATTCTTTATTAATTTTCTCACATAGATTTATCCATTTTGATTCTTCTGTATCCTTAGCGACTTGATTATTTTTCACCATTCTCTTTGATGTAAAATCTCTAGGAACACAAACAATATATCTTTTTAATTTAGGACGGACTTTAATTGCTGTATAAAATGAATTTTCAATTTGTGTAAATTGAGATGCTTCCATTTTCTGTGGAAACCACTTTGATTGAACACCAATAACATCACCTGATGTTAAAAGTCCATATGCTTCTACACCGCCATCTCCACCGCTTCCATTTATAAAGGCAAAGTGCGAAATATTATCTTTATATTCTTTCTTAAACCAATATTTAAACAGAATATTGCACATTACTTCAAATGCATGATTAGAGGATTCTCCATGATTATTAAATTTTGTCCAATCCATATTTCATCCTCCCATCCTTTATTTTGATTATAATATTCTGCCACAAATTGCATGCCATTTCCTTCATTATTCTGAATATACTGTAATAGTTTCTTATCAAACCTATCATTCATATATTCAACAATTATTGGACATACCCAATATTGACTTCCCTCCTGAGGTTCCATATCCATTTCTAAAGCATCAAGATAATCCGAAGAATGAAATTTAATGCTATCTATAACTGACAACAAACTCAAAAATATATCCGTAATATTTTGAAGTGTCTCTATAAGCTCTTTATCTTTATTTTTCTTTTTGTCCTGGTATATATAATTATCCATTACATATCTAATACCATTCGCATGAACATAATTATTTAATAGTATATCCTCTCTCATCCACTTATCTACAAGAAAATTATCAAAAATATATTTGACCTTTTCATTATTACTTACCAAATATGATTTGTATTTTGATGTATCAAAAAATTGTTTTCTATCCTCTTTGTTTTCTGAGCTTTCCAATACATTATAAATCCATTTTTCCATAGCTAGTTCTGCGTCGGTTTTTCTTTCACCTGAAACCAATATAGACACATCTAACTCTATCATTTTCATCATAGATTCCGAGTTTATGTTGAATTTTTCTGCTTCTTCATCCGTTAAACCATGTTTGTTCTGTATAACATTCAATACAAATAAATACTGCATTAAATCATCTCTATACTTCCGTAATAAAGTATACGCATCCGAATAGGCATCTCTATTACAACAAAAATCAATAGTCTCTAGGGTTTTACATATTGACATCATTGTCTCTCCGGATAACATATATGGTCCTTTTTTTCCATAAGATACATCTACAGACGAAAATGCTGAATCTGCTAAACAAAAGAATATATACCATATATTTTCAATATCTTGGGAATAAAACTTATAATTAGTGTCTTCTATATCATCCATACGTTCTCCTTCGCATCCATTCAAACAGTTTATTTATATTTTCCACACACCTTCATTCTTACCATTTCTTTCATAACTTCCTCTATCTGCTTTGCCTTATCATGGGATTCAATCAAGAATCCCATTTCAATATTTCCTTGCATTCCGTGATATGAAAGATTAGCTGACGACACCAGTGATTTCTTTACATCTGATACAATAAGTTTCGCATGCAATGCTGCCATCTTGTCATCTTCTTGCTTTTGATATTCATATATCTGTAAGAATCTCGAACGATATGACATCAGCCTGTCAAGTGCTTCTTTCTGCTTTTCTATATCATTTACATATATACGAACATATACTCCTTGCTGGCTTTTTTTAATAATGACATCGAGCATTTCGGCAAAATAATCTGAGATTGAATAACCAGTTATAGTAAGACTCTTTTCCGTATTCTCTATCATATTACGCATTGTATCTTTGGTTCTTAATGTTTTCACACGGAATGAATCTGGTGCAGTAAGAACAAGTTCTGCGTGTTCAATTTTCTTTGACGAATACATCTTCATACAAAGGCTGATTATATCTGTTATCTCTTGTTCAGAACAATTAGTAAAATGATTTCTAAGTTCTTCAATCACAAGACGAAACTGTGCATTCTCTCCATTAACAGAATAATTTTCAAGTGCATCTACAATCAGACCTGCGATATATTCGATTTTTACACTTGTATTCCACATAAATCTCTCACCAATTCTCTGAAATATCCCATTTCCTCATGCTCCGGTACCGGTACAACTAATGCTCTATCAAGTAGGCGGTTACCATTTTCACATGCAGTTTCTGATATCATAGTACAAGAATGACAGGCAGCCCCATTTAATCTCTCACTCGTCGGATTCTTCATAAAGCATTCTGGGTCTGTTGTACATGTTAAACCATTCTCCAGTGCCCCTTTTAAAAGCGGCAAAAACTTATTCATTCCGCCAAGTTCAACAAGTCCACCTAGTGAACCTTCCTTATCCGCCGCACCTGTGTAAATTAAAATTCCACACATATTTTCACTACTATAAATGCGTTCATGTAATGCAGATGATGAATATCCTGACTGCATAGACATTTCCTTAATCAACATATGTGAAAGTGTATGTAACAACACATACTCTGCATTTCTTGGTTTAAAATTCTCCCATCCTTTTTTCTGACAATATGCTGCATAACATTCCTCATATTTATCAGAACGAGATTTCACAGTCTCTATCTGCATCCACTGGTTTATTTTTTCCTTATTTAATTCAATAAATACACCTTCACCATTGATTTCGACTGCCGGAAGCCATTTTTCTCCCGAAGAGCACTTCAATTTTACGATATGTGACTGCTCATCCACTTCTGGTTCTGGTGCCTCCAATCTTGTAAAACCTGTCAAAACTCGTACTTCACGTAATCTATGTATTTTAATAATCCTAGAAATATACTCTTTTAAACTTTCACTCAAAGCAACTTCTTCTGCTTTGAAGTACTTAACATCATGTTGATACTCGACATCCTCATGATGCGTAATAGCTGCATACTCCATTTCTTTAAGTTCAGTAAACTCTTTGATATTTTGGCTTAATCTATCATAGGCCGCTTTAAAGTCTTCATAAGAATATTTATCTCCAAAATACTTCTGATAAGCAAATGAAAGACCTGCCTCTTCTCCCATAGCCTCTACCAATGTTTCAATAGTTGCTCTTTGTGTACCCATGATATCATTAATAGGATTTGTCCAAGGTGGAATTGATATTGCATTTCTTGTGACTGTAAAATACACATTAGATGCACCACGCTGGCTAGGTATTACACTCTTCTTACAAATTTTCGCCTTTGCTCCTGGTCTATGCGGATGGTTTCCTGAACAGCATAGACCAGCAAATTTTTCCTTCTGCATTGCTCCAGACATAACTCTCCTTGCACCGCAATTACACTCAACACGGAGTTCTGCAAGTGATGAAGTATTGCCCATTGATTTTAGGTACATATCTTCTTTACAACTTGTTTCTCCATGATGTACCCACCATCTCCAAGGGAAATCGTCCATATGCCCATCTTCGCATACTGTTATAAATCTCGAAGGGTATGCTGGAAATCCACACTTAGGGCATTTCACTTCACCTTGATTCTTTTTGTACTGGTCCATATCAAAGTAATCTCTCATATCAAATAAGAATTTACATGTTCCCTTTGAACACACATGGTAGTATGGAAATGACACAACTGGAATATCCTCTTTTCCACCTGTCTTTGGCATAAAGAATCGTCGAACATTCATATAACTAGCCAATCTTGCATCTCTAATTTCTTTACCAATATTGTTAATATCCCAGTACTCTATATCTAAAACTGTCAATGAATCATTTACAGCATCCATTATCGAGCCTGGTCCATATGTAGTTATTAACTGATTCGGACGAATCTCGCCCAATTTTTTATAAAAATTCATCAGACACCCTCCCAATAAAAAACTGTTGATGATTGCTCAACATCACGCATAGAATTTAGTGTTGGTTTTTCTTTGTCTCCATAATATTCGCCATAGTATGTAAGCAGCCTCTTCTTATCATCAGCTACTGCTGGAACAAAATAATATAGCTTTTCGTCTTTTGCAATGTTCTTCCAAGTATTGATAAACTCATCCATTTCTTTCTCTGTATCTACATAAGACGATGGTGCAGTTATCTTAACTCGCTCAAGAATTTTGTCTTTTATATCTTTGATTTGTTCATCAGAAATATCATTAATGTTTGATGCTCCACCATTATCAGCCATCATCTCTACCTGTAATCTTAGTAAAGAAACTACCAATGCATGTAATACTCTGTCTCTAGCTCTAGCCGCAAATGGCGTTGCTGTAGTTCCTTCTACATATCTATACATCTGTGAGTGGAAACCAACAAAATTCTCATAATTAGACAAATCCCTTGGTCTGTAAGGATTATAAACAGTAAAAATAATTCCAGGATGCTGTCGACCCACACGGCTTGTTGCCTGAATATATTCAGAGTTCTGCTTTGGCTGACCTACAACTGACATAAGTCCTAAACGGTCAACGTCCATACCTACCGCTATCATATTAGTTGCAATAACAACATCATAACAGCCTTGCTTCTCCTTGTTTTTATCATAAGAAATTGCTAACTTTTCAAGAACCTGCGCAATATCCCATGAAGGTATGCGAGATGTAATTTCCTTCTTTCCCTCAAAACTGAGATACCTCTGTTCTGAGCTATTATATTTATTCTTTACAACACGAATACGGCTTGCTATATCGTCGTCAAGAAGGCGCACTGCACCACCCAATTCTCGAATACTATTAAAGTACCCAATCAATGTGTAATATGGATCAATATAATCCTCATATTCCGGTTCCTTTGCTATATCTAGTGCTGTTTGCAAAATAATTGAATACAAACGAATAAGAGTTGTTTTTACAGATTGTCCGCTCGCACATATACCAGCATATTGACGAAATGGCTTTTTTCCATCACTAATCATTCTACTGATTTTTTCTTCTGAAGCATCAACTAAATTTTCAGTTGGAAGCGGTACTTCCTTAATAAAAAATGAATCTCTTGTATCAAAGCCACTTGGCGGAAATTGTGCAAATTCATTTCTCCCATAAAGGAACTTAATCTGTTCCCCAGCATTTCTAATAGTTGCTGTTGAAACAATATACTTAGGTCGAATCTTCTTTCCATTCTTCTCAATACAACACATCTCTTCTACAACAGTTTCATATCCACCATAAATCGTTCCAAGAGGACCAGTAATTAAATGAAGCTCATCCTGTATAATTAGCTCAGGAGGATAGAATGGTTTACATGCAACCGTTTCAGCCCTTTCCAATCCCGCTGCGACATCTGCATTATGTCTTCCTGCATGCTTTTCTCCAATAGCAATATGTCCACATCTACTACAATATCTATCTGTTCTGCCAAATAGCAAACCAACTCGTTCAGACCATGGAAGTCTCGCAAATTTATCTACAGTCGAAATAATCACAGTAGGACACTTTGCATAAATTTCCTCATCAACAAGATAAACCGGTATGGTTCTTCCTGTTTTTAACGAAAACATACAATTCTTATCTGCACAGTGAATTTTAACATACTTTCCCTTTTCATTGATGTCATATTCATCCCGTGTGATTTCCTTACCACAATAAGGGCATTTAATAATCTGCTTTGTAAGCTTCCTTATAAATTCTTTCTTCTTAAATTGATCAGAATCGCTGTATTCGCTAAATTTATTTGGGGTAACATTACCTCCAACCCAGAATCCAATTGAAATTCTTTCCTTACCATATAATTTTTCATTCTTCTCACGCAATTGTTCCATTGCAACAATAAGACGCATCAGTCTGTCTCTCTGCTGAGTTGTAAGTAAACGAAGCGTGTACCTTAAAAATACTGTTACTCCACCATCTTTCTCATAATCAGTTTCATCTGAAGCTGTCAGTCTCCTATATGCTATAGTAAAAGCAATCAGCCCTAAATATGCCTCTGTCTTACCACCACCAGTAGGGAAGTATAATAAATCAACAATATTTCGTTCCGGAGACTCACCATCCATAATCCCATACAAATTCAAAAGAACAAATGCAATCTGGAATGGTCTCCACTCACTGTGATCTTTCTTTCTTCCTTTTTCTGGCATATCAGTCATATAATCTCTTAAGCTGCAAGGAATGCCATTACCATAATCTTTTGAAAAAGCTGTAATACTTCTCTGTAAATACATTGCTTGATTCATAAATACAAACGCTTGATATACCTTATCATTGTTTTCAATCAAATCAATTCCAGCATTCATCCTACGATTTGCATCATTGCATTTATCAATAATAGTCTGACCTGTTGCCTTAAATTTATCATCATGCATAGCTTCGTCGTTTGTCAATACATCTGTAATCCAACTTCCATACATTTCTGTCAATGTACGAAGATTCTGAATAACTTCTGACTTTTTCTTTGGTGAGCCCATCCGAAGCATCGAAAAGGCATGCTCCGGCATATCATCTATCTGTGCACTTACACTTGGAATTTCATAATCTGGAATAAATGATGATTTTATAGCAGTTGCATTTATCTCTTCTGCTTTCTTTTCCCAAGTAGCAGCACAACCTCTTCCTCTTGCATAAACTGGTCTGCCTTTATAATAATATTCATCCTCTAATTCAACTTTTCTACAGAGATATTCTGGTACAAAAATAGGACTCATTAAATCATCTGCTATGAGCATCTCCACCTAGAACATTACCTTTGCATATTCTTTTTCATCGCCATCTGACTTATCATTATTATGCAAATAAACCGATACCATCTTGTATCCATTGTCTAACTGCATCTTCATAACATAAATATAGATGTTTCCATTAGACTCAAGTGGAATCTGCTTCGAACGCCCCATCAGATTAAAATCGATTTCCACAACATCATTCATCTGCTCACGAATATATATGGTATGTTTCTTCTTTTTCTTATTCTCTGCATCTTCTTCTAAGGTTTCATCTATTACTTCACCCTGCACCTGTTCTGCATAATACTTTCCCCAATTAATATAAGCATTAACCTTTTGAACATCATCAGAGACATAGAAAGACACACCTATAGAAGACGGCTTCTGAAAACCACCTTTTACTCTATCCTCTGCTTCCTCTTCTTCAAAAATTCCTGCCTCCAAAGTTTCTCCATCAGCATCGAAATTCTTTTCTGTAAACTCTACATCATTGTAATTTTCATCTTCCGTTACATCTGTATCAGCAGGATATAATAATCCCGTAATATAACTACTCGTTGGTACTTCATTCAATTGTTCACAATCTGATGTTGGTCCTATTAAGTCTTTTCGTACTGCATCTAAAATCTTCTGTCGAACAATAGCATGTTTAAAATCCTTTATATCAGCCATCTACAACCTCCGTTTATTCTCCATCTACTACAACAGGATTTGCCATACCAATTACATATTTGAATGTATTACCTACTATAATCTTATCCCCTGGCACTAGGCGGTACTCCCAAGTCTTTCCGTCCGCATCCACCTGCGATGCACATTCGCACCACTTAATTGCAGCCTTTGCTTTTTCCTGTACATCTTCATTATCTGTTTGATTTACAGCCTTCACTTCAATCATATATTTCTTGTCAGCCGTCTCTACTAAGAAATCAGGATTATACTGTTTTGCCGCCTTATAAAATAGTCCTAACTGGTTCAAAGGTGGCTTTATAAATCTAATAACTTCTGAATCCTCTTCTAATACCACAGACAACCTTCTCTCATCATCACTATCAAATGCATTCTCTGCATAGTATGATTTCTTATATCCTTCAAACAAATATTGCTTAATATTTTTCTTATCTGGCACTTCCTTCTTAAAATTCAATCGTCCATTTTCCTTCATATTCTTCGCAAATGATTTGAATACAATAAGGTCTTTCTGAACGTTAAATACAAACTCAGTGCTTTCTTCCTTTGACGCATATATCTGTTTTCTTAAGTCCTCTACTATAACAGTTGCGTATCTACGGACAATCTTCTTTTTTTCTTCATCCGTACCTTCGATTAATGCGAGATACTGATCAACCACCTCAAGAATAAATTCTGCATCATCAGAACTAAACTCCGGAATACTCTCCAATAAAGAAACTGCAAGCATATTCTCAGGATTTTCTACAATAAGTGCATCTGCATCCAGCACTTGCAGCAACTTACCATTTACAGCGTCATATCTCTCGATTCTCGATGCCGCAACATCAAAATCCATAATATTTCGTTTAACAGTAAAAGACTTAAATGTAATTGTCGAACTGTAGCTAATTCCAATCTTTGGAACAGAGATAGCAACTTTCTTTAACTCTTCAACTTTCTTGACAAACTCTTGTTTTGCATAGGGCAATACATTCTTACTGCCAGATGACTTCTGTAAATCAATCTGTAATGAAGCATCCCCCTGATGTACAGTAAATGATGTATCAACTGCATCAGTGCTCATGCCCGTCTGTGTCATTTTGTGATCTGATGCTGTGCCATCATTTGTTTCTTTTTCAGCATCGTTAGCAAAATAATCAAAAATAGACATCTGTCTACTATCACTTTCGGACTTCTTGGGTGCTACTTTCTTTACAAATGCTTTCTGATACTCAGCAAACAGATTCTCCACCACATTTTCATTATTCAAATCTTGGTATGATTTCACTTTACTTTCGCATAACGCTTCATCAAATAATGAAATCTGCTGGTTCTCAACTGCTGGCTCTACCATAACTGTTTTTGTGTTCGATATATCTTCCTCATCAAGATTTCTCTTCTTAAATACAGGGTTATTCTTGATATCATCCACAATCTCTCGATAATGATCGTGAGCAACAATATCCAAGGTATCTAATTCTTCAATACCCGTTATCTCACCAAAAGGAAGCCTCAATCCTCTACCAATAGTTTGAAGTGCCAATATATCACTCTTTGCAGCATTAAGTGGGATAATCGTAAACAGATTATTTACATCCCAACCTTCTTTCAGCTTATATACATGCAGCACAATCTCAATTGGATTGGTATTTTTCTCAATGGTTAGTAATTTCTGAATGTTTTCTTCTGTCTCTGCACCACTTGTGCTGGAGTCAATTTCAATAACCTTACCAACATAACGACCTCCAAAAAAAGCATCGGAATCTATTTTTTCTTTTATTTTTCTAGCATGTGTTGTATCTTTACAAGCTATCAAAACAATTGGCTTTACTTGTTCTAATTGATTATCTATACAATATTTATATACGATGGACTTTCTTCTCTCATGAAGCTTGATTCCATCTTTCAACTTCATTTCCTCTATATCATCATCTGAATATCCTGCTGTATTTGTTCTTCCCATAACAACCGGAATCTTCAAAAACTTCCCAGCTCCATCCTCTAATCCGTAGTGATAAATAATATTCTTATTTGTACTCTTAGGTGTAGCAGTATATTCCAACCCCAACACTGGATTCAGATAATTAATCGCTTTCTTTGATGCTGGGGCATAGTAACGATGCGCTTCATCCATACAAATAACCAAGTCATCAAACGAACGTAACACATCCGCAAAAGAGCCACCCAAATTTTCATTAAACTTGTGAAATTTAAATTCAATATCTCCCCTAGTAAAAATCTTTGAGATATTAAAGATAAATATCTGAATATCAGATGTCTTTTCTACCACCATTTCCTCCTGGATATATCTTACCGGGTATGATAAATAATTTTCCCCATCATAAACTTTTGGTCTTCCCATCTCTGCTTCAAGTCCCTTAAACATGTATTTTGGATGTCCCGGGACCGCCTCTCGACGCATCTTGTCATAAATCGTATTTCCTGGTGCCAGAATAAAGAAATGTTTGTACCCTTTTGTCTTGTACAAATAATAAATGCATGCACCCATTAAACGGGACTTACCAATACCGGTTGTCATATCAAAGCAGAATGATGGAAAATCAAATTCCTTATCTACAGATATTGTATGTGGAGCTTGGCAATTCTCTGATGCTATTTTCTCTGCTTCAGCTTTTGAACCAGTTCTATACTCAATCTTGGAACTGATTGCATCAAAGAATTGTAGCGCTTCATACTGAGGATCACGCAGGCTCATAGCCCATTTGATTTTATCTACTGAACTCATTATTCCTGCACCTCACTTTCAAAATTACATTTATCCAATAAATCCTTTGGTATTTTTTTCACTTCCACATTCTCTGGAAGAATCATGTCAGCTTGATTTTTCTTACAATAGATAAGTAAACTCTGCTTATCCCATAAGTTCTTCATTATCGACATCACATACTTTGTATTAACAAATTCTTCTGTGATATGTATGAATCGATTCTCTGATGAATGTCCTTGAAACTCCCCGGATGGTTCATAGGTAAATCCTTCTATCTTACAAATAGCTTCACATACCATATCCCATGTATAAGACGGATTTATTTGATAAACAGGAAGAACTTTGTTTTTTACAAGTAATGGTTCTGCAAGTTCGTAGAATTTATATCCCCCACCACCTTGCCAACATACCTCTTTAGAAATTCCTCCCTGTTCACCATCAATTACGTTATCAAGTCTAACTTTACAATGCGAGTAAGCTTGATTTCCCATCTCAATTCCTATCCATCTTCTATTGAGTTTATGTGCTGTAGCTGCCGTAGTTCCTGACCCCAAAAAACTATCTAATACCATATCTCCTTCTGATGTTGTCATTTCAATAATTTGCTTCAGTAGCTTTTCTGGTTTTTTACCATTAGGGAATGTCACATCGCCCTCTTTAGTTAAATTCTTCATCCATGCATTCATGTCCCAATATGTTCCCTGTAAATCCTTTTTATACAGTTTTCCATCTATTATCTCCGAAGTATCTCTTAACCAAACAAATAAATTGCATACATCCCCTTTATAAAACTGTTCATAAACTATGCCTCGATTTTTTCCAGTTTTAGGAATATATTCTATTGATAGATATTCATCTTCAACACCAGCTTCTTTTCTATAATCCATAACTCTTGTCCTTATTGAAGTCTGAGCGTTGGTAGTTCTAAATACATTTATTCCGTATTTTTTATAAACCTCTTGTGTAGTTAATCCCTCTCTTTTAGCAACTTGATTAATAGATAATGTTTCAACTCCACTTCTTTTATATATTTTAATTTCATTTCCATCACCATCAACAGTTGATCCGATATATTCTTTTTCTCCAGGATTAACCAAAACACTTGTATATTTCCAGCTCTTACCTTCGTCTATGTACTGCTGTATCAATTCAGACATTTCAGTATATTTATATGGTCCATTAAATAGAGGTAGCAAATCATAATTTTTAGCATACACTAGTATATATTCACAATTTTTCTTTAATCGCTTATCTTCGCCTCCACCAGATGCCCCTGCAACATTTTTCATATTTACGGAAATCATATTAACAAAATTACTTCTTCCAAAAATTTCATCACACAATACCTTTAAATATGCCTGTTCTTCATCATCTATCTGAATCCAAATAGTTCCATCTTCGGCAAGTAAATTACGAAGGATTTCTAATCTTTTTTTCATTATTCCTAACCAAATGGAATGCTCTAAATTATCATCATAATGTTCAAATGCCGCTCCAGTATTATATGGTGGATCAATATAAATACACTTTATCATCCCCGTATACTTATTTTCCAAAGCCTTGAGTGCCAACAGATTATCCCCATGAATCAGCATGTTTTCTGTATTCGATTCACCATATGATTTTGATTTATCTTCAATTAATATTCTCGGTTCTAGTTTCTCTTCCTCATATTTACCAACCCATGTCAATTCTAACTTGCCTTTTTTATCCATGGTAGCCTCCTAAAACTTAATTACTATCTTTGTTACCAGTTGTGTTTTTACCAATATACCTTCTGCAAACTGCTTCTGCATATTTACGGCCTCTTCTTCCAATGTCGACATTTCATCATGAAAAGCCTCAATCATCTTTTGTTTCTGTTCTTCTAGAATTTCTATTTGTTTCTTTAATGCAATCTTCTGTCTAAAATCTCCTTCAATTGCATATTTTTCTTTAAGCTCGTCTAATTCCGAGGTATCCTTGACTGTAAGCAAATATTCCTCTTTTCTTGATTGCAGCCAATTATCCAATTTTTTCTGATTAGCAATCAAAACTGTTCTTTTAGATTCTGTATATTTCTGTTGCATAAAATCATCCACTTTATCAATATATAAAAGGATTTCTTGATTATTAGGAGTCTCTTCTTCTAAGCACTGCTCATTCAATTTTTCACAAAGCTCTCTAGCCAACACATCTGAAGCGCCATATATTTTTCCTGTTATATCAATAATTTCAAATACTGCATCTTCAAGAATCTCACCAACATAAGAACCCCCAACAAGTAAATATCCGTGTTGAATCCCCGGAATTTCCAAGTCTATATTAGTTTCATAGTACTTTGGATATATCTCATTTTCCTCTTTACTTCTACTATTCCAATACTTAAACTGTGAATCATATTCCGCAATTTCTTTCATAATAATATTAAAATGAGACTTATGTTGTTCCTCTGTCTTATATATAAATATGGATTTCAGTTCATCCATTTTCTTGTTTCGTTTCTTTTCTAATTCCTTTTCCAAATCCTTAAATTGCTTTGTAAAATCTGATGTCGTTTTACATTCCTGATAAATAAGTGTAACTCTTTTTTCAAAATCTGCTCCACTTTCTAATAATCCAATAGCTTTATCTGATGCACCAAATACGCCTTGGAATAACTCGAATTTTTCTGAAAGAATTTCATATACTCTCTTATCTGCTACATTCTGAGTATTAAGCAAATTAATAACCACAACGTCGTTCTTTTGTCCATAACGATGACAGCGACCAATTCGCTGCTCTATCTTCTGCGGATTCCAAGGAAGGTCATAGTTTATAATCGTATTACAAAACTGAAGATTCAATCCTTCCGAACCGGAATCTGTTACAAGCAAAATTTTGTATTCATCCCTAAATGCTTCTACGATAGCATTCTTCAATTCAACATTTCTACTACCCACATACTTTCCATAGTTTCTAGCTTTCCACGCCTTATAAATCTGTTTAGTAACAGGATCATTTGTACTACCATTAAACTTAAGTATCTGACCTTCATATCCGGCATGAGATAATTCCTCAAACATGTATTGTTGCGTTCTAATAGATTCCGTAAACACAACAATTCTTTGTTTTATGCCAGCTTCATTTTGAAATACAAAAGCTTTCTCCACTGCCTGTTTCAAGGCTGTCATCTTCGCATTTCTTTTTATACTTTCAGCTTTATTAATAATGGCTGTTACCTCATCTATTTCATGCTGAATAAATTCATTTACCTTTTCTCTTGTGTATAATTCATCCTGCTTACTATCATCATCCGTCTCTATTTCATCATCATCAAAAAAACTAAGGAAAAAATCAATACTTTCATCCGCTGATTCAGTTCTAGTTGTTTTCTTCAAAGTTTCAAGTCTGCCTTTTAATACCTTAAAGGTTTCTGCAACTGCCATACTTGATGATGCAAGCAATTTTCTAATAACAGATGTAATAAGTGTTCTGTGTGAATTTGGCAAAGCATATAAGATTTCCTTTTTCAGATAATTATTTATCATCACATAAAGTTCTATCTCCATTGGCGATAGTTCAAAATCAATTGTCATTTCTTTACGCTCTGAAAATTGGATATACTCTGCTACTTCTTTTCGTAAAGTTCTTTGCACAACAGGTTCTAAACAAGCCTTCAAATCATTGTAATCTTCTCCTCGCAAATATCTTTCGGAAAATATCTGCTTACTATAAAAAACTCTATCATCGATAAACTGAACAAGTCCATATATATCAAGTAAAGTATTCTGCATAGGAGTCGCAGTTAATAGAATCTTCGGAATTCCCTTTGTTAATTCATATAATGAGTTAGCCATCTTTGAACCATTCTTATAAACATTCCTAAGCCGATGTGCTTCATCAAATACACAAAAATCCCAAGCTATCTTTCCGAACTCTGTTTTTCTTTTTGAGGCAAAGTGGTAGGAAACAATAATTACTGCTTGTTTACTCTTTACCTTTGCGAGATAATCCTCCCAGTTAGAACTATCCACAATTAATGAATCAATATCAAATTTCTCTTCTAATTCAACTTGCCATTGCTTTCGCAGATTTGATGGCATAATAAGTAGTATTTTATTTTTTCCACTGTATAGCAAATACTTGATGACCAAGCCAGCCTCAATAGTTTTTCCAAGACCTACCTCATCTGCAAGAATTGCGCCACCAAGCTCTAATGAAGATAGTGCAAATGTGAATGCTTCAACCTGATGAGGATTGATGTCAATATCAGCCATATGCAAACAACTATATGGATTATTTTTCAGTTCTTGTTGCTTTAATTCAGCATATGTATTTTCAACAATACCCATTTGCGAAACCTCCAATTTTATTTTCCTAATTGTTCTTTTATTTTATCTGCTATTACCTTTGCCATCATTGGTGGAACCGCATTCCCCACCTGAACAAATTGTGCTGTCCTTGGTCCTTCAAAATAATAATTATCCGGAAACGACTGTATTCTTGCTGCTTCCCGCACTGTAATTGATCTATGTTGCTCTATATCTGGATGAATGAAATAATGTCCATCTTTCGATAAATGAGCAAGTATTGTGTGACAATGATCCATATCACCCTCAACAACTTTAAATCGATCTACAAATGAAGTTCTATTTTTATGTGTTTTCAAATCTTCTGGTAAATCATCATATTTCAAACGTTCATGCTGTTCGTTTTCAAACCACATGTCTATTGTTCTCTTATATATTTCAATATCCTGTGCAGTATGTGGTCTTGCAATATGTCCTGTTAACACATCCGATTTCACACGAATGTCATTATCTTTTACATATTTTTTTAATCTGCGCATATCAGTCATAGTATGCTCTATAGCCTCTTCACCAGGCTTTAACACTGGCAAATCGTTAAGTAAATCCCATACTTCTGCTTTACTATGAATTACATCAAATGATGGATATTCATATCCTGTGCCTTTAAGCCAACCTACTATAATTACTCTTTTTCTACTTTGTAATACTCCAAAATCCTGAGCATTCAACTCATGATAATCAATTTCATAACCCACACGTTTCATATATGTCTGGAGATTTTTAAATGCTGCCCCACCTCTCGCAGTCTTTATTCCGGCTACGTTCTCAAACACAAACATTCTTGGCTTATACTTTTTAAGAAATTGAACATACATTTTATACAATTCATTTCTTGGATCATCTTCCATCGGAACAATCATATGACTGCTCTGTGCTCTTCCCACCAAAGAATATGCCTGGCATGGAGGACCACCTATAATTACATCAATCTTATCAATTTCTTTTTCCCTTTTGATATCATCAATTGTGTTGAAAATCCCCTTAATTGTGGCTTCCGACATTTCTTTATTAATTACAGTCTTAAGTTCCTCTTTGGGTATTTTTTCCAAAAGTTGTTCTCTGGTTATTTTTCCTTTTTCATAATCATAATAACTTTTAATTTTGCCATTATCTTTTAAGTAATAATATGCTATTCTTGTTTCTATTGTCTTTGCTGCATGCTCATTCATTTCCACATGTGCAACCGGTCTATAGCCACTTTGAATAAATCCTTCTGAAAGTCCACCGGCACCAGCAAAGAGATCAATATAATTTAACCCATTTTCATTCATGGTTGTTCTACCTCATTATCTCATATTAACTGTCCCCTTATCTGGACTTATATTATCATTATGAATTTTTTTCTTTACTTCAGCTAAATCAGTAAACTCCATAATATCAGATATATCACATTCCAATTCAGCACATATTTTTTCTAATACAGTCATAGCAACCATCTCTTCATTTGTCATTTTAGCCATAGTACTACTGCTAATTTTTATCTTTTTACACAGTTGGCTCTTATTTATTTTTTTATCGATCATTAATTTCCATAATTTATTGTATGATACAGCCATATTATCCTCCGTGCTTTTAGAAATACAATTTCACTATTTTATTATATATTATCTCAATTTTGTTGTAAAATACTTTATTTGATTTCTCGAATACTTTTTTCAAGTTGTAAAATAAGCCAGCAGCGGAATCACCTTCCTCTACCCCTATTCCACATCTTATCTTCTGCTTTATCTTTACCAGCATCTCTACCAACACTCTCATCATAAATTCTCTGGAACTCCTCATAAAGCTCATCTCCAGCCAGCTTTATCTCCAGCCTTTTCATTACATCCGAGAACAGCCTTATGCTTCCACTAACATCAGCAATATCAAATCCAAATACATCAACCTTAGCAGAATCGTCGACATTCTCATAACCGCCAAGCTCTGATATTCTCCTAATAATACAACCAGCTTTATCCACAGGTTCAGTTTCTCTAGTTTCCACAAATTCACTTTTATCTGTTACATCAGTCATACTTTCGCAAACTCTTACCACATTCACATCAGGCGAATTATGAGGCTCTGGTATTCCTATGCCATCTAAATCAGTCTGTTGTTTTCTCGCACTATCAGCTTGCTCTTTCTGTCTGCCTATTTCATTCTGATTATTGTCTGGATTCACTACCTCAACATTCGTCTCCGGCTCAACAGCCACATCTTTCTCTGACGCAGCCTCCTTTTCCATCCCTAGTATCTCAACATCCCTGTCTGCAACGATTTCTTCTTTCCCTGTCACCGCATAATAAGCCGTATACAAATCTTCTTTTATAATGTCATCAGCAAGCTGTATCTGCCTCTTAACATTTCTCTTCTCCTGCTTCAGCTCATCCAATTCTTCCTACACTTCCATGTGCCATATCTGATATTCCCGGTACTGCTCTTCATTCTTTATACTGCGTTTCCGACTAGAACTTTCTCTGTATATCTCCTTCTGCCTGTCCTCAATCTGCTGAATCCTATCATCTTCTTTCTCACTTATGAAATCCACAAGCTCCACAATACTTTTGATGTCATTATTCACAAGCAGCAGATATTCATCCTGTAACTGATGAAACCTCTTCAAATCCTCTGCATACTTTGCTCCACCAACTACAAAACGCTTCTGTTCTACAACCCTTAATCTGTATAGCTTTGCATAAAACTTCTTCTGGAATGGTGACAGCTTCGCCCTGTGTAGTCCCCTGATATCCGACGAATAAAAGTAAGGCTTTGCCATCCAGGGCATATCCACATAATGCCGTAACATATCTTCTGAAAACATCTCGTCCAGCTTTGCCAGTTTATGATAATACCGAAATCTCGGTGCCTGCACCTCCATCCATGCGTCTTTCTTAAATACATATCCAAGTCTTTTCATCAGATATTTAA
>OLPQ01000536.1_pt1 | contig 32666 bp, 27 predicted proteins | sample 1672451 | NCBI WGS metagenome assembly OLPQ01 (sample SAMEA3136687, study PRJEB25190) | human gut metagenome | biome: human gut; feature: human-associated habitat; material: faeces | place: Austria | collected 2013
GCCATGTGCTGTATCAGCAGCGGTATCAGAACAAGAACCGCAAGCAGGACTGTTACATCTGCGGCAGCTACAAGAAGCGCACCCGCGACTGTACGGCGCACTTTATCCGCACCGACCTGTTGACCGCCGGTGTCCTCTCCAATCTCCGGCAAGTGACGGAATACGCCGCCAAGCATGAGAGCCGCTTTGTGAAGCTGCTTATCCAGCAGAACGAGATCGGCGGCAAGAGAAAGACCGCCGCAGCCACCAAACAGCTTGAACAGGCGCAGGAACGCATTGCCGAAGTGAGCCGCATTATCAAGCGGCTGTACGAGGATAATGTGAACGGCAAAATCAGCGACGAGCGTTTCATGGAACTGTCGGCAGACTATGAGCAGGAGCAGCGGGAACTGAAAGACCGCGCCGCCGCTTTGCAGGAAGAACTGGATAAGTCGCAGGCCGCCACCGTCAACGCGGAAAAGTTTATGGGTATCGTCCGAAAGCACCTTGCCTTTGAGGAACTTACCCCCACCCTCTTGCGGGAGATGATTGAGAAAATCGTCGTGCATGAGTGCAGCTATGACGAGAACGGCACCCGCAGGCAGGACATTGAGATTTATTACAGCTTTGTCGGCAAGATTGACTTGCCCGAAGCCTAACGCCCGACCTATCCGACACAGCCCTAAGTGCCGGATAGGAACGGCAAAATTTTTTACATTTCTATTACTTCTTTATCGCACATCAGTAAAGTCGCAGGGCGCAAAACAATTCGTCGCCGGCGCGGGCGTCGCCCTGATCGGCACGACGCTGATTCCGCTGCTAACCGGGCTTTTCGGCGGCTGACGAATGGCAGGGCTTTGCGAAATTGGGTATGAGAGGAGGTGGTTATTTTGAATTTTCTTTGGGATAAGGTTACGGAGTGGCTCAAGGAGCTGCTCATTGGCAGCATTATGAGCAACCTCACCGGGCTGTTTGACAATGTGAATCGACAGGTGGCGGGCATTGCGGACAACGTGGGCGCAACGCCGCAGGCATGGAACGGCGGCGTATTCGGCATGATCCGAAACCTGAGCGACAATGTGATTCTCCCGATTGCGGGCGTGATTCTCGCGCTGGTGGCGACGCTGGAGCTGATTCAGATGATCGTTGACCGCAACAACATGCACGACATGGACACGTTCATGCTGGCAAAATGGGTGTTCAAGACGGCGTGCGCGGTGGTTATTGTGACCAACACATGGAACATCGTGATGGCGGTGTTCGACGTGGCGCAGAGCGTGGTCAGCCGTGCGTCGGGGTTGGTGATTGCCGATACGGATATCCGCATCGACAGCGTCATCGTCGGGCTTGAAGCGAAGCTGGCGGAGATGGAGCTGGGCGCGCTGTTTGGATTATGGGTGCAGAGCATGTTTGTCGGCTTTACGATGTGGGCGCTGGCAATCTGCATTTTCATCATCACCTACGGGCGCATGATCGAGATTTACCTTGTAACCTCGGTTGCGCCCATCCCGATGGCGACGATGGCGAACCGCGAATGGGGACAGATGGGGCAGAACTATCTGCGAAGCCTTTTTGCGCTGGGATTTCAGGCGTTTCTCATCATCATCTGCGTGGCGATTTATGCCATACTGGTGCGCGGCATTGCGGTGGAGAGCGACGTATCCACGGCGATCTGGACGTGCATGGGCTACACGGTGCTGCTATGCTTCACGCTATTCAAGACCAGCAGCTTGGCGCGAAGCGTATTTCATGCGCACTGACGGGGAGAACGGGGGGACGATATGGGGCGCTTCCGGGAAACTCGCATAGAAACGCAGGCGTTTCTTGCGATTTCCAATCTCCACCACGCTGAATCCCGCACAGCGGGCGCGTGGTTCCGATTCCCCAAACCCTACCAGAAACCTGAGGTTCTTGGATTTCCCACTTGAGGACTTATACAAGATAAGGAGGATGAATGTGGCATACGTTCCCATTCCGAAAGACCTGACGAAAGTCAGGCAGAAGCTGATTCTGAACCTGACAAAGCGGCAGGTCATCTGTTTTTCCGGCGGGGCGCTCATCGGCGTACCGCTTTTCTTTTTGACGAAACACGCGCTGCCCGGCAGCATGGCGACGTTTCTTATGATCTTTGCCATGATGCCGTTTTTCGCGCTTGGCCTGTATGAAAAGAACGGCGAACCGCTGGAAGCCGTGCTGCGGCACATCATCGAGAGCCGCTATCTGCGCCCGAGACGCAGAATCTATCAGACCCAGAACATCTATGCGCTGCTGGAAAAGCAGGCGCAGCTTGAAAACGAGGTGAAAGCCATTGCTCAAGGCAACAAACAGAAAGCTCACAGGAAGCGAAAAGCGGCAGATTAAGGCGGTCATCCGCCGCGCGCGGAGCGGGCACGGAAACCGCGTCAGCGCGCAGCAGACGATCCCCTATCAGCGGATGTACCCGGACGGCGTCTGCCGGGTGGACGTGAACCGCTACAACAAGACGATCCAGTTTCAGGACATCAATTATCAGCTCTCCGAAAACGAGGACAAGGACGCGATCTTTGGAAGCTGGTGCGAGTTCATCAACTACTTTGACAGCTCGGTTTCCTTCGAGTTTTCGTTTCTCAATCTGGAAAACGGACAGAGCGGAGGAGACGACCGCATTGAGATGACCGCGCGGCAGGACGATTTTGACGGCATCCGCGAGGAATATGCGCAGATGCTCCAAAACCAGCTCGCGCGGGGCAACAACGGCCTGCGCAAGACGAAATACCTGACGTTCACCATCGAGGCGGACAGTGTGCGCAACGCAAAGCCGCGGCTGGAACGCATCGAAGCGGAGCTGCTGGGCAATTTCAAGCGGATGGGCGTTCACGCGCAGGCGCTGGACGGCAAAGCGCGGCTGGCGCTGCTGCACGGCATCTTCCACATGGACACGAAAGAGCCGTTCGCGTTTGACTGGGACTGGCTCGCGCCATCCGGGCTGTCTACGCGGGACTTCATCGCGCCCGCCTCGTTCGAGTTCCCGGACGGGCGCACGTTCAGAATTGGGGAGAAATTTTGCAGCGCGTCGTTCTTGCAGATTACCGCCGCCGACCTGTCCGACCGTGCGCTGGAAGCGTTTCTGGCGGTGGACAGCAGCCTGATCGTGTCCATGCACATCCGCGCCATCGACCAGACGGAAGCCGTGAAGATGGTCAAGCGCAAGATCACCGAGCTGGACAGGACGAAGATCGAGGAGCAAAAGCGCGCAGTGCGTTCCGGCTACGACATGGATATCCTGCCCAGCGACCTGACGACACTGGACGCGGGCGCAAAGGATATGCTCAAAAGCCTGCAAAACCACAATGAACGCATGCTGATGCTGACGTTTATTCTGGTTAACGCGGCGGACACAAAGCGCAAGCTCAAGGCGGATGTGCAGCAGTGCCGGAGCATCGCGCAGACGATGAACTGTTCGCTGGTGACGCTGGATTTCCAGCAGGAGCGGGCGATGCAGGCGGCGCTTCCGTTGGGCGTGAACCCGATTCGCATCGAGCGCGGGCTGACGACCAGCGCGCTGGGCATTTTCATTCCGTTTACGACACAGGAGCTGTTTCAAAAAAGCGAAGGCGCGCTGTATTACGGCGTGAATTCGCTGTCCCACAACATGATTCTGGTGGATCGCAAGCTGCTGAGCAACCCGAACGGACTGATTCTGGGTACGCCGGGCAGCGGCAAGTCGTTTGCGGCGAAGCGGGAAATGGTCAACGTGTTTCTGGTGACGGACGACGACATCATCATCTGCGACCCGGAAGCGGAGTATGCGCCGCTGGTCAGGCGGCTGCACGGGCAGATCATCCGCATTTCGCCCGTCGGCAGCGACTACATCAATCCGCTGGATATCAACATGAATTACGCGGATGAGGAAGACCCCGTGACGCTGAAATCCGACTTTGTGCTGTCGATGTGCGAGCTGATCGTCGGCGGTAAGGAGGGCTTGCAGCCGATTGAAAAGACGGTCATCGACCGGTGCGTCCGTTCGGTGTATCAGGCGTATTTCGCTGACCCGAAGCCGGAAACCATGCCGATTCTGGAGGATCTGTACGTCGAGCTGAAGATTCAGCCCGAACCCGAAGCCCAGAGGATTGCGACGGCGCTTGAAATCTATGTGCATGGCAGCCTGAACCTGTTCAACCATCGCACGAACGTGAACCTGAAGAACCGACTGGTCTGCTACGACATCAAGGGGCTGGGCAAGCAGCTTAAAAAGCTGGGGATGCTCATCGTGCAGGATCAGGTCTGGAACAGGGTGACGATCAACCGGGCGCAGAAGAAATCGACCCGGTATTACATGGATGAGTTTCACCTGCTGCTGAAAGAGCCGCAGACGGCGGCGTACTCCGTGGAGATTTGGAAGCGCTTTCGAAAATGGGGCGGCATCCCGACGGCGATTACGCAGAACCTGAAGGATCTGCTGGCGAGCGCGGAAATCGAAAACATCTTTGAAAACAGCGACTTTATCCTGATGCTCAATCAGGCGCCGGGCGACCGCGAGATTCTGGCGAAAAAGCTGGGCATTTCCGCGCGTCAGCTTTCTTATGTGAAGCAGTCCGGCGCGGGCGAGGGACTGCTGCTCTACGGCGACACGATCCTGCCTTTTATGGATCGTTTTCCGCAGAACACGGAGCTTTATCGGCTGATGACGACCCGCCCTAATGAAACGGCGGGTCAGGAGGAGGAAAACGGATGATGGAAATTTTGGCGACGGTGCTGGGCGTTTGCTTTGTGGCGCTGGTGATGCTGTCCCTGTGCAGGGCGGCGGCACGGGCGGACGCGATGGCGCAGCACGACTGGCGGGTGTTTTGCGATGAGAAAGCGCGAAAGGCTCGCGGGCAGTAAGGCGTACCGCCTGCGCTTCGAGGCGGAAAAGCCCAAGCCGCCCTCTATGCTGCGGCACACGGAAAGCGCGGCGGATGCGCTTTCCGACGTGCTGGCCGACGCGGTGCTTCCCGCGGACGAAACGGAAGAAGAAGAAAACGTCGGGGTGCAGGCGGTGCGGACGGGCAGGCAGGGCGCGGAATCCAGCGTTCGGCGGATGTCCAAGCAACGGCAGAAAAAGCAGATTCAGCGGCAGTACGCGGCGGCGCAGACCGGGCGGCAGGCGGAAGGGATCGTCGTGCAGGGCGCGGGCGAAGCCGTGTTCACGCCTGTTCAAAGGACGGAGCGGAAAATCGAGGGGTTCATCCGGAAAAATCGGGGAAAGCTGGTCATCCTGCTCCTTGCGGTGATGATGACGTACATGCTCAGCAGCCTGTCCGGGTGTATGCCGATTGCGCAGTCGCTGCTTGAATCGCTGGTCATCGGCACCTATCCCGCTGAGGAAGATGACCTGATTGCCGCTGAACGGGCGTATTGCGAGATGGAGGATGCGCTGCAAGACGAGCTGGACAGGTACGGCGAGATTCATCCCGGCTACGACGAGGTGCAGGTGGAGCAGATGGAAATCTGGCACGACCCGTATGTGCTGCTGGCGCTGGTCAGCGCGCGCATCGGCGGGGAGTGGACGGTGGACACGGCGATGCCGACATTGGAGCTGCTGTTTGAGCAGCAGTATAAGCTGACAACCGCGGTCGAAAAGGAAACGCGATACCGCACGGAATGGAAGAAGGAATACGAGCAGGTGGAAGACCCCAAAACGGGCGAGATGAAGTGGCGGGAGAACTGGGTACAAATCGAAGTGGCATACACCTATGCGATCTGCAAGGTGAAGCTGGTCAACAACATGCTCTCTCACCTGCCGTTCATCGTGCTGAGCCGGGAAAAGGTTGGCATGTATGCGCTGTATATGGCGACGCTGGGCCATTACCCGGATTTGTTTGCGGGCAAGCCGCATGCATCGCAGCTCAAAGAGCCGATGGAATACGAAGTCCCGGAGGCATACAAGCAGGCTGACCCCAAGTTTGCCAAGCTCGTTGAGGTGGGCGAGCGGTATATCGGCTATCCCTACGTCTGGGGCGGAGACAGCCCGGAAACGTCGTTTGACTGTTCAGGCTTCATTTCGTGGATATTCAAAGAGTCGGGCGTGCGGGATGTCGGCAGGCTGGGCGCGACGAGCTTATACGGCGTGTGTACGCCGATTGAGCCAGAAGAAGCGCGTCCGGGCGACCTGATTTTCTTTCAGGGCACGCTGGGCGACGGCGTGGCGGGCAACGACGGCATTACGCACGTCGCGCTGTATGTGGGCGACGGGTACATTTTGAATTGCGGCAATCCGATTTCGTATGCGGATTTGAGCCGCGCCTATTGGCAGGAGCATTTTTATGGATTCGGGAGGATGTACGAATAAAGTATGGCAAAGAAGATGAACTGGCGCGCGGATTTGCAGAAGATTCGCAACAACCGAGAAAAGGCGGACAACGCCGCCAAGCGCGCCGAGGAAAAGGCAAAGAAGCTGGCACAGCGGCAGGAGGAAGCGGAGAACATGGGCATCCTCTACGTCGTGCGCAGTATGCGGCTGACCCCGGAGGAGCTGGAAGATTTTCTGGCGGGCAAGCCGCCGCAGGACAAAGAGGAAGAACAGGAGGAACAGCAGGACGATGAATCTTTTGAAGAATAAAATGGGGATGCGCGTTTTGACGCTGGCGCTCTGCGCAGTGCTGGGCGGATCGGTGCTGGCGGTCAAAGCGGAAAGCGTAGCGGGCGAAACGGTCGTACAGGAAGCTGTGCAGGACGAAAACATGAGCGAAAGCAGGGAAATTGATCATCCTGCGCAGGAAGCAGAAGAACCCGATAGGCAGACGGAAACGGGAGAAGCGGCGGAAGAATCCACGGCGCAGCCCACAGACGAACCGACGGCTGAACCCTCGAACGAGCCTACGACAGAGCCGACGGACGAACCGACTGCCGAGCCGACGGAACAGCCGACGACTGAACCGACGGAACAGCCGACGACTGAGCCCACGGCGCAGCCCACGGACGAACCGACGGCTGAACCTACGACAGAGCCGACGCAGCAGCCCACGACCGAACCGACCGCAGAACCTGTGCCGGAGGGCGCGTACAAAATCACGGTTGTGTCCCCGGCAAAGTGGCAGAAGGACAAGGCGACGGCGAAAATCAACATCGTGGATGTGAGCGGAACGGGCTGGGCGAACATCCGAATCGTCGTGGCGACGGAAAACGGCTGGCAGACCGTCGTGGACGGCGACGATCAGAGCGCGGGCTATGCGGTGGAGCTGCGGGAAAACGCGACGATCCATGTGTCCATTACCGACCGTGCGGGCAATGTGCAGGCGAAAAGCGAAGCGATTTCCTGCTTTGACAGCACGCCGCCGACTGTCAAGGCGGGTGTGAGCGGCGAGGTGATCTGCATCGAAGCGACCGATTCCATCTCCGGCGTGGCGGCGGTGTACGTCAACGGGCATAAGCTCAAATATAGCGGAACGACGCTGGACGCGAACATCCGGGCATATGCGGACGGCAGGCAGCAGATTGCCATTTACGCCGTCGATCTGGCGGGCAACGTGTCGCAGAAGGTGTATGTGAAAAATCCCTTCTACGGCAGGGACGACAGTGGTTCGAGCGGCAATGACAGCAGGCCTTCCGCGACAAAGAAACCGTCCTCCGGCGGCGCAAAGACCACGCCGAAGCCGACCGCAACGCCGATGCCCACGGACGTGCCGCAGGCGACCATGCAGCCGCAGACGACAGCAGCCCCGGATATCGACGCGCTCTATGCGCTGCTGGCACAGCTTGCGGGCGGGACGGGGACGAGCGAGCCGACCGAGGGCAAGCCTTTTTCGATGGGCGGCAACATGAAAACGGTGGATTTGCTGTATTCCAAGGCGACGAACAAGCAATTCATCACGGTGCAGACGCGCAAGGGCGAAACGTATTACCTCGTGATCGACTACGACAAGCCGCTGGACAAGGACGGCGAGCAGTACGAAACCTACTTCCTCAACCTTGTGGATGACCGCGACCTTTTCGGTGTGGTGAGCAAGGATGAACAGCCCACGCCCGAACCCACGGCAACGCCTACGCCGAAGCCGACCGCCGAACCTAAGCCGGAGACGGAGAAAACAAGCGATTCAACGGCGATGATGGCGCTCGTGCTGCTGGTGGTGTTGATTGCGGGCGGCGCTGCGGCGTTCGTCGTGCTGGGGAAAAAGAGAGACGCGCAGCCGCGCTACAACACGGAACTCGATGATGATGACGACGAGGAGGAAATCGGGGAGGATAACGAGGAGAAATAAAAAATAAAGAAAGAGGGATATTTTGATTGAGAAACGTACATAATTCTGTTATAATAATGTACAAGAAAAGAGAGGAGGAAGGAATATGCCGCAGATTAGACCTATTACGGATTTGCGTAACACCAATGAAATTTCAGATATTTGTCACGCTAAGCGAGAACCGGTGTTTATCACAAAAAATGGGTATGGTGATCTCGTTGTGATGAGTATCGAAGCCTATGAGGAAATGGTAGAGCGCATGGCGATGAATGGTGCGATTTATGATGCTGAAATGGAATTTGCTTTAAGTGGTGAAACGCACGAGGCTCGGAGCGCGCTGAAACAGTTGAGGAGGAAGCACCTTGGATAAATACAGCGTGCAGTTGATGAATCGAGCATTGCAGGATCTTGACGAGATATATGCTTATATTGTCAGCGAATTGTCTGCGCCGACGGCAGCAGAAAACCTGATTGATCGTATTGAACAAGCGATTTTGAGCCTTGAAGATACGCCTAAGCGGGGTTCTGTGCGCCGAACAGGTGTTTTTACAGACAGGGAATATCGACAACTGTTTGTCAAAAACTACACGATTGTTTATCGCGTCGAGGAAGAAAATAAAAGGGTGTTAATCGTAACTGTTCGATATACACCGAGTTGCTTTTGAGAAGTAAGCAGTCTGAAAAAGGGCTGCTTTTTTTTTCGCCTGAAAAGGGGGATGAATTGCGATACTTCACGAACAGCCCGTTCGAGCGGCTGATGATGGAAAAGCCGTGCGGACAGAGCAAAGCGGCGGATGCGGCATGGCGGGAATATGAGGACGACGAAAGGAAGAAACGGAGATGTGCCGAGGGGCGGATGCGCGAGCGTCCGCCTTCTTCTATGTCCAAACGAGATTCGTGTGGATAAGCTGTGGACATCCATGTTGAAAACCCGGCGAAACCTGTTGACGGATTGGGGATAACTGGCGAAAAACGGTTTTCCCAAAAAGAAAAGGAGGGATGTCTTTGGAATGGACGGCGGAACGAAATCCGGATAGGGAGTATAACTTCCGAATCCGGGAATTGGGTGCCGGAAGGTTTGCGGTTGTATCGGACAGCGAACGTTTCGGCGCAGATCAGGTGGTTTTTGAGAGCTTTCGGCGCGGCGAGTGCGTGGACTATGTGACGCAGCGCCGCGATTCGGGCAAGTGGAATTATTACGTCATCGAGGATTTATCTTCGTGGATTCGAGGGTCGGAAAATCCAAGTCCGCTGGAACGCTTTGACCGGTTCGATCAGGCGAAGCAGCGCTTTTGCGAACTGCGAGGCCGGCAGGAAAACGACGACATCACCGACAAGCCGCATCTGACGATGGGCGTCGGCTGGGTCGGCGGGCTTGATCTGGACGTGCTGCATGTGCGGCGCGGAAAAAACGTGCTGTGCGATGATTTCACGCGAAGCAGCTTTGCGAATACGAACTGCGTTGCGCTGGCGATGATCGAAAAGATCGTGAAGGAAATCGGCGTGGACGCGGTGCGGATCTTTCCGCAGAATCACGGAAACCTGATGAAACCGACGGATATTCCGCTGCGCTTATGGAGAAATCCGTATTTCCATTCAGAGCGTCTGCGGATTGCGGACAGGCCCAAAGCCAAACGGGATACGATGACGGCGACGAAACGGAAAGACATACAGGAGCGATGAAATGCCCAAAATTGACGATTATGTACAGCTTGCCGCACAGACCGCGCGCGAGATCTCCGCCGACGGGGAAACGTGGCGCTCGTTTCTGCAAACGGCTTCCACTCTGTACAAATATGGTTTTTACGACCAGATGATGATCTACGCCCAACGCCCGGGCGCGACCGCCTGCGCGTCGTTTGAGCTGTGGACGAATACCATGCGGCGGTATGTCCGGCACGGCGCAAAAGGCATCGCGCTGCTGGATATGACCGGCGACGTGCCCCGCTACCATTACGTCTTTGATGCTGCCGATACGGGGATGCGAAAAGATTCCCGTTCTCCGTTTGTATGGGCGGTAAATGAGGAAAACAGCGCGGCTATCGGTACGATGCTGGAAAAAGAATATGAGGTTTCTGCCAATCGCGGACTTGCGGGACAGCTCGAAGAAATCGCCATGCAGAAAGCGATGGATTACTGGCAGGAGCATCAGGACGAGCTGCGCGACATCGTTGACGGTTCACTCCTCATGGAGTATGATGAACTCAACCTCGAACTGGCTTTCCGCAATACGGCGACGACGGGCGTTCAGTATATGCTCTTCAGCCGCTGCGGATTGGCGGAAGAACATCGGTTCGAGCCGGAAGATTTCGCGACCATCCTTGAATGGAACACGCCGAGAGCGCTCAGCGCGCTGGGCACGGCAGTCAGCGAAATCTCAGAGGAAGTATTGAGAAGCATTGAGCGGGAAGTGCGAAGCGTTGAAAGGAGCAAAGAACATGTTGAACTACAAAACGGTGAACGGATACCAGATTCCCGACCTGAAAATCCCGGACGAGCAGGTGACGCTGGGCAAGTACGGCAGGATGCGCAAGGCGTATCTGCAAGAACACAGGAAAATGCTGTTCAACAGCCTGCTCCTGACGGGCGAGCTGACGACGCATCTGGCGGAGATCGACCGGACGGCGGGCGAGCGGGTGAACCGCATGGTCAGCGAGATGGCGGCGGCGCAGGGCGTGAACGAAGCGCTGAAGGAACGCGACCCGATGGCGTGGGTCGGCGCGATGAACAGCCTGAAAGCGCAGGCAGAGGAAATCGTACTGAACGAGCTGGTGTACGCTTAAATCCGGGGCAGACGAGCCTTTTTGAAACGATAACCGAATATGGCGAGGGAGCGGATGACCGAGCGGTTTCCGCTCCTTCTTTTATATCCAAAGCGCTTGATACGGCACTGCGGTTCGGCGGAAATGGCGAGGATACCCGCATGGAGCTGGCGTTTGACGCGATGATCGGCAAAACGAACGAGGAAATCGCGCTGCGAATGAAGACCCTTTACCACGACGGCAACGGCTTTGAATTGGACGGGCGGCGCTTTTCGGTCTGGTTCGACCCAAGAGGAATCCAAATGGCCGCCGGAGATCGTGCGCGGTATGCCAACAATGCGCAGGTCATATCGTGGACGGATGCCGCAAAGCGCGTCGGCGAGCTGATTGAAGCTGGGCAATTCGGCACACAGCTCGAAAACGTGGAAGTTCCCGGAACCATTCGCCGAAAAGCCGCCGAGCGGCTGATCTATATGTACCGCGACAGCGCCGCAAGAGAAAACGGTTATCTCTCCCTGATGACAGATACGCCGCTGATTTTCCCGGATTGCATCAATCATCTTTCCGAGAAAATGGAGCAGCCCGAATTTCTGCACGGGTTGATCCGGCAGATGGAGGTCTTTGCGGATGCGGTCGCGATGCAGCCCGATCTGATGCGCTTTCGTTTTCTTCTGCCGAAGGACATTCTCCCCCGTCTCAGGGATTTGGCATTGGCGCGGAAGGAGCTGCCCGAAGGCGAGATGCTGCTGCCCGATGTTCGCGGCTTTATGACGCAGGATGAAATCGGCGCGGTGCTGACCCAAAACGCTCCGATCGCGGGTGCGGGCAGTCGAATTTACCAGTTCTTTTCAGAACCTCACAGCACCAATGAAAAGCTGGAATTTCTGAAAAACGAATACGGGATAGGCGGGAGAATGCCCGGCGTATCGGGTGAACATGGGAGTTCGGAAAGCCACGATGCAAAGGGGATACAGCTCAGGAAAAGCAACTGTCCCGACATGCTGCTGAAATGGAATCAGGTTGCCGAACGGATTGACAGGCTCATTCACGATGGGCATTATCTGGAATCCGACGCGCCAGACCGAAATGAGCCGGAAATCAGCTTTACGCCGGATGTGGAAGCGTACAAAAAGCTGAAAAATGAACATCCCCGGCGGCTGGTCGGCGTAAGAGTGGATGACACCCTTCTCTTTTATGGGGAAGATGCTCAAACTGCCGCACCGTTGATGGACACAAGGCTGTTTGAGCGGGATATCCCCGGCATGGGGACGATATCGGTTACGGGGATGCCCTTCGGACGGTGGAGCGTTGCGGCAAAAGCGATGACGGAAAACGGACACGGCATCTATTTTGCCGAGCCTGCCGAACAAGGTGGATATGAAGTCGTCAAGGAGCTGGACGGCAGGCGGGATGAGCCGTCCTATCAGGTAGGCGATACGGTCTATCTGGGTGATACGGCGTTCCTTATCGAAGAAATCACGGATCAGCACATAAATTTGCGCGACCCGACGCTGCTTTATCCGATTTCAAGGGTGGAGCGGCGGGACACGTTTGAGCAGATGCTTGCCGAAGATACGCGAAACGATGAACTGTTTTACAAGCAGACGGATGCAATGCCTGCGGAATCTGAGAATTTCGTACTGACAGAGGAAGCGCCGAGTGATCCAGCGACGCAACAACCGCAGGAAGAGATTAGGCTGCACAACCTCGTTATCGACCTGACGGGGCAGGAAACGGAGCGCAAAGAAGCCGAGCCGTACAAAGCGCAGAACTTCCGCATCACGAATGACCATCTGGGCGAAGGCGGCGCAAAGACGAAGTATGCGTTCAACATTGCCGCCATCCAGACGCTCAAGCAGATTGAAGCGGAGGGCAGGCAGGCGCGCCCGGACGAGCAGGAAATCCTCTCCCGATACGTCGGCTGGGGCGGTCTGCCGCAGGCATTTGATGCCGAAAATGCAAGCTGGCAAAAGGAATATCAGCAGCTCAAAAGCCTTTTGACGGACGAGGAATATGCGGCGGCGCGCGGCTCCACCCTGAACGCCCACTATACCAGCCCCGTCGTTATCAGGGCGATGTATGAAGCCTTGGACAGCATGGGCTTTCAGGACGGAAACGTGCTTGAACCCGCCTGCGGCGTGGGCAACTTCTTCGGTATGCTGCCGGAAAGCATGAGCCAAAGCCGGCTGTACGGTGTGGAGCTGGACAGCATCACGGGACGCATGGCGCGGCAGCTCTATCCCGATGCGAGAATCGAGATCACGGGCTTTGAAAAGACGAACCGCAAAGACTTTTTTGATGTCGCCGTCGGCAATGTGCCTTTTGGCAATTACAAGGTGGCGGACAGGGCGTTCGACAAGTACGGGTTTCTGATTCACGATTATTTCCTTGCCAAAACGCTGGAACAGGTGCGTCCGGGCGGCGTGATCGCGTTCATCACGTCCAAAGGCACAATGGACAAGGCTTCCCCTGATGTGCGCCGATACATCGCGCAGCGGGCGGAGCTGCTGGGCGCGATCCGACTGCCGAACAACGCCTTCAAAGCCAACGCCGGAACGGAAGTCACATCGGATATTCTCTTTCTTCAAAAGAGGGAACATCCCATCGACATAGAGCCGGATTGGATCCACCTGGGGCAGACGAAGGACGGCATCCCCATTAATAGCTACTTTGCCGAGCATCCCGACATGGTATTGGGCAGGATGGAATGGGATAAGAGCATGTATGGAAACGAAAAGGAAACCACATGTGAACCGATTCCCGGCGCAGACCTCGCGCAGCAGCTCCATGCGGCGGTGCTGAACATCGACGGGGAATATAAAAGGATAGAAATATCCGAAACGGATATAAATGAAGGACGAACGATTCCAGCTGATCCCGATGTGCGCAATTTCTCGTATGCGCTTGTGAACGGTCAGGTTTACTACCGCGAAAATTCGGTGATGACCCGCCCTGTACTCAATCAGACGACGCAGGAGCGTATCAAGGGGATGATTGAGCTGCGGGATTGTGTGCGAAAATTGATTGATTTGCAGCTTACGGACGGCAGCGACGCGGAGATCAGGGCACAGCAGGCGGAATTGGGTCGGCTGTATGATGCGTTCAGCGCCGAATACGGGATTATCAACGGCAAAGCCAACGGGCGGGCGTTTGAAGGCGATTCTTCATACTATTTGCTTTGCTCGCTTGAAATATTGGATGAAGACAGGAAGCTCAAATGCAAGGCGGATATTTTCAGCAAACGAACGATCCGGCGGAGGAAACCGGTTACGCAGGTGGACACAGCGAGCGAAGCACTTGCGGTATCCATTGGAGAGCGGGCGAAGGTTGATCTGCCGTTTATGGCACGGCTGACGGGCAAAGCGGAGGATGAAATCGTTGCGGACTTGCAGAGCATTATCTTCCTTGATCCGCTGGAACAGATGTGGCAGACGGCGGGTGAATATCTGTCCGGCAACGTGCGCGCCAAGCTGCGCGTGGCGCAGACGGCAGCGGAAAGCGACCCATCCTTTGCCGTCAACGTTGAGGCGCTCCAGGCGGCACAGCCCAAGGATTTGGACGCATCCGAAATCGACGTGCGGCTCGGTACGACATGGGTGGACAAGGCGTACATTCAGCGCTTTATGATCGAGCTGCTGGGAATTCCCTATTACGAACAGCGGCGAATCCACGTGAATTACGCGCCGCAAACGGCGGAGTGGTCGATAGACGGCAAGAGTCTTCTGTCGGAGAACGTGAATAACTATATGAAATACGGCACCAGACGTGCGCCCGCGCTCAAAATTCTGGAAGATACGCTCAACCTGCGGGATACGCGCGTATACGATGTTGTGCAGGATGAAAACGGACGGGAAAAGCGTGAACTGAATCAGAAGGAAACGACGATTGCCCAGCAGAAGCAGCAGGCGATCAAGGACGCTTTTCACGACTGGGTATGGAAAGACCCGACCCGTCGGCATGAGCTGGTGACGCGCTATAACGAGCTGTTCAACTCGACCCGGCCGCGCGAATACGACGGATCTCATATCGTGTTTGACGGGATGAATCCGGAAATTACGCTACGGGAACATCAGCGTAACGCCATTGCGCATGAGTGAAAAACGAATCCCGACCTTTACCTTTTCCCGCAGACTGGGACACACGACGTACAGCGTCAACGTGTTCAGCAAAGACAACGAAGCCGCGACCTATGAGGACAAGCTGCTGGAGTTGATCCGCAGCGGCGCGTTGCAGGCGGATGCTTCCGAAAAGCCGGAAGAACCGCCTGCCGAACACGCGGCGTAACGCTTAAAACGCGAACTGATTTTTGACCGAGGAGGAATGTTTAATGGCATCTGAACGAATTGAAAAACTGCTTGCGATGCAGCAGAAAGCCGAAGCGCAGAAACGAAAAGCCGAGCAGCAGCTCAAGGCGGCGAAGCAGCCCCATCCCGTGAGGGCGCACTTATACGCATCTTCGATGCGCCGTGCGTTCTCCGAAGGCCCCCTGCGGGGTGCTCGATGCCTTCGGCATCAACAGGGGCAAGCCCCTGCGCCGATTGCATCGGCTACCCCATGACGGCGCTTTGCGCCGAGAAACGGAGGTGAACCCATGCCCTGCCCGACGGGGAGCTTTAAGATCATCAGCCGCGGAAAAGGTCAATCCTGCATGGCTTCCTGCGCATATTATTCAGGCGAAAAGAAGTATTCCGAATACGAGTGCTGCTGGAAATATCCGCACAGCAGCTCATCGCGCGTGAAGTGGGTTGAAGTCATGCTGCCGCCCAACGCGCCGAGAGCGTATGCCGATCCGCAGACGCTTTGGAACGCGGTGGACGCAGCGGAAACAAGCGTCAACGCGCAGACGGCGCGCTCGATGCTCTTTGCCTTGCCGCGCGAACTGACTGACGAGCAGAACCTCGCCCTCGTCCGCGATTTCTGTCAAAAGGAATTTGTGGACAAGGGCATGGTCTGCAATTTCTTTTATCACGACAAAGGCGACGGCAACCCGCACGTTCACATCATGCTGACGCTTCGTGCGATGGACGAAAACGGCAAGTGGCTGCCCAAATCAAAGAATGTTTACGCGCTCGATGAGAATGGAAACCGCATCCGCGCACCGAACGGAAGCTGGAAGCGCGTTAAAGTCGATACCGTCGATTGGAACGAGCGCAGGTACGGCGAAATCTGGCGGCAGGATTGGGCGACGGCACAAAACGCGGCGCTCGAAGCAGCGGGTCGAGCAGAGCGCGTCGATATGCGTTCTCTTGAGCGACAGGGCGTTGAGGATCGCCTGCCGCAAAAGCATCTCGGCCCGACCGCTTCCGCGCTGGAACGCAAGGGCGTTTCCAGCGAACGCGGCGACGAGAATCGAAAGATCATCAGCGTGAATAAGATGCTGGCTTCGTTGCAGAAAATCGTTCGTGGCATCGGCGCTTGGCTGGATGAATTGCGCAAGGCGGTCAGCCGCCAGCAGATCATCGAAAGCCCGGATGATTACCCGCTGAGCGATGTGATTACCGCCTATCTGGATATGCGAAGGGACGGGCGCGAAACATGGAATCGCTATGCGCAGGAAAAAGGCGCTGTCCATGATTTGAAAGACGGCTTTAAGGCGGTTTCCTTCCTCTCGAATCACGAGCTTTACACGGTCGGTCAGCTCGGACAATACATTGCCGAAACTCAACGGACATTTTCCAAAATCAAGGCGGAATCCACGGCAAAGGAACGCAGAATCCGAGATATCGACGCGCTGTTTGGCGCGATTCAGACCATGAAGGAATTGAAGCCGATTCAGCAGGAATACGAGAGCATCCACTGGAGCGGCAAACGCGAGAAGTACAAAGCCGAACATGGCGACGAATTTAGCCGGCTGCAAAAAGCAATCTGGCTGCGCGAAAAGCTCGTGAAGTCGCTGGGGCTTGCATCTCCTCTCAATAAGGAGCAGCGCATGGCACTGAAAGCAGAACGCACACGGCTAGAAGCGGAGCGCGAAGCCCTTCTTCCCAAGCTAGAAGAAGTCAAAGCTGAATTGGCGGAGCTGAACCGCATCCGATACTGGACACGCAAGGTTATTCCTGACGCGCTGCCGCGGGTGTCGGATGGGAGGGTTTCGGTTGAGGATGCGGTGGAAACGGCAAGTAATCGGAAGGAGTTGGAGCGAATCGAGAATGAAGTAGCACAGATAGCACTCCGAGCGTTAGAAGAACCTAAACCTCTGCAATCTGAACGAAAACAGACTGATAAACGGATTTGACACAGGAAAATAATGCAGTTAAATCATCAATCGGCATAAGCGTTCACTTCAATAATATCGTATCGTTCCGGTTTATACGATGGAATAACCTTATTATGCCTTGTAAACGGTATGATTATAGCCTTCCTTCACTTATCCGGCACATGCCTCCATTATGACGTGTACGATGCCGAAAGTTTGCGATTTCGGATGGATTTTTCGTGTTTTCTAAACAGGGTGAAGAATAAAAATGCTGGGGAAGATGGAGCAGTAATCGTGGTATCAGGGGCAGAGAGCGCGAGCTAAAAGTAAAAAAAGCCTACACCAACCCGCGTAAATCTGATATAATATGACATGATCACGAGAATAGAATTAAAAAGTTCGAGATTTTTTGTGGAGAAATTTGGAAAAAAGTGTTGGAATAAATGAGGAATTAAGCTAAAAACAACAATTCCATAAGGGGGCTTTGTACATGTATACGGAGCGGCAGAATCAGATTATCAAGTATCTTGCGGATGCGAAATTTGCTAAAATCGAGCAGCTTGCCAAAGAGTTTGACGTATCCAATGAAACCATTCGGCGCGACCTGTTTGACCTGGAGCGAGAGGGCGTGATTAAGCGTATCCGCGGCGGTGCGGTGTTCAACACACTTCTGGCGCATGAGATGGAATTCTCTAAAAAGCTGGGCAATCATCAGGAAGAAAAGCAGGCCATTGCGCGGATGGCGGTGGAATATATTGATGACAACGACGCGATAGCCATGAGCAACGGAACCACCAACATTGCATTGGCGCGGCAGCTGGCTCGAATGCGTCAAAACCTGACAATTATCACGAATTCGCACGAGGTTGCGGCGGCAGCCAACGAAGGATCATCGCATAAGGTCATTTTGACGGGAGGACAGATGCGCAAGCACAACGGCAGCATGATTGGCAGTCTGTGTTTGGATTGCATTGGACAGTTCCGCGTGGATAAAGCAATTGTCAACATTGACGGCGTGTCCATTGAGAACGGCGTCATGGAATATAACACGGAGGAAACGGCGGTAATTCGCCATATGTTGAGCATCAGTCAAACGAAGATGGTGCTGGCTGAATATCGTAAATTTAACGAAATGGCGATGAATGTGATCTGTCCGGCTGCGCAGATTGACGTAATCGTTACGGACTGGAACGTGAGCACTAAGGAAATCAAAGCGTGGGCAGAGGCAGGCGTCAAGGTCATTTCTGCCGAAAAAGAATAAGAACGGAATTTGAATTTAATGTGGAATTCGCAAATAAACGCCACAAGGGGATTTGCGAATTTTTCATTACCTCTCAAAAAGACAATTGTTATAAATGTTGACAATTCACAATGAAATGCGGTAAGATTCAGTTGTAAGATACAAATGAACCCAGATGGAATGAAAAAAATAAAACGCAAACCCGCTGAAATCGCGGATTTTGAAGCGGAGGAAAAACTGTGAAGAATATAAAAGGTTTTGAAGGAAGAGAGCGCGAGGCGCGCAATATTTTCTGTCATAACGGTTTTTGCTATGAACTGATTCCTGAATATGGAAAGTTTCCGGCGGGCTTTGATTACACGATGTACTCCGGCGGATACTGTGATGCGGATGACAATCTCTACCTGTTCAGCCGCGATACGGATCGACCGATTGTCGTGCTAGATGCGGAAGGACGCTACATCCGTGATTTTGGAAAAGGGCTTTTTAAAGAGGTTCACAGCCTTTGCGTTACGCCCAACAACACGCTGCTTTGCACAGATACGGCTCTGCACGTCGTTCGCGAGCTTTCGATAGAAGGCGAGCTGATTCGTGATTTTGGAAATCTGGGTGTGCCCAGCGACAGCGGCTATGAAAAAGACGTCTGGCGCAGAATGATGCGCGAGGGCAAGATTGTTGCGACGGACTTGGCGTTTGATAAGGGCTGGTCGTTCTGGATGTCTATTCAGACCATCAAGCGTGCGGCACCGCCGTTTAATCGTCCGACGGGCGTGGCGGTTGGACCGCAGGGCGATATCTTCGTCAGCGATGGTTACGGGAATGCTGCCATTCACCGCTTTGTGCCGGACGGAACGCTGCTCAAGACGTGGGGTGGTCCGGGCGATGAACCTGGTAAGTTCTATGTGCCGCACAGCATCGCGGTAGACCAAATGAACCGCGTGTGGGTGGGAGACCGCGAGGCAAACAGCATCCATGTGTTCAGCGCAGATGGAGAAGTGCTTGGCTATATGAACGAAAACCTGCTTCAGCCCACGGCGTTGTGGACGGATGGCGATTATATGTACGCGGCGGAACGCGGCGGCGGTTTGACGATTATGGATATGGAGCTGAATGTGGTTGCGCAGCTGGGCTTCTACAACTCTCCGATTCGTGCGCACGGCATGTGCGGCAACTCGAAGGGCGAGCTTTTCCTGATGCCGTTAAGCACCTATGAACGTCATTTCCTGATGTGTCTAAAACCGATTCAGGCAGAGAAATCGGCTAAATAAAGAAAACGAGGCGGCAAGGCAAGCATATGAAGAAAACGTTGATTCAAAATGGCAATATTGTTCTGGAAGATCAGGTGATTCAAGGGGATTTGCTGATTGAGAACGGAAAGATCGCACAAATCTCTGACAGCCCGATTGACACAGACGGCTGTGAAGTTATTCAGGCGGCAGGAAAGATGATTCTGCCGGGAATGATTGACACGCACGCACATTTGAGTGATCCAGGCCCGTACAACTATCGGGAAGACTGGCTCTGTGCATCGAAATCTGCTGCATCAGGCGGCATTACGACGATTGTGGATATGCCGCTGCCGAGCATTTCGGTACTCGACAAGGAACGCTTTGACATGAAGCGTGAGGTGGCGGAGGCACATTCTGTTGTGGATTTTGCTCTTTGGGGCGGTGCCTGTCCGAAGAACATTGATAAAATCGAGGAGCTGGACGAGGCGGGTTGTGTTGGGTATAAGAGCTTCATGTGCTTCGCAACGGATGAATATCCGCAGATGACGGACGGCTACATGGTAGAGGCTTTAAAAAAGCTGCATCGTTCGGACAGTCTGTTGGCGGTTCATGCGGAAAATGCAGAGGTTGCACAGATGGGCTGCGACAGGCTTTCGGCTGAACACTGCGAGGATTATGCCCGCTTCGATGAAGCACGCCCGTGGTGGGTAGAGCTGGAGGCGATTCGCCGCGCGACGTTTTTCGCCAAAACGCTGGATGCACGCATGATGGTTTGCCACATGACCATTCCGGAAGGCGGCGCGTATCTTAAACAGCTTAAAAATGAGGGCGCGCGGGTTTATGTGGAAACCTGCCCGCACTACCTGATTTTCGATCATTCGATTCTCAACGATAAAAAATCGTTTGCGAAATGCACACCGCCGTTCAGAAACCGTGAAAGGGTGGATGAGCTGTGGAGCTATGTAAAAGACGGCACAATCGACGTAATCGGCACGGATCACGGACCATTCACCGATGAAGAAAAGGTGATGAAGAACGACTTCTGGAAGGAATACTGCGGCTTTGGCTGCAACGATGTTGTGATGGCTGCGATGATTACGGAAGGCGTGCATAAGCGCGGATTGAGCTGGAATCGTCTGGCGAGCATTACATCCGGCAATGCGGCGCGCATGTTCCAGATCTACCCGCAGAAGGGCAATCTGCTGCCGGGTGCGGATGCGGATATTCAGATTATTGACCCCGACTGTGAATGGGTGTATGATGGACGCAATAGTTTCTCGAAAACCAAGAGCAGCCTGGGTGTGTATCAGGATATGAAGCTGAAGGGGAAAATAACGGATACATTTGTTCGAGGCATCCATGTATATCAAAACGGTGAGATCCTTTCCGAAAATCATGGAGGGCAATTGATTAAGCCAATCAGAAAGGACTGAAAACAGGATAATTGGCGGACATAGGGAAGTCTTAGCGCCGTAAAGGGGTAATCCAAATGAAACAGATTGAGTTAAGAGGCATTACAAAGAAATTTGGAAGCCTTGTTGCCAATGATTCCGTTAATTTCACCGTAGAACGTGGAAAAATCTATGGTTTAATCGGTGAAAATGGTGCGGGCAAAACCACATTGATGCGCGTCCTTTATGGAATGTATCAACCGGATGAAGGCGAAATCTACATAGATGGGAAGTTAACTCGGTTTAAAAATGCGAGTGATGCGATAGACTGTGGAATTGGTATGGTTCATCAGCATTTTGCGCTGGTTCCGATGCTTACCGTGACGCAGAATATCATTTTAGGTAAACCTATTACTAAGAAAAATGGATTGATTGATAACAAAAAAGCGGAAACGCTTGTGGAAGAACTTGGGAAAAAGTACAAGCTGGAAGTTTCGCCAACGGCACAGGTGAAGGATTTGTCGGTCAGTATGCAGCAGAGAGTTGAAATTCTCAAAGCACTGTATTTGGGTGCCGAACTGCTGATTATGGATGAACCGACGGCGGTTCTAACTCCGCAGGAGATTGTCAAACTTTTTGAAACGCTGGTTGAATTGAGGAATGCGGGTAAAACCATCATCCTGATTACGCATAAATTGAACGAAATCATGAAAATTACGGATGAAATCATGATTTTGCGATTGGGCAAGGTAACCGGCCATGTAAAAACTGCTGAGACGACTGAACGTAAGATAGCGGAAATGATGGTAGGACGCCAGCTTAAGGAGCCGAGCGCAAAGGCAAAAGTAGATCAAAGCCGTGTGGTTTTGGAAGCTAAGCAGGTGAGCTTCGTCGATAAATGGGGCGTAAAGGCACTGGATAATATTTCATTAACGCTTCATTCCGGAGAGATTCTGGGAATTGCAGGCGTTCAGGGAAATGGACAATCTGAACTGATAGATGTCCTCTCAGGTATGATTAATCATTATTCCGGTGAGGTTCGGATATGTGATCATTTGTGTCAGCCATCTACCGGGACAAGAGAACGCCGTGAATTTGGACTCGGATGTATTCCGGAGGATAGGCAGGTTACGGGTGCAGCGGTCGGCGGAACGATTCTGGCGAATTTCATCATGGTGGGATATCGAACCCGCGCATTTGCTAACCGTATTTTTATCAATTACAAAAAGGCGAAGGAAATCTGTTGGAAGTATGTCAAGCAGTTTACTGTAAAAACAGATAATATCATGAATGATGCGGTTTCTCTTTCCGGCGGCAATCTTCAAAAATTGATTGTTGCGCGAGAGATGTATCTGAATCCGGAAGTACTGATTGCGGCGCAGCCGAGCCGCGGCGTGGATATCGGAGCAACGGAGTATATTCATGAAAAACTGGTTGAGCATCGCAATCATGGAAAGTCTGTGTTGCTGGTTTCTAATGAACTCTCGGAAATTATGGAAGTCAGTGATCGTGTATTGGTTATTTATAAAGGAAGGTTTGTCGGTGAAGTGAATCCGATGAACACAACCGAGGAGAAAATTGGTTTGCTGATGGCGGGAATTACGGAAGAGGTGAGCGCATGAATTTTACGTTTAGGCCGACTCCAATCAGCTTGAAAACTGCGCTGTCTGCCGTGTTCTTTGGGTTGGTTGTTGGCGTAGTGTTGATTTTGGCAACCGGAAACAACCCGATTGAGATCTATCAGGCATTGCTTAGAGGAGCGTGCGGATCTCGATTTGCCCTTTGCTCCAGTATTCGCTGGACGGTACCGCTTCTTTTCAGCGGTACAGCAGCTGCGCTTGCTTTTAAAGGCGGCGTATTCAATATGGGCATTGAAGGCCAGATGTACATGGGAGGCTTTGCTGCGGTTGTCGTTGGTTTGACTTTTCCGGAGTTGCCGAAGGTAGTTTTACTCCCTACGATGTTGGCTGCAAGTATGCTTGCGGGAATGATTTGGGCACTGCCGCCGATGTTGGCGAAGGTATATTATGGACGCAGCGAAGTTGTTCCATGTATGATGCTCAATTATATCGCCATTTACCTTACGGATTTTTTCGTACATAATTTTTTCTTGGCATCGGGAAATCGCGGCGCGACGATTAAAACGGATATTATTCCGGATGTAGGAAAGTTTACAAAACTGATAAAGGGAACAAGCGTAACGACTACGGTTTTTGTGGGTTTGTTTGTCGTAGCGTTGTTCTATCTGATTATTAAAAAAACGCGCTTTGGTTATGAACTGGAAATGTGCGGAATAAACCCACGGTTTGCCAAATATGGAGGCATTAACGTTCATACAGTCAGCTTTTGCACCATTCTTTTAAGCGGTGCACTGGCAGGGTTGGGCGGTGCAACGGAAGTCATGGGTGTGAGAATGTGCTTTGAAAGTAAATTCGTCAATGACTTTGCGACGAACGGCATTCTTGCAGCACTTCTGGGCAGCTGTTCCCCGATTGGAACGATGGTGGGCGCGTTGTTTATGGGCTTTTTGAAAGCCGGTGCCTTGACCGTAGAAAGAACGACGTCTGTTTCCAGAGCTGTTGCGGTGGTCATTCAGTGTACGATTATTTGCTTTGTTTCTGCAAAGAGCTTTGCCGGCATTTTCGGGAAAAGGAAAGACAAGGCTGAACATAAGACGATGGGAGGAGAAAAGGCATGAGTATTCCATTGCTTTTGAGCTCAACGATGCGCTTTTCAGCCCCTATCCTGCTTGCGGCAATCGGCGCGTTATTTTGTGACTGCGCAGGCGTGACGTTCATTATTCTTGAAGCGCAAATGTTGCTTTCATGCTTCTTCTCCGTAATCGGAGGATACTATCTGCACAGTTGGGGGCTTGGTGTTCTCTGCGGCATTGCTTCTTGTGTAGCGCTGGGATGGTTTTTCATCTGGATTACGCAGAAGATGAAGGCAATCGAGCTGGTAGTTGGCTTTGCAATTAACTTCCTGATTGATGGTTTGACGGTCTACCTTCTGCGTATGGTATTCCATCAAACAGGCTCGTTCATTTCGGAAGGTATTCCGTCTATTCCCAAGATTACGATTCCGTTGCTAAGCAAAATACCTGCGTTGGGAAGTCTGTTTGAAAAACAAACATGGATTGTATACTTTGCATTTATCTGTGTATTTGTGGCGTATATCGTGATTTACAGAACTCCGTTTGGATTGAAAATCCTTGCGTGCGGACAGAACGAGCAGGCGGCAAAAGCGGTCGGTATCAATGTTAATTCGGTTCGAATCATTTGTATGATGATTACAAGTGTGCTGTGTGCACTTGCAGGCAGTCAGCTTTCCATTGGATTCCTGTCAATGTTCTCGGAAGGCATGACGGTTGGCAAAGGATTCATTGCTCTGGGAGCTCTGATGTTCTCGGAACGCAAACCAAGCTTGGTATTGTTCATCACGTTACTATTCGGCTTGTCGGAGGCGATTGGCAATCAAGTGCAGTTGAGTGGCGCAGTGGCTTCCGAAATTGTGCTAATGGTTCCGTATTTGGTTGTGCTGGCGTGCGTATTTATCCGCAAGCCGATGAAGCAGGATATTTCATGATGGTGTAACTAACCCCCATGGGGGTTAAAAAAAGGAGGTACTCGTATGTCTAAAAAATCGTTGGTGCTGTTTCTCGTTACGCTGTTGCTGTGTGTATGCGCAATGGGTTCCTTTGCGTATGCAGATGAGCTGAAAGCGGCATTTATTACGCCGCAGGCACTAGGTGATGGTTCGGTTACGGATTTAGCGTATTCGGGCTTTACGAGAGCGGCGGATGAGTTCGGCATCAAGACGCAGGTTGTCGAAGTACAGGTTGGTGAATACGAAGAAACGATGCGTATGATGGCTTCGGAAGGTTATGGTTTGCTGGTATGTTTGCAGCCTGACTTGACCGATGCTGTGCGAACGGTTGCACCGGAATATCCGGACACGCTGTTTTTCAGCATGTTGGGAGAAATTGATGATATTCCCAACGTACTTGGTTCCTGCAATCGCGAGCAGGAAGGTTCTTATCTTGCTGGTGTGACGGCGGCCCTGATGTCCAAGACTGGCCGAATCGGTGCGGTTATCGGACAGGATATGGCACAGAATAACCGTTATGCGGCAGGATATGAAGATGGCGCAAAGACTGTTCGTTCCGATATTCAGGTGGATATTGTGTATGCCGGCACGTTTGAAGATCCGGCTAAGGGCAAGGAGCTTGCGCTGACGCTGTATAATTCCGGTTGCGACGTTGTATATCAGGTTGCCGCAAAGACAGGACTTGGCGTATTCGAAGCGGCTAAGGAGCTTGGCGAAGGTCATTATGTTGTTGGATGCGATATCGATCAGAGCCCGATGATTCCGGGACAGGTAATCGGCAGCCAGATTACTCCGCTTGATACCTGGGTATATGCGGCGATGAAGGATTATGCGGAAGGAACGTTTACCGGCAATCGCATTGAGGCGTTCTCGATGAACCGCACTGGCGGTGCTGGATTTGACTTTGATTCGACTGGTAAGGTGGAATATCCTGATGGATGCAAAGACACCGTGGAAAACTATAGGCAGAAGATCATATCGGGCGAAATCGTTCCGGAAAGTGTTCGTGAAAAGGACAAATAATCGCATAGAATAATAGTATGCTGTTCTGAAGCGTAATGAAGAAAGGGGATCGTCAGGTCGAGAACTTGACGATCCCTTTTTGTGGAAAGGCATAAGGCGGAACACAATGCACATGTATAATGCCATGCTTATTATTTGAAGTGGATGCTGCGAATACAATGTGGAAAATAAAAAAGAGGAAAACCTATGAGAATTGCGGTATTGGGCGGCGGCGCGATGGGCGCGCTCTACGGCGGATATCTGAGCCGGAAGAACGACGTGCTTATTGTCGATGTGAATACGGCACTGATTGAAAAAATCAAGGCAGAGGGCTTGAAAATCGCTGAATCGGACGGAAGCAGCGCGGTCTATCATCCTGCCATCACGGATGATACAAAGGGTATGCAGCCCGTTGATTTGGTAATCGTGTTCGTCAAGGCGATGTTCAGTCAAAGCGCGCTGGAGAAGAACCGCGCGCTGATTGGTTCGGACACCTATCTGATGACCCTGCAAAACGGAAGCGGACATGAGGATGTACTCAGGCAGTTTGTGGATGACGCGCATGTCATTATCGGCACGACACAGCATAACAGCGCGGTTGCGGGGCTGGGCGAAATTCGCCATGGCGGAAACGGCATGACGCATATGGGCGTGCTGACCGGCGATGCGGCGCGCCTTCAGCCGATTGCGGAGACGTTCACGGCTTGCGGTTTGGAAGCGGACTGCGTGCAGAATGTGCAGAAGCTGATTTGGCAGAAGATGTTCACCAACGTATCTGCCAGCGTGCTGACCGGAATCTTGCAGGTGCCGCTGGGGTATATTGCGCAGAACGCGAATGCGTGGGCAGTCTGCGAAACGTTGATTCGTGAAGCTGTGGCGGTTGCGGCAGGCGATGGGCTGGACTTTGACGCGGGACAGAAAATTGCGGAGGTTCGCGCGGTCTGCGAGAAAAGCCCGAACGGTCTGACCAGCATCTATGCGGATTTGCGCGATGGGCGGCGCAGCGAGGTCGATACCATCAGCGGAAGCGTTGTGCGCGCCAGCGACCGAAACGGCGTTCCGGCGCCGACGCACCGCGCGATGGTGAATCTTGTGCATGCCCTGGAGAATAAACCGAAAAACTAAAATAACCATTACAGGAGGAATCGACTCATGGAACCCGTATATGAACTGAATGGTCTGCGCATCGTCGATTTGACGAAGGTGCTTGACCCGAAAACCGAAAGCCGCCGCTGCCATCTGATTCGTTATAACACCGGCGGACCGATTCCGGATTTCCATACCGCGCTGGATTTGACCAGCCACCTCGGCACCCATTGCGAGTGTCCGTACCATCACTTTGAGGATGGCAAGTCCGTCGGCGAACTGCCGCTGACCACGTTTATGGGACGCGCGATTTACGTCAATATTGACTTCCTGGAGCCGAACAGCCACATCAGCGGCGCGGATCTCGACCGTGCCTGCGGAGATCGCATTCGCGAGGGCGACATCGTCATTCTGGACAGTAACTGGAAGTTCCCGCCGTTTACACCGGAGACTAACAGTCCGGCGGATAAGCGTCTGTTCATCAACGCGGAAACCGCCATCTGGATGCGCGACCACAAGGTTAAGTGCGTCGGCTTCGGCGATGGCGTGTCTATCGAAAACTGCGAAGAAGATGTTAAGCCCTTCCATGATATCATCATGGCGTATGGCGGTGTGTTCCTTGAAGTGCTTAAAAATCTTGAGTATTTGAAGAAGGATACGTTCTTCATGAGCTATTCGCCGCTGCCGATTGTCGGCGCGGATTCCTGCCCTGTTCGCGCGTATGCGATTGAAGGACTGCCGGGATTCAGCGAGTAATACAAAGGAAATCCGTTTCTGCCGACAAGCGCGGCGGGAACGGCAATGTCACTTAGTTAAGCGAGCGACAGAAACAGAGCAACACCAAGAGAAGATGAAACATGGGAAAATGATCATCTTCTCTTTTTTGTTGTACGACAAAAAGACAGATAGACATCTGCCAACGATGATGCAGGTACACAAGGAAAAGGACGGGCCTGACACCTCGGAATCGCGCATGTGGGTCTATTCATCCGCCAAACGCGCGGACATTCAGCTGCGCTGCTTCAAGTATCGGGAGAGCCGAAGCGGAAAATGGGCGAGGAATTTCCTTGAGGGCTTCGGTGGCGTCTTGATTACGGAGGAATACAGCGGCTACAACAAGGTTCAGGACGCAGAGCGTGCGGGTTGCTGGACGTACCTCTGTGCGTTTCTTGAGCATTGGTGAGATTGAAATCAGCAACAACCCGGTTGAAAACGCCATCCGCCTTTTTGTCGTCGTCTGGAAGGGACGGCTCTTTGCCGATACACATCAGGGTGCGGAGGCGAGTGCAATCATCTATTCGCTGATGGAAACGGCAAAAGCCAACAGGCTGCGGCTTGGACTGCTTAAAAGAAAATAGACAGTGAAACAAAACACCCTCCTGTTGTAGAATTGAGGAAATCAAAACTACAAGAGGAGGGTCGTTTCATGTCCAGACAATACACACATGTACATGGATTGCTGCCGAGCGTAATAGCAATGAAGGAGAAGGGATACACATATCGCCAGATTGCAGATCAAATCGGGATGGAAAAGGAACAAATTGAAGAGTTGTGCAGCCGAGAACGAAGAAAGCAGCGCAAAATCGAAAAAGGTTATATTCCTCAGCCAAAGGGTCGTCCGAGAAAGACACCAGCTACACAAGAACAACTACAGAGCAATCGAATTGTTGAGCTTGAAATGAAGGTGGAACTTCTGCAAAATTTTCTATCCGAATGTGGAAGGATGTGAGAGCCAAATATAGGGTTATTGAAAGATTCAAGAATAAGTATCCGATCTGGAAAATGTGCGAGTTATTTGAAGTATCGCGAAGCGGATTCTATAAGTGGAGAAAACGGGCAGCGTCGCAGCAGCGCAGCGAATTGGATCAGATTATCATCGAATACCAAGTGCTGGCGAAGCAAACTTACGGATACCGTCGAGTATGGTTGTGGATGAAGCAGAATACATCAGTGGAATGTCATCCTTTGACTGTACTGCATCACATGCGAAAGTTAGATCTTCTGGCGCAGATCAGACGCAGACGTCCCTACACACTGTATAAGCAAGGTGGTCACCACTATGAAAACCTGTTGAATCGGCAATTCGTTCAGAATCAGGTTAATTACCGCTGGGTAACGGATATTACCTACATCATCACGCCGCTGCGAACATACTATCTCTGCGTCGTTATGGATTTGTGCGGCAGATACATTGTTGCATATAGGCTGGGTACAGAAATAACCGCAACACTTGTCAGTGACACCGTTAGTGATGTATTCACCAGAGAGAAAGGAAAGGTCGCCAATGGACTTGTCCTCCATAGCGACCAAGGCTGTCAGTACACTTCCGAAGAATACTTTGCCTTAACCCAAGAATACCATTTTGCAGCTTCAATGTCCAGACGTGGATGTCCGTATGATAATGCTTTAATGGAAAACTTCTTTGGCACTTTCAAAACTGAATGCCTATACAGGTGCAAACCTGCTACTGGCGAACAAGTTCAACAGCTCGTTGACGAATATATCCAATTCTACAATTATGAGCGTATTGATATGAAATACGGCCTTACTTCGTCTGAAATTCGGAGCAAAGCCGCGTAATGTCGTGTAATTCTACGACCGGGTTTCTTTTTTGTGTCTACTTCTGTTATAGCAGTCCACCACCATCTGCAGCAGCGTTTTTTCATTAGTGCGTTCGGCATGGGCAACAACTAGGTGGCGAGAGACCACTACGCGCTCGGCAGCAGGAAGCGTTAGCCAAAGGCAAGGCGTCCATCGTGAGTTGGAATCTGAAGGAATCCAGATGTCAAGGTGAGAAACCTTGGCGGGCAAACTCCTGAACCGACAAACAGAAATCACATGGTAGGCCGTAAGCGGACGGACGAATGTGCCAGTCAACAAAAAAGTCCAACGTCATTTACCCAAAGCTCAAACACATGCATGGCGCGAAGAACATCGTTCTTCGCGCCATGATCGGTTGATTTACTTTTTGAGCGATATATTCCAAGGAAGCAGCCTCTGCACATTCTGATTCAAATCCCTTTGCGGGGCAGCGGTTTCGAAATTGCCGGAATAACGGTTTCCATTTCATCGGTTTGGCGGCACCCTGCCACCGGAATATTCGAAGGTGTCTTAAAAAGCCTGTGCAGGTGGTCTATTCAAGTCGAATTGTGCAAAAAAGTAGTCGAAAAACTAGAAGAAATGAAAAGGAATAGTGCCAAAAGGAGGAGAAATAGACAAGGAAAAATAGCAATAGAAGGGGAGAATAGAAATGGAATCGAGTAAACCTAGGACGATTAGGGGAAAGATATTGACGATTTTTATTCTGACTGTAATACCTTTCATGATGATTTCCGCATTGATTAGTACATACTCAATTGAGATATCTAATGAGAGGGTGGAAGCGTCGTACACTACTCTTTTAGAAATGCTTAAGAGAGATATTGATAATGATTTAGCTATAATAGATTCAAATATGAGGCTACAGTTTACGACGAATGATACGTTATTTATGCAATTTGCAAATGCAACTAACCAATCAGATTCGGCATTCTTTCGAACAAATCTTTATAACGAATTACAAAATAGTACGCACTCGATTTCTGCATTATACAGCTATTTTGTTTTTTCGCCAGTATACTATCCGAAAATCCCGTTGCTTGTTTATTCAGGAGTTAAAACAATCGAAGAAACGCAGAAAATGAAAGAAGCTATAATGGATGTAGTACAAGAACCTCAATGGATGGAATTGAGCAATGGAGCTTGGTTTATGTTTTCCATAGGAGATAAAGCGTTTATTGCTAAGATTTATCAATTTAATAATGCTTACATAGGGGCACTGATTGATTCGCAATACTTTTTGGGTCGTGTGGAATATGCTTCTTTGGATTGTAAAATGGTTATTGCAGATGACGTCCCAAGCACGAATAAAAATATTGTGATACGCGAATTGTCTATGTTTAAAAACTGTTATCTTTGCTTGACAATGGGCCAAACTAATGGATTTGCGCAATTACCATGTGTGTTAAAATTGATGATCAGTGTTCTGATAATAGTAAGTATGGGAGCAATACTACTTTTGATGCATTTGGCTCGTGATATATTAAATCCGTTCCGGGAACTTACTGATAATGTTGAACTAATCAGCAAAGGCGATCTTTCGATCCGTTTGCCAGAGAATAATCGATATTACGAGTTTTCGTTACTGCATAGACGTTTTAATTCCATGATGAATGAAATATGTGACTTAAAGATTCAGAATTATGAGAATGAAATCAAACTTAAATCGTTAGCATTACAATGTCGGCAGTTAGAGATCAATCCACACTTTTTTATTGGAGCGCTGAATACGGTGTACACGTTGGTTTCATATAAGAGATATTCTGTAGTCCCCGAATTATTAACTGAAATGATTAGCTACATGAGAAGTGTACTGACTGACCACGGAAATAAGATTACACTGAAGGAAGAATTAGGACGGATAAAGAGCTTTCTCCATGTACAGCAACTGCGTTTTGATCGAGTTGTAGATTGCAGCATCCATGTATCTCCTGAATTACTGGGAGTACTTGTTCCACCAATGATTCTCCTAACATTTGTTGAGAATGCTATTAAACACAATTCACTAGATCACCAATCTCTACTGATAACAATTAATGTGCGGCAGACAGAGGGAAAAATGATTTTGATAACAGTATCGGATAATGGACGTGGATTTTCATCGACAGCGATTGAACAGATTAACCGAGGAGAAAAGATATACTACGAGGAAGTAGCCCATATTGGTATTTATAATGTTTTTGCACGACTTCCATTGTTGTATGGAAATGATAGCTGGGCATATGTCGAGAATAATGAAAAGGGCGGAGCATGTATAAAAATAAGTATACCTAAGGAAATGAAAGGTATTGAATGATATGAGAGTGTTGATAGTTGATGACGAGCCAATTGTCCGCGAGTCAATGAGCGAATTGTTGCCATGGAAAGAAATGGGTTTTGAGACCGTATTGTGCGCAAGAGATGCATATGATGCACAAAAAGAGCTTGAATTGGAAAGAATAGATGTTCTTATCAGTGATATTGAAATGCCGGGAATGGACGGGCTGGCATTATCTAAATGGGTTCATGAAAGGTCTCCTAGAACTGTTATTTTATTATTAACTTGTCATGCCTCATTCTCATACGCACAAAGTGCGATCCGATATGGTGTAATGGACTATCTTCTTAAGCCGGTAATAAAAACGGATCTGGAACAGTGCGTTCAAAAGGCAATTCGTTTAATTCAGGAAGAAAATAAGAAGATTGAAACCGAAAATGAAGCTTATCATTGGAAAAAGAATAAGCCATATATTATGGAAAGTCTTTGGCATGACGTTCTTGTGTATCATTTAGATGATGAGCATCTTATTCAGCAGAGAGCGCATGATATGGGACTTCAGATGAATGCAGAGGAGAGGTATATTCCAATACTATTTGAAACACGTGGAAAACCGACTCACGAGGTTATGCGAATAATAAGTCAATTGTCTTTTTTTGAGAAAGAAAAGGATAATTGTGTTTTGGGATGTTTAGATGAGAATAAAATGTACTGTATAATTTCAAAAGCGGATACGCTAACTGAAAAGCATTTGCAGTGTTTTTTACAAGAAAAGAGCATATTTGAAAAAAGCGAGATCTGCTGTGTGTTGGGTGATACCGTATATGCAAGTGGCATATGCGAGATGTTTAGCGAGCTAATTGCTCTGCTTGAAACAAATATTGCCGAAAATCTTTCAGTTCTTCAATGGAAAAAGAATTGGAGACAGGAGAAGATAGAAGTAATTGAACTTCCGCTATTTGGAAACTTGCAAAAACAATCCGAATCCTTAGAGAGTTACGGAAGAAAGTTGGTTGACTGGTTAAACTGCGATAAAATCAGATCAAAGATTCAGAAAAGAGATTTAGGGCAACACCGCATAAATGGCAGGATTCACAAAGGCGGACATGCATTTTGTGAAAA
>OLPQ01000537.1_pt1 | contig 32659 bp, 24 predicted proteins | sample 1672451 | NCBI WGS metagenome assembly OLPQ01 (sample SAMEA3136687, study PRJEB25190) | human gut metagenome | biome: human gut; feature: human-associated habitat; material: faeces | place: Austria | collected 2013
GAACCCGTGTTACCGCCGTGAAAGGGCGATGTCTTAACCGCTTGACCATGGAGCCATATCTCAGTCACTGCTTCGTGTTTTTATTTCTCTTGCGTGACCGAGATTTATAATATCATAACACAATATCTTTTGCAAGTGTTTTTTTGAATTTTTTTTATTTTTTTCAAAAAAACTTATTTTTGTGTATTTTCCGCCTTTTTCCGAAGTGTACTATTCTTCTATTTCACGTTCGTCATTGGCAACTCTTTCAATATGCATTGCCAGATATCCTGTCTCTACTTCTTCCAGCTTTACTCCCAGACTCGTACCAGCCTGGTCGCAGATGACTTGTGCCATCCCAAAAGATTCCGGGAATTTCACTTCCATATAGTCGTTCATATTCACCTTCAGCTTCTCACCGCTCAAGGCTCTTGCCACCATATAACGGATATGATTCATCAGACGGTTGTAAGATAATGATGCAATATCGATTGGTTTTCCGATTGCTTCTTCTACCATACTGATGCATTCCCTGACAGATCTTGCCATCTGCATTGCCTGTGATACTTTCTCGTCTTCTATTGCCGAATGGATATGAAGTGCCACATATCCGATCTCGTCGTCTTCTATATCGATCTGAAACTGCTTTTTCAAAAGAGGCCGGATACTTTCCGCCACCTTGAATTCCATATGGAATAACACACGGATGTCTTCTGTGAGCGGATTACTGATCTGCTCATGATTCTGAATACGTTTTACTGCAAATGCAATATGGTCTGCAAGTGGGAATAGTACCATACGGTCAATCTTCCCAAATACCTTTTCAGCCTCGCCGAGCACAGCATTCGTCAGTTCCAGAAATTCCGGTGCGATAGACTTTACGATTTCTTTTGCCCCGCCCCGCTCTTTATATTTTTGGAGAGAATATAAACGGTCTTCTGGTCTTACTTCGATTCTTTCTGCAACTTTTCTGCCGAATCCTACTCCCTTTCCCATAATCAGGACTTCTTTATGCTTGTCCTGATGGATGGCTATTACGGTATTATGATTTAAAACTTTCTCTATCCTGTACATCATATCCCCACTTGTATCTCCACATTACATTCTTTTACGCTTCGTAGATATCAATTGCGAAAAGCTCATCTCCTGCCTTGATCTCTCCTTCATTCAGAAGGCGGATCTTCTGGTTATCTTCAAGTTCTGTACAGAGAACCGGTGATGCTACCGATGGTGCATTTGCTTTCAGGTAATCCAGATCCAGCTTCAGCATCGGATCTCCCTTCTTCACCGTCTGTCCGTTCTCAACGAAGCATTCGAATCCTTTTCCGTCCAGTTTTACGGTATCAATGCCGACATGGATCAGAAGGCTCACTCCGGACTCTGTCATGAATCCGATCGCATGCTTGGTATCGAATACGAAGCATACTTCTCCATCTTCCGGTGCTCTTACGATCGCATCTTCCGGTGTTACAACAGCACCGTCACCCATCATACGTCCGGCAAATGCTTCGTCCGGCGTTGTGGAAAGGTCTGCCGCAACTCCTGTGATCGGACTTGAGATCACGATTGTATCTACAATTTTCTTTTCTTCTGCTTTGGTTTCTATTTTATCATCTTCTGATATGTTCTGGCCAGTACTTTCTGCGTCTTTCTGAGGCTCATACAGCTCTTTTGGTGCATGTTCCAGATAGTCTTCCAGGTTCGCCTTAATAACCGTCACACCCGGTCCGTAAATGATCTGTACACCCTGTCCGCGATGGACCACGCCGGATGCACCTGTTGCTTTCAAAATTCCGTCATTTACCAGATCTGCATTGCTTACCGTACAACGAAGTCTTGTCGCACAGCAGTCTACGTCTTCGATATTTGCAGAGCCTCCAAGTCCTCTTGTAATTTCCGCACTAAGCGAATCTTCGGAAGTTCCTTCTGTACCTGCTTCTGTATTTCCTGCTTTTTTGGCATTGACATCTGCTTTTGTATAAAGTTTTGTCTCTGCATCATCATCTTCACGACCCGGTGTCTTAAGATCTAACTTCTTGATCAGGAATGAGAAGATAAAGTAATACAGGAAGAAATAGATAATTCCTACCGGAATGATTCTGATCCAGCTTGTCTTCGCATTTCCCTGAAGGATACCGAATAACAGAAGATCTAAGAATCCGCCGGAGAATGTCAGTCCTACTGCAATATTCAGGATATGTGCAATCATGTATGCACTACCTGCAAGTACAACCTGTACTGCGAACAGAACCGGTGCCACAAACAGGAACGAGAACTCCAGAGGCTCTGTGATACCTGTTAACATACATGTCAGTGCTGCGGAAAGAAGCAGTCCGCCTGCCGCTTTTTTCTTTTCTGGTTTTGCCGTACGGTACATAGCAAGTGCCGCTCCCGGAAGTCCAAATATCATGAAGATGAACTCACCGGAGAAATATCTTGTCGCATCCGCGCTGAAATGTGTAATATTGGCAGAATCGGCAAGCTGTGCGAAGAAGATATTCTGACCACCCTGGATCAGTTTTCCGCCAACTTCCATCGTTCCGCCGACAGCGGTCTGCCAGAACGGAAGGTAGAACACATGATGCAGTCCGAACGGGATCAGCGCACGTTTTACAATACCGAAGATCAGTGTTCCGAAATATCCGGTTCCTGTTACCAGACCGCCCAGTGCATAGATACCATTCTGCACAACCGGCCATACGAAATACATTGCGATTCCGACAAACATATAAGTAATTGTTGAAATGATCGGTACGAATCTTGAACCGCCAAAGAATGATAATGCATTTGGCAGTACAATCTTGTGGAAACGGTTATGAAGTGCCGCAACTCCAAGTCCTACAATAATACCGCCGAACACACCCATCTGCAGTGTATTGATTCCACACACAGAAGCGATCGTTCCTTCAAGGACATTCTTGGAAATGGTTCCGTCAGCTGCGATCTTCCCGCTGATTTCCAGCATACTGTTAATGGAAATATGCATAACAAAGTATGCGATCAATGCTGATAATGCTGCAACTTCTTTTTCCTTCTTTGCCATTCCGATGGCTACACCAACGGCAAAAATCAGTGGAAGGTTATCGAAGATCGCACTTCCAACCTTATTCATAATAATCAGCAGCGAATGAAGGATTGTTCCCTCTCCCAGGATTCCCTGCAGTCCATAAGTTGCAATGGTTGTGGCATTGGTAAATGAGCTGCCAAGACCGAGAAGCAATCCTGCTACCGGGAGGATTGCGATCGGGAGCATGAAGCTGCGCCCTACTCTTTGCAATACGCCAAAGATTTTGTCTTTCATATTTTTCTCCTTTTCTTTGTACGTGTATCTATGCATAGTCTTTCCTTTTTATCAACTTATTAACACAAAAAAGGCACTAACTCTGCATAAATACATTTAATAATTTACACATAGTTAATGCCTCGTTCATCGTTTACTAACAAGTAACATACTATATTTGTATAATACTCTTTTTCCCATTTCCTGTCAAGATTAACTTCTACAATTTTCTCACGGAATTACCATCATTTATTCTCACCGGAAAACGGTATGCATAATTTTTTGTCTGCCAGTCTTCATCATCCATCATACGCAACAGATGATTCCCTGTAATATATCCCAGCTTGTTTTTCGGATGTATGGCGGACAGTACTTTAACATCTGTATTATCCATCAGCTCCGCATCATCAAAAGATACTACCGACAGATCTTCCGGAACGTGTACCCCTCTCTCATCCAGAAATTCCAAATACACTCTCGCCACTTCATCATTATAGATCATCATTGCTGTACACTCTCTGGTGTGACGGTAAATATGAGTAAGTCCTTTCTTACCGAACTTGTCTTCCATCTCTCTGGTAGAATACCATCTGATGCAGTCATCGTCATATTTAATTCCATAATCCGACATGCATTGGATCAACCCCTTATAACGTGCAATCCCCTGCATATCATCATATTTCAGAATTCCTCCGATTTTTCTGTGCCCATGTTCGATCAGCGTCTTTGTCAGTTCATAGGCCGATCTGGTGTCCGACATCTCTACACTGTCAAAAGACATATTTTCATAATGATTGTGTATAAAGATTGTCGGTATATTCCGCTTCTTAATTTCTTCAAACAGACGCAGATTCGGATTTGGAAATGCAGAACGTGAACCTTCAATGATCAGACCTGAGACGTTATTCTTCAGCATACTCTCGAGATAAACCGCTTCATCGTTCAGACGGTTCTTGGTAACTGCCACATCGATACGATACCCCTTTTCACTCAGGGAAGCTTCTATGCCGTCATACACCTCCGGGAAGAGATATTCCGAATAATAGCTAAGCAGCAGTCCTACTCTCGGCCGGTCATCATCTATCATCTGTCCTTCATAAGACACATATGTTCCGCTCCCCCTCACCCGGGTAATCAGCCCTTCTTCTTCCAGCTGCTGCAAAGCCGTTCTTACTGTCTGCCTGGAATATCCGAACTTTTTCTGCAGGCTCGGCTCTGATGGGAATTTATCCATGTTCCTGATCACACCGCTGGTGATCAGTGTATGTGCCCAGTTATATAATTTTTGATATTTCAGGCCTTCCTGATTCGTATTCTTCATAAATGCTCCATATACCAATTACGGGCAAAAACATCAAAGAATGCCTTTGCCCGTAATGAATAAATAATTTTATTATTTGATAACTGTAAGTGATTCACGGTCTGCGAATACTGCTACGAAGATCAGGAATACAACTCCCTGGATCAACTGCATCATCTGTGTTGAGAATCCCATCATTGTCAATCCACTGTTCAGTACGACGTAAAGAAGAGATCCAACAACGATATTTTCAAATCTTACCTTTGCTCCACCGGAAATAGGCATACCACCTAATACCAGAGCGATCAGAATCTGTGTCTCTAACTGGTTACCACCGGAAGATGTAACAGATCCGACCTTGATAACGTTGATAAATGCTGCAAATCCTGTCAGTGCACCTGCCAGTACATACATGAGGAATTTCATTCTGTCTGTGCGGATTCCTGAGAACATTGCTGCTTTTTCACCGGCTCCGATCGCTTTTAAATATGTTCCGAATTTTGTATAACGGAATGCGATAAATCCAATAACCAGAACAACTACTGTACAAGCCACTTTGAATCCTGTACTGTCATAATTGATCAATGTTGCAGAACCGGAAACAGGTGCATTCGTTGTCATATATTTGATAAATCCACGGAATAAGAACATGGTACAAATTGTAACAATAAATGATTTGATCTTACGGTATACGTAGAAGTATCCGTTGATCGCACCGATGATCGCACCTGATGCAATACCACCAAGAATTGCAATTGCAATTCCATGTTTTGAAAGAATACATACAACAATTGAAGCAATTCCAAGGATAGATCCCTGAGAAAAGTCCAGGCCGCCCATTGTCATAATGAAGAACACACCCATAGCTGCAATCATTGTAACATATACCTGCGAAAATGCCAGTGACATATTTCCCATCATACGGAAATCTGTCAGGACATTGAACAGCAGGAAAATAACAACCAATCCTACGATTGGCAGGAGCGCACGAACCATCGCCATCTTAGACGCTTTCTTAAGCTGCTGCTCCTTATCGTTTGTTTTTGCACTTACTTGACTTCCCATAGTTGCCTCCTTATACCATCATCGAAATCAGACCATTTTCATCCAGGTTCTGATTACGTTCAAGTTCTCCACTGATTTTTCCATCTTTCATAATAATGATACGATCACTCATACCAATCAGCTCCATCAACTCTTCTGAGATCATGATGATGGATTTACCGTTCTTTCTCATCTGGTTCATCAACTGATAGATGTCCTGTTTTACCTTAATATCGATTCCTCGGGTAGGGCTGTCCAGAACAACGATATCAGAATCTTTTCCAATCCATCTTGCAAGAACAACTTTCTGTTTGTTACCACCGGACAGATTTGAAACGAACTGGTTTACATCATTCATCTTTACAGACATCTGTTTTGCATATTTATCGGCAAACTCTCTACGTTTCTTATCGCTTAAGATATGTGCTTTATTAGCAAGTTCATCTAATGATGGTAAGCAGATATTGTCACCGATACTCTGATTCAGCACAACCGACTCATTGTCACGGTCTTTGGATGTATAAGCAATGCTGTGCTTAATTGCTGTAGGAATATCGTTGATGTGTGTTCCGTCAGCCAGAACAACTTCACCTTCTCTGTCATAAGATGCACCGAAGATTGCTTTACCGATCTCATGCATACCTGATTCTGACAGACCACCGAATCCAAGGATCTCTCCTTTGTGTAAATCAAAGCTGATATCTTCGATCAGTCCTGGAACTGTAACATTCTTTACGGATAATACAACTTCATCTGATACTTTTTCACCATAGTCTGAACGATAGTAATCACCTGTTACCTCACGTCCAACCATCAGCTTCTTCAGATCATCTTCGTTCACATCTGCACTCTTAACCGTATCGATATATACACCATCCCGGAGGATTGTGATTGTATCGGATTTGTCAAGAATTTCCGGAAGGTCATGGGAAATAAAGATAACCGTATTTCCATTGTCACGGACACGATTCATCTGTTTGTACAGTTCTTCACGTCCTTCCTGCGAAAGAGCAGTTGTCGTCTCATCGACAACGACGATCTTAGGATTAAAATATGTAGCTTTTACGATCTCAACCAGTTTACGGTCTTCGAAATTATAATCATCAATCATATCTCCTGCTTTGATCTTATCAAACCCATAGGATTGTAAAAGCTCATTTGCTTTTTTGTTCATTGCTGCGGTATTCTTGATCCCCAGATGAACGAACTGATCTTCATGTCCAAGGAAGATATTCTCTGCTACCGTCAGTCCGGAAAGAGTTCCAAGTTCCTGTACGATGATAGAAATACCTTCTTCATTTGCTTCTACCTGGTTCTTCGGATGAACTTCTTTTCCATCCAGAATAAACTGTCCACTTTCCAGTGTATAGATTCCGGTCAACATATTTGTCATTGTTGATTTACCGGATCCATTTTCACCGATCAGTGCGTGAACCTCACCTTTATTGATATTAAATGACACATCTTTCAACGCCTTCGTGATACCGAAGTTTTTAGAAACATGTTTTACCTGTAATCTCACTTCACTCATTGCTGTCTTCCTCCTTCTATTACTTGACAATCTCGCCTTTTGTAACCTTTGTTGTCAGAGTAACGATAATCAGCAGTGCAAATCCTGTAATAACGTCCTGGATCGCTGTAGGAGCACCAAGTGCGATGAAACCGAAGAAAATAATATTGATTACGAATTCACCGATGATAATAGCCTGCAGCGGCATACCATATTTCTTAAATGCCAGACCGAAGAAACATCCCATAGTCGGTACGAAGTTTCGGCTCATAGATGCCATACCGGTAACCGCTACCATTGAAGAACCATAACTGATTGTCAGAATTGCCATTACTCCAAGGAACGCACCACTTAAGATGAATGCAAGTACCTTGTATTTATTAACATTAATACCCATGTTCTTAGCAACGAACTCGTCACTTCCGATCGCATAAGTATAAGTTCCGATTTTAGTGTAGTTTAAGAATATGTAAGCAACAACGCATGCTACCAATGCAAGGATAATATCCCAAGGCATACGTCCGAATGCTCTTAAGTGTGCCGGAAGTGTCTGTTCCACACCACCTGCCATGTAGTTTGCTAACGACTCATAGATGAGCGCCAGACCTGTTGTAACAATCATAGATGGAATTCTTAATTTTACATAGAAGATTCCGTTTAATAAACCAACGATAGTGCCTGTAAGAATACCTCCGACGATCAGTCCGAAATATCCTAAGTTGAATTTTGTTGCCAATACGCAACCAACGATTGCGGAAAGCATGATGTTTGCACCAATAGAGAAATCGAACATTCCCATTACCATTACGAAATAGAAACCAACCGCACCTACAGTGGCAATCAGACTGGCCTGAAAGTAATTGAGCATATTGGAAAATGAGCCGAAGTTATGTGGTGTCAATATTTTAAAGATTACCCAGGAAACAATCACAAGACCGATCAGGATTACATACCCCATTGTCTTTCCTGAGAGTTTTTTAGTAGTGCCCATATTATCTACCTCTTCTTATTATCTTTTTAAAAGAGAAGGTGGCATCGCCTTTCTTGCGACGTCACCCTCCCCAAATTATTTTCTGTTATCTTGTGTCCGTCTTATTTAGCGGCACGACTCTCTGCATCAGCGATAGATACGCTTGCTGCAGTAGCTTTCAGCTCTTTCATACTTTCTTTAGACATAGCTACTAATTCATCGTCTGTGTATGGAAGCTGATCTACGAAATATTTCTCGTATGCTGCATAGTCTTCTGCTGATGATACATACAAGTATGGGAATGGAACATCTTCGAATTTACCAGCGAAGTCTGTGTAGTTACCTTTTACTGCATTGTAAACCATCATGAATGCGATCAGTGGGTCACAGAAATGTCCACCGGATTCACCTGCCATTGAACCATTCTCAAGTCTTTCTCCAAGGTCTGGAAGGAAGTCTGTAGAAACGATATCGATGTCCTGAGTCTTTCCTGCTCGTTCAACTGCTGCGATTGCTCCCTGAAGTGGATCTCCACCACCACCAGCTGGGATCAATGCATCAAGCTTAGGATCTGCTGCCATTAAAGCTTCAGCGGCTTTTGATCCACCTTCTGAAGTTGTACCAGCGTACTGTGGCTCAGAAATTTTTGCTTTGTCGTCTGGGTTTTCTTTGTTCCATTTTTCAACTCCGGCTTTGTAACCTTCCCATCTTCCGAGCCATGTAGCATCTCCCTGCTCCCAGCCGATCAGACCGATGTTACGATCACCTTTGTCAAGAAGAATCTTAACAAGTTCTTCACCGTTTGCAGGTTCATCTTCATGAACTGCTCCGATGTAGTAAGCGGAATCTTTTGCTGCTTTGTAGATATCTGCACTGTTTTCTTTGCTGATTACACGGAAGAACTGTGCAAGATATACTTTATTATCATTACATGTCTTGATTGCTGATGTCATCTCTGTATCAGATGAGTTACAGATGATGATTCCCTGGCATCCTGCTGCTGCTAACTGCTCTACAGAAGCTGTAACTTTCTCAGACACATGTCCCTGGTCAACATACTGTACTTCTACATCCAGTGCTTTAGCTGCTGCATCCAGCATCTTCTTACACTGTGATCCAAGAACGTCTGTTGAAGACCAGATAGAAACTCCGATTTTAACCTTTCCTGATTTACTGCTCTTGCTGCTCTTGTCACCAGAACCTCCACCGTTTCCGCATGCAGCAAGTCCGACTACCATTGTTGCTGCCAAAAGAGCTGCTGTTACTTTTTTGAGAACTCTCTTCATAATGTTTCCTCCGTTTTCTGTATTTATTTGATGATTAGATTATATACTTAACTGGTATCGTTTTGCAATAAAATACAACCATTTTCTTCAACAAAGTTGTACTGTCTCGTAGCACTTTTCATGGTGTTTTCATCTGTCAAAACCGGTTTTTGTGCGTTTTGACAATCTTGATTGCAATAATTATTAACAAAAAATGAATTTTTTGTGCATTTTTCTTTATTTCTTTCGTACTTTCTTTATAGTACAATACAACTTTTGTTTTGTACTTACTTGTATTGTTTTTACAAAACAGTAACTTAAGTTGTATTTAATCTTATAAATAGCAAACAGGCTGATATTTTATACATGTTACATTAAAATATCAGCCTGTTTGGGATTCCTGCACTATTAAATTAGAAGCAATTACAGTTCTTCTCCATTTGTCCGAATCACATTCTGATACCAGCCAAAGGATATGCAATACGGTAATCGTCATCACAAGTATGATCTTCTTTCAGGATATCAATTGCTCCGAAGCCATTTTCTACTATAAATAAAGGTACTTCATAACGTTCATATAAAGTAACTAGTGCATAACGCAGCCCCACCGGATCGATCTGCCAGCCCCAGTCTTTTCCTCCATCCATACCAAAAACTTATATTTACAATGCATAATTGCTATTTTACGCATACTTTTCATTGTGTTATTCTACAGATGGTTAAAAAAATAACACGAAAATTATTTTTAAGAAAGAGGTAAGAATATGGAAGACACAAAAACATGTCTTGAGAAGCAGCCGTTATCTCAGGAAATGCTTGAAAAGATGAATGCTTACTGGCGTGCTGCCAACTATCTGTCAGCCGGTCAGTTATATCTTCTTGACAATCCGCTCTTAAAAGAGCCACTTACAATGGATCAGATCAAGAAAAAAATCGTTGGTCACTGGGGAACTGTCCCAGGACAGAACTTTATCTATGTACACTGCAACCGTGAAATCAAACGTTATGATCTGGATATGATCTTATTATCAGGTCCTGGACATGGCGGAAACTTCTTAATTGCCAATACATATCTGGAAGGTTCTTACAGCGAAGTATATCCGAACATCAGCCAGGATGAAGAAGGTATGAAGAAGATGTTCAAGCAGTTCTCATTCCCATGTGGAGTTCCGAGTCACTGTGCACCAGAGACACCAGGATCTATCAACGAAGGTGGAGAGCTTGGATACTCTATCGCTCATGCATTCGGTGCTGTATTCGACAACCCGGATCTGATCGCAACTGTTGTTGTTGGTGACGGTGAAGCTGAGACCGGACCGTTAGCTACTTCATGGCAGTCTAACAAGTTCCTGAACCCAGTTACAGACGGTGCTGTACTTCCAATTCTTCATTTAAATGGATATAAGATCAGTAACCCTACTATCTTCTCTCGTATTTCCCACGAGGAAGTTGAGAACTTCTTCAAAGGATGTGGATGGAAACCTTACTTCGTAGAAGGCGATGATCCGATGACCATGCACAAGAAGATGGCAGAGACAATGGATACTGTTATCGAAGAGATCAAGGCAATCCAGAAAAATGCACGTGAGAACAACGATCCGGAACGTCCGATGTGGCCAATGATCGTTCTGCGTACACCAAAGGGATGGACTGGACCAAAGGTTGTAGATGGACAGCAGATTGAAGGATCTTTCCGTGCACATCAGGTACCACTTACAATGGAAAGTCCAGAACATCTGGAACTCTTAAAAGAGTGGCTGGAAAGCTATCATCCGGAAGAACTCTTCGACGAAAACGGACGCCTGATCCCAGAACTTGCAGAACTTGCACCTAAGGGAGATGCCCGTCTCGGAGCTAACCCACATGCAAATGGTGGACTGTTACTCAAAGACTTAAGACTTCCTGATTTCCGTTCTTATGGAATCGAGGTAGAACCAGGTAAGACAAAAGCTCAGGATATGATCGAACTTGGCGGATACATCCGTGACATCTTCGAATTGAATGAAGAAAATAAGAACTTCCGTATTTTCGGACCTGACGAGAGTATGTCTAACCGTTTATACAAAGTATTCGAGACACAGAATCGTGACTGGAATGCAGGACTGCTTGACACCGATGACTGTCTTGCAAGAAACGGACGTATCATGGACGGTATGTTAAGTGAGCATATGTGTGAAGGATGGCTGGAAGGTTATCTGTTAACCGGACGTCATGGATTCTTCGCAAGTTACGAAGCATTCATCCGTATCGTAGATTCAATGGCTGCTCAGCATGCAAAATGGTTAAAAGTATGCAACCAGCTTTCATGGAGACAGCCAATTGCTTCTCTTAACTTCATCCTGACATCAAATGTATGGCAGCAGGATCACAACGGATTTACACATCAGGACCCAGGATTCCTGGATCACATTGCTAATAAGAAAGCAGATGTTGTCCGCATGTATCTCCCACCGGATGCTAACTGCTTACTCTCTTGCTTCGATCACTGTATCAAGAGCAAGAACTATGTCAACGCTATCGTAGCTTCAAAACACCCAAGCTGCCAGTGGTTATCTATGGAACAGGCTGTTAAGCACTGTACACAGGGTATCGGTATCTGGGATTGGGCAAGTAACGACTGTGGTGAAGAACCAGATGTTGTTATGGCTTGCTGCGGTGACACACCAACTCTTGAAACAATGGCTGCTGTTACAATTCTTCGTGATGAAATGCCAGAACTCAAGATTCGTGTTGTTAACGTTGTTGACCTGTTCAAGATGGAATCAGATCACAAACATCCACACGGATTAAGTGATGCAGAATATGATGCAATCTTTACAAAAGATAAACCGATCATCTTCGCATTCCACGGATATCCGACACTGATCCATGAACTTACATACGAACGTAACAACCACAATATTTCCGTTCATGGATATCAGGAAGAAGGAACGATCACTACACCATTCGATATGCGTGTACAGAACCAGATCGACCGTTTCAACCTGGTAAAAGATGCTATCATGCACTTGCCACAGCTTGGCAACAAGGGATCATTCCTGATCCAGAAGATGAACGACAAGTTGGTTGAGCACAAACAGTACATTGCCGAATACGGACAGGATCTTGAAGAGATCCGTAACTGGGAGTGGCATAAATAAAAATTCCTACTAATTAGTTTGTTTTAATAAAAAGCCCGGAAGCTTACCATATTTTACTCCAATTCGATACCTTTTATCTTTGTCAGATCGTTATGATCATCCGAATTTGTGTAAGCTTCCGGGTTTTTATTATATTTCTCATTTCTTATAATTGGCAGATTAATTGCCCTTTTCTTTCAGGAATTTCTGGAACTCCTTTGCTGCGATACTCTGCGGATATTCCATATCGTAAATCAATACTATATTACGTTCCGGCAGTTTTTCTTTTACCTTGATTTCAAATACCTGTCCGGACTTAAGTTCCGCATCCGCAAATTCCGCCGGGATGAATCCCAGTCCCAGATTATGTCGTACTGCCGGAAGTATCATATCCGTCGTCGCAAGCTCCATATCCGGTGCAAATGTCAGACCGTTCTTTTCAAAATATTCATTTAAAAAGCGGCGCGTGATCGTCTCTGCCGTCAGACTGATCCATGGATACGACACCAGTTCCTTAAGCGATAACTCCTCTTTCCCCGCTTTCAATTCTTCAAATCGCATTCCGGCGATCAGTATATCCCTGTATTTTCTCAATATCTTCATCCGAAGCGGCTTCGCTACCTGAAGATTAGCCGATACAAAAGCGAGATCCACCTTTCCTTCTTTTACTGCATTGACAGATTCTGTCGTACTGTTATTCAGAATCTTGAATCTTACATTCGGATACAGACTGTTGAATTCTTCCATCGCCTGAAACAGATAACAGTGAAGAGCAGTCTCCGTCGCACTGATATAGATCGTACCATTTTCCAGAGAAATGAGATTGCTAAGGTCATTCTCCCCTTTGAAAAACTGGGCGCATCCGGCCGCCACATAACCATAGAATGTTCTTCCCTCCGGGGTCAGCTTCATACCGGTCTTGCTTCTGGTAAATAACCGGCATCCCAGTTCACCTTCCAGCTTATGAATGGTACGTGTCACTGCCGGCTGACTGGTCTTCAGCGCCGTCGCTGCCTTGGTAAGATTCTCATACTTTGCTACGTAATAAAATATTTTGTAATATTCGAAATTAGAATTCATCTTCTGCCTGCTCCCTTCTGCTGCAGCCGCCCGGCTTTAGTTTCCCTATCAGTATATTATCATGTATGTGACAGTCAATCAACTTTTTCTTACGATTATTTACCTTAATTTCCAGCCTGAAATAGCCCTAAAAGTATCTTTTGAAATAAAAGGAGATTTGGCACTATGCATTAATGCCAAATCTCCTTTTTTGTCCTTATTAACCTTTTACAGCTCCGGCTGCAACACCTTTGATAATATGCTTCTGACAAGCCAGATAGAAGATAACTACCGGAATTACCGCAAGGATCAGCGCTGCCATAACAGCACCCATATCTACACGTCCATAACTTCCCTTCATATACTGGATCGCAATTGAGATTGTCTTATACTTATTCAGATCCAGTACCAGGTATGGAAGCAGGAAGTCATTCCAGATCCACATCGTCTCCAGGATTCCTACGGAAATGTATGTCGGCTTCATGATCGGAAGTACAACGGAGAAAAAGGTTCGAAGTGGTGTACATCCGTCGATCATTGCTGCTTCCTCAATTTCCAGTGGAATGGATTTTACAAATCCGCAGAACATGAATACTGCAAGACCTGCACCAAATCCGAGGTAAATGATGATGATTCCCCAAGGTGTACGAAGCCCTGTACGGTCAGCTACCAGCGATAAGGTAAACATAACCATCTGGAACGGAACAACCATGGAAAATACGCAGAATAAATATAACAGTTTTGTAAACTTACTGTTTACTCTTGTAATATACCATGCACACATAGAAGTACATACAAGGATCACAAGTACGGAACCAACTGTGATAAATACAGTCCAGCCGACTGCACTCAGCAGTTCATATTTGTCAATTGCGGACAGGAAGTTATCGATTCCTACCCATGTCTGCTTTGTCGGGAGTTTGAATGGTTCTTTGTTGATAAATACTTTATTTTTAAATGAGTTGATCAGCACGATCAGGATCGGCATGATATATACAATACCGATGATCGTAAATGCACCTGTTCCAAACCAGCTTAATTTACTTGTTTTTTTCTTCATTACTGCTGTACCTCCTTAGAACGTGTTGCACGTAACTGGATCATACCGATCACAACTACGATTGCAAAGAAGATGACTGCCTTCGCCTGTCCGACTCCTTCCCATCCGGTACGTCCGTAGAACGTATTGAAGATGTTTAACGCCATCATCTCAGACATCTTAGACGGTTCACCGGCTGTCAGGGACAGGTTCTGATCGAATAACTTGAATCCGTTTGTAATTGACAGGAACATACAGATCGTGATCGATGGCATCATCATCGGGATTGTTACCTTGAATAATGTCTGGATCTTATTTGCTCCGTCAATCTCTGCTGCTTCAATGACATCACCAGGAATAGACTGAAGACCCGCAATATAGATGATCATCATATAACCGATCTGCTGCCAGCTGACCAGAATGATCAGTCCCCAGAAACCATACCACTCATTCAGAGCAAGTGCGGTACCATATCTGGAAAGAACTCCGTTAAAGATCAGCTGCCAGATATATCCAAGTACGATACCACCGATCAGGTTCGGCATGAAGAAGATCGTACGGAAGACATTTGTTCCGTGCATTTCTTTTGTCAGTGCCATTGCAAGTGCAAATGCTATGATGTTAATGATCAGAAGAGATGCAATCGCGAACAGTACGGTATACCAGAATGAATGACGGAATGCCGTATCTTTCAGTGCTTCTATGTAATTTGAAAATCCTACGAATTTCGCGTCTGTTACGGTTGTAAATTTACAAAATGAAAGCCAGATTCCCATAATAAAAGGAACGATAAAGCCAAGAATAAATGCAAAAAACGTTGGAAGCACGAAAATCGGCATATAACGTTTGATGGATTTTTCCATAATAAATTCCTCCTTCCATGCAGAGAATCTCCGCTTCATTTCCCTGCACTTTTTCATAAAAGCGGCGGGTGTTTCTTGCAACCGCCCGCCACTACTCACTTCATATAACTATTTTGATTGTTACATTTTTATTTTTATTTTGCTGCTGCAGCTTCTTTTGCCCATCCGTCAACGAATGCTGTTGTAACTTTTGCCCAGTTTGCATCTGTCGGATCTGCTGCGTAACTTGTCAGTGCAGAACCCACTCCGTTCTTCCACTCTTCTGATGGCATTGTTGAGAAGTTCCAAGATACAGGAGTCTTTCCGTCTTCTGTATATTTGTTTGCTTCGTTAACAAGTACGTTGTCTGATTTCAGGTTCTTCTTAAATGGAATTGTGAATCCCATGTCTTTGCACATTGCCTTTACACCATCATCAGATGTTACACACCAGTTCATGAAATCAAGTGTTGCCTGAATGTCGTCTTCAGATGCTTTGGAGTTTACACACCAGTAGTTCTCTGTACCTGTACAGATTCCCTGATCTTCTTCGCCTTCTACACCGATGTAGATTGGAAGGATTCCAAGATTGTCATCTCCGACGTCTTTGATGTTATTATATTCCCATGTACCATTCTGGTAGAAGACTGCATCACCTGTTACGAAATCTGCTGTTGCATCGTCAGCTGTCTTTGTAGAAAGTTCTGTTGGTTTGCAAGTAGCGTTGTTGATGTAGAGATCCCAGATCTGACGGTAGTTATCAAGGTATGTTCCTTTGATCGCATCTGTGTTATCGATTCCTTCATCTTTGTATTCATAGTAGATTGGAAGGTTTGCCAGATGAGTTTTGAATCTCCAGTCAGATGATCCGTCCATACCAGCGGATGTAAATGCTGAGAATCCAAGTTTGTCCTTATTTGCTGTGATATCTTCTACAACTTTCTTGAAGCTGTCAAAGTTAGTGATATCATCAGCTGAGTATCCTGCTTTCTTTAACAGTTCTTTGTTGTAAATGATTCCGTAGCTTTCTATTACGTATGCGATTCCTGACATCTTGTCGCCGTCCATCAGTGCGAAATCATCACTTGTCAGCTGTTTTGCAACATCAGAATCTTTCAGATCGTAGCAGTAATCTTTCCAGCTTGCAAGTCCAACCGGTCCGTTTACCTGGAACAGTGTCGGAGCATTGCTCTTAGCCATCTCAGATTTTAATGTCTTTTCGTATTCTCCGGATGCTGCTGTAAGTACTGTTACATCCACTCCTGTTTCTTTTGTATACTCTTTTGCCAGATCCTGCCACTGTTCATCCTGTTCTGGTTTGAAGTTTAAGTAGTATACTTTTCCTTTTGCGTCTTTCTTGTCTGACTTGCTGTCAGAAGAGCTTCCACATCCTGCAACCATTCCTGTTGCCATGGCTGCTACCAGCATTGCTGATACAACTTTACGCATTTTCATAATTCATTTCCCTCGCCTTTCTTTTTTGAAACCTTCGTTTCTCTTGTTGTCATTATATTAACAGAAATGCGCTCAAACCCTGTAGCAATAAAACAACCTGATATACAAAAAAACATATCTATTGTTCTTCTTCAAACTGCCGGATGCTTTCGTCTTCTGCCTGCGTGAATTCCTGCTCCGTTATCTTTCCCTGTGCCAGTTCCGCCAGACATTCTCCCAGTACATCCTCCTGCAGCAGTGAATTCCACTTCACCTGATAATTCGGTACAATCTGTGGATTTCCCGTATAAGCCTTCAGATAATCATCCAACAGCGTTCCTTCCTGTCTTGTCCTGCTGTTCAGCAATTCTTCTTTCTGTTCTTTATTCAATTTCGTTCTGAATTTGAGGAACTCAACTGCTCCTTTTTTCACCTTTTCACTATAAGTTGATACAACTGCCCAGCCGAATGTCTCCGGTGAGCCTATCAGTTTATTTTCCGGAAATGTAGAAAAACATACTTTTTTCTGCATTTCCTCCGGAATCTGATCAATCATCCAGTAACCATTAGGTATCATCGCTGCATTTCCTGCCACGAAATTATCATGAGCTACGTCAAAATCATTATGTAATGCATCCTTGGTCGTATATTGGAATAATTTTTTTAATGTACCGGCTATCTCCAGCCCCGGTTCATTCTGATAGGTATCCGGATATAATTGCTTCATGAATGCCGCACCTTCTTTACTTCCTGCTACTTCTGCTGTTGCAAGCAGCATTGCGGCCCATGCCGTCCCTTCCGTATGCAGGGCAAGCGGCGTGATCCCTGCTGCTTTCAGTTTCTCACAACATTCCCAGAACTCCTCCCATGTCTCAGGAAATCTGCTGATTCCTGCCTGTTCAAATAACTCCCGGTTCCAGAAAACCCCTGAACAGGCGAATGCCGCCGTACTGACCGGAGCCAGATAAATCTTTCCATCCTCTTCCCGGACCGATTCCATTACTGACGGTTCGATCATATCCTTCCATTCCTGATCTTCGTTAATGTAAGGTGTCAGGTCCTCAATCCTGCCTTTCTTGATCATCATCTGATAGAAAGACGGAAGCATACGCAGATCAGTGATAATAGCCGGTAATTCATCTGTCACATTCATACGTTTCAGATTCTTCCGGTATTCTTCCTCCGTCTCCATCACCCAGTCCACATCTATATGATACTTTCCTTTATATGCCCTGTTGAACCGCTCCACCACTTCCTCTTCATTCTTATTACCGGTACTGGAATCTACGGTAAGGATCATTGGGATCTCTACTACTTTATTCTTTTTTCTGGTCTGTGTATCCTCTTTTCCCACACAGCCGGTCAGTGCTGCCAGCATGACGATCACCATCACTGCTGCCATAATCCGTCTACTGTTCACTGTTTTCTTTCCCATCATCCGGGATCTGGATAACACAGACGGTTCCATTTGTATCCGATTCATAGAAAAATCTCACATCCTCCCCATACTTTAACCGCAGTCGCGTAATAATATTTATCACACCATAACCATGTTTTTTGTCTTCAAAACTGTCTTTCATTTTTGACACCGGTATCTCTGACAGTCCGTTTAACTTCTCCGCCATCTGCTCTTCCATCGGAGTTCCGTTATTATAGACACTGAATGTAAGCTGTCCTGCCTGTTCAGTGACACTGATCCTTATCAGACCGCCTTCGAAGATATCACAAAATCCATATTTGACTGCATTTTCCACAATTGGCTGTAAGATCAGCTTTAATATCCACCTTGTTTTGAGTTCTTCTGCACATTCGATCTCATAACGGAACAGATTCTCATTGCGGATCTGCTGGATCTCCATATAACTTTTTACATTTTCCAGCTCGTCTTCTACTGTCACAATCTCACGGCCTTTGCTCAGTGACAGACGCAGATACTTTGACAGTGCCTGTATCATCTTCATCGTCTTCTCTTCCCCGTTGATCCGCGCCAGCATATAGATGGTATCCAGGGTATTATAGAGAAAATGCGGATTAATCTGGCTGATCAGCGTATTCATCTCACTAATTCTTAGTTCTTTCTGCTGATTCTTGACCTCGTTCTGGAACTCTTCGATATTCTTTAACATCTCGTTATAGGCATGCCCGATCTTATCCAGTTCTGTGTCCGTATGGATCTGAATGGTATGTGTAAAATCATTTCCATCAAAACTTGTCATGGCATCACTGATCTGTCTGATCGGCCGGGTAAATGTCTGTGATGCATAAAGACTTAATACAAACGCCAGCACTGCGATCACCGCATAGATAGTGAGTAATACGATCAATATCTGCGTCATTCCCTGATTCAATACCATATCTGGCACCAGTGTAAAGATCACCATCCCTGTCTCTTCCTGCCGGTATGCCTGTAAAATCCCGCCTTCTATCTTTTTTCCCCGCACGATCACACCGGATTTTTTCGTTCTGGTCAGTTCCGTAATCTTCTCCATTGTCCTTTTTTCGATACTGAGATCTTCCGGTTCCTGCCGGATGCAAGTCTTTCCTTCCTGACTTATGATTCCCACTGCAACATCTTTTGCAATCTTCCTGTCTTTATCCATAACACTTTCCAGAAACTGTTGATTCATCTTCAGATACACGATTCCAGGTTCGTGTGCGTAATCCATACTATTCACATATCTTCCGATAAACAATGCTTCATCCCCCGTACCAAACAGGTAATCCCGGGTCCAGATCCACTGCGTCTTCGCATACTCATCCCCCATTTTCTCACACAGACCGCTGCTTTGAAAATCCGAATAACCAATCTGGGAATAGGATTTTTCGTAAACATTTCTTTTATTATCAATGTAGCAGTAATCAGCGACATGATTCAGATCTATATATGCAAAATATTTGCTCAGTGCATTCTTCTCTACTTCCTGCAGTTCTTTATTCTTCAGACTCTTCTGCACATCATTTTCCAGGATGATCTCTGCTGTCACGGCATCCGTCTTCCGGTAGAGATTATCCAGGGCTATCCCCATCTTTTCATTCATGAATTCATACTTATCCACAATCACATCTGTCATATTCCGTCTGACATAAGTCCATACACAGATGCTGGAAAGAACCAGTGCCAGTATCAGAAGCGTACACATATACTTCAGATACTTTTTCTGGATTCCTGACATTTTACTTTTTTTCATACTTCATATTCCCTTTTGTAATCTCTCGGAAGCTGTCCTGTATATTCTTTAAACAAATGCGAAAAATAGGATGGATTACTGATTCCGACCTGCTCGCAGATATTACCGATGCTGGTTCTTCCGTCTTCCAGCAGTCTCTTTGCCAGCTCCATTCTACGCTGCAGCAGATATTGTTTGAATGTCATATGAAAGGTATTCTTGAATACCCGTCCAAAATATACCGGATTCAGATATACATGTGTCGCCACTGATACAATCGAAAGATCTTCATTATCCAGATGTTCATCTATATATGCCACAGCCGCTGCAATATATTCTTTTGATCCCTTATTCTCTTTCTTCTCTACATTTTCCAGTCTTTTTTCAATAGCAGTTCCCAGAATCTTGTAACAGACATCCACCGCTTTTGCCGCCTTTAAGTTTCTCATATTCGAATAATAATTTTCAAATTGCTGATTCAGTGATTCGTCCATCCCGTAACTGTCTTTTAACATGAATTCTGTCTTTACCATGATCTTGTGCATATACTGGCATTGCAGTTCTTCTCTGTGTGGCAGTTGGTAAATAAAATGTACAAATGCCTGCTTTAACTGTACAGCGTCGTTCTTCCGCACGCTGTTGACCACCATCATCTCTGCCTCCGCCGGATATGGGCTTTCCTCTTTTTCTTCAACAGTCTCCGGGATTGTAAATACTCCCGCTCCGGATGCATTTGTAACAGCGAACAATCTCTGCGCTTCTTCGAAACTTCTTCTGATTCCGCGGATCCCTTTATATGGTTTGGATATTGCTGCAATAACCGGGCTGTTCTCTTCTTTTTTTACCTCTTCCAGCAGTTCTTTCAATTCATGTACCGCTGTGTTCTCCTGCGTCTTTATAATAAATGTACGATGTCCTTCTTCACTTTCGAATTTCCAGTATGTGAATCTCTCTGCGATCTTTTCTTCAATCATTCTGACCATGGAAAATCTCGAGGCTTCATATTCCAGTTCATTGGTAATCTTATAGGCCAGATCAAGATCTGCATATACTGTAATAAACCGGTCTCCTTCCTTCATGACATCCTGCAGCGTATGGAAGACTTCATCTACTTTTTCTTCCGGCAGCCGGTTCTGGACATATTTTTGCACGACAACCTGCAAAAATCCATCTCCGTCCTTTTTCAGAAGTCTCTCCCAGCGGTCATACTTCTCCTCATTTCGGATCTGATCTTCACAGATTTTACCGACATCTGTCATCGTCGCCTGTAATTTTTCATCTTCAATCGGCTTCAGAAGATATGCGAATGCTCCCAGGTCACATGCCTTCTTCGCATATTCAAAATCCCTGTATGCACTTAATACCACGAACTGACATTCCGGGTTCTCTTTCTTGATTTCTTCCATTACCATAAGTCCGGAAATCTGTTTCATCCTGATGTCTGTCAGCACTACGTGTGGTTTTTTTTCGCGTATTACCTTTAACGCCTGCTCTCCGCTCTGCGCAAAACCAACCACCTCATATCCCATACCGTTCCAGTCATACGTCTTTACCAGACCCTCCAGCAGGATCGGCTCATCATCTACAATCACCAGTCTTAACAACCCCATAGTACACCTCATACCTTTTATTAATACCATCTTAACATATTACAGTCTCATTCTATAATTTTTTATACTTTTTCTTTACCAAAAATCATATCTGTCATACAAAAAATCATACATTTTATGTCAAAAATTATACTTTTATGAAAAATCAGAGGTTTTGGCATATACAAAACAAAAAGAAAAACACAATATCCAAAACGTTTCCATTCCCTTCTCAGTAAATCCTTCGTTTGAATATTGTGTTTTCTTTTTGTTTCCTGTTATGTTTATCTTGCGCAGACTTCTGTCATTTTTCTGATCTTCTTAATCAGTTCATCTGTAAATGCGCCTTTTTTCATTCTCCACAGCCAGTTACCGCCGAGTGTAGATGGCATATTAATTCTTGCCTTATTACCAAGTCCCAGATAATCCTGTACCGGAATGATGCACGTATCTGCCACACTTCTCATCGCCAGACTTATGAAATCCCAGTGTACTTCTTCATCCGGAGTGTATGGATTATTCAGATATTCCTTTGTCATCTCTTTATCTTCTTCGGAAAGTGTCTGATACCATCCCTGAAGGGTATCGTTATCGTGGGTTCCCGTATAAACTACACAGTTTTTATCATAATTATGTGGAAGATAATCACTGTCCTCTCCTGCCACAAATGCGAATTCCAGTACTTTCATTCCCGGATAACCACTGTCTTTTAACAATTGTCTCACCGTATCCGTCAGGAATCCCAGATCTTCCGCAATGATCGGAAGGTCACCTAATGTTTCTTTCATCGTACGGAACAGATCCATGCCCGGTCCCGGCATCCATTCACCATTTTCTGCCGTCTCATCTCCATACGGGATTGCATAATATTCATCGAACCCACGGAAATGGTCGATACGGATGATGTCATACAATTTAAAGCAGCAGGCCACCCGCTTCATCCACCAGTCATAGCCTGTCTTCTTATGGTAATCCCATGCATACAATGGATTCCCCCACAACTGCCCGGTTGCCGAAAATGCATCCGGCGGACATCCCGCTACCGCAACCGGCAGATTCTCTTCATCTAACTGGAACAGCTTCGGATTCGCCCAGGTATCTGCACTGTCAAATGCTACATAGATCGGGATATCCCCGATAATCTCAATGCCTTGTTCATTGGCATATGTTTTCAGTCCGGCCCACTGTCCAGCGAACAGATACTGCAAAAATTCATAAAAATCAATCTCTGCACTTAATTGTTCCTGATATGCCGCAATTGCTTCTGGCTTACGCAGCCTGATGTCTTCCTCCCACTGATCCCAGCTTTTTCCGTCAAATGAATCTTTCACTGCCATATACAATGCATAATCCGCAAGCCATGCTTTTTCTTCTTCCAGATAAGTACGGTACGCCTTACTTTCCATCAGTCCGTTCTTTTTGGCTCTTGCATATGCAAGCTTTAATACTTTAAATCTTGCATTATATATTTTTTCATAATCGATTTCTTCTTCATTCTCTCCGAAATCTGCCTGGTCACACTCTTCTTTTGTCAGAAGTTCATCCTCGATCAGCGTCTCCAGATCGATAAAATACGGGTTCCCCGCAAATGTTGAAAAAGACTGATACGGTGAATCGCCGTATCCCGTCTGTCCAAGCGGCAGGATCTGCCACAATTTCTGTCCTGCTTCTTTTAATATATCTACAAATTCATACGCTTCTTTCGAAAAACATCCGATTCCATATGTCCCCGGAAGTGCAGAGACCGGCATTAACATTCCACTCTTTCTCATTAACTTTCGTTCCTTCCTCGTTATGATACTTATAATTAAGTATAGCAGTGTTCTTTGGATGCTTCAAATAAAAAGTATACTCTGTATATAAGAAATCATAGATTATTCCACAGATGTCACCGTATAATCCTTGTCTTCTACTGTCTTCTTCAGCACATCATCTGCGATCTCTGCATTTAATGTCAGCTCTGCTGTTCCTGCCTCATGGCTTACAACCGCTTCATCTACCTGTGGAAGTGCTTCCAGTGCTTTCTTTACGGCTGCCTCACAGTGTCCACACATCATTCCCTCAATATGCATTATTTTTTTCATTGTCTTGTCCTCCTTCTTGGATCTCTTTTTTTCTTTTTTGGCTTTTAATTTTTTATCTTTTGATGCATCATACATCTTAAAAAGATTCAATCTCAATGCGTTCGATACTACGCAGAAGCTTGATAAACTCATGGCTGCCGCACCGAACATCGGATTTAATTTCCACCCGAACAGCGGATACCATACACCAGCCGCAAGCGGGATTCCGATAATATTATAGAAGAATGCCCAGAACAGGTTCTCATGAATATTACGGAGTGTCGCACGGCTCATGCGGATTGCTGCCGGCACATCACTTAACCGGCTCTTCATCAGAACAACATCTGCCGCATCGATCGCAACATCCGTTCCGGCTCCGATCGCAATACCCATATCGGCTCTTGTAAGTGCGGGTGCATCGTTGATACCATCCCCGACCATCGCAACTTTTCCTTTTTCTTTCAGCTTACGGATCACCTGCTCTTTTCCTTCCGGAAGTACGCCTGCAATCACTTCATCAACTCCGGCCTGCTGTCCGATGGCTTTTGCAGTACGTTCGTTATCTCCGGTCAGCATGACTACATGGATTCCCATGTTCTGTAATTCTTTGATCGCCTGCGGGCTGTCTTCTTTGATGACATCCGCCACTGCAATTACACCTAATAAACGATCTTCATTTCCAAAGAATAATGGTGTCTTACCTGCTTCGGCAAGTTTCTCTGCCTTCTTCTGGATATCTCCATCAACGGATACCTTACTGCTGATAAATGTATGATTCCCTCCATATAATGTATGCTCATCCAGTATGGCTGTCAGACCGTTACCCGGAAGGGCCTGGAATCCGGTAACTTCTTCGATGCCTGCATTTTCCTCTTTTGCATTTTCAAGGATTGCTCTTGCCAGTGGATGTTCACTCTTATTCTCCAGTGCATACGCACATTTTAATAAGATATCTTCTGTCACTCCCGCTGCCGGAATGATATCTGTCACTTTCGGTTCTCCACTTGTGATCGTACCGGTCTTATCCAGCGCAACAATCTGCATCTTTCCAGTCTCTTCCAGTGAAACTGCTGTCTTGAACATAATGCCATTTCTGGCACCCATTCCATTTCCGACCATAATTGCTACCGGTGTTGCAAGTCCAAGCGCACATGGACAGCTGATCACCAGCACCGCAATTCCTCTGGATAACGCAAAACCAATACTCTGTCCTGCGATCAACCATACAATAATTGTGAGCACTGCAATTGTGATAACCATTGGCACAAATACACCGGATACACGGTCCGCAATCTTTGCGATCGGTGCTTTCGTTGCAGCCGCATCACTTACCATCTGAATAATCTGCGAAAGTGTCGTATCCTCGCCGACTCTGGTCGCACGGCACTTCAGATATCCGGACTGATTTACGGTTGCGGCTGATACCTTATCACCGACAGCCTTATCTACCGGAATACTTTCACCTGTAAGGGCAGATTCATTGACTGCACTGTTTCCTTCTATGACTTCTCCGTCAACCGGAATATTCTCTCCCGGTTTTACAACAAAGCAATCTCCCTTTTGTACCTGTTCGATCGATACCTGAACTTCTTTTTCTCCACGGATCACAACCGCTGTCTTTGGCGCAAGCTTCATCAGTCCTTTTAATGCATCGGTCGTCTTTCCTTTGGATCTTGCCTCCAGCATCTTTCCGACTGTGATCAGTGCAAGGATCATAGCTGCTGATTCAAAATAAAAATCATGCATATAAGACATTACTGCATCCATATCCCCATGCATCTGCGCATCTGTCATTGCAAACAGTGCATACGTACTGTATACAAAAGACGCTCCGGATCCAAGTGCCACCAGGGTATCCATATTCGGTGCCCGGTGAATCAGTCCTTTGAATCCACTGATGAAAAACTTCTGGTTGATCACCATGACTGTAATCGTCAGAAGCATCTGTAACAGTCCCATCATCACATGATTGTCTTTCATGAATCCCGGGACCGGCCATCCCCACATCATATGTCCCATGGAGAAATACATCAGGACGATCAGGAATCCAAGTGATGCAATCAGACGCTTCTTTAATGCCGGTGTCGTTCTGTCTTTTAACATATCTTCTCCGGCAGATGCTGATGATGACTGTGTCTTTGCCGCTCCTTCTCCTTTTTTCGATGCTCCGTATCCGGCATCTGTGACTGCCTTAATGATCTCCTGTTCACTTGCAGTTCCCTCTACTCCCATAGAGTTGGTAAGCAGACTTACCGAGCAGGATGTTACACCCGGCACTTTCGAAACTGCTTTTTCAACTCTTGCGCTGCAGGCTGCACAGCTCATGCCGGTTACTATATATTGTTCCATTGTTGTCTTGTTCCCTCCTGTCATTATTATTTTTCTTATTTCTTTATAGTAAACTCAGAAAATGCTTTCCGAGCAGACTATACATCTATAAACTTTACTTACCGCATCAGCTTCTGTAACACCTTTACCAGTTCATCAACCGTCTCATCTTTTCCGTCCCGGATGTCATCTGCCACACAGGTACGGATGTGATTCGCCAGCAATACTTTATTAAAGCTGTTCAGTGCCGCATTCACCGCTGATACCTGTACCAGAATCTCCGGACAATAAGCGTCCTTTTCCAGCATTCCTTTGATGCCGCGTACCTGACCCTCAATCCGGCTCAGACGATTCATCAGATCCTTGTATTCTTTATCCGAACGATGCTTGGACGAGTGACAACCGCATTCTTTTTCTAATTTGTCTTCCATAAGCATACTCCTTTCACATTCATACCCTTACGGGGTATATGTATTTTATCTCTTATTATCACATAAGTCAAGGAATATATGCGTTCTTGACATATGTTTTCATTTATTGGTAGTTCCAATACAATTTTAAAAAAATGTCTATTTTATTTGACTTTCAAAATTTATAAGGAATATAATTCTTGCTGAAGGAAATAATGCTAGCAGAACTGGAGGTTATATTATGCTGGAAGAACAGACTATGATAACATTCTTAAAAAAATTCGATGAACACCCTTTCCTGGTCAAGATTAATGGACACGAACATCTGATCGGCGAAGGCGAACCTACATTTACCGTAAATTTCAAAAAGGTCATCCCATTAAAGGATCTGGTCACCAGTACTTCTCTTGCACTTGGAGAAGCTTACATGGATGGTGATCTTGATATTGAGGGAAACCTTTATCAGGCACTTGATAACCTTCTTGGTCAGATGGGTAAATTTTCAACTGATGAACATCATTTGAAATCTATCATGTTCCCATCTTCATCAAAGAAAAACCAGAAAAAAGAAGTCAGCAGTCATTACGATATCGGAAATGATTTCTACAAACTCTGGCTCGATGAAACAATGAGTTATTCCTGTGGATATTTCAAACATGAAGATGATACCCTGTATCAGGCGCAGAAGAATAAAGTTGATTACATTCTTGAAAAGTTATATCTGAAAGAAGGTATGACTCTTCTTGATATCGGATGCGGCTGGGGATTCCTTCTGATTGAAGCTGCTAAGAAATATAAAATTAAAGGTACCGGCATCACCTTAAGTGAAGAACAATACAAAGAATGCCAGAAACGTATCAAAGAGGAAGGATTGTCCGACTACCTGGAAGTCAAGCTAATGGACTACCGTGATCTTCCTTCTGACGGCAAGATGTATGACCGCGTTGTCAGCGTTGGTATGCTCGAACATGTCGGCCGTGAGAATTATCAGTTATACTTAGACTGTGTCAGCAAGGTCATGAAAGACGGCGGTCTGTTCCTGCTCCACTTCATCAGTGCATTAAAAGAGCATCCTGGTGATCCATGGATCAAGAAATACATCTTCCCGGGCGGATCTGTTCCCAGTCTTCGTGAAGTCATGAACTGCATGGCAGAAGATAACTTCCATACTCAGGATATCGAGGACTTACGTCTTCACTATAACCGTACGCTTCTCTGCTGGGAGAAAAACTTCAAGGATCATATTGAAGAAGCACATACAATGTTTGATGAACGTTTCTTAAGGATGTGGGATATGTACCTCTCTGCATGTGCCGCTACCTTCCATAACGGAATTATTGATATCCATCAGATTTTAATGACAAAGGGAATTAATAATGATCTTCCTATGACGAGATGGTATTAAAAAATGAATCAGCCGGGTATATGAACAATATTTCCCGGCTTTAATAAAGATGGATACCATGCCGCACTTGACATCTAATACACATGCATAAAAAGGAGCGGAGCCGGAATCCTGTCACTCCTGACAAAATCCCGGCTCCGCTCCTTTTCGATATGTATTCATTTCAATCAGAACGTCGTCTAATTTACCATACTATTCTTTATTCATTCTCCGTTCGATAGCTACTCTTTGGATTTACTTCTTTCTTTTTTAAATACACGTATCATGAAATAACTAAATCCGCCAATATATCCAACAAGTGTAATCACCATCATAATAATTGCATCCATCGTCATAGTTCATACCTTCTTTCTACTATTATTTTCCAGCTTCGTTATCTTTCATAGCTCCCTTTGCAGTCTTTGTATTAAAGAACCTGGAAAGTGCGAGACCTGCAAGGATCACTACTCCGAACTGAAGTAATACAGTTCCTGTATTATCCTGGATAATAAACGGATTCAGCCAGGTATCCGGGAACCATTCCTTTGTCTGTAATAACCAGTAAACCACCATGATCACTACCAGAACCGGAATCAAATACATACATCCGGTATAATATGCTTTTGGAAGATGTACATCTGCACCTTTTGCATTAACTTCCTGTGTACGTAATTTTTCCACACCGTACTTCCATGCCAGGATTGCAATAAAGGCACCACTTACCAGAAGTCCGATTCCCCATACCCAATCCTGATTATCAATGTTAACCAGTGACCAGCATGAGAAGCATCCTACTAAGAATCCTGCGAAGCAGACACTGACAACTGCTTTCTTCCGCGGCAATCCAAGGTCAACAACACATTTTACTCCAACTTCGATCATAGAGAACAGTGATGTGATTGCTGCAATTGCAAGTAATCCAAAGAAGATAAAGGAAATGAATCTTCCGCCCGGGATTGTTGTAAATAACTGATAAATGTAAATAAATGTAAGTCCGAAGTTTCCCTGACTGAGTGCTTCATTCGCTGCTTCCGGTGTAGCTGAAAGTGCGCAGATTGCCGGGATAACTACCAGTGCCGAGAGGATTGCTCCAAGGTTATCACCAAGTCCCATGATCAGACAGCTTGTCGGAACATCTTCCTCTTCTCCTACGTAGTTCGCATATGTAATAATGAATCCCCATCCGGCTCCGGTGCTCCATGCTGCCTGGATGAAGGCCTGAATCCATGTATTCGGGCTTAAAATATACTCTTTCTTAACAGTAAAGAGATACTGAAGTCCCTGATTTGCTCCATTTAATGTAACTGCGTAAATTGCTAATCCTACAAGGATGATAAACAGTGCCGGTATCGCTACTTTACAGAATTTTTCAATTCCACCTGCAATTCCCTGATAAACGATGAAACATGCAAGTGCAAATCCGATCGCATGGAATAAAATAACCTGTGCCTGTGAATCTGTAAATGCTGTCCACATTGCCGATGTCGTCTCTGTTGATAGATTCGGTTTAAATGCTGAAGTAACAGAATTAACTGCGTATTTCAAACAATATCCCTGAAGTACACAATAATAACTCATCAGGAAGAAACATACTGCTGCAACAAAGAATCCCATCCATGTATACTTCTTTCCACCGGCATCACGGAATGTACCGATACATCCAAGTCTCGTCTTTTTACCGAATGCCATCTCTGTAGAAAGAAGCGGTACAGCAAAGATCAGCATTGCAATCGTCCATGCTATGATAAATGCTCCTCCTCCGTTCGCCGCACACACTCGCGGAAACCGCCATACATTACCGGTACCAATACACATACCTAACGCGGCTGCTATGTAACCTATGGTACTAAATTTTTCTTGTTTTTGTTCCATATCAAAACCTCCATTCATATACCAATTTTTTAGAAATGAATACCTTGTAACTATAGTGTAAAAGATGGTTATATAATTGTCAATGGAAAATATTATGTTTTTTTATACAAATATAATAAAATGTAATATTAAATTCATTTTATTATATTCTTTATTAATTTCTGATAATTTTAAAGTAAATAGACTGTTTTTCATACTTTAGTCTAATTCATCTACAATTTCAAAAGTTTCTCTTGTATATATAAAAAAACCGTATCAGACTTTTGACCGTCTGATACAGTTTTCTTCTTTTCAATATAAATCTTCTTCTATATGTTCTCTTCCCTGATCCACAATTGTACGCACATGATCGTCTGCCAGTGAATAGAACACGGATTTTCCCTCTCTTCTGCTCTTGACCAGTTTGTTCTGCTTCAGAATCCTAAGCTGATGTGATATTGCAGACTGTGTCATATTCAGTGCCTCCGCAAGATCGCACACGCACACCTCTGCTTCAAATAACACGAACAGGATACGCATTCTGGTCGAATCACCGAATACCTTGAACAGCTCCGCAAGATCATATAATTCCGTTTCTTCCGGCATCTTTTCATTTACGATCTTCAGAAGATTCTCATGTACCTCACATGAGTCACATACTTCCATTCCTTCTTCTATTTTTGCCATCTGCCCACCAGCCTTTTCTATAAGTGTTTTACGAATAATGCACGGATTGCATTCAATACGGCAATAACCATGACACCAACATCTGCAAAGATTGCCATCCACATATTTGCAATTCCAAGTGCTCCGAGGATCAGGCAGACTGCCTTGATTCCAAGTGCAAAGTATATATTTTCATATACGATACGCATACATTTTCTGGAAATCCTGATTGCTTTTGCGATCTTCTTCGGATCATCATCCATCAGGACAACATCTGCCGCCTCAATTGCTGCATCTGATCCAAGTGCTCCCATGGCAATTCCGATATCTGCCCTTGACAATACCGGTGCATCATTGATTCCGTCTCCGACGAATGCCAGCTTTTCTTTCTCTGATTTCTGTTCCAGAAGTTCCTCTACTTTCGCAACCTTATCTGCCGGAAGAAGTTCACTGTATACTTCGCCGATTCCCAACTCTTCTGCGACCTTATCTGCCACTCGTTTCATATCACCGGTCAGCATTACGGTCTTGGTGATGCCTGCTTTTTTCAGATCTCTGACAGCTTCTTTCGCATGTGGTTTTAATTTATCTGAGATCAGGATATGTCCCGCATACTTACCGTCCACCGCAACGTGAACGATTGTACCTGTTTCTTCACATTCACTGTATTCCACATTCAGATATTTCATAAGTTTTGCGTTACCGGCTGCCACTGGAATACCATCGACCTTCGCTGTCACACCTTTTCCGCTCAGTTCTTCAATCTCAGTCACACGATCCCGGTGAATCTGTTTTCCATATGCTTTCTGAAGACTCTTACTGATCGGATGGGATGAAGAACACTCCGCAAGTGCCGCATACTCTAACAATTGTTCCTCCGGCATCGTATTGTGGTGTACTCCGCTCACCTCAAATACACCTTGTGTCATCGTTCCGGTCTTATCAAATACCACATACTTTGTCCGTGCCATCGTCTCCAGATAATTCGATCCTTTGACCAGCACACCTTCATGACTCGCCCCGCCAATTCCTGCAAAAAAGCTGAGCGGAATACTGATCACCAGTGCACATGGACAGCTGATAACCAGGAAGGTTAATGCCCTGTAGACCCAGTCCCCCCATTCTGGCGCGAGTCCCATTGCCAGCATCCTTACCAGTGGCGGCAGGATGGCAAGTGCAAGCGCACTGTAGCAGACTGCCGGTGTATAATATCTGGCAAATTTTGAAATAAAATTCTCTGATCTTGACTTCTTAGAGCTTGAATTCTCCACCAGATCCAGAATTTTTGATACCGTAGATTCTCCGAATTCTTTTGTTGTACGAATCTTCAAAAGACCTGTCAGATTAATACATCCACTTATGACCTCCTCACCGGCTGCAGCTTCTCTCGGAACACTTTCTCCGGTCAGTGCACTGGTATTCAATGTACTGCTTCCTTCTTCGATCACACCATCGATCGGAACTTTTTCTCCCGGCTGAACGACAATGACAGTTCCAACTTCCACTTCATCCGGATCCACCTGTTCCAGCTCTCCGTCTTTTTCAATATTCGCATAATCCGGGCGGATATCCATCAGTTCACTGATATTCCTGCGGCTCTTTCCAACCGCATAGCTCTGGAATAGTTCTCCGATCTGATAGAAGAGCATAACCGCCACACCTTCTGTATAATTTCCAAGTGCAATGGCTCCTATGGTAGCAACTGCCATCAGAAAATTCTCATCGAATACCTGCTTATTCAGGATTCCTTTGAATGCTTTCCTTAAAATATCATATCCCACAACAAGATACGGGATCATATAAAGTACGAACCGCAGCCATCCTTCTACTGGTAAGAACTTCAATATAATCATAAGTAGTGCTGCAATAATAATTCTAGTCAGCGATTTCTTCTGCTTTTTTGTCATATTTTTTCCCAACCTTTACAGGAATATCTCACAATCATCTTCTACTACTTTACAGTTCTTCTGTACCTCTTTCATTACCTTCTTAGGATCTGCGCCTTCTTCAAATTCTACGATCATCTTTAACATCATAAAATTCACAGTTGCATCCTTTACTCCGTCGGTGTTCTTCGCTGCCTGCTCCATCTTATTTGCACAGTTTGCGCAGTCTACGTCGATTTTATAAGTTTTTTTCATGATAAATACTTCCTTTCCTGTTTTTATTTGAATATATGAACAGTTATTCATATGTTTGTTTTAATTATAGCACTGCGTTGCATAATGTCAATACATTTTTGGGATTTAATTTATTAACTGAGTTGGCCTCTCGATCCTTGAAGAAAACAGTATAAAGTGCTTCTTGTTCAGGTTCCATGCTCTAAGAAAAACTAAGAGAGCCAGAATCTCCTAAAAGCAA
>OLPQ01000544.1_pt1 | contig 32269 bp, 25 predicted proteins | sample 1672451 | NCBI WGS metagenome assembly OLPQ01 (sample SAMEA3136687, study PRJEB25190) | human gut metagenome | biome: human gut; feature: human-associated habitat; material: faeces | place: Austria | collected 2013
TTGCGCTGGGAGAGCGTCGGCCAGGTCACTACCGGATGCGCTGCGATGCGGTGGCCGAGCGCTACGGGCTCTCGCCCCGGGAGCGCGACGTGTTCGATCTTCTCGTGCGCGGCCGCTCCATCGACTACATCGCCCAGAACCTCACCATCTCCTTCAACACGGCGAAGTCCCACATTCGCCATATCTACGTGAAAGCCGACGTCCACTCTCGCCAGGAGCTCATCGACCTCATCGACCGCGAGCGCTAGATGCTGGGCCTTAGGGAGCTTGCGATTAGATCCCCTCTGCCCTTGACCGTCTCCCATCGAATATGTTATACGTATAACATATTCGATGGGAGGTTGTTATGGCAGAAAGTGTTCTTGTGAGTGCGCGGGTTCCGCAGGCGAAGAAAGATGCCTCGAAGGGCGTGCTGGCTTCTCTGGGGGCGAACACGTCCGATCTTATCAACAGTGCTTTCGACTATCTTCTTGAGAGACGGGAGCTGCCGACGACTGCTCCTTCTTCTCGGCCGAGCCGGGAGGAGTTAGATGCCTTTCTGGCCGCTTCGACACTCGATGTCGATTGGAGGGGAGAGGCGCCCGATGGCGATTATCGCGCTCTTGTGAGGGATGGAAAGCGAGGGCGCTATGAATCTCTTGCTTGATACCAATGTGCTCATCGACTACCTGGGCCGCAAGGAGCCGTTTTTCCTCTCAGCTCAGAAAGTAGTCATCGCCGGGTTCTTTGGTGATGCTCGGCTGTGGGTTCCTTCCCAGTCTGTCGTCGATGCCTTCTACGTCCTGAGCCGCTATGTTGATTCGGCGCGGCTGCAGGCGGCGATTCTGAAAGCTCTCACGGTGATTGAGCCGGTAGATCTTACGGGCGCCTCCCTTGAGAGAGCGGCGCGTCTCGGCTGGGACGACCTCGAGGATTGCCTGATTGCCCTTGCCGCCGAGAGGGTGGGGGCCGACTATCTCATCACTCGCGACGCCAAGGGATTCGCGCGATCAACGGTTCCGGCGGTGTCCCCGGATGCGTGGCTTAACATCATGCGCGAAGAGCACAGCCTCGACTACGGCGAGGTTCAGCTTTAGGACGGGGGCTATAGTTGTCGAAGCTATTTTGCACACACTGTGTGCAAAATAGAGCTGGTTGGGGGCACATCCATTGGTGTGAGTGAGTACCGTCTGGGCGATGAACTGCCTGCGGCCTACGCCAGCGTGCTCCCATCGCCTGAGGACTTGGTGGCCCGGATTTAGGGGGAACTGATAGCGATGTTGCACAGGGAGCGGAAGGCGATCTCCCCTGTTTGCTCGAAGCGCTTGTAGGAGGCGAACGCCACTATCAAAATGAGGTTTCAATTTTGATAGGATGCTCCCTTGTCTTTCCTCTCAAAATTGAAACCTCATTTTGAGAGGCTTCCCTCGTCCAAACTTAAAGAAAACTTGATAGGTATTGACTTAGGTTTCCTTCTGCGTAGAATGTGGTGTTGGCACTCGATAAGGGAGACTGCTAACGCTTTTGTCGCCGCCGGTCAACGACTGACGTACAGACCGAACGCACCGCGAGATACCGCCGGCGCGCGACCTACACTGAGGCGGTTATGCGTCTTCCGACCCTAGGAAAGAAGGACAAGAACCTATGCGCAAGTTCAAGACAGAGAGCAAGAAACTGCTCGACCTCATGATCAACTCCATCTACACCAATCGCGAGATCTTCCTGCGCGAGCTTATCTCCAACGCGTCCGACGCGGTGGACAAGCTGTACTTCCGCAGCCTCACCGACCCCGAGGTGGCCGTGGGCCGCGACGACTTGGCCATCACGGTGGGCTTTTCCGCCGACGAGCGCACGGTCACCGTGTCCGACAACGGCATCGGTATGACCAAGGACGAACTGGACAAGAACCTGGGCACCATCGCCCACTCCGATTCCTTCGAGTTCAAGGCCGCCCAGGCCGAGGCCGCTGCCGATTCCGAGCCCGGCGAGGCGAAGGGGCTCGACGACCTCACCGACGTGGACATCATCGGCCAGTTCGGCGTCGGCTTCTACTCCGCCTTCATGGTGGGCAAGAAGGTGCGCGTCGTCTCCCGCGCCATCGGAAGCGACGAGGCCTGGGCCTGGGAATCCGACGGCATCGACGGCTACGACATCAAGCCGGCCGAGCGTGCCGAGCACGGCACCGACGTCATCGTGTACCTGAAGGACGACACCGCCGACGAGTCCTTCGGCACCTTCGCCAGCGAGCACGGGCTCACCCAGCTCATCAAGCGCTACAGCAACTACGTGCGCTATCCCATCAAGATGGAAGTGACGAAGAGTCGCAAGGTTGAGGCGCCCGAGCCGGCTGAGGGCGAGGAACCGGCCGCGCCGACGTGGGAGAGCTACACCGAGGTGGAGACCATCAACTCCATGATCCCCATCTGGAAGCGCAAGAAGTCCGAGGTCTCCCAGGAGGAGTACGACGAGTTCTACAAGACCGACTTCCACGACTTCGAAAACCCGGCCCGTACTATTTCCGTGCACGCGGAAGGGTCGCTCAACTACGACGCCCTCATGTTCGTGCCGAGCCGCGCGCCGTGGGATATGTATTCGAAGGACTACAAGCGCGGGCTTGCCCTGTACTCCTCCAACGTGCTCATCATGGACAAGTGCGAGGAGCTTCTGCCCGACTACTTCGGCTTCGTGCGCGGTGTGGTTGACTCCTCCGACCTCACGCTGAACATCTCCCGCGAGACGCTGCAGCACAACGGACAATTGCGCGCCATCGCCCGCCGCCTCGAGAAGAAGATCAAGGCCGACCTGGCCAATATGCGCGACGATGACCGCGAGGCCTACGAGAAGTTCTTCGAGCAGTTCGGCCGCACGCTGAAGTTCGGTATCTACCAGAGCTACGGCATGGCCAAGGACACGCTCGGCGATCTGCTTCTGTTCTACTCCGCCAAGCAGCAGAAGATGATCACTCTGGACGAATATTTGGCCGCGGCTCCCGCCGGCGCCGATTCCATCTTCTACGCCGCGGGCGATTCGCTGGAGCGTTTGGCCGCCATGCCGCTCGTGACCACGGTTTTGGCCAAGGGCTACGACGTGCTGCTGTGCGACCAGGACGTGGACGAGTTCTGCATGATGGCCATGGGCACCTACGGTGAGCACGCGGTGGATGGCGACGAGGAGAACAAGCAGCCCTACTTCATCAAGAACGTGGGCTCCGAGGACTTGGGACTTACCACCGATGAGGAGAAGAAGGAGGCCGAGGAGGCCACCGAGTCCAACGCCGAGCTCTTCGACGTGATGCGCGAGGCGCTGGGCGAAAAGGTGGAGCGCGTTGTCGTTTCCACTCGCCTTACCGATGCGCCGGCCGTGGTCACAAGCGAGGGCGGCGTGTCGCTGGCCATGGTGCAGGTGCTGAAGAGCCAGCCCGGTGCCGAGGGGCTGCCCGATTTGCACCTCGTGCTGGAGATGAACGCCAAGCACCCGGTGTTCGAAGCCCTGCGCGCGGCCCATGAGGCCGGCGACGACGACAAGGTGCGCACCTACGCCGGCATCCTGTTCGACCAGGCGCTCCTCGTGGAAGGCGTCATGCCCGACAACCCGCTCGCCTTCGCCCAGGCCGTGAGCGAGCTGATGAAGTAGCGAAGTCGATGCTCGGCGCCGCTGAACTGAAACAACTCGAGACTCCCTCCTCTCTCTTGGAAAGGATCGCCTTCGCGCGATCCTTTCCCGGTTTCGGAGCAAGAATTTCGAGTTGTTAGATGTCGAGGGTTCGGCTTGCGGAGTACCTTAGCGCCGCACCATCCGAACAAGGCTCCATTTTAGCGAATAACGTTGATTTTATCGGGCATTGGGCAGGTAAGGCGAAGGAAATGGGTCGAAGGCGCTTTCCGAATGTCTAACAACTCGAAATTTCGATCTTTTGCCGGAGGGCAGATTGTTTTGCGCGCCTTTCAAGCAGAAGCAAGAATCCCCACGAGGCGCTCATCAGAAGCAGGCCCGCGGCGTCGAAGGTGATGAACAGGTCGACGCTGCTGGCGAGGAGATCGTGGCCGACGGGCAGGGTGGCGCGGATGAGCGACTCGCCGACTAGCCCCACGATTTGCTGAGCCAGCACGACGCCGGCCAAGGCGCGATGGCGGCATGGTTGCCAGATGACCGGCGGGTAGGTGCAGTTCCACATGAGGAAGGCGATGCCGATGCCCTGGGTGGCCACGCGCCCCGGAACGCCGGCGAGCTCGTAGGCGCCCATGTAGGCTTCAGGTGTGAGCGCGAACCCCAGGGCGCACTGCACGTTCACGACGAACACGAAGGCGAAACAGAGGCGCACGACCCAGGTAGCCACGGTGACCCTTCGCGGCACTTTTTGCAGACTTGCGCTGTCCTTGCCGATCTTCCTGTTTGTCGCGCTCTGGTCGGTGGGGTCGCTGTTCAACTGCGAATCGTTTTGGGCGATGGGGGTGCTTGCTTTCCCTGTGTTGTCTTGAACGGGGGCCGCGGAACGGGGATTGAAGGATCTCATTGTGCCCTACCTCCCTAGCTGGCTCAGCTGCCGGAAGGCGTAGAAGGCCACGGCGCTGGAAGCGGCCACGTTCAGGGAGTCGACGCCGTGGGCCATGGGGATGCGCACGGTGTAATCGCACCGCGCAATGGTGGCGGGGGAGAGCCCCTCGCCCTCGGTGCCGAACAGCAGCGCCAGCTTCGCGAGCGCGCCGCCGGCGGCCTCGCGCTCGGTCAGGCGCGCGTTCAGCTCGTCGGGGGTCACCGAGTCGTCGGAGAGCGCCATGGCGGCGCAGGTGAAGCCGTGCTCGTGCAGCTCGGCGATGCCCTCATCGCTCCAGGTGCCGCAGCCGGGGCGGTTCGGTACGTCTGCGTCGCCGATGCGGGTCCACGGCACTTGGAAGACTGTGCCCATGGAAACGCGCACGGCCCGGCGGTACAGCGGGTCGTAGCAGGCGGGGCTGACGAGTACGGCGTCTACTCCGAGGGCGGCCGCGCTGCGGAAGATGGCCCCCACGTTCGTGTGGTTCGTGATGTCCTCCAGCACCGCTACCAGGCGCGCCTCGCGCAGCACGTCGGCAACGGGCGGAAGCGCGGGGCGTCGGAAGGCCCCCAGGGCGCCGCGCGTCAGCTCGAAGCCGGTGAGCCGCTCGAGCTCGTCATGGGGCGCCACGAACACCGGCAGCCCCTCGTCGCTGGTCTGCTCGCTCGTGCGCTTTTCCATTCGCTCGATAAGCGGCGCCATGGAGGGCAGCCACTTCTCTTCCATGAGAAGCGAGATCGGTTCCATACCGCCTTCGAAGGCACGCTCGATCACCTTCTGCGACTCGGCGATGAACAGCGCCCGCTCCGGCTCCAGCTTGCTGCGCAGCTGAGCCTCGGTCAGCCGCGCGAACGCATCGAGCCGTGGGTCTTCCAATGTGTCTACATAGATAAGGGGCATGCCGGTTCCTTCCAAAACAAAAGCGCCCGTCTATTATAGGCGGGCGCTTGCAAGATTGCCTCGGTTGAGACTTAGGAAAGGGCGGCCTTCAGGGCGGCCATCTGGTTGGAGCCGAGGCCCTGCAGACGACGCTCGGCCGGAATGCCCAGCTCCTCCATGAGCTTCTCGGTCTTCACCTTGCCGAAGCCGGGCAGGGCGTTCACGAAAGCCTTGACCTTCATGCGGCCGATGATCGGGTCGTCGATCTGATCGAGAACCTCGGCCGGGGTGGTGAGACCCATGGCGAGCTTGTTGGTGATCTCGGAGCGCTTGGCGCGAACGACGCGAGCCTTCTCGAGGGCGGCGGCGCGCTGCTCAGGGGTCATGGTAGGTGCGGGCATATCACTTCTCTTTCTCTAGTCGGTGCCCTTCTAACAGGGCCTTCACTCGAAGAACGCTGGTACCAGAAGGCTTCGGTACCAGCGTTTCTCCGTTTTTAGCTACACGATCATAATAGAAAACCGCAGGTTGTACACCCCTTTTCCCGCTAATGTCGCGTTTTTGCAGAAAAATGTGCGCTTTTAAGGCTCCGAAATGGGGATTTGGTGACGAAATAGCTCGAATGCGGCTGCTCAAGCTTCTTGAGAAACTGCGAAAAAGGGGAGGGAAGGCGCTGCTCGAAGACGTTGGAGGGGCGCGCGAAAGCAGGAGCGCTATAATGCTGCGGAAACCTGCAATCGAAGGGAGCAATACTGTGACTGAGAAGCTGGTAGCCGAGGTGCAGCCGACCGAGCACCCCGCCTTCAACGAGTTCGTGGCCACCATCGAGGCGCTGCGTTCGCCGGACGGGTGCCCCTGGGACAAGGAGCAGACCCACAAGAGCATCTCCGGCAACATGGTGGAAGAGGCCTACGAGGCCGTGGATGCCATCGAGGCCGACGACGTGCCGCACATGCGCGAAGAGCTCGGCGACGTGCTGCTTCAGGTGGTGCTGCAGTCGCAGATTGCCGCGGATGCCGGCGAGTTCACCATCGACGACGTGTGCCGCGACGTGAACGCGAAGATCGTGCGGCGACATCCCCATGTGTTCGGTGACGTGGTGGCCGGCGACGCCAACGAGGTGCTGGACGTATGGGATCAGATAAAGATGGCCGAGAAGGAGTCCGCCGACGCTGCGGCCGACGCGCCCCAGGGGCTGCTCGACGGCGTGCCGAAGAGCTTCCCGGCGTTGAAGCAGGCGCAGAAGATCTCGCGGAAGGCGGCCTCGGCCGGTTTCGAGTGGGAAACGGTGGACGACGTGTGGGCCAAGGTGGACGAGGAGGTCGCCGAGCTTAAGGCCGCCTACGCCGCCGCGCCGAAGTCCGCGAACGGCAAGGTGGATGCCGCGGCCGACCCTGCGGCTGTCGCAGCGGTGGAGCTGGAGATGGGAGACGTGCTGTTTTCCCTGGTGAACGTGGCCCGCAAGATGGGCGTCCAGGCTGAGGAGGCCCTGCGCGCCACTTGCGGCAAGTTCCGCGCTCGTTGGGCCTTCATGGAAGGTGCGGCCGCCGGCCAGGGGCGTCGCGTGGAAGACCTCTCCATGGAGGAGATGGAAGAGCTCTGGCAGCTTTCGAAAGTGCTGGAAGGCTAGACTAAGCCGCGGGCTCTCCCTGGGCCACAGCGGCCTTCATCTCGTCGAAAAGGACGCGGCCGTGGGGGCTTTCGACGAATTCGTCTCGAAACACGGCGATGAAGTCCGTCGAGAAATCCATATCGTCGAGGTCGAACAGACGCAATCCAGGGCGTCGGTCGAGTCCGAAGCGGGGCACAAGGGTGTCGGGCGCAACGCCGATGGCGCATCCGAAATCGTGGGCGAAGTACTCGGCGTGATCGCGGAAGGGCATTGTCTTGAGCGTGATGCGGGCGCCGTTCGCGGCAAAGCGGTCGGCTACCCCGTCGCGCTCGTAGCTCTGGTGGACATCGGGGGGGCAGGAGCAGGACGGCGCCATCGAGGTCGGCGGCGCGAATAGTATCGCGTCCGAGCAATGGATTATCCTCGGTCATAAACAGGTGAGTGGTCTCAGCGTTCAGCACGAACCCTGGATGTTCTTTCGTGAGAAGCCGATGCCCTGCCTCGCTGAAGCTCTTGCAGCCCACGACGACGATGTCGTTCTTCCGCTCACCCAGCGCGTCTACGGTGGCCAAGGGACCGTTGTCGGTGACGATATCAATTTTGCCTTCGGGCCATTTTTCGACGATGCGGTGCCGTGCGCGCAGAAGAGGCGCTTCAAGCCAGGGAAGGTTTGTGGCCGATACGGTAACGGTGAGCAGGTTGTCAGAAAGATCCCGGTATTCGCCGACAACTTCGTCCCATTGCCCCAGTAAATCTGAGGCTGTGCCGAGGAACCGCCTCCCAAGCGGCGTCAGCGCGGGCTTTCCGCGACCGCGCTCGACGAGCTTGCAGCCCAGTTCATCCTCCAGCTCTGCCAAATGCTCGCTGAGAGTGGGGCGCGTGGTATAAAGCCGCTTGGCCGCTGCAGAAAAGTTCAATTCCTCGGCAATGACGAGGAATTCCTTCAGATAGCGTGTGTTCACGGCGCGTTCCTTCCAAACATGACGGCGAGACATCCAGTGTCCCACTCAAACAGCTTGCTGTAAAGATTACTTTACACGTGCGTTGCCAACCTGAACAGAGGCGCAAAGGAAACCGACGGTGCTCGCAATTAACCTCCCTCATTCCCGGCAGGGGCGCCCCTATGATGGAGGGGCGACGAAACCTGAAGGAAAGGGGAGACCTATGAACATCGATCGCAGGACGTTTTTCAAGGGGGCGCTGCTCGGAGGAACGGCTGCCGCAGCGGGACTTGCCGGCTGTGCTCCGAAAGCCGAGATGGCCGACACTGGCGGAAGCGATGCTCGCGACAAGGAACGAGAGGCATTCGAGGCTGCCGCTGCCCCCATCGAGCCGGCTAGTGTTCCCGAGAGCTGGGACGAGGAGGCCGAGGTCATCGTGGTCGGTTCCGGTGCCGCGGGCATCAACGCCGCCATCCGTCTGGGCCAAGCGGGCTACCAGGTGCTTGTGCTAGAGCGCAACATGGAGTTGAACGGCAACTCGAAGCACTCGTCGGTGTTCTCGAACATGGGTGGTCACAAGGCGGCTGAAGAGCGCAAATTCGCCTATCCGGAGTACCCCTACGACGTGGATCGCATCCTGGAGTACGTCATGAGCTGCCAGCAGCAGACCGGCGACCCCGATCTCATGCGCGCTATGCTGGTGGAAGGCCCGAAGTGCATCGACTGGATGAACGAGAAGGCCGGCGCCAAGTGGGTGCCCATGAACCCGAGCCCCGCCGGCGCGGGCATGCTGGAGTGGGAGGGCATGTCCACGCCCACCAACGGCATCAACGTGAACCTGATCCCCCTGCAGCTGCTGACCGAGCAGGCGCAGAAGGACGGGGCCGAGGTGCGCGCCAACAGCAACGTGGACACGCTCGTCTTCGACGGTGAGGCCGTCGTGGGCGTGAAGGTTACCGACGAGGAGGGCGAGAAGTTCATCCATGCTACCAACTGCGTCATCCTGTGCGCTGGCGGCATGGAGGTGAACCGCGCCATGATGGCCAAGTACTCCGCCACGACTCTTCAGGGTATCGCGAATATCGCCACGCCGCCCAACGGCACCGGCGAGTGCATCCGCATGGGGCAGGGCGTAGGGGCCGATCTGGCCGGATACGATTCCACCGGCGCCTTCGACGGCGGCGTGTGGTGGCGCGACTATGACGAGTTCGATACCGAGATGGACTGCCACATCAACAAGGATGGCAACCAGGTAGTGCGCCAGCCCTGGTTGCGCATCAACCGCGACGGCAACCGCGTCCCCTACATCGGCACGAGCGCCCGCGTCTATCCCTATGTGAACGACGCGTCGCCCTCCTCCGAGGGACTTTGCGAGACAGCTGCCATCGAGATGAGCCAGCCCGGCGGCAAGACCTATTGCATCTTCGATTCGAAGTACGAGCAGCTCATGCTGGACAACTACTTCGGCCAGGTGATTTGTCGCAAGGGCAAGATCCTCGCTGACGACGACCCCTTCTACGATCGCGTACCGGAGTACCTGCGCGACTGGCACACTGGGTTCAACGACATGGTGGAGGCCGGCGTCATTCGCAAGTGCGACACCATCGAGGAGCTGGAGGCGGCGCTCGGCCTGCGCGAGGGCGTTCTCGTGGACAACGTGGAGAAATGGAACGCTGCCTGCGCGGCGGGCGAGGACTACGCTGCCACCTACAAATATCCGAAGGAGTGGCTGCTTGCTTTAGATGAGCCGCCCTACTATGGAGCCATCGTTGGCGGCCATGTGTTCGGCTCGAAGTGCGGTTTGAAGGTGAACCCCGACATGCAGGTCATCAGCACCGAGGGTGCGCCCATTCCGGGTCTGTACGCCGCCTGGCATACTGCCGGCGGGTCGGCGGGCGAGGGCAACCCTGCAGGCAAGCCCCTCACTGGCGTGTTCGCTGATCTAGGCTTGGCCTTCGTGGGCGGCTACATGGCCGCGGGCGGCGTCATGAAGAAGGACGGACGCGCCGATGCCTAATCACTGAAGGGAAACTGGCGGCGGGACGTTCTCCTTCCTCCCCCGCGTTCCGTCGCCTTTCCATATGTCGAATTGGAGCGAGCCTGCTTGCGCGGGCTCGCTCCTCAGTTGGCGCGCCCAGCGGAAGGCGCAGTGCCGATCACAGAAGGCCAGCCGGAATGACGAGGGTGTTAGCGTCAAGGGCTCCGAACTTTTCCGCTGCGCATATGATGGCGCCGCGACCGCGAGGGATCGCGCTTTTGTCGAGCACGCTGAAGGAGCGCGTCATGGAAAGGTTGGGCGAGGCGGTCTTCTTAATCTCGATGGGGTGCACCTCGCCGTCGCATTCGATGACGATGTCTATCTCCTTGGCATTGCGGTCGCGGTAGTAATACAGCGGCGGCTCCACGCCCGTATTCAGGTAGCTCTTGTATATTTCCGACACGACGAAGTTCTCCATGAAGGCGCCTGCCATGGCGCCGGCTTCCATGGTCTCGGGGCTCGTCCAACGGGTCAGGTGCGCCATGAGTCCGCAGTCATGGCAGTAGAGCTTCGGGGCTTTCACGGTGCGTTTGAGCTGGTTGTTAGAGTAGGGATGCAGGTAGAAGATGATACCCGACCGCTCTAGCACCGAAAGCCACGTCTTCGCCTTTTCCTGGCGTATGCCCACATCCTCGGCTATGGCCGCCACGTTGAGCATCTGCGCACAGCGGGCGGCGACGGCGCGCATGAAGTCGGCGTATTGCAGCGCGTCCACATTGCCGAGCAGCCGCCGTACGTCGCGCTCGATATAGGTGCGGATATAGCTCTCGTAGAATACCGGGAGGTTCGAGTACTTCCCCGAAAGGACACCTGGCATCGAGCCGGTGACCATAGCGGAGAACAGCTCCGTCACCGAGCGCGGGCGAGTTTCAGCTTCGCGCTGCCTCCAGAAATCAATGTCGAAAGAGAAGGCACCGGGGACGAGGCCCAGGAATTCAACCTGGGTCAGCGATGAGAGAGGGAGAACGGCCGCGCGGCCCGCAAGCGATTCGCCGGCCAGTTCCATAAGCTTGAACTGCTGCGAGCCCGTGAGCCAGAAAGAGCCGGGAGGCGCCCCGCGATCGACCATCATCTTGATTTCGCTGAAAAGCTCCGGCGCATATTGTACTTCGTCCACCATTACGGGTGGCCGATGAACTTGGAAGAACATTGCAGGATCGGTGGCTGCCAGCTGGCGGTCGGTGAGGTTGTCCAGGGTGACAACCTCGATAGGTTCGTGGCGCTTTTCAAGCACGTGCTCGAGCATCGTCGATTTGCCCACTTGGCGAGGACCGGTAATGAGGATGACCGAGAACTCGTCGGCTATGCTGCCGATGAGTGGCTCCATGGAGCGATCGATATAGCGCATGAGTCCTCCTGTTTAGGCTAAAATACAGATTGAGCGTATTTTAGCCTAAAAGGTGCTTTATGAGAAATATGGGCCGCGCAGAAATCGAATACGGCGCAACTGCACGGTTTGTTTTCTGGCGGATGTGACGATTCGGACAGCACGCCTTCTATCGCTCGTACGCCTTCTTGCCGGCGACGTAGGTGGCTTGCACCTTTGCTTGCTGGATGTCCTCGGGGGCCAGCTCGAAGGGGTTCGGGTCCAGCACGACGACATCGGCGAACATGCCCGGGGCCAGCTGCCCTAGCTCGCCCTCGCGCTGGGCGGCGGCGGCGCTGCCGGCGGTGTAGGCGCGCAGGGCCTCGGCCAGAGTGATGCGCTCCTCGGGCAGCCAGCCCCCAAGCGGCTCGTGGGTATCGGCATCGCGGCGGGTGACGGCGGTGTAGACAGCGTCGATGGGATCGATATCGGTAACGGGGGAGTCGGTGCCGAAGGCCAGGGTGGCGCCGGAATCCAAAAGCGTGCGGAAGGGCCACATATAAGGGACGCGCTCGGGCCCCAAATCGCGCTCCGGGCCGCCGGGATCCAGGGTGATGTGGCGGGGCTGCACGCTGGCGATGATGTCTGCCCGCGCAAGTCGCGCGATGTCGTTGGGTTGGAAGTTCTCCAAATGCTCGATGGCGTGATGGGCGGGGGCGGGGGCGGGGTGCGCTTCGAAGATGTCGAGGCAGCGGTGGATGGCCTCGTCGCCGATGGCGTGGATGCGCACGGGCGACCCTTCGGCCGCGGCCGGGGCCACGAGCGCCTCCATCACTTCGGCGCCCACGGTGGGGCGCCCGCAGTCGCCCTCGAAGCGAGCGTTGGTGTAGGGGTCGTGAACCCAGGCGGTGTGCTGGCTGGAAACGCCATCGAAGAACTGCTTGAAGCCCCGAGCCGAAAGGAGCGGCCCCGTGTGGGCAGCCTGCAGGGCGGCCAGACGGCTGCGGTCTTCCAAGAGCGTGGGGAACATGGACACGCGCACGGTGAGCTCGCCGGCCTCTTCCAAGGCGCCGAACAGGTCGTCCCGCACGAAATCGAGGCCGGGCATGGCCATGAGCGACACGTCGCACACCCCCGTGATGCCGTGCTCGTTCAAGTACCGCTCGAAGGAGCGGTAGGCGTCCAGCAGCTCCTCGCGCGAGAACTCCGCCACGATGCGCGGCATGAGCTCCATGGCCGCTGCCTCGCGCACGATGCCCGTAAGGCGCCCGTCGGCATCTTTGTCATAGCTGCCACCGGCGGGCGGCTCGCTCTCCTCCGTGATGCCCAGGCGTTCCAGCGCGCAGCTGTTCAGCCACAGCGTGTGGGCGTCCCCGGAGTACATGGCCACGGGACGTGTGGGGTAGGCCGCATCCAGTGACGCGCGGCTCGGCATACCGGCGGGATTCCACAAGTAGTCGCGCCAGCCTTGGGTAAGCAGCCATGAGTCGGCAGGACGCCGGGCAGCCAGAGGCGCCAGCCGCGCCACGGCATCGGCCTCGTTTTCGCCCACGAAGCGCTCGGCCAGAGGGGAGAGGTACAGCGCGGAATGGAAGTAATGAAGGTGGGCGTCGTGAAAGCCCGGCATGATAAGGGCGTCGCCGTAATCGATGACTTCAGTAGCGTCGCCGCGCAGAGCTTCGGGCATTGCCTCAAGGGGGCCGGCCCAGAGAATGCGGTCGTCTCCGAGGGCCACGGCTCCCGGTGCGGGCTCATCGTCGGCGCCCGTGAACAAGGCGGTGGTAACGAGGATTCGATCGGCGGGGCAGGAAGTTGCCATGGTGCGTCTCCTTCCGAAGGCGAGCGACGGAGCGGCCGGCCGACCCGTGAAGGGCAGCCTTGTTTTCAGGTGCAGTATACGCCATGAAATAAAATTGTTCATCTGCACTACGAAATTTGTAGTTGTGGACTGGAAAAAGATGAAAGCAAGAGCTTTGAGATGATGCATGCTCTGCTAGTTGACAAGTTGAATCATAATGTCAATAAGAGTACATAAGAGGTGACCCAATTTGGAAACACGCAATTTAACTGGTGAAATAATTAAAAAGAGATCGTCTTCTAAGCTTGAGTGAACTCAAGAGGATGGCAGCGCTATCTTATGCATTCATGAAATTTGATTGAATCCCTAAACGATTGGAACTTTTTTATTGCATGTGAACAAAAATGATGATACTTTAGGGCCATCGACGAATTGTGACCTCGGCTGTAACTGTTAAGGCGCCGAAAATGAAACACCGTCGATGCGCGAGGAAGGTATCCGATGCAGAAGCTTCGGGTCGCACGCTTGACCTGGGGCGAAGGAGGCGTAGCAAGGGGCGTTTACTAAGGGTGTAAGGTTGGCAGAGGGTTGGTAATGACAAGTTAAACCCTCATCTAATACCGCTTTACCTCTTCCCCCTGGCTCGGATTCTGAGACATTGGGTGCATCCATCGCGCCGACCGCGATGGGCTGAGGGCTGAAACGCGCCCGCAGCTTCTCAACTATGATGGCGGATCTCAAAACCGCCGGATTGGAGAGTCACATGCAAGGAGTAAACGTCAAGAGCGAGATCGGCAACCTCAAGAAGGTTATCCTTCATCGCCCGGGGAACGAGCTTTTGAATCTCACCCCGAACACGCTGGAGGAGCTGCTGTTCGACGACATCCCGTTCTTGGAGGTCGCTCAGGCCGAGCACGACGCCTTCGCGGGCATTCTGCGCGAGGAGGGCGTGGAGGTCGTCTATCTGGAGGACCTTATGGCCGAGGCCCTGGACACCGACCCGGCCCTGCGCGAGAAGTTCCTCGACCAGTGGATCTACGAGGCGGGCATCCGCACCGATCTGTACACCCAGATCATCAAGGACTACATCAATAGCGAGTACGCCGGCACCAAGGACATGGTCATGAAGACCATGGCCGGTATCAACCTGCAGGAGCTGCCGCAGCAGCACACCAACCTGCTCGTGGACATGGTGTCCGACCGCACGAAGCTCGTGTGCGCCCCGATGCCGAACCTGTACTTCACCCGCGATCCGTTCAACATGATCGGCAACGGCGTGGGCATCAACCGCATGTACAGCCAGACGCGCAACCGCGAGACCATCTACGGCTCCTACATCTTCAACTATCATCCGGATTTCAAGGACGTGCCGCAGTACTACAGCCGCGAGAACACCTTCCACATCGAGGGCGGCGACGTGCTGAACATCAACGAGCACGTGCTCGCCATCGGCATCTCGCAGCGCACCGAGCCCGACGCCATCGACCAGCTGGCCCACAACGTGTTCGGCGACGAGACGTCCACCATCGACACCATCCTGGCCTTCAACATCCCGGTGTCCCGCGCCTTCATGCACCTGGACACCGTGTTCACCCAGATCGACTACGACAAGTTCACCATCCATCCCGGCATCATGGGACCTTTGACCGTCTTCGAGATCACCCCGGACGGCAACGGCGGCACCAAGATCCGCGAGCGCGACGAGGATCTGGAGTCCATCCTGACCGAGTACGTCGGCCAGCCCGTGAAGCTCATTCCCTGCGGCGGCGGCGACCGCATCGCGGCCGAGCGCGAGCAGTGGAACGACGGCTCCAACACCCTGTGCGTGCGCCCCGGCACCGTGGTGGTGTACCAGCGCAACAACGTCACCAACGACGTGCTGTACAAGAACGGCATCAACTGCCTGGTCATGCCGTCCGCCGAGCTCTCCCGCGGCCGTGGCGGCCCGCGCTGCATGTCCATGCCGGCCTGGCGCGAGGCCCTGTAAGCCGCAAGGCGCCCGCTCCGCCAAGGAGCGCTCTTTCGTCCGTCTTTTCCGGCCCAGTCTAGCCAGCCAGCGCTGGGCCGTAAAAGAGGCGCGGGTTCCCCGGTTCTCGGGGGCCCCGCGCGATACAAATGTCTCTTTCAAGGGAAAGGAAACAGAACATGCCTATCAATCTCAGCGGTCGTCCGTTCCTCCGCCTGCTCGACTTCTCCACCGAGGAGATCGAGTACCTGCTGAAGCTCTCCAAGAACTTCAAGGATCTCAAGCGCACCGGCACCCCGCACCGCTACCTCGAGGGCAAGAACATCGTGCTGCTGTTCCAGAAGACCTCCACGCGCACCCGCTGCGCCTTCGAGGTCGGCGCCATGGATCTCGGCATGGGCGTGACCTACCTTGATCCCGGTTCCTCCCAGATGGGCAAGAAGGAGTCCATCGAGGACACCGCCCGCGTGCTCGGCCGCTTCTACGACGGCATCGAGTTCCGCGGCTTCGCCCAGACCGACGTCGAGGACCTGGCCGAGAACGCCGGCGTGCCGGTGTGGAACGGACTCACCACCGAGTGGCACCCCACCCAGATGCTCGCCGACATCCTCACCGTGCAGGAGAACTTCAACTACGACATCAAGGGCAAGACCCTCGTGTTCATGGGCGACGCCGCCAACAACGTGGCCCGCTCGCTGATGGTCGTGTGCTCCAAGCTCGGCATGAACTTCGTGGCCTGCGGCCCGAAGGAGAACATGCCCGACGCCGAGCTCGTGAAGACCTGCGAGGCCATCGCCGCCGAGAACGGCTGCACCGTGAAGTGCACCGACGACGTGAAGGACGCCTGCACCGGCGCCGACGTCATCTACACCGACGTGTGGGTGTCCATGGGCGAGCCCGACGAGGTGTGGGCCGAGCGCATCAAGCATCTCGAGAAGTTCCGCGTGACCAAGGAAGTCATGGCCATGGCCAACGAGGGCGCCATCTTCCTGCACTGCCTGCCGGCCTTCCACGACACCAACACCACCATCGGTGCCGACATCGCCGAGCGCTTCGGCGTCACCGAGATGGAAGTGGAGGACGAGGTGTTCGAGTCCAAGGCCTCCAAGGTCTTCGACGAGGCCGAGAACCGCATGCACACCATCAAGGCCGTCATGTACGCCACCCTGCAGTAGCTTTCGTACCGCTACGGTAGCTGGCACATAGTTCGATACCTCGGGGCCGTGCGGAATCGGGAGGGAAAGCCGCACGGCCCCCGGTGTTTTGTCAGTCATTCGATTAAGGAGGGATAACCATGGCAGCTGCAGAGAAAGGCAAGAAAAAGAGGGCGCCTCTGTCCTCGTTCACCATCTTGCTCATCATCTTGGTGGTTCTGGCGATTGTCACTGTTATCATGTCTGCGTCGGGCGTCGAGGGCGTCCAGGGCGCGACGCTTTCCCAGGTGCTCACCGCGCCCGTGTTCGGCTTCCAGGACGCCATCGGCGTGTGCCTGTTCGTTATGATCCTGGGCGGCTTCCTCGGTATGATGACCGAGACCGGCGCCCTGGACAACGGCATCGCCGTTCTGGTGCAGAAGCTTAAGGGCAACGAGATCATGCTCGTTCCTGTCCTTATGCTCATCTTCTCCCTCGGTGGTACCACCTATGGTATGTGCGAGGAGACCGTTCCCTTCTACGCCCTGCTCGCCGCTACCATGATGGCTGCCGGCTTCGACCCCATGGTCGGCGCCGCTACCGTTCTGCTCGGCGCTGGCTGCGGCTGCCTCGGCTCCACGGTTAACCCGTTCGCCGTCGGCGCTGCCGTCGACGCTCTGACCGGCGTTGGCATTGAGGTCAACCAGTCCATCATCATCGGCCTTGGTGCCGTCCTGTGGATTGTTACCACGGCCATTTCCATTTTCTTCGTCATGGGCTATGCCAAGAAGGTCAAGGCTGACAAGGGTTCCACCATCCTTTCGATGCAGGAGCTCAAGGACGCCGAAGAGGCTCACGGCAAGGCTGCTTCCGAGGTTAACAGGGAGGTCAAGCTCACCGGTCGTCAGAAGGGCGTTCTGATCGCCTTCGCCTTCACCTTCGTCGTCATGATCGTCGGCTTTATTCCGCTGGCCGACCTCAACGAGGGCGTCGCCAACTTCTTTGACGCTGGCGCTGTCTACGATGCCGACGGTAACACCGTCGTCCAGGGCTGGTCTGCCCTGATCACCGGCCTGCCCATTGGCCAGTGGTACTTCGACGAGGCTTCCACCTGGTTCTTCCTCATGGCTATCCTGATCGGTATCATCGGTGGCCTGTCCGAGAAGCAGATCGTTAACACCTTCATCACCGGTGCCGCCGACATGATGTCCGTTGTTCTCGTCATCGCCCTCGCCCGTGGCATCTCCGTCCTCATGGCCAACACCGGCCTCGATGTCTTCGTCCTCGACGCTGCCGCCAATGCCCTGGCTGGTCTGTCCGGCGTGATCTTCGCTCCCATGAGCTTCCTGGTCTACTTCGGCCTGTCCTTCCTGATCCCCTCGACCTCTGGTATGGCTACCGTCTCCATGCCCATCATGGGACCGCTGGCTGTTAAGCTCGGCTTCTCGCCCGAGGTCATGGTCATGATCTTCTCCGCCGCTATCGGTGTCGTGAACCTGTTCACCCCGACCTCCGGTGCCATCATGGGCGGTCTCGCCCTGGCCAAGATCGAGTGGACGACCTGGCTCAAGTTTGCCCTTAAGCTCATCGTCGTTCTCTCCGTCGTCTGCGCCATCATCCTGACCGTCGCCTGCGTGTTGATCTAAGTACCCAACGGGTGCCCCACGGAAACCTTGACGATCCTGTAGAGGATCACTTGGTCATCGTCTGTCCGGTGGGGTCAACCCACCGGTAGACTCCTACCTTTAGCCCCCTCCCGTTCCGTGCGCGGGAGGGGGCGCACTTATGTTCCGGCGTTTTACCAAACGCCGGAACCGGTCGACGCTGCAAGCCCGCCAGAGCGGCAATCTGACGTTCAATCGTCGGGCATGACCAGAAGGTCAATGCCCTCCTCTTTCACGTCACCTTGCTCGCCTAGGGGCGTTTTCGCTGACGTGTGCTCAACCTACAACGTGATTAAGCCCCAAGTAAAAAGGCCGAAGCCCTCGTCCGAGGCTTCGGCCTTTGCTTTCCCGCTGTAGGCGCAACGCAACTTATCGGTTCTCGATGCTGCCGATGTTTTTGAGCTCGATGGAGATGAGGCCGTTGGGCTCGTTGACGAACTCGATGTACTCGGAGTTTGAACCCATCTCGGCCGGGAAGCTGATCTCGATGCCCGTGTCGGTACGAATCTTGTGATTGCGTACGGCCGCGCGCTCGACTTGCTTGCGCTCCACGGGCACGCGCTCGGGAACCTTCTCCTCGGTCAGCGCCGCACGCACGCTCTCCTTGATGACCGGCTCGTCCTCAAAGACCTCATCGACGATATCCCAAGGCGGCAGCTCCTCGTCGTCTTCAACCTTCTCGGCAACGGCGGCTTTGACCTTGGCGAGCGCTACGGCCGTGTTGGCGCCGTGCTCCTCGGCGACCTCCTCGACCACGCGCGTCACCGTATCGATGACCTCCTTACCCGAAACCCCCGTGTCGCACTGCAGCAGGCCGTCGGGAATGAGCATGCGATCCTCGCCGGCAATCTTGCGCTTCTTGTCCACGTAGCCGATCTCCATGGTGCTTGCACGCACGATGGCATAGCTCGGCACCTTTTGCGAGGGGTTTGGCAAAATGGCGTAGTGGCGCGCGATGTCGTTACGAACCTCGCCCTCTTCGCGACCCACCTCGTGCATGAATGCCTGCTTGGAGCCCAGCAGCATCACGGCAAACCAGCGGGCATCTTCATCATCGTCAAAATCGGCCACAAGCACGTCAGTGGACTCGGCTTTCTCGGCCTTGGTGAGTTCGGAAGAGATGAACTCCGCAATCTGCTGAGACAAGTCCACGAACTCACGCTCACCAAAGAAATAGCCCTTGAGCTCGCCGCCAAACGCAGAGTTCTCCGCAAACGTGGCGCGCTTATTGTCGGCCGAGGTACGCGCGCGGCGCAGATGCGTGGTCACAAAGCTGCGCACGGTACGGCTTTCGATATCCAGCTCGCGCTGGCTCATGACGTTGACGGCAGAGTCAAAGTCCAGGATATGCAGAATCGCGTGATTGATTTTCATATACGGCATTCCGTTCTAGATCGCTTTTGGCACGAACCAGTATAGCGGTCGAGTCCGCCCCAGGCGCATCGAAGGTTGATGCAAACAAGCCTGTCCCCTTTGCATAAAAAAGCGCCCGGGTCACATGGGCCCGGACGCCTTCGTTGTAGACCTGTTGCTTAAACGAGCCGAATTTAGCAGGAAAAGTCGACGCTGTCGATAATGTCCTTGAGGGCCTTTGCGGAGACGGTGAGCTCATGCTGCTCGTCATCGTTCAGCGGCACGGGAACGCGGCAGACGACACCGTCGCGACCAACGACCGTCGGCATGGAGATGGCCAGATCGGACAGGCCGTACTCGCCCACCATGAGCGAGGAGACGGGCAGAACGGTCTGCTCGTCACGCATGACGGCAGTGCAGATGCGCTTTACCGCCATAGCGACACCGTAGTAGGTGGCGTGCTTCTTCTCGATGATGGTGTAGGCGGAGTTCTTGACGTCCTCGGCAATGCGCTTCTCGGCAGCCTCATGCTCCAGGTGGCCGTGAAGCTCGCAGAAGGTGTTCAGCGGCACGCCGGCAACCTGAGCGCTGGACCAGGCGACAAACTCGGAGTCACCATGCTCGCCCATGACGTAGGCCTGAACGTCGCGCGGGTCAACCTCGACGTGAGCGCCGAGCATCTGCTGCAGACGGCCGGTGTCGAGCACGGTGCCGGAGCCGATGACATGGCCCTCGGGCAGGCCGGACATCTTGATGGCGGCGTAAGTCAGAACGTCGACCGGGTTGGAGACGATGAGCAGAATGCCGTCGAAGCCAGACTTCTTAATCTCGGGAATAATGGACTTAAAGATGCTGACGTTCTTGTTGACCAGGTCCAGGCGGGTCTCACCGGGCTTCTGAGCAGCGCCAGCGGTGACGACGATCATGGCGGCGTCGGCGACATCAGAATAATCGCCGGCGTAGATCTTCATCGGCTCGGCAAACGTCATGCCGTGCGCAATATCCAGGGCCTCGCCCTCGGCGCGGTTCTTGTCCACGTCGATGAGGACCATCTCGGAGAACAGACCACTCTGCATCAGCGCGAACGCCGAAGACGAACCGACGAAACCGCAGCCGACAATAGCGACCTTCTTCTCGTTAACCATTAGAAACTCCCATCTCTCTCCACAAACAAGCCGCCCGGGAACGACCCGAGCGGCTTGCCGTAATCCCAATACATCCAATCGGGACTTTGATTATGCTCCTATACGCAGCCAAAAATCGACCGTTTACCGAAATTGTTTGCAGGATTCGTAAAATAACTGCACGAAATCGGTTTCGAGCTATTGACGAGCCCAAATAGTCTTCTAATACAGGCCCGCCTCGCGGATGGCCTCGACAGCCAAAGCGATCTGATCGGGCGGCAGGACCAGCGCCATGCGCACGTGCCCCTCGCCCGAAGGGCCAAAGCTCGCGCCCGGCGTCACCACAACGCCGGCCTTCTCCATAAGCTCCTCGCAAAACGCCATGGAATCGGTGCGGCCACCGGGAAGCTTGGCCCACACAAACATAGAGCCATGCGCGTTGGGACGCTCCCAGCCCAGGTCCTCAAGACCGTCGCACAGGGCATCGCGGCGCTCCTGGTACTTCAGACGTTGCGCCTCGACCTCATCGCGCGGACCATTGAGGCAGGCGATGGCGGCCTTCTGAATCGGGAAGAACATGCCAAAGTCGATCTGGCTGCGCAGCTTGGCAAAGGCAGAGACCACATCCTCACGGCCGACCAAAAAGCCGATGCGCGCACCGGTGACGTTAAACGACTTGGAAAGCGAGAAGAATTCCACGCCCACCTCGAGCGCGCCGGGATACTGCAAGAAACTGCCGCCGGGCTCGCCGTCAAACACGATGTCGGAGTACGCGTTGTCATGGACGATCAGCAGGTCGTGCTCGCGGGCGAAGGCGATGATCTCCTCGTAGACCTCGGGCGTGCCCACCGAGCCCACCGGGTTGGCGGGCAACGACACGATCATGTACTTGGCACGATCGGCCACCTCGGGATCGATGCCCGCCACATAGGGCAGGTAATTGTGCTCCGCCACCAGCGGATAGTACTCGAGCTTGGCATCGGCGATCTTGGCGCCCGCCTCAAAGACCGGATAGCACGGATCGGGAACCAGAATGGTGTCACCCGGATCGAGCAGGGCCAGGCCCAAATGACCCACGCCCTCCTGCGTGCCGTTGCACGACTGCACCATGGACGGCGTAATGCCCGAAACGCCAAAGCGACGCTCATAGTAATCGCACACGGCCTGCTTAAGCTCGGGCAGGTCGCGCAGGGAATACTTCCACATCTCGGGATTTTGGGCGGCCTGCGTGAGCGCCTCGACCACGTGGTCGTACGGCTTAAAGTCGGGCGTGCCCACGCTCATGTTGTAAATGGTCTTGCCCTGAGCCTTCAGCGCAAGAAGTTTGTTGTTGAGCGAGGCGAAGACCTCCGCGCCAAAGCGGTCGAGACGCTGCGATGCCTGCATGGTGCCACCTTTCGATATAAAAAATACGGCGCTCCGACAAGAGCGCCGCGCGATACGGGCCATCAGATTGCAAAAGTGTAACGCTTGCAACCCCCGTATTGGTTCAATTTAGCCAACCTTAGTCAATTGGATTGAGCGCGTCGATCCGCGCAAGCCACAGACGCGAGCTGGCGTCACTCGGCATACGCCAATCGCCGCGCGGGCTGAGCGTCACCGAGCCCACCTTGGGACCATCGGGCAGACAGCTGCGCTTAAACTGCTGGGCAAAGAAGCGACGATAGAACGTACGCAACCACGTGTGGACGGTCTTGGCGTCATAGACACCCTCAAAGCTCTTGAGCGCCATACGGTAGATCTTGCCCGGCTCAAAGCCAAAACGCAGCAGGTAATAGAGGAAGTAATCGTGCAGCTCGTACGGGCCCACCAAATCCTCGGTCTTCTGCGCAATCTCACCGTCGCCCGTGGGCGGCAGAAGCTCGGGGGACACCGGCGTATCGAGGATATCGAGCAAGACCTCGGCAATACGCCCGCCAAAGACATCGGCGGCATAACGTACCAGATGGCGCACAAGCGTCTTGGGCACGCTCGCGTTGACGGCGTACATGCTCATGTGGTCGCCGTTATAGGTGGCCCAGCCAAGCGCCAGCTCCGACAGGTCGCCCGTGCCGATGACAAAACCGCCAGCCTGGTTGGCCAGATCCATCAGAATCTGCGTACGCTCGCGGGCCTGGCTGTTCTCGTAGGTCACGTCTTGGACGGCCGGATCGTGCTCAATGTCCTTGAAGTGCTGCTCCACGGCCGTGTGGATCGAAACCTCGCGGAAGCTCACGCCCAGGTCGCGAGCGAGCGACTCGGCATTGGACTTGGTGCGACGCGTCGTGCCAAAGCCGGGCATGGACACGGCTGTGATACCCGTGCGCGGCAGTCCCAGCGCATCGAAGGCACGCACGGTCACAAGCAGTGCCAGCGTGGAATCCAAGCCGCCCGAAAGACCGATGACTGCAGCCTTGGTACCCGTATGGGCAAGGCGGGTCTTGAGGCCCGCAGTCTGCAGATTGAGGATCGTCTCGCAGCGCCCGGCCAGGTCACCATGGTCGGCCGGCACAAAGGGCGCGCGGGGGAAGACACGGTCGATGTCGAGCGCATCGCGCAGGACAGGTTCTTCGGCCAGCACGCCCTCAAACGAAAACTCAACGGTCGTGGCCTCCGGCGCATCGTCCGCGCGCGTCCACGTGGTCGAACGACGACGCTCGGCAACCAGACGGTCGAGGTCAACGTCGGCCACCGCCATATCGCAGGTGAGGAGCTTCGTGGCGGCGAGCTTCGAACCGTTTTCGTAGACGAGGTTCTCGCCTGCAAAGACCATGTCGGTCGTGGACTCGCCCTCGCTCGCGTCCGCGTAGGCATAGGCGCAGTACAGGCGCGCACTCTGATTGGAGATAAGGCTGCGACGATAATCTGCCTTACCGATAATCTCATCCGAGGCCGACGGATTGAGGATCACCGTCGCACCGGCAAGCGCCATCTCGGTCGAAGGGGGCGCCGGCACCCACAGGTCCTCGCAGACCTCAATACCGAGTACCAAATCCTCGGCGCCCTCATCACAGCAGCGGTAGACAAGCCCCGAACCCAGCGGAACCGGCCCCTGACCGGCAAACTCAACCCACACGGGATCGGCGGGCGCCGGAGCAAACCAACGGCGCTCATAGAACTCGCCATAGTTGGGCAGATACTTCTTGGCCGTGAGGCCCAAAAGCTCGCCCGCGCAGCACACGGCGGCACAGTTGTAGATATTCTCGGCCACCGCAACGGGAAGACCGATGGTAAAGACAATCGGCAGCTCGCGGGTTTCATCGAGAATATGTGCCAGTGCGGTCTCGCAGGTATGCAGTAATGTGCGGTTATGGAACAGGTCGGCCGCGGTATAGCCAGTCAGATTTAGCTCGGGCAGCACCAGAGCACGGACACCGCGCTCGACCGCCTCGCGAACAGCCGCCAGCGCAACCTCGGCATTGCCCTCGACATCGGCCACGCGAATCCGCGGCGAGGCCGCCGCCACACGCAAAAAGCCATCAGACTGAGAAAGGTGAAGATTCATAAGAATGCTCCCGTGCGTAGACGCCATTCACAACAATTAGCAAGCCCTATTGTAGTTCAACCGCCGGGTGTAACCGCATCCCACCAATTTGGTGAGCTATTGATGAGTTGATGGTATCTGTTAAATGTCACGTACGATTCACATCTGGTGGGTACCCTGATGGCTACACGAAACGAAGCAGATTTACACCGGGAGGGCCCCGTATGACAACCAAGTACACCGACGCGCCGCGCACGCGCGTCATGACACCGGCCGCGCTCAACAACGGCGTTCACGAAAACCATTCCATCGGACAGACCATGGCCATCGCGCCCAAAAAGGGCCTGTTCGACGACATTTCCATTCCCCAAATCATCGCCGGCGCCGCAGCTGCCGCCACGAGCGTCGCGCTTGCTTCCAAGATCGGCATCGCCGGATCGGTGATCGGTGCCGCCGTGAGCTCGGTCATCACCGTTGTGTCCTCGCAGGTCTACCGCCACTTTATCTCTGCCAGCGCCGAAGCCCTCAAAGGTACGCACGCCGCCGTCGACTACCCTGCCGGCGCCTATGAGCCCGTTGAGCTTAATGCCGAGGAGCACCTGGGCGGCGCCGCGACTACGCAGGAGATGCGCCAGGTTGCGGGGCGCGCGACCACGGCGCGCGTCGCCCCCAACAGTCTGCGTGCCAAGGCGGCGGCAGAGCGCAGCCAGACGCAAAAGAAGGTCATCGTCTTCTCGATCTCCATCGCCATCGTCGCGGTCATCGCCTGCGCCGGCGCCATCCTTATCACCACCGCCGGTGAAGGTCTGGGCGAGCGCCCCGAGTCAATCCTTTCGTCGCGCACAACCGAGCACAATGCGGATAGCACTGGTCAATCGCAAAGCCAGCAGGACGACTCGCAGGACACCTCCGCATCCACCGACTCGTCCTCGAACGCCCCCGATCAATCGCAGAACGCCGATTCCTCTGTGAACAACAGCGGCACGCAATCCGGCACGACTGACTCAAGCCAAACGACCGACGGCTCTCAACCGAGCACGGGCGACCAGACGAGCGGCAATACATCGGGCACAAGCTCCACCGACAACAGCAACACCAATAGCTCGAACAGTTCGAGCGGATCCGCGTCCGGCACGCCATCTGACAGCTCGAGCCAAGGCACGGCATCGGGCAACTAAGCACGTTTTCCTCTCATAGAAAACCGACCTGTATAACGGGCGCGAACCGGCAACGGTCGCGCCCGTTTGCCATGGGCGACGAGATGGCAAGCCCCATGCGATGGTAAGATGCTTTGGTGTGTATAGAGGAGATTTGCCATGAGCAAGACAATAGTTAAGCCCACACTATCGCTGGGCAACCACATCTATCTGTATCGCCTGCTGCGCGATGCGATTGGATGCGGCAAGCAAACGTTTATGACGCAGGTCGAGGAGGCACTCGCCGCCGGCGACATGGCCGCTTATGACCTGGGCTTCGAGTCCACGCGCGAGCTGCTCGAGGAGCTCGACGACTGCATTAAGCTGACCGTCTTTAAGGGCGGCCGTCTGTATGCCACCGTCATCGCCAACGAGGCATGGGATGCCGCCCTTGCCAAGGGCGAGGACAAGCCCAAGGCTGCCAAGGGAGCCAAGCAGTCCTACAAAAAGAAAAAGCGCGGCGAGAAGGACCTCAAGGCCGTGCGTCCCAAGCACGTTAAGCGTCCCGAGCCCGAAGCCATGGTTGAAACCGCGCCGGAACCCGAGCCCGAGACAGGGATCGAAGTCGCTATTGAGGTAACGGCAGAAGCCGAAACCGAAATCGACGCCACGACCGATCCCGAAGTCATATCAGAGCAGGAAGCCACTGCGGAGCTCGACGAGGCTCCCAAGTCGACAACCGAAGAAGCCACCAACCAACCCGAGACGCCTGCATTCCAAAACAGCGATGTCTTTGGCGACGAGCCCGAGGACGATCAGCCCGACGAGCCCGCCGATCAAGACGCTACCGAGGCGGCATCGGAGCCCGAGGCGCCGCAGCCTGCCATCTCGCTCACGGTCGTCTATGACCCCGAGAACGCAAACGCCGGCATCACCACCATGGTATCCACGCCAGCCGAGGCAAAGCCGAGCGTCGAGAATGAGAGCGCGGTGCAGGCTGAGGTTGAAACCGCAACTCCAGACGCGCCAGTCACCGTAAAGCCCGCAGATCCCACGATCAAGCCGGAAGCGACGCCGGAGTCCGCACCCGTCATCGAGTCCGTACCCACCTCTGCTTGCGACCAAATTCCCGCACCGGCACCAGCTTCGGCACCCGCAGCGGCCCCAACCCCCGCGCCCGCAGCACCGACCATCCCCGAGGACTTCCCCGTCGATTTCACAACCGAGGTCTTCTGCCCCGGTCCGTTGCTGCACCAGCTGTCGACCTATCTCCCCTATGGCGCCGACACGCTCGGCATCGTCGGCGAGTACTACTGGATCGCCCGCGAGTGCGGTACCATTGAGGTCTCGCGAAACCGCGCAAGCTTCCCCCTGCGCTACACACAGGCCGGCGAGCGCCACGAAGTCACCGTGCGCATCCGCCGCAACACCACCGGCGGCCTCGGCGCCACCTGGACCATCGACAAAGTCGAAGAACCCGAGCAGTAACGACAAACGGCTCAAATCCAAATCAGGATTTGAGCCGTTTTTATTTGTTGATGTTGCGTAACCAACAGCGAGCGGGCCGCAAGTGCCCCAGGTTGCCGTGAAAGAGGAGCGACACGTACTTCGGTACGCGAGCGACGGTTTGAACGGCAAGATGGGGTGCTTGCGGCCCGCGCAGCGTCGAGCAGTTACGCGGTTTGGTAAAACCGCGTAACAAATTAGTCGCGCGTCAGCTTGCGGTGAATACGATGCGGCTGGGCTGCGTCCTCGCCCAGGCGCTCGATGCGGTTGGCCTGATAGGCCTCGAAGTTGCCCTCGAACCAATACCAGTTGCCCGGATTCTCGTCGGTACCCTCCCACGCCAGAATGTGCGTGGCGACGCGGTCCAGAAACATACGGTCGTGGCTAATGACCACCGAGCAGCCCGGGAACTCGAGCAGCGCCGCTTCGAGCGAGGACAGCGTCTCGACGTCGAGGTCGTTCGTGGGCTCGTCGAGGAGCAGCAGGTTGCCACCCTGCTTGAGCGTGAGCGCCAGGTTCAGACGGTTGCGCTCGCCACCAGAAAGTACGCCAGCGCGCTTCTGCTGGTCCTGGCCCTTAAAGCCAAAGCTCGCCACGTATGCGCGGCTGGGGACCTCGGTCTCGCCGACCATCATGTGGTCCAGGCCGTCCGAGACGACCTCCCACAGGTTCTTATCGGGGTCGATGCCGGAGCGGTTCTGATCGACATAGGAGATCTTGACGGTCTCGCCCACCTCGAGCTCGCCCGAAGTCAGCGGCTCCAGGCCCACGATGGTCTTGAACAGCGTGGTCTTGCCCACACCGTTGGGGCCGATGACGCCCACGATGCCGTTGCGCGGCAGGGTGAACGATAGGTCGTCGATGAGCACGCGACCGTCGAACTCCTTGTGCAGGTGATGGGCCTCGAGCACCTTGTTGCCCAAACGCGGGCCCACAGGGATGCGGATGTCGGTCCAGTCGAGCTTCTGGCTTGCGCGGGCCTCGGCCTCCATCTCCTCATAGCGAGCCAGACGGGCCTTGTTCTTGGCCTGACGGGCCTTGGGGCTGGAGCGTACCCACTCGAGCTCGGCCTCCATGCGCTTAGCGAGTTTGGCGTCGCGGTTACCCTGAGCCTCGATACGGGCGGCTTTGGTCTCCAGATACGTGGAGTAGTTGCCCTTGTAGGGATAGAGGTGACCACGGTCGACCTCGCAGATCCACTCGGCAACGTTATCCAGGAAGTAGCGATCGTGTGTGACGGCAAGCACCGCGCCCTGGTAGTTGTGCAGGAAGTGCTCGAGCCACAGGATCGACTCGGCGTCCAGGTGGTTGGTGGGCTCATCGAGCAGCAGCAGGTCGGGAGCCTCGAGCAGCAGCTTGCACAGGGCCACGCGACGGCGCTCGCCGCCGGAAAGCACATTGACCGGCATGTCGGAATCGGGCAGCTGCAGGGCGTCCATAGCCTGGCCGAGCTTGGAATCGATATCCCAGCCGTCGGCGGCGTCGATCTCGTCCTGGAGCTTGCCCATCTCGGCCATGAGGGAATCCATGTCACAGTCCGGGTCGCACATCTCCTCGCCGATCTTATTGAAGCGATCGACCTTGGCGATCATGTCGCCAAATGCCATGCGCACGTTCTCGATGACGGTCTTGTCGTCGTCGAGCGGCGGCTCCTGCTGCAGGATACCCACGGTGTAGCCGGGGGTAAGTCTGGCATCGCCGTTGGAGACCTCTTCGATGCCGGCCATGATCTTGAGCAGGGTCGACTTGCCCATACCGTTAGGGCCCACGACGCCGATCTTGGCACCGGGATAGAAGCTCAGGGTCACGTCGTCAAGGATCACCTTGTCGCCATGAGCCTTGCGAGCCTGATACATCTGGTAGATAAACTCTGCCATTTGCCTGTTTTATCCTTTCTACCTGCTGTTTCCCTATTCTTGTTTCGCTTTAGTGGAAACGAGATGAGAAAACCAGCTCTGAAACGTAACGAAAAAGGGGCACGGTTACCCATACCCCCTAATACTACCTGGGAAAAGTCCCCCGGAACATACTATGAACTGCGTACGCTAGTTTTCCGCAACCTTAACGAGCGGCTCGCTGCGATTTGCGCCACAGCAGATACGAGTAGACGTAGACGACTCCGACCGAACCAAACGCCAGAACCGCAATCACCGCGGCGACAACTTCACTCGAAAGCACGCTACCCGCAACGCCCATCACAATCAGACCAACACCCAGCACCATAAAGCAGGCACCGCCAAAGCGCTGCGTACGGCGCCAGTTCTCGGGATCGGCAAGCGCCCAGGGCGTCTTGATACCGAGCGTATAGTTCTGCTTCACACGCGGCAAGTAGTTGCCTACGCCAATGAACAGCAAACCGACAGCACCGGAAATCAGCACGTTGACCGAACCGACCGCCGGCACCACGCCCCAGACCGTAAGCTCTCCCAGCCAGCTTATACCACAAATGAACAGGGTGAAGGCGATTACGAAGCCCTGATAGAACTTGCCCGAGGTTCGATATGCCTCACCTTTGGGATCGATGCGCGGCACCACGTAGAACATTGCGAGAAGCACCAGGGGCAGCACGCCGTGCGCGGAGGCCATCCAGCTGGGACCCCAACCGTCAACGCCGTTCGCGCCCCAGTGCGTGGGAATCTGCGCAGGCAAGCTCGGCATCACCATAAGGTGCGCTACGATATTGGCGACGCACAGAGCGACCAGCGCGATCCACACGCGTGGCGATACCCCCGTGGCGTGAATGCCCTTGTTTTCGTTATTCATCCTTATCACCTTCAGTGTTTGTAAAGCCCATAAACCAACCGATCAAGTCCTGCATGACGGTGGTGTTTAAGCTGTAAACGATGTTTTGACCATGACGTTCATCGGTCACCAACCCGGCGTTTTTGACCGTCGCCAAATGATGGCTCAATGATGGCTTGCTGATATCGAAATGCTCGGCAAGCTCCCCGGCCGTACAATTGCCCTCGCGCAACAGTTCCAAAATGTGACGCCGTGTAGGATCAGCCAGCGCTTTAAAACCCTCTCCCGGCATAGGACCTCCTCTCATCATTTCGTTCGACGCGCACACTATACTCGATATTTAGATGTTTGTCTAATTATCTAATACAGCAGCATCTATAGAACATTCGTTCGTATTTAGCTACAATGGAAGTTGAAGCAGATGGGCCAGCTCCCTCTACCCGAGAAGGAGATGGACTATGAGTATTGACGATGTCCTGACGTTGTTATTGCTTGTAATCGCGGCTGTGGAGCTCGGCATCCACATTGGAGGTCGAATGAAATAGCCGCCCCCGCGTAATGCGAAGACGGCCACTTCTCACGCTACAAACGTGTTTTGGAGTTGGCCAACCCGCTGCAACGGGTGCCATCTGCTTCAATCTTATGCGAATCCCGATCCCATTTCAACAAGCTCCAAGGGCTCAAATGGAATCGCAATAATACCTATAATGGCGATAGCTAAAACACGATTCGCTTCCCCATCGGAGGATATTTATGACCGAAACCACTGCCGCAGCCGCCATCGAGACACGCGACACCAAGCTCGAGATCATCATGGGCCGCGAGGCACTCGATAAGCTCGCCGATGCTACGGTGCTGGTGCTCGGCTGCGGAGGTGTGGGCTCCAATTGCTGCGAGGCACTCGCCCGCGGCGGCATCGGTCATTTCGTCATTCTGGACAAGGACATCATCGCGCCCAGCAATATCAATCGCCAGGCCATCGCCTTCCACAGCACCGTCGGAAAGCGCAAGGTGGACGTGATGGAAGCCATGATTCGCGATATCAATCCGGCTGCCACCGTTATCAAGCGTACCGAATACCTGTTGAGCGATAACATCGACGAATTCTTTTCGGGCGTTTTTGAACAGACAGGTGGCAAGCTCGATTACGTCGTCGACGCCATCGACACCATCTCGGCCAAGCTCACTATTGCCAAATATGCTCAGGACCACGACATTCGTTTGGTTAGTTCCATGGGCGGGGCTAACAAGCTCCATCCCGAGTGCCTCCGCTTTGCCGACATTTTCGATACGGTGCGTGACCCCATGAGCCGCATTATGCGCAAAGAATGTAAGAAGCGCGGAATCAAGAGCCTACACGTACTGTTTAGCTGCGAGGAATCGGTTAAGACTCAGCCCCGCGACCCTTCCAATATCCACGAGCGTACCGAGCTGGGAACCGCCAGCTTTATGCCGCCCATCATGGGTCAGATGATTGCCGGCGAGGTTATCCGCCAGATCAGTGGGCGCGGCACCGAGCACGTGCGCGCCGATGGTCAGCGCCTGGACTAGCGGAGCGCGCCGAGATGGAGCCCCGGTTAATTGATGCACACTGCCATCTTGATTTGATGGCTTACCCGAATGCTGTTGCCGACGAAACTGCGGCTATAGGGCTGGGGGTCTTTGATTGCGGGGTCGACCCACGCGACTTCGCGGCAGCAAAAAAGCGGGCCAGCCGTTACCCAAACATTATCGCGGGCGTTGGCCTCCATCCCTGGTGGCTCGCCGACGGCCGCTGCGGTCCTGCCGAAGTCAATCTGCTTTGCAAAGTTGCTGCCCAAGAGCGCTACATCGGCGAGGTGGGGCTCGACTTTTCCGCGCGCTTTGCCGGAAGCGAACCGCTGCAAATACAGGCACTTGACCGGCTCTGCGATGCGCTCGTGCAGTGTCCTCTTGCCGGGCGCGTGATATCGATTCACGCCGTTCGTTCGGCAGGAGCCGTACTGGACGTCCTCGAATCGCATGGTCTACTCATCCCAAACCCCGACTCCCCCGCTATCATCTTCCACTGGTTTAGCGGTACTTCGGACGAACTCGTCCGCGCGCGTAATGCGGGCTGCTATTTTTCCGTGAACGATCGTATGCTCGCCACCAAGCGCGGTCGCGAATACGCACGACAGATTCCGCTCAATCGTCTACTGCTTGAAACCGACGCCCCAGCCGAAGCAAACACAGAAACAAGCGCGCAGTCGCTCATCAAATCGTTCACAAGGACCTCGATGCGCATCGCCTCGCTCAAAAAATGTGACGCAAAGCGCATCGAATCGGCAGTTTTAGCAAATGCGCACTCTATTTTTGGCCTTCGCTAACCCCTGTATGCAAAAAGACGACAACGATACCATTATGACGGTAGACGTGCCGTCCAAGTCCTACGCAAGCTCCAGCAGCTCCGGCAGCTGGTCGATAATCTTGTCCGCGGCATCTTGGCTAAAGCCGAAGCGTTCCTCGCGCTTGGCAATGACCGTCAGGCCGGCTCGCTTGCCGGCAGTGATACCAGGCACCGAATCCTCAACGCAGCAGCAGCGATTCGCGGGCAGTCCCAGCAGGTCCAGCGCATGCAGGTAGATGTCGGGCTCGGGCTTGCTCTCCTTAAACTGCTCGCCGCTCACCACATACTCAAAGGCATCCGACAGCCCGCACGCATTGAGCACTTCCTCGATGCTATCCATGGGAGACGAGCTGGCAAGCGCCACGCGAACGCCGCGGCGCGGCAGCTCTCGAATCGTATCCACGGCGCCTGGGTTAATCAAAGCCTGATAGTCGCGCGGACGCTTATGCGCCCACTCGTCCCAACGGGCTAACGCTTCCTCGCCAGATAAATGCCCCTTACCGGCGCGCTCAAACCAATCGACCAGCATATGCAGGAAGAACTGATGTGAGGTACCGACCTGCCCGTTCAACTCCTCTTGAGTCAGGTTAAGCCCAAGCTCCTTGGCAAACGCGGCAGTCTCGCCCAGGTAGTAATACTCGGTATCGACAATGACGCCATCCATGTCAAAGATAACGGCGTCGAACGGAAATGCGGACACGGCACCCTCCCTAACAAAAGGGCGCCT
>OLPQ01000546.1_pt1 | contig 32189 bp, 30 predicted proteins | sample 1672451 | NCBI WGS metagenome assembly OLPQ01 (sample SAMEA3136687, study PRJEB25190) | human gut metagenome | biome: human gut; feature: human-associated habitat; material: faeces | place: Austria | collected 2013
GAATAAAAAAGACACCCCTCGGGGTGTCTTTTTCAGGTAGGCATGCGGTGTAATTGAGAATGAAAAATTCTTCTCTGGCTTTTACTTCAATTACTGCCAATCAAGCGGCTTCGGTTGCTCAAATGTAGTTGTTGGCTCACAGAAGACGTGCTCATGTGCACTCTTGAGGATGCACTCCATCACCTCGAGCGAATGCAGCGCCATCTCGCCGGAGGCACGCGGCTTGCGGCCCTCCTCGAGCGCGTAGACGAGATCCACCAGACCGATACCGCGCGGGTTCTCGGCGTGGCTGACCGAATTGTACGGATGGCTGTTCGGCACGACCGGCCACGGCGCGTTTACGTTCTCCGGACGGCGTTCGGCATCCGCCCAGCGGTACTGGTCGGGCGTGCGCATGAGCGTATCGCCGCCGAACAGGTTGGGACCGGAAATCGGATCCTTTTCATCAATGAGCACCGTACCCTCGGTACCGTAAATCTCCATGCGCGGCAGCTCGGAATCCCAGACGTCAAAACTGCAGGTCAGCGTCACCTGTGCCCCGCACACAAACTCGAGAATCGCGTTGATATGAGTATCCACGTCCACCGGCAGCACCTGTCCCTTGTTCGGACCGGACGGCACAGTTCGCGTCTCCCCTGCCTTGGTGGCCATTGCGCAGACACGCTTTACCGGGCCGAGCAGACTGAGCAGCGCCGTGACGTAATACGGGCCCATATCGTACAGCGGACCCGCACCCGGCTGATAGAAGAATGCCGGAGCCGGATGATGGAACTCGTGCCCGTGACCGACAAACCACGCGCCGCCGCCCGTGATGCGGCCCAGTCTGCCGCTGTCGATCAGCTCGCGGATGTTCTGCAAGCGGCCGCCGAGAAAGGTGTCCGGCGCACAGCCAATCAGCAGTCTCTTCTCCTTGGCAAGCGAAACAAGCTCCCTACCCTGCTCAAACGTCATCGCCAGCGGCTTCTCCGTGTAGACATGCTTGCCTGCCTTCAAGGCTGCCAGATTATACTCATAATGTGCCTGCGGCGTTGTCAGATTGAGAATAATGTCAATATCCGGGTCAGCGATCAGCTCCATACCAGAGGCGTATGCCTTGGGAATACCGTGCTCCGCTGCCTTGCGCTGTGCCTTCTCCAGTCCGCGTGAGGCACACGCCACCACCTCGACTGCGTCATACTTTTTCAGATTGTTCAGGTAAACATTGCTGATGTCGCCAATGCCAATTACACCAACGCGTAATTTCTTCATCTTATGTTCCTCCCTTTGCTCTTTGACCATATTATAAAAGGAATGCGGGTGGTTGTCTTACAATATCTTGCGATTTCTTACAGGCAGGAGACAGGGATTTCGGTTGCGGTTTACCGCTGCGCAGGAGACCACCGGCCGCCCGACGACACAGGAAATCATCGTCCGCTTCTCACTTCTGCCTCCTCATTCCTCACTTTTTACGACTTGCATGTGCGGATATGCAATATCAATGCCTTCCGCGTCATAGGTGAGCTTAATGCCCTCGAGCACGGCGCACTTGAGCGCGAATGCAGTGGCGTTATCCTTCGCCCACAGCGATGCACGCAGAACAACCGCAGAATCCGCCAGCTCAAGCACAACGACCGGCACATCGGGCACGCCGTCCTTTTTCTGCTGCTCGGTGCGAATATCGAGGAAGGCCGGCTGCTTCCGCACCTCGCGGGCGAGCAGCTCTTTGGCTTTTTTGAGGTCGCTTTCGTAGGTAATCCCCACTGTCAGGAACACGCAGACCTTGCTGTCCGCATAGTCGGCGTTCTCGATGATGGCACTGTTCATCTTGCTGTTTGGGATGATGACGCGCTTGTTCTCGAACGTGCGGACTGCGGTATGATGCAGCGTGATCTCCTCAACGCAGCCGGTGATGTCATTATCGACATAGCGCACGACATCGCCCATCTTAAACGGCTTGAATGCGAGGATCATCACGCCGCAGACCACGCTGCCGAGGGCTTCCTGTGCAGCAAGACCGGCAACCACCGCGATCCCACCGCCGGTAGCCAGCAGAGTACGCACCGCACTCGACAGCACCGGAATCGCACCTACGATGACCATGCCGCCCGCAAAGTACACCGCAGCAACCGCTATGTAGCGCACAAATCCTAAGACGGTCGCAATACTGCTGTTCGTTTTCCGGTGACGGTCAACCAGCTTTTTCATCAGCCGATTGACCAGTCCGGCCGCCGCCAGTGTCAGGAGCAGCACCGCCACAGCCAGTATTCCCGTGGAAATCAGCTTTCCCAGCGGCGATTCCATAAATTCTGTAAACCATTCAAACATCAGGGTTCCCTCTCTTTCCGGAGATAGGTTTATTATAGCGTATCTGCGGGTACGATACAATAGGAAAAGCCTCGGAGCATACATCTCCGAGGCTTTTCACACGTTCATAAATGATATCCTGTCGTTTGCCTGATGCTATCACCGCATAACCTCCACGAATGCAGGTTGCCCGGCAGGATGCTTACCCTTCCGGATAAAACTCCACCGGCGGTTCGGTCAGATTCTCATACATACGCACGAACGAGCTTTCCATATACGCCGAGAGAAAACCGTTCAGTACGGCAGTCAGGCATAGCGCCGCCACTAGAGCTGCCGCGAACACCGCAATCGCCATGCCGGTGCTCATCACAGTCACACCGACCGTGCCGAGCAGGATACATCCCCAGAGGACAACCGCCGTCAGGATATACCAGCCGATAAAGCTGAGGTCGAACACAAACAGCTTCATCAGATTTCCGCGAAACGCCCATGAAGCCTCACGCGTAGCCGCCCATGCGCTGCGGTTCTCGTCCTGCGCGAGCAGGAGCCAGCCAGCATTGTAGGTCTGCAGCTTAACGCGAATCGGAATCATCACCAGCAGGTACACAACCTGCAGCGCTCCCGCAATCACCTGATACTGTGCCGTATCCGAGACAGCCACAGCAACCGAAAATACGATTGCCGAATAGATGACGGTCGGCACGATTGACCAGATAATGCCGCGCAGCCACAGCGTAAACACCATGCGGATGCCCGCCCAGACACTTTTCAGCGAGGTAAACGGATACATGAGTGTACCCACCGTTACATCCTCGCCGTGTGCGAGACCGATGTAAAAGTGCATAAGGCCGAACTGCAGGGGGCCTGTGATTGCCAGCATGAGCGCAATGCACAGCCAGATGGTATTCAGTCCGCGCGAGAGCGCCGCCATCAGCTGGTAATCGTTTGCGCTGACGCCGCCTGCGATGAGCGCGAACGCTCTGCCGAACACGGAAACGTACAGGATCACCATAAGCAGCACATACGGCACGAGATACATCAGCTGGATGCCGATACACCGGCCAAGGTTTTCCATTACACACACCTTCTGCTCCCGCTTGAGCTGTCTGCGGGTCTCAGCTGTAAAACTGTTCATAAAATTCTCCATTTTCTTTATCATTCACCGACGTAAACGACCTCATCCCGTTTGGAATAGGTGGAACTGTTGGCCAGCACCTCGGTCGTCTTGCCGTTTTCGGTAATCTGCTTGTAGGTCTTGGTCGAGTAGCCCGTGATGCCCGAGGTCTCCACGCGGCTGTCGCCTGCCTCCATCGAACTGTCCGTCTTGGTAACGGTCTCCGGCTTATAAGTCTCGAGCACCTCTGTGCGGGTCGTGACCGTCTTGTCGCTCGTTTTGGTGCCGACAATAGTCATGATCATCTGACCGTCGGTCTGCTCGGCAAGAATCTTGACCGGATACGCCGTATTGTTGACGAACCGGAAATCCAGATTGCCGTAATCCACGGTTGCGTCCTCGCCGAGCGGTGTGTAGGACACGGTAAACGAATGATTATGCCGTTCGATCACCTTCAAATCGGCACGCAGCACAGCCATGTACAGCGTCGAGGACGGCTGGCAGACACCGCCGCCGAACTCGTCAATAATCTTGCCGCCCGAGTAGGCGTGCGCCTCCTGATAACCGCGTGCGGCTGTGCGCTCGCCAACCGTGCCATTATAGGAAAACTCGTCGCCCGGATTGAGGATGGTGCCGTTGATGGCTTTAGCCGCCAGACGGATGTTGTTCGTACGCGGTGCGTTGCCCTCGTCGAGATTGGTCGCCGTGCGCGCGAGCGTATCGTGGAACAGCTTCGCCTTGAGCGTCTCTGCCGTGATGGACGGCTGGGTGATCGTCACCGGAATGGTGTAGGTCTCCTGCGAGCCGTCACCGATGATCTCCCTGGCCTTGTCGGTGTCAAACGATACGCCTGCCTTGCCGGCAATGATGGTCTTGCCGTCCTTCTTGCTGACGGTGGCATTGACCGGGTCACCGATAATGTCGGCTGCGATCTTGTCAACGTCAATCGCCGGAGCGGCTGTCACATCGGTCGAAACCTCATACGGCTCAAAGTCCATCAGGCGGATCTGATCGGTCAGCGCCTGCTCTACCGCATCCGTGTCAAACTTGACGCCCGGCTTGCCGGAATGCACAATCAGATTGCTGTCCTTCAGCTCCCAGGTCGGATTGACCGGCTCGGTCAGCGCCGTGTCCGCGATTTCGTTGAGCGTGCCGCGCAGGCTTTCCTCGTCTACGGTTGCCGCAATCTGCGCCTCTCTGTGACCGCGCATTGCGCCGATGATATCGTGCACGCGCTCGAGCGGATTGCCGGTGCGGCCTATTTCATAGGCGTTCTCGGCGGACTGGATGCCGTCCACGCTTTTCAGCACCTTATCGACCGGAATATCATAGTTGGAATCGTAAATCGTCACCGTGACATTTTTGCCCTCGTACAGCGGCGCACTCTGGTCCTCAATGGTGTTTGCCGCATCATCGCGGTTCATGCCGCCGACTGTAATCGGTCCGACGGTCACACCCGGAAAAACATTCGGGTAGCAGTACACATAGCCGAATGCACCGGCTGCCGCCGCAATGACAACACCGACGGCAATCTTTACGCCGATAGGAACACGACGTTTCTTCTTCGGCTGCTTCGCTTCCGTCCGTACGGCCTGCGCCGGTTTTTCCGGCTTTGGGGCCTGTTTTTTGATCAAATGCGCTCCCTTCTTCGGTTTATTTGCGCTTTTATCTGCCATGAGTATACCTCTTAACTAATCTATGTCTATGCTTGAAATTGTTTACTGATGTAACGAAAACGTCAAATGCATCGTCTTTCCCCTTTGTGCTGTATTTCATTTGTCTGATGTTTCCACGCCGAAGCGCGCATGAAATAGAATTTGCTGTGCAAATTCGTAAAAAGCCGGAGCATGTATCTGGCTTTTTACACTTTTAGAGGGAGAAAGTTTCTGCATAGGAACTTTCGGACGACTTTGGAACGGCCTGCGGTCCGTTCCTGCTTGTCGGCGAAACTGTAGTTTCGCGACAGCCGCAACCCGTGTATCTCTTGTGAAATACACGGTTTTTTGTTAAATAAGCACCTCAAACACCCATACCATCAGCGGCATGGTGAGGATGGAGAACAGCGTTGTGAGCACATACAGTGCACTGGAATACTCAGCATCGCGGTCGTAAAGCTGCGCCATCGAAGTAACCGTAGCGCACGCAGGCGTGATGCACGCGAGATACACGGTCAGCAGAATGCTGTGTCCATCCGGAATCCAGCTTGCCGCACCGATGACGCGAAGCAGCAGTACCGTGATAATCGGGCAGATAATCAGCCGCAGCAGCACAGGAACATAATGCCGACGGCGCATAAACAGCTGGCGGAGCGGCGTGTCCGCAATGACGATACCGGCCAGCAGCATGCCGATCGGACCGACCATCGCGCCAAGCTGAGAGAACAAATCGTTCACCAGACCGGGCAGCGGCAGCCGCAGGATGAACAGTGCACCGCCGATCAAAATGGCGATGATATTGACATTGCCGATGATCTTTTTCCACTCAAAGCCGCGCGTACCGCAGAGCAGACTGCGGCAGTGCGTCCACAGGAGAACCTGCTGTACGACGAGGAACGCACAGGAATAGATCACATAATCCTCGCCAAGCAGTGCCCGCACCAGCGGAATGACCAGAATGCCCGCATTCGTGTAGATGATGCAGGTGCGCTCAATCACATCCAGCCGCAGCGGACGGCGCAGCAGCCGCGCCAGCAGAAGAAGCAGCGCGTGCAGCGCAATCGCCAGCGCAAAGGCGTACAGCAATCCGGTAACAACGGCAGGAGAGTAATCCACCTGAAAGGCGTTGATGATGACGCACGGCATGACCGCATATACCATCACGACCGACAGCACGCGGCTGTCCGCACTTTTGAGCAGCCGGGCCTTGACGAGCACGCAGCCGATCAGAAGAATGAGAAACAGCTCGGCAATCTGCTGCGCTAAAATAAGACTGATTTGCATAATATCACTTTCACAGCAAAAAAAAGAGGGAAAAGTGGAGAGCATACCGCAGCCGGTGTTCTCTCCACTCTTCATTTAAATTGTATTTAGAACAGACCGGTGATCTTACCGTTGCTGTCTACGTCGATCTTCTCTGCAGCCGGAACCTTGGGCAGACCAGGCATGGTCATGATCGAGCCGGTCTCTACAACAACAAAGCCTGCACCGGCAGCCAGACGAGCGGTGCGCACGTTGACAACAAACTCGGTCGGGCGGCCGAGCAGCGATGCGTCATCGGAGAGCGAATACTGCGTCTTTGCAACGCAGACCGGCAGGTTGCCGTAGCCCATCTCGGTGATGTTTGCCAGCTCCTTCTTTGCGGCAGGCGCGATGGTCACGCCGAGTGCACCGTAAATCTCCTTGGCGATCTTGCGGATTTTGTCTTCGAGCGGGAGCGAATCCTCGTACAGCATGTGGAAGTCGGCCTTGCTCTCGTCAAGCACAGCCAGAACTTCGTCAGCCAGCGCCTGACCGCCTTCGCCGCCCTTGGCAAATACCTCAGAGAGTGCTACGCGCACACCGCGCTCGGCACAGTGCTCGCGGATGAAATCCATCTCCTCATCGGTGTCGGTCGGGAATGCGTTGACGGCAACAACGACCGGTACGCCGAACTTCTTCATGTTATCCAGATGCGCATCCAGATTGCAGATACCGTGCTTCAGCGCATCCATGTTCGGCTGGTTGAGATCAGCCTTGGCTACACCGCCGTTGTACTTGAGCGCGCGGACGGTCGCAACCAGTACGATGCAGTCCGGAGCCAGACCGGCCTTGCGGCACTTGATGTCCATGAATTTCTCTGCGCCGAGGTCAGCGCCGAAGCCTGCCTCTGTGATGGCAATATCACCCAGCTTGAGCGCCAGCTTGGTTGCCTGCACGCTGTTGCAGCCGTGCGCGATATTGGCGAACGGACCGCCGTGCATCAGACAGGGCGTGCCCTCGAGCGTCTGAATCAGGTTGGGCTTGATGGCATCCTTCATCAGTGCCGTCATGGCGCCCTCTGCATGCAGGTCGCGGGCGTAGATCGGCTTGCCGGCGTAGCTGTATGCCACCAGAATATCACCGAAACGCTTTTTCAGGTCGTCCAGATCAGCAGCCAGACACAGGATAGCCATAACCTCGGATGCTACGGTGATCATGAAGTGATCCTCGCGCGGCACACCGTTCACCTTGCCGCCCAGACCGATGGTGATGTTGCGGAGAGCACGGTCGTTCATGTCCATTACGCGGGTGAACACAATACGGCGCGGATCAATGTTCAGCAGATTGCCCTGCTGCATGTGGTTGTCCAGCATGGCGCACAGCAGGTTGTTTGCCGCTGTGATGGCGTGCATATCGCCGGTAAAGTGCAGGTTGATGTCCTCCATCGGCACGACCTGCGCGTAGCCGCCGCCTGCCGCGCCGCCCTTGATGCCGAATACCGGACCGAGAGACGGCTCACGCAGTGCGATAATAGCGTTTTTGCCCTGTTTGCACAGTGCCTGACCCAGACCGACCGAGGTCGTGGTCTTGCCCTCACCGGCAGGCGTCGGGTTGATGGCGGTAACGAGGACCAGCTTGCCGTTTTCCTTGTCCTTCACCTTGGTCCACACGTCTGCGGACAGCTTTGCCTTGTACTTGCCGTACAGCTCCAGATCGTCGGCATCCAGACCGGCAGCAGCGGCAACCTCGGTGATCGGGCGCATCTGACAGCCCTGTGCGATTTCAATATCGGATAACATGAAATTCCTCCTCTATTTTGCAGCGGGTAACATAATATATTCATTATATCAATACTTCGTCCGGTTTTCCATACAAGCACGCGAAAAATTTGCCGAAATTGTTACTCGCAAAGCGGGGTGTGTTGTGGTATCATATAGAAATGTAATTGAGAATGGAAAATGAACAATGAAAATGAGTGTGGCAGTGCAAAGCACTGCAATTTAATTCTGCCGCTTTGCGGCGATACATTGATTTCCGATTCTCAATTCTCAATTTTCCATTTTGAAAGGGAGGGGTTTGATGGATACTGCTCGTTCCATTGTACACTCTGTTACGCATTATATCAAAAACACCGACCTGTATCTGATGCTGCTGGGACTGGTCTGCTCGATCTACGGCATGCTCCTCATTTACTCGGCAACGCTCAATCCGGTGACGGCGCTGGACGGCTCGACGAAAAACCTGTATGTACAGGGTGCCGCGATCATTCTCGGTCTGGCGGCGTTTGTCGCGCTCAGTCTGATCGACTTGGAAAATCTGGGCGACCTATGGAAAATATTCGTGATCGGCAATATTCTGCTGCAGTTTCTGCTGTTTACGCCGCTCGGCACCGAGGTCAACGGCCAGCGTGCATGGCTCAATCTGGGCGTGACAAGCCTGCAGCCGGGTGAGCTTGGCAAGCTGATCTTCATCTTCACGATTGCCGCGCACATGACCGAAATACAGGATCATATCACCGAATGGCGCGGACTGGTTTCGGTCGGTCTGCACACGCTGGTAATGATGGGGGCGGTCGTGCTCTCGTCGGGTGACACCGGCATGGCGATTCAGTACCTGATGATCGCGGTTATCATGCTGTTCTCGGCCGGTCTGCCGCTCAAGTGGCTGGGCATTGCTGCCGGAGTCGGTATCGCAAGCGTGCCGATCCTGTGGAATTATGTGCTCAAGGATTACCAGAAAACGCGAATCCTCGTGCTGTTTGACCCGTCCATTGACGTGGAACAGTCCCGACAGGCGACCTACGGCAAGATCGCCATCGGCTCGGGGCAGTTTACCGGTCAAGGCTGGACCAACGGCACGATGACCCAGATGCAGTATGTGCCGGAGAACCAGACCGACTATATTTTCTCGGTAGCCGGCGAGGAACTGGGCTTCCTCGGCTGTCTGCTCATCATCATCCTGCTGATGGCGCTGATCATCCGCCTGTTTTATGTGGCGTACCGCGCCTCCACGCCGTTTTCGGCGCTGATTGCGGTCGGCGTAGGCGGCATGCTGCTGTTCCAGACCTTTATGAATATCTTTATGAATGTCGGTCTGCTGCCTGTCATGGGCCTGACGCTGCCGTTCTTCTCCTACGGCGGTACGTCCATCGTTACCATGTTCGCCGCGCTCGGCATCGCCGCAGGCGTCAGAATGCGGGAAAAGCCAAGCTGGCTGCAAAACTGATATGGGCATCCCGCCCTGCGCATACATTGAAAATGACAGAAGGGATTTTGCAAAATGACCAGACAACAAGCATGGGAGCTTCTTCGCAGGTACAACGCGGAGCCGTTCCATTTACGGCATGCGCTGACGGTTGAGGGCGTCATGCGCTGTTTTGCGGAGCAGCGCGGTTATGACTCGGAATTCTGGGGCATTGTCGGCCTGCTGCACGACATTGATTTCGAGCAGTGGCCGGAGCAGCACTGTGTCAAGGCGCCCGAGCTGCTGCGCGAGGGCGGTGCAGACGAGAGTATCATTCACGCGGTATGCAGCCACGGCTGGGCAATTTGCGTGGATATCAAGCCGGAGCACGAGATGGAAAAGCTGCTGTATGCAGCCGATGAGCTGACCGGCCTGATCGGTGCGGCGGCGCTCATGCGCCCGTCCAAGAGCGTGCAGGACATGGAGCTCAAGAGCCTGAAGAAGAAATACAAGGATAAAAAGTTCGCGGCAGGCTGCTCGCGTGAGGTCATCGAGCGCGGCGCGGAGCTGTGTGGACTGACGCTCGAGGAGCTGTGGCAGCAGACACTGGATGCCATGCGCTCCTGCGAGGATTCCATCAACAGGCAGATGGAAGAGATTTAACGAAATATTGTACTTATATGGAATAATCGGGGCATTTGTAATATTACAAATGCCCCGGTTTCGTCATATTTCGTTGAAATGTGCCATGTTTTGTGGTAGAATACCATCGAGAATGTCCACAGCGGGCATGCAGGAAAGCAACCCACCGGCGAAACAGCATGGAGGTTCAAGAATGCGTTTCAAACGAATGATCGCGGCATTGCTTAGTGCGGCGATATATATGACAGCGGGTGCGGCAGCCGCAGAATTGCCGCAGGATGCCGCGGAGGCAGAGACCACAGCCGTCACGACCGAGACTGCCGCCGAGCGGGATCTGACACAGGATCTGCCGCAGGCGAGAGCAGTCGTCAGCGCGGCAAAGACCACGCACGCGTTTCAGCTCAACGGCAAGGCGGTGACCAATCCGCAGGCGTACTTAATTAACAAGTATAATTATTTCAAGTTGCGCGATGTAGCGTATCTGCTGCGCAACAGCACCGCAGAGTTTGAGGTAGGCTGGGAGAAGTCCACCAACGTTATCACCCTGACGACCGGCAAGAACTACACCGCGGTCGGCGGAGAGCTGAACACGAAGGCACTGTCCAGCGCGGCAGGCAAACCCACCACGGCTATCGTCAAGGTGAACGGCAAAAAGGTTTCGTTTGACGGTTACATCATCAACGGAAACAACTACTACAAGATTGCTGATATGGCGGCCGCACTCGGCTTTACGGCGGATTATGACGTACCAAGCCGCACGGTTTCGCTCAAAACACCGACGCCTGCACCGATTCCGGCTTCGTTCACGACCGGTGTGTACCGCGTCAATGTCCATTCGGCGCTGACCGTGCGCAGCGGTCCGGGCAAAACCTATTCCGAAGTCGGTGAGTACGCCAAGGATGCGCTGGTTATCGTGGACAAGCTGTCGAACGGCTGGGCGCACCTGCTGGACAGCGCAGGTGGCAGCGGCCGTTACTGCAGCGCGGACTATCTGGTGCGCGTAAGGGATTACAATGCGGCGGTCGATAAGCAGACCGAGCCGACTGTCTCCCAGCCGAGCACACCTTCGACGCCGAGTACACCTTCGACGCCGAGTACACCGGTGACTCCTGACGAGCCGACAACGCCGACTGAGCCGACAACGCCGGACACGCCCGCCGAGACATTCACAAGCGGCGTGTATCGTGTAACCGTGGGTTCCGAGCTGTCTGTTCGCTCGAGCCCGAGCACCTCCGGTACACTGGTCGGCGTGCTGAAAAACGGCGCGGAAATCGCGGTTGACAGCATCAGCAACGGCTGGGCGCATATTATGGATAACTCTTCGGGCAGCGGCCGCTACTGCAGTGCGGCTTACCTGACGCGCGTGCGCGACTACGTCAGCGGCGACGAGGATAACGATCCGATACAGCCGCCGCGCACCTCGCACATTGACGGCGTGAAGACGGTCATTATCGACCCGGGTCACGGCGGCAGCGATGTCGGCGCGAACAACGGTGGTTCGCTCGATGAGAAGCACGTCAACCTGTATGTGGCGCAGTATCTCAAGCAGTACCTTGAGGCAGCCGGTGCAAAGGTTATCATGGTGCGCGATACCCTTGAGGAAGGCAGCGAGCTGACGCTGCGCGGCGCTGTTATGAAACAGTATGCGTCCTCGGCGGACCTGTTCTTCAGTATCCACCACAATGCAGCCAACACCACTGCACGCGGAGCGGAAATTCTGGCGCAGATTGCGGACAAGAACGGCGGACCGACCAAAATTCTGGCGCAGGCGCTGCTCGACGAGTACGAAAAGCTGGGTGTTCCGATTCGCCAGATCGTGTTCCGCGAGGGCAGTCACGGCGATTATTATTACACCAACCGTGCAGCAGCGGCGCTGAATATTCCGGCGCTGACGAGTGAATTCTGTTTCATTGATAACGAGGAGGACCAGAAGTTCATCGACAGTGAGGAGGACTGGCAGAAGCAGGCGCGTGCACAGTGCAATGCGATCCTGTATTATTTCACACAGGTGCAGTATTAAGGCAATGTCGCATAATTAAAGCGGCGGTGCCTTAAGTAAACTATAAGTTGACCGCGTCGTTTACGGCGCGGTTTGCTTTGAAAAAGGAGATATTTGTTATGACAGAACGGGCAAAACTGGCACAGGATTTTCACGATCAGGGCTACAACTGCGCACAGGCGGTGGTCTGCGCGTACTGCGATCTGGTTGGTCTGGATAAGGAGACCGCCTATAAAATGTCGGAAGGCTTCGGCTTCGGCATGGGCTGTATGGAGATGTGCGGCGCGCTGAGCGGTGCGTTCATGCTCGCGGGCATGAAGAACAGCGCAGGAGCGGATAAGCCGGGCACGACCAAGGGGCAGACCTATAAGGTCACGAAGATGCTCAAGGAGAAGTTCGAGCAGAAGAACGGCGCGTATCTGTGCCGCGACCTCAAGGGCGTAGCTGACGGCAATGTACGGCGCTCCTGCCCGGGCTGCATTGAGGATGCGTGTGAGTTGATTGAGGAATACCTCACGAAATAAAAAGAAAATCCCTTTCTCGACTGAGAAAGGGATTTTTTTGTGCAATTCGGAGGGCAGCGGCGGGATGCCTCATCCCGCCGTTCCACAGAGAATCTGCACGATAACAAATCAAAACTTACAGATTAAACACAATGCCGCATACCGCGCCGATCAGGATAAACACGATCGGATGCAGCTTTTTGAGCTTCCAGATACCGAGCGACAGCACGAGGAAAATAATTATCGCCGGAACATTGATGACTGAGCCGAGACTTGCGATACCTGACCAGTTTTCCGTATGCAGCAGGGAAGCGGCGAACACCTCGAGCATTGCGCCGAAGATCAGACCCGCAGACGCCGGACGCAGGCCGTAAAAGCCGTTCTTGACCAGCGGAGAGTCGCGGAACTTATCGAGCGCACGCGACACCAGAATGATGATGATGACCGACGGCAACACAAGCGAGCAGGTCGCTGTGATGGCACCGGGAATGCCGGCTGCGTGGAAGCCTGCGTATGTTGCCGAGTTGACACCCATCGGACCGGGTGTGGACTCGGAGACCGCAATCATGTCCATCAGATCATTCGGCGTGAACCACGGATACCGCAGCGAAATCTGCTTGAGAAAGGGCAGGGTCGCCAGTCCGCCGCCGATGGCGAACAGACCCGCCTTGAAAAATTCATAAAACAGCTGAAGGAAAATCATGCGCGTTTCCTCCTGATCATACCGATGATAATACCGGCAGCAGCGGCGATAACGACCATTACAACCGGCGATACGCCGAAGAAGGCGACAGCCGCGAACGTAACGAGCAGGATAACACTGGTCGGAACGTCAACAACGCCCTTTTTCGCCATTTTCCACACGGACTGCAGCACAAGCGCGCAGACCGCGATGCGGATTCCGGCAAATGCGTGCTGCACGACAGCGAGATGCGCAAACTGCTGGATAAATGCGGCAATGATCGTGATAATAATCAGCGATGGCGTGATCATGCCTGCCGTGGCGGCAATACCGCCGAGAATGCCGTGCGTCTTGCAGCCGATGAACGTGGACGTGTTCACGGCGATAACGCCCGGCGTACACTGACCGATGGCGTAGTAGTCCATCAACTCGTCCTCAGTCGCCCAGTGGCGGTTTTCAACGACCTCGCGCTGCAGAATCGGCAGCATGGCATAGCCGCCGCCGAACGTGCATACGCCAATCCGTGCAAATGTGAGGTATAGATCAAGGTAAGGATTCAAATGATACAGTCCTTTCGTCAGGAGATAACTTCAATAGTATACACCCGCTGTCGAAAAATGAACAGAATAATCCTGTTAAGAGAATGAAAAAAACGCTCAAAGCAGCAGCTCCAAGCGTTTTCTGTTTACTTTGCGGGAATGACCTCCAGCCAGTAGCCGTCCGGGTCGGAGATAAAATAGATGCCCATTGCCGGATTTTCAAAGCAGATGCAGTCCATTTCCTTGTGCTTTGCGTGTGCGGCATCGAAATCATCCACGCGGAAGGCCAGGTGGAACTCGTTGTCACCGAGGTTGTACGGCTTGTCCCAGTCGCGCAGCCATGTCAGCTCGAGCAGATGCGGCGTTACGCCATCGGTCAGGTATACAATAATGAAGCTGCCATCCGGTGCGTTGATGCGGCTGGATTCGGTCAGACCGAGAGCCTCCTTATAAAAAGAAAGCGAGCGGTCCAGATCGCGGACGTTGAAGTTGTTGTGTGCAAACGAAAATTGCATAATGATATCCTCCTGATTGCGAATCTACGGTTACTGTACCATGAAGTTATGAAAATTGCAAGCGGACGGCGAAAAGATACAAAACCGGTTTGCATTTAGTGTTGAAATTCTGGCGATGGCTTGCTATAATTAGGTTGAATATTTGCGTCCAAAAAAGGAGGCAGGGGTTTGAAAAAGAGATTACAGAAGATGCTGGCTCCCAACAGCGTAATGTTTTATGTGCTGTTTTTCCTGTTTGCGGTCGTGGGACTTTATTTCTCCCGCGTGTACGGTGCGGCGGGTATTGTGGTGTGTATCATCCTGCGGATTGTTTCGCTGCGTACGAATGCGGCACGGCAGCGGCAGGTGCAGGAACTGATGAACAACATCGAGGTAGACGGCGGAGAGATCCGTCCGGCGGTGACACGCTCGCCGCTGCCGACAGCTGTCGCGCTGGCTACCACGGGTGAGATCGTATGGGCGAATGACGCATTTGCGGAAATCAGCGGTCGGGGGACTGCGGTAAGCGGCGTTCGCATGGGCGAGATCGCACCGACGTTTGAGACCGGCTGGCTCATCAAGGGACAGACCGCGTTCCCGGGCGAGCTTGGCATTGGCAAGCGGCAGTACCATGTATTCGGCAGTCTGGTGCAGAGCGGCGCGGGGCAGCTGATGATGCTGCATTTTATCGACTGCACCGAGTTTGTCCGTCTGCGCGACGCAGCGGAGACTACCCGTCCGGCTATCGCGGTTATCGCGATCGACAACTACGAGGATCTGGTCAAGAATACCACTGACTCGGAAAAATCCAACATTCTGGCGGGTATTGACAAACGTCTGTTTGCCTGGGTGAAGGACTCAAGCGCCGTACTGCGCAAGTACGACCGCGACAAGTATATCTTCGTGATCGAAAGCGCCGAGCTGGACAAGCTGGTCGCGCGCAAGTTCTCCGTTCTGCAGGAGGTGCGCGAGATTGAGAACCACGAGGGCGTTGTAGCTACTCTGTCCATCGGTATCGGACGCGACGGCGAAACGCTTGCGGAAAGCTATCAGTTTGCCGGACTCGCTATCGACATGGCGCTGTCCCGCGGCGGCGACCAGGCGGTTATCAAGAATAAATTTAACTTTGCCTTCTTCGGCGGACTGAGCGAAGAAGTCGAGAAGCGCACCAAGGTCAAGAGCCGCGTGGTTGCCAACGCACTCAGCCAGCTGATTCGAGACTCGTCTCAGGTGCTGGTCATGGGCCATAAGAACAGCGATATGGACGCCATCGGTGCTGCTGCCGGTATGGTCTGTGCCGCGCGCGTCAAGGGCAGACCGGTGCACATTGTTGTGGACCGTCAGCACACCATGGCAAGTGACCTGATCGAGCGGCTGGAAACCCAGTCTGAGTACAAGGGTGTGTTCATCAGCGCCGAGGATGCGATGATCGCGTGCGATTTCAACACGCTGCTTATCGTGGTGGACGTAAACCGTCCCGGCTATGTGGAGAGCGCGGCACTGCTCGAATCCATCAACAAGATCGCAGTCATTGACCATCACCGCCGTGCGGCGGATTATATCGAGAACGCAGTCGTATCCCTGCACGAGCCGTATGCGTCGTCCGCATCCGAGCTGGTCAGCGAGTTGCTGCAGTATCTTGTGCCGACCAGCGGCATTCTCACCTGCGAGGCGGAAGCCATGCTGGCAGGTATTTATCTGGATACCAAGGGCTTTTCAACGCGCACCGGCGTCCGCACATTTGAGGCGGCAGCGTATCTGCGCCGCGCAGGTGCGGAGTCGAGCGATGTCAAGCGCCTGTTCCAGTCCAGCTTTGACCAGTATATGGAGCGCCAGAAGCTGATTTCTTCCGCGCGCGACTGCGGTCAGGGTGTTATCTTTGCCATCACCGGCGAGGAGGTGGACCGCATTGCGGCCGCACAGGCAGCGGACGAGCTGCTGTCCATCATCGGCACACATGCAAGCGTTGTTGCGTTCCGCAGCGGCAATGATATGGCGGTTTCCGCTCGTGCGGCAGGCCACGTCAATGTGCAGCTGCTGATGGAGAGACTCGGCGGCGGCGGCAACCATTCGGCGGCCGGTGCACAGCTGAAGAATACCACGCCGGAGGAGGCCGACAAGCTGATCACGGATGCCATTCGCGGCTACTTCGACGATCAGCGGACCGAGAAGCAGGACGACAACAAATAACAGTCTGTCGGAAAAGGCGTTTCACGACAGCCGTAATTAGACCGAAAAGCAGGCGAAGCTGTTCGCCGCATTCGATATAGGGCAATACCGCATAATTGAACAAGAGCGGTTTTGCCCTCAGTACACACAAAAGGAGTAATCATCATGAAAGTAATTCTCAAGGCCGACGTTAAGGGCAAGGGCAAAAAGGGCGAGCTGATCGAGGTCAGCGAGGGCTACGGCCGCAACTTCCTGATGCCGCGCGGTCTGGCAGAGCCGGCAACCGCGGATAACCTGAACGTCAAGAAGGCGCAGGATGAGGCACACGCACGCAAGATCGCACTCGAGCAGCAGGCAGCCCGCGAGGCAGCCGAGAAACTCAAGGAGAGCCCGGTAAAGGTTCCGGCCAAGGGCGGCACGGGCGGCCGTCTGTTCGGCGCTGTTACCTCCAAGGAAATCGCTGAGGAGCTGAACAAGCAGTACGGTCTGAACGTACCGAAGCAGAAGATCGTGCTCGAGGAGCCGATCAAGACCTTCGGTGTACACCGCGTAAAGGCAAAGCTGTATCAGGATATCGCAGGCGAGATTCTGGTGCAGGTAGTCGAGGCGTAACCTGCACCTATAGGGGACTTCAAAAGTCCCCTATATACGAAATGTGGTTCCGGAGAAACCACATTTCGATACCCGAATGTCGCGCTCTAAGAGCGCTGGGTCGGGGTACAAAAAGACCCGGCAAAGCTGGGCCTTTTTGTGTGCCGCTCTGCGGCACGGATTGAATGCCGTCGCATAGCGGCGGTCGCCTGAGGGCGGGCCAATGACTCGGTTTTCCATTCGGAAAACCTGTCATGTGGTCGCGCTTTGCAAGCAAAGCGGGATTTGATTGACGCAGGCGATGCCTGCGTTGTCATTTTTTGTTCCTCATTCTCAATTCTCCATTTTCCATTCTCAATTTGTTAGCGGAGGAAGGTAAGTAAGTGCCCGACGAACTTTTAATGCGGCAGGTGCCGCAGGATCTGACTGCGGAGCAGTCGCTTTTAGGCGCGATGCTGGTCGATCCGAATTGCATTCCTGAGGTCATCGAGCAGGTGCGCGCCGATGATTTTTACGCGGAAGAAAACAAGCGCATCTTTGAGACCATCTACTCGATGTTCAACGGCGCACAGCGTATTGACCCGGTAACCGTTCTGGATATGCTCACGCGCATGGGCTACTACGACGAGGCCGGCGGCCGCGCGTATCTCTTTCAGCTGATGGAGGTCACGCCGGGTGCGCGGAACGTCAACGAATATGTCCGCATCGTGCGTGACAAGAGCCTGCTGCGCCAGCTGGCGGATGCGGGCAGCGAGATTCAGCAGAACGCCCTCGAAGCCCACGGCGAAGCCTCCGGCATTGCCGAGCTGGCGGAGCAGCGCATTTACAGCATTCGGCAGGGACGTGAAATTAAGGGCCTGTCACGGCTTTCTGAGGTTATCGCCGATCTGTATACCGAACTGGACGAGCGTGCCCGGTCGGACAGTGAAATTCCCGGTATGTCCACTGGCTTCCACGCGCTGGACACGGCGCTGACCGGTCTCAATAAATCTGACCTGATTCTCATTGCGGCACGACCAGGCATGGGCAAGACCGCATTTGCGCTCAACGTGGCACTCAATGCGGCTAAGGCAAGTGTCAAGAATAAGGAGCGCGGCGACAAAAAGGGCACCGGCGTGTGCGTGTTCCAGCTTGAGATGGGCAAGGAACAGCTGGCCAGCCGTTTTCTGTCGAGTGAGGCACTCATCGAGTCGCAGAAGCTGAAAACCGGCAATCTGGACGGTGACGACTGGGTAAAGATCGCGCGTGCGTCCGGCGTGCTGGCAGGACTGAATATCTATGTGGACGACAATCCGGCCATCACGGTTGCGGAGATCAAGGCGAAATGCCGCAGACTGGGCGACGAACTCGGTCTGATCGTCATCGACTATCTGCAGCTGATGCACGTCGGCGGCCGCCACATGGATAACCGTGTGCAGGAGGTCGCAGAGATTTCGCGTTCGCTGAAAATTATGGCGAAGGAACTCAATGTTCCGGTCGTGTGTCTGTCGCAGCTGTCGCGTGCGTCCGAGCAGCGCTCGGATAAGCGCCCGATGCTGTCCGACCTGCGAGAGTCCGGCGCGATCGAGCAGGACGCCGACATCGTTATGTTTATCTACCGCGACGATTACTACGATGATGAAAGCGAAAATAAAAATATCGCAGAAATTATCATTGCGAAAAACCGTCACGGTGCGACCGGCACCATTGAGCTGCAGTGGGTCGGTCAGTATACCACGTTCTCCAATCCGGACCGCATTCACGAGGAGTAAGCCATGCTGGATACGGTAAAACGGACGATTTCTGACTATATGATGCTTGAAACCAGCGAAAATGTGCTGGTTGCCCTGTCCGGCGGTGCGGATTCCACAGCGCTTCTGCTGAGTCTGCGCGAGCTGGGGTATCCGGTGCGGGCATTTCACCTCAACCACTGTCTGCGCGGTGCAGAGTCCGACCGGGACGAAGCCTTCTGCCGCAGGCTGTGTGAGAAGCTCGGCGTGGAACTGACGGTCGAGCGCGTGGACATAGCCGCTGCCGCAGGCGATTCCGCGGTGGAGGAGACCGCGCGGCGTATTCGCTATGCACGGCTGGAGCATGCCGCGCACGGAGCCAAAATCGCGGTGGCGCACAATGCGGACGACAATCTGGAGACCATGCTGTTCCATTTGGTGCGCGGCACAGGTGCGAAAGGTCTCACGGGCATTCCGCCGGTGCGCGGACGCATCATTCGGCCTCTCATCGCGGTCGAGCGCAGCGAGATCGAAGCCTTTCTGCGCGAGCGCGGACAGGATTTCGTCACGGACAGCACGAACGCGGATACAGTTTATACGCGCAACCGCCTTCGTCAGGAGGTCGTTCCCGTTCTGCGGGAATTGAATCCGCAGGCGGCGCAGGCGGCAGCACGGCTTTCGCGTCAGCTTCGGCAGGACGAGACTTGCCTGCAGAGTTATGCACAGACCTGTGTACAACTTTGTGCAGTCGGGAACGGCGCGTGGAAAATTCAGCCTCTGCGGGAAGCCGCACCGGCGGTTCGCAGCCGAGCGCTGCGGCTGCTGCTCGAAAATGCGGATATGCCGCTCAAAGACGTAACTGCAAAGCATATTACTGCGCTCGAGCATCTGCTGGAAACCGCGTCTCCGTCTGCGGAAACCGATTTGCCGAACGGCTATTTCGCAAGACGTGAATATGATGTTCTGCGCATCATTCCCAAGGCTGAAACTGCGGTCGAGCGGCCGGAAATCCCGCTTACCCTACCATTTGCAGGGACGATCTGGAAGGACACGGTAAAGCTCGCCGCAAAAAAATTAGAAAAATCCGAAGTTTTTTACAAAACATTCAATACTTTTTGCCTGGATTGTGGTACAATAGATTTTGAATCGCTGTGTGTTCGCACGCGGCGCGCCGGAGATACCCTGCGGCTGACCGAAAACGGCGGCAGCAGATCGCTCAAAAAGCTGATGATCGACCGAAAGATTCCGCGCTATATGCGGAATGCGATGGCCGTCATCGCGGATAAAAACGGCGTGATCGCGGTGCAGGATATCGGTGCGGACTGCAGCAGAACAGCCAAAAATAACGCAAATACACTGCAGATTACAGTAAAGGGGTTATCGAAAAATGGCTTATAATATGCGAGATGACATCAAGGAAGTTTACTTTACCGAGGAGCAGCTTCACGAAAAGGTAGCAGAGCTGGGTGCGCGTATCACGGAGGACTACCGCGACAAGAACCCGCTGATCGTCAGTGTGCTCAAGGGCTCCTATGTGTTCATGGCCGACCTGACCCGCGCCATTGATACGCCGTGCAACGTGGATTTCATGGTCGTATCCAGCTACGGCAAGGGCACCAAGACCTCCGGCGAGGTGCAGATTATCAAGGATATCGCACAGCCGATCGACGGCCGCGACCTGCTGATCGTTGAGGATATTCTGGATTCCGGCGTAACGCTGCATTATCTGATGCAGATCCTTGCAGCACGCGGCGCAAATTCCATCCGCCTGTGCACGCTGCTCTCCAAGCCGGAGCGCCGCAAGATTCAGGTTGATGTGGATTATCTCGGCTTTGAGATTCCGGACGAGTTCGTAGTCGGCTACGGTCTTGACTACGCGGAAAAGTATCGCAATCTGCCGTATATCGGCATACTTAAGCCGTATGTTTACGGCGGCGAGTAATTTAGGGAAGAGGTGTTAAACCGATTTGAAAGGCAAAATGAAAGGCTTCGGCCTTTACTTGATCATACTGGTGTGCCTGCTGGCGGGCGTCAGCTATGTGGTCAGCCAGACACAGCAGACAGAAACGCTGTCCTATAATCAGATCTACAACTACTTTATGGATGGCGATGTTGACCAGTACGACGTGGACGACACCACGCTGACCATGCATCTGAAAAAGGAAAACCAGACATACACTTACGATTTGGGCGACTACAGAAGTGTGTTCTATAATGATCTGGGTGAGACTATTCAGCAGCAGATGCGGGATGGCACGCTGACCAAGGTCGATTACCGCACAGCGACCATTCCGTGGTGGGCACAGTTCCTGCCGTATGTGATCCTGATCCGGAAGATAAGGTGCCGGGCGGAATCCGCGCGCTGATCGTGCTGCTGATCGCGTTCTGGTGCTTTATGATGAACAAGCAGTCCGGCGGCGGAGCAGGTCCGATGCAGTTTGGCAAGGCCCGTGCAAAGCTGGCGCAGGACGATAAGCGCAAGGTCACCTTCAATGATGTGGCAGGCGCGGATGAGGAAAAGGCCGAGCTGCAGGAAATTGTCGAGTTCCTCAAGAATCCGCAGAAGTTCGTGCAGATCGGCGCGCGTATTCCGAAGGGCGTGCTGCTGGTCGGCCCTCCGGGCACCGGTAAGACCCTGATCGCGCGTGCGGTTGCAGGCGAGGCGGGCGTACCGTTCCTGTCTATTTCGGGTTCGGACTTCGTTGAGTTGTACGTCGGTGTCGGTGCATCGCGTGTGCGCGACCTGTTCGAGCAGGCCAAGAAGAACGCACCGGCTATCGTGTTCATCGATGAGATCGATGCGGTAGGCCGTCAGCGCGGCGCAGGTCTCGGCGGCGGCCATGACGAGCGCGAGCAGACGCTCAACCAGCTGCTCGTTGAGATGGACGGCTTTGGTGCAAACGAGGGCGTTATCGTCATCGCAGCCACCAACCGCAAGGATATTCTGGATAACGCGCTGCTGCGTCCGGGCCGTTTCGACCGTCAGGTCTATGTCGGCGCACCGGATGTCAAGGGCCGTGAGGCTGTCCTCAAGGTACATGCCCGCAACAAGCAGTTCGACCCGGATGTCAAGTTCTCTGAAATTGCCAAGACGACCGCCGGTTTCACCGGTGCAGACCTCGAAAACCTGCTCAATGAGGCAGCGCTGCTTGCGGCACGCCGCAACAAGAAGCTGATCTCTCAGGAAGAGATCGAGGAGTCGCTGCTTAAGGTTGTAATGGGCGTGGAGAAGAAGAGCCACATCATCAACGAGCACGACAAGCGCCTGACCGCGTACCACGAGGCCGGTCACGCTATCTGCTTCCACGTTCTGCCGACGCAGGATCCGGTACACCATGTTACCATTATCCCGCGTTCGTCCGGCGCAGGCGGCTTTACCATGCCGCTGCCTGAGGAGGATCAGGCCTACCGCACCAAGAAGTATATGGAGGAGTACATCATCGTTTGCCTGGGCGGCCGCGTGGCCGAGCAGCTGACGATGGAGGATATCTCCACCGGTGCTTATGGCGACATCAAGCAGGCGACCCAGATGGCCCGCGCCATGGTCACCAGCTACGGCATGAGCGAGCGTATCGGCCCGATCGACTACGGTTCGGATAACGGTGAGGTGTTCCTCGGCCGCGATCTGGCAGCCGGCAAGGGCTATTCCGAGGTTAAGGCGGCGGAGATCGACGACGAGATTCACCGCATTATCGAGCACGCATATCACGCCTGTGAAAAGCTGCTGAGCGAGCACATGGACGAGATGAAGCGCGTTGCCGAGTATCTCATCCGTAACGAAACGATGGACGGCGAGACCTTTGTTAAGGTCTACAACGGCGAAATCGTTCCGGATAAGATCGTCGGCGAGGATCTGATGACCGAGCTGCAGCAGGAGCTGCACGCCAAGGTAAGCAAGCCCGCGGAATCCGCAGAGGAGCTTGCCAAGGTTGAAGAAGCTGAAAAGGATCTCGACCCGGATAAGCAGGATCAGTAAACATTCACAAAACCCCACAGAAAATTCTGTGGGGTTTTTCCTTGCCTGAAATGTCAAATACTCTTGACATTTTGCTGTCCGCCTGTTATCTTGAAGATGTAAAGAGAACTTTACATTTTAGCGAACAGCATCAAGGGTAGGAGGTGCTTTTATGCGGTGGGATGTGTACACATCAGCCGAGAAAATGCAGGTATTGTGGGTCTGTATCGGCCTGCCGGTGCTCCTGCTGGCGGCATGGCTGGTAAGAGACTGGATGGATGCCGGAGGGTCGAAAAAGGCCCGCAAAGTCGCCAAAGCACTCGGTAGCAGGACCGATGAGATGGAGCGCGCCATCATCACACAGGCGCAGGCCATCGCATATCGTGTGACACAGACCGGGCTTCTGGTCTGTATGTATCTGCGGCTGCTCGTGTGGGGACAGCCGGCGGCGGAGCTGTGCGTCCTGCTGGTGGTTTCTTCGATGACGGAGGTGGTCATCATGCTCGTGCAGACCTTCCGCAAAACGCGGGACGACGAGGAGCATCCGCCGAGACTGGCTTTCCTTATCGCAAAGCTGACGTTCTGTGCGGTGCTGATCGGATTGGCCGTCGGAATGACGGTTCTAACGCAAAACTGGTAGGAGGTGCGCTTATGAGCTGGGATATGTACGATATGACACAGAAGGTGCAGGTTATTGTGGTTGCGATTGTGCTGCCACTGGTTATTCTTGCAGCGAGTCTGTGGCACGACTGGGTAGAAGAAGGACAATCGCCGCGAGCGAGAAAAATCATGAAGGACTGGGAATGGAATATCGATGAGATGGCGCACGCCGTCAATGTGAAGGGCCGCTTGATCGGCTACCGTGTGCTGCAGGCCGGTGTTATCATTTATCTTGGTTACAGCCGCCTTTTCCGTGATTATCGCTCGATTGAACTCAGTGTCCTGGCAATCGTGTCCATTGTTGCTGAGGTGCTGTTTATTGTCATCAAAACCATTCGCAATATGGCGGGCGATGAGGATAAAACGCAAATGTGGAAACAGATGGGACATAGTGTGTTCAATAATCTGATGTATCTGTGTATTGTAGTCGATGTTTTCTGGATGTAGGGAGGTGCACCTATGTTTACAACCGAAACCGGTATAGGCGTGGTCGTAATGGTCGTTTTTGCGGCAATCTGGCTGGCTTTTATGCTCTGGGAGGACTGGGGTCAGGCCGGGAAAACCGCTCGTGCACGCGCTTCTGCGAAAGCTAACGGCTGGGAGCAGGACGAAATGCAGAACACGATCACACGCAATGGTGCGATTATCGCCTATCGCTTGATGACGGTCGGGCTGTTCGTGGTGATGCTGGTGGATATCATTGCATTTGGCAAAAATGTGAGTGAGTTTGCGATTCTGTGGTTCGTGTGCATGGTGTTCGAGGGTGTTTACAGAACAATCGCGATCTACCGTGCCGCAAAAGACGACGAGGAAGATCCGCCGTCTAAAAGTGCGCTCGCCGGGGATATTGTAAAGCGTATTTTCATTCCGGTCGTGATATTCGCAGATTTGATATGGAAGTTCTGGCGCTGAAGATGAAGAACAACATTAAAGAACTCCGCAAGGCGCGCGGCCTGCGGCAGGAGGACATGGCAAAGCTGCTCGGGGTATCGCGGCAGACCATCGTGGCGATGGAGAACGATAAGTATGACCCGACCCTCGAACTGGCGATTAAAACCGCACGGCTGCTGGAACAACCCGTGGAGGAGATTTTCTTCCTTGATGAATCGTTATGAATGGAGAATTGAAAATGGAGAATGGAGAATGAACGTATAGATGGGGCGTTTTCCATTGAACAAAGCGTCTGCAAATGATGCGGAAAACGCAACCATCGCGTTCATTTTCCATTCTCCATTACTGTATGAAAAAAGGACTTCCCGCAGGAAGTCCTTTTGATTAACGAGGTTTACCCAATACCGCCCGGGATAATAAAGCTGAAGAATACGACGAGTGCGGCAAGGAAGATATACACATACTTCGCAAGCGGCGCAAACGCGCGGCTGAGCGGCTTGCTGCGGCCGTTCATCAGCTCCTGCTCCATCTTGTCGATGCCGAGCACCCAGTACGCCATAATCGCACCGAGGATTGCACCGATCGGCACAATGTAAATGGTAATCACGTCCATCAGCGTACCCATGAGCGTATCGCGCTCGATAAACAGGCCAACCGCCAATGCGGCGCCGCACGCCAGCAGGACAGCGGCCTTTCGGCTCAGCTTGAGGCGCGTCTGCGCGGCTTCGGAGACTGCTTCCAGCATATTCGCCAGCGAGGTAATGCCCGCGAACAGCACGGAGATAAAGAAGAAGAACGCGAACAGACGGCCGAACGGCATCTGCTGGAATACACGCGGCAGGGTGATGAACAGCAGCTTGGGACCGGAGGCCGGGTCCAGACCGAACGCGAACACGCTCGGCAGGATGGCGAAGCCGGCCAGCATAGCCGCGCAGGTGTCGAGCACAGCCGTCATGCAGGACGAGTGAACGACATCCTCGTTCTTCGGCAGGTACGAGCCGTAAATGATCATGCCCGAGCCCGTGATGGACAGCGAGAAGAACGCCTGCCCCATCGCCATGATCCATGTGCGCGGGTTGAACAGGTACTCCCACTGCGGTACGAGCAGGTATTTGTAGCCTTCGATCGCATTCGGCAGGAAGGCTACGCGGACAGCAATAATGATGAACAGGATGAAGAATGCGGGCATCATCACCTTGTTGATCTTTTCAATGCCGCCGGACACGCCGAAGATCAGCACAGCCGCCGTCAGCAGGATAACCAGGGTGTGCCACGGCACACTGGAAAAATTCGTGCTGCTCATTTCCGTGAAGAACTGCTCCGGTTCGGTGCTCATCAGCGAGCCGGTCAGTGCACCGAACGCGCTCCGCAGCACCCAGCCGACGATGATGGCGTAGCCGATGGCGATGCCGAGCGAGCCGAGCAGCGGAATCGTACCGAGGATGGCGCCGCCCTTTTTGCCGCGGGACTTCATCGCAAATTCATACGAGCCGATCGGACCTGTGCCGGTCATGCGGCCGAAGGCGAACTCGCCGGACAGGCCGACATAGCCGAACAGCGCAATAAACAGCAGGTAGGGGATTAAAAAAGCCGCGCCGCCGTATTGACCGGTGCGATAGGGGAACATCCAGATGTTGCCCATGCCGACCGCTGAGCCGACAGCCGCCAGCACAAAGCCGATTTTTGAGGTAAAGGTTCCGTTTCCATTTTTCTGATGCATAATAAAATTCTCCGGTTTGTTTACAAGTGTATACTTAGTATAACACAAAATAAAGTAAAAAGCCACTTGTACTTTCAACAGGAAAAGCGGGAGCTTTTGACAGAAGTAACAAAACGCTCGTCGGAATTTAGGGAAATTTATCAGTTATTCTCTTGCGCTCGGTGGATGGATATGGTATGATAGATGAGCGTGAAAAAGACAAGTGTCTTTTTAGGAAGGACAGACATCGCATGGTAAAACCAAAGTATTATCTCGTGGAGCGCACTCTGCTGCCGGAGGTATTTCAGCGCGTGATCGAAGCGAATGAAGCCATCGCTTCGGGCAAGGCGGCTACGGCAAGCGAAGCGGCAAAGATCGCCGGTCTGTCGCGCAGTGCGTACTACAAATATAAGGACGGCGTTCGCCCTTTCTTTGAGGCGACTACCGACCGCATTGTCACCTACCATTTCATGCTGCACGATCAGCCGGGTGTTCTGTCGAGCATCCTCGGACTGATGGCACGCTCGGGTGCAAACCTGCTGACGGTGAACCAGTCCATTCCGATGAGAGGAATGGCATCGGTCACCATTTCGGCCCGCACCGGTGAGATGAAATACTCATCCGAAGAGCTTGTGCATCGCGCAGAAGCAATGGAAGGCGTCAGCAAAGTGGAAATTCTGGCATCTGAATGACCGTCCGACGGTATACAGAACGCTAATTTAACTGATGAAAGGAAATCAGCATATGATTAAAGTAGCAATCATGGGACACGGCACCGTCGGCTCGGGCGTATACGAGGTGTTTGACATGAACGCCGACAAGATCGCAAAGACCGTTGGCGAGCCGGTTGAGGTAAAGTACGTCCTCGACCTGCGCGACTTTTCCTCTCTGCCGTATGGCAATAAATTTGTAACCGATTTCTCCGTCATCGAGAACGACCCCGAGGTAACGGTCGTTGCCGAGGTGATGGGCGGCGTGGGCGCTGCATATCAGTTCACCAAGCGCTGCCTCGAGGCCGGCAAGAGCGTATGCACCTCCAACAAGGAGCTGGTTGCTACCAAGGGTGAGGAGCTGCTCAAGATTGCCGAGGAGCACGGCGTAAACTACATGTTCGAGGCCTCTGTCGGCGGCGGCATTCCGGTCATCCGCCCGATGCTGCAGTGCCTGGCTGCCAACGAGTTTAACGAAATCTGCGGCATCCTGAACGGCACGACCAACTACATCCTCACCCAGATGATCCACAACGGTGTTACCTTTGCGGATGCGCTCAAGCAGGCACAGCTCAACGGCTATGCCGAGAAGGATCCGACCGCTGACATCGAGGGTCACGACGCCTGCCGCAAGATCTGCATCCTGTCCGACCTCGCTTACGGCGACAAGTTCGACCCGGATAAGGTTTCCTGCGAGGGCATCACCAAGATCACCCTCGAGGACGTAGCAAACGCCGACAAGCTGGGCTGCGTTATCAAGCTGCTGGGCCGCTCGGTCCGCTGCGAGGACGGCACCGCTTACGCTTATGTTGCACCGCATCTCATCCACAAGGAAAGCCCGCTGGCCGCTGTTGAGGACGTATTCAACGCCATCATGATCGACGGCAATGCGACCGGTGAGGTTATGTTCTACGGCAAGGGCGCCGGCAAGCTGGCGACCGCTTCCGCTGTTGTTGCCGATATGCTGGACAGCATCGAGCACAAGGACAACCGCCGCCGTATCTTCTGGGGCGATGGCTCCAAGAATCTGCTCCGTCCGCTGGATACCCTGCAGAGTGCATGGTACGTTCGCTTCAAGGGCGCGCAGAAGGATGTTGAGGAGCTGCTGCCGGTTGAGAGTCTGACCGAGCCTGCTGAGGGCGTATTCGTGGTTCAGACCCGCAAGCTGTCCACCGCAGAGATGAACGCCGCAGCCGAAAAGCTGAACGCACGCGGTGAAGTTCGTGCGGCAATGCGTATTCTGTAAAGGAGAGAAATACAATGGTTCGTGTAACCGTTCCTGCTACGAGCGCCAATATGGGCTCGGGCTATGACAGCATCGGCATTGCGCTCGAGCTGTACAACGTGATCGACCTCGCAGAGAACGATCATATTGATATTTCGGATAAAAATGGTCAGTACGTCCCGCAGGACGAGAGCAACCTGATCTATCAGTGTGCAAAGCGCGTCTACGACGAGTGCGGCAAGCCGCTTTCCGGCTTGACCATCGTTGAGGACTGCGCTATCCCGCAGACCCGCGGTCTGGGTTCGTCCTCGGCGTGCACGGTTGCGGGCATCATGGGTGCAAACATGCTGCTCGGTGAGCCGCTCGACCGCAACGCGGTCATTGATCTGGCGGCTACCATCGAGGGTCATCCGGATAACTCCACACCGGCGATCCTCGGCGGCTTCTGTGTGGCGCTGCTCGAAAACGGCCATGTGCATCACGTTCGTGTGCCGGTTCACGGCGCGATCGACTTCGTGGTATTCATTCCGGATTTCCAGCTGTCCACCGAAAAGGCGCGTGCGGCGCTGCCCAAGACCATCGACCATCACGATGCGGTTTACAATCTGGCGCGCGCAGCGCTGCTCGCGGGCAGCCTGACCACCGGCAAGCTGGAAAACCTTGATGTGGCAACCGGTGACTGTCTGCACCAGCCGTACCGTTTCGGTCTGATTGAAAACGGTGAGGACATCGTGCGTGAGGCCAAGAAGCTGGGCGCACTCGGCGCTTTCATTTCCGGCGCAGGCCCGTCCATCGTGGCGATCGTCTACAAGGGCGACCGCGACTACATCACCCGTGCACAGGAGCTGTGCGAGAAGCTGTATCCGCACTGGAAGGCCGTACAGCTGCGCTGTGATGAGGTCGGTGCGACCGTAAAACGACTGTAATAGGGGACGGATGAGTGCTCTCGTCCGTGTATATAAGGAGGAAACATAGTTAGTATGAGTCTTATTGTGCAAAAGTTCGGCGGCACTTCGGTTGCCAACACCGAGCGACTGAAGAATGTTGCGGACATTGTTACCAAGACCGCACAGGCAGGCAATCAGGTTGTTGTAGTTGTATCCGCGCAGGGCGATACCACGGATGATCTGATCGTAAAGGCTGCCGAGCTGAACGACCGTCCTTCTAAGCGTGAGATGGACGTTCTGCTCAACACCGGCGAGATGATCTCCATGTCTCTGCTGGCGATGGCTATCCAGAAGCTGGGCTTTCCGGTTGTATCCCTGACCGGCTGGCAGATCGGTCTGGAGACCAACAGCAACTACTCGGATGCCCGCATCAAGCGCATCGCAGGCGAGCGCCTCAAGGCAGAGCTGGACAACGGCCGCATCGTTATTGTTGCAGGCTTCCAGGGCATCAACCAGATGGGCGACGTGACCACGCTCGGCCGCGGCGGCTCGGACACCACCGCAGTTGCTATTGCAGCAACGCTCGGCGCGGATCTCTGCCAGATCTACACCGACGTAGACGGCGTTTACACTGCCGATCCGCGTATCGTAAAGGATGCCAAGAAGCTGGACGCCATCACCTATGATGAGATGCTGGAGCTGGCATCTCTGGGTGCACAGGTGCTGCACAACCGTTCGGTTGAGATGGCAAAGAAGTACAATGTCGATCTTGAGGTCGTTTCGAGCTTTACCCGCAATCCGGGTACCAAAGTCAAGGAGGGTTCTAACATGGAAAAATTGAATGTTTCGGGTGTTGCCCGTGATAATAACTGCGCACGAGTTGCCATCATCAATCTGGATGATACGCCGGGTACCGCGTTCAAGGTATTCTCGCTGATGGCGAAGCACCATGTCAATATCGACATCATCCTGCAGTCCGTCGGCCGCGATAACAAGAAGTCTATTTCCTTCACCATCCGTCAGGACGATGCAGAGCGCGTAGAGTCTATCCTGCGCGACGCGAAGGAGATGCTCGGTTATGAGGATCTGTCCATCAACACCAAGGTTGCAAAGGTTTCCATCGTTGGTGCAGGCATGGCTTCCGCTACCGGTGTTGCTTCCAAGATGTTCGAGGCTCTGGCTATGGCCGGCATCAACATCCGCATGATCTCCACCTCTGAGATCAAGATCTCCGTCCTCATCAACGAGGAGGACAGCGAGAAGGCTGTTAAGGCTATCCACGAGGAGTTCTTCAACGCCTAATTGGGGGCAATACCACACGATTGCATCGGCGGCGTTTGGCGGAAATTTTGTGCGCTGATTTTGTTGCGTTCCCTTGCAATACACAAAGTATTGCTGCGGAACCGCGCCGCATCAGCACGCAAAATTTACTCGCCAACCGCTCACCGCTGAATCGTGTGGTAATGCCCATAAGTGTTTTCTCAGATAGCCTCAAAGTCCCGAAATGTGCATTTCGGGACTTTTTTGCAACCGGAAAGACGTCCGCAACCGTCGGTTGACAAAAAGAAACGATGGGTTGGTGGCGTTTTTGCGGCATTTCAGGCACACTGGAGACAGAAAAGAAAGGCAGGTGGCAGAGATGACAACAGGTGAGAAAATCGCGGCACTGCGAAAAGAGCAGGGCATGAGTCAGGAGGCGCTCGGCGAAAAGCTGGGCTTGAGCCGTCAGGCGGTCAGCAAGTGGGAGGCCGATCAGGCGGTGCCCACGATGGATAATTTAATGGAACTGAGCAAGCTGTTCGGCGTTCCGGTGGATACGTTGCTGCGTCCGGATGCGGAGCTAATGCCAAAGACAGAGGACTCGGATGAATCGTGGCCGGGTGCAGAGAACCAGCCGGTCAGGAACGGAAACCGCAAGTGGAAAATTGCGGCAATCGCAGCGGCAGGGCTGCTGTGCGTCAGCGTCGTGTGCAGCGCGGTCAGCCTGTGGCGCGTGCTCGCCATACAGCAGCAGATCGACACGCTGCGGATGCAGAGCGGGCCGAGCACGATTTACTATCCGGATAATACGAGCGCTGAGAACAGCGATTTAGCCGACTGGTCGGAGAACGTGACCGTAGACCGGCAGAACACGGAGAACCTTCTTGTGACGGTGAGCGCGGTTCCGCGCAGTATGCTGGATGGCGAAACCGCAAAGTTTGTGGTGCGCAGCGGCGACCAGTCGTGGGAGTGCGACGCGGAGGATAATAACGGGTACAGCGGAAAACTGAGCGTGCCGTTTGTGGATACGTTTTCTGTCTATTTGACATTAACAGGCACGAATGGTGAGACGCGCAATATTCTGGTTACATCTGAATATGATTTGGAACAGCGGTTCCGGCTGAGTGTGACAGCGCATTGGAACAATGGTGGTATAAGCAGCACCGGCGAAAAAAATCCGACTACCACCGTCAGCGGCGGAGTAGAAGTGAGAGTTTACTGCAGCAGTGAGGATGTTAAGCCTGCCAGCAGCAATATTGTGCTGTATCGGAACGGAAAAGTGCAGGATATGCAGCCGATTGATATAAAAGATTTTACGGGCGACAGCACATTCTACACCGATGTAAACTGGCGCAATCTGGAAGGCGAACTGGGTGAATACCGCGTCAAGGTCGTTATGCTGGATAATTTCGATAAACTCTATACCGCAGACGTTGACTAACAAAAAAGACCGCTTATGCGGTCTTTTTTGTTATTTCCTCGGTGTAAATGTCGCAGCGAGGACGTAAACACGGCTTGCACCCATCTCCCGCAGGGCTTTGACGGCGGCAGCCGCCGTTGCGCCGGTGGTGATAATATCATCGACCAGCACGACGGATTTTCCGGTCAAGTCCACGCCGCCCTTCGGCAGAACGGCGTCTTTCGCGTTGCTCTGCCGCGCGGCGTAATCCTTCTGCGCGGATTGCTTGCCGACAAACCATCGCTTGCGCAAGGTGGCTTCGCATGGAAGAGAAAGCGGCTTTGCCGTCAGCTTTGCCAGCAGTTCCGCTTGATTGTACCCGCGCTTGCGGTAGTGCAGGAATCCAATCGGCATGTAGGTAATCAAATCCGGCTGCCAGTCGTCCAGCTGTGACGTGAGGGCCACGGCCATTTGCGCCGCGAACCAGTCCGCACAGTAGGCGGCGCTGCTGAATTTGAACCGTTTCATGGCATTGCGTACTGTGCCGCGGTAATACAGCGGAGCGATCGTACCGTCCGCTCCGGCGATGGAGATGACCTCAGTGCAGCGGTATTCCCGCCGGACTGCAGCGGCACAGTCCGGACAAAGCTGCAGCGTGCGGCTGGTTGTCACCGGAAAATCCGCGCCGCATAAAACGC
>OLPQ01000574.1_pt1 | contig 31445 bp, 40 predicted proteins | sample 1672451 | NCBI WGS metagenome assembly OLPQ01 (sample SAMEA3136687, study PRJEB25190) | human gut metagenome | biome: human gut; feature: human-associated habitat; material: faeces | place: Austria | collected 2013
GCACCTACGGCTGCCAATGCATAAGACCCTAGTGTTTGCCCAACAATAGCCGCATCAACAACGTTATAAAATTGTTGAAATAAATTTCCTAATAATAATGGAATACTAAAATTCAAAATGAGTTTTAAAGTATTCCCCTCAATCATACTCTTTTGCATATTCCCTTTTTTAAACCCCATCAAAAAAGAAGTCATTTTATTGACTTCTTACCAAGCTAATACTTCAATTCCTTTTTCTGTAACTAGAATTGTGTTTTCCCATTGTGCCGATAACTTTCCATCTTTTGTATAAGATGTCCAGCCATTATCTTTATCAATGTATAAATCACGCGTTCCTTGATTGATCATAGGCTCAATAGTGAAGACCATACCTGGTGCAATAACCATACCTGTATTACGAATTCCTACGTGATGTACATATGGATCTTCATGGAAAGCATTACCAACACCGTGTCCACAGAAATCAACAACAACACTGTAACCATTTTTGTGTGCATGTTCTTGAATAGCAGCACCAATATCTCCAATGTATCCCCAAGGACGTACGGCTTCTTTACCAATTTCTAAGCATTCTTTAGTCACTTCAACTAAGCGTTTTGCCTCTTCACTTACATGACCAATACAGAACATTCTAGATGCATCCGCAAAGTGTTTATGTACAATTGTAGTGCAGTCTACATTTATAATATCGCCATCTTTTAATACGACTTTTTCGCTTGGAATACCATGACAAATTTCATTATTAATAGATGTGCAAACACTCTTAGGGAATCCTTCATAACCTAGACATGCAGGAATTCCACCATGACTTGTTGTATAATCATATACCAATTTATCAATATCTTCTGTCGTCATACCTGCACAGATTTTTTCTCCAACTAAATCAAGTACTGCATTATTGATTTTAGCCGCTTTCTTGATCCATTTAATATCTTCTTCCGACTTGATTAAATTATGACTAGGAACAATTTTTCCTTGTAGTTTTAATACATTAATTGTATTGTCCCATTCTTCATGACAATGTTTATATTTTTTACCAGAACCACACCAACATGGACTATTCTTACCAATCATCTTGATCCTTCTTTCTATATATTCGTTAAACACAACTTATTATACACGAAAACAAGAAAAAAAGCTTCCGATTGATTCAGAAGCTTCTAAATGCATTATTCACCAAAATAACGTTTTAATAATCCAGCAAATGCCTTACCATGACGAGCTTCGTCACGTGCCATTTCATGAACTGTATCATGAATTGCATCTAAGTTATTCTTCGAAAAAAGCCCATGAATTCGGCGCTTTTCTATAAAAAGTGACAATATTTTTAGTGACAATGTTGTCATCGATTGTGTCCCTAAAATTGCAAAGTGACAAAGAAAGTCACCAAAAAACACGGAAAAAGGAACATAAAGGAGGAAACAATATGCCACGATCTAAAAAATCTTATCCTGGGGTTTTTCAAACGGATGACGGCAATTTTGGTTATCGCTTCGTTGTAACAGTTGGTGGTCACCAAAAGACAAGAAAAAAAGTCAAAGATGAAAACGGCAACCCATTCAAAACAAGAATACAGGCCGCCAACGCCCGCGCGATTGATATTGAGAAAACCAAAGCCGGAGTAATTGACAAGCCTGTATCATTTCCAAAAGTGACTGTATCTAAAGTATACACCGACTACAGGAAAAATGGAACCACTGGAAAGGCCTATACTACTTTATTAAAACAGGACTCTCTCTGGGAGAACCACATCAAGGAAAAATTCGGCCGCCGTATCATTTCAAAGGTAACGGCAGCAGAGATTGATGATTTTCTATCAGACCTATATTATAAGGAAGGGTATTCTTACGGATACGTTGAAAGCTTCATTAAGTTTTTCTACCTATTATATGGGCAGGCTTTCACCAGAGGATATATAAGCGCTGATCTTCACGCACACATGACAAAATCGCAATCATCAAAGATTCATATGCCAAATAAGAAAGTTGATGAAGACGACGACATACGCTTCTTTAATGAAAGCCAATTAAACACACTTGATGAGTACTTCAAAGGTACGAACGCAGAAACAGCCTACATGTTGGGCCGTTATTGTGGCCTACGTATTAACGAGTGTTATGGGCTAAAATGGGACCATGTAGACTTAGACAATGGCACCATTAAAATCGATCGTCAAATGCAATACCAGGAAGGACTCATAAAGCTTGTACCAGTGAAAACGAGAAACGGCGTCAGAACCATTTTTATTCCCGATGTGCTTGTTCTATATCTTAGAGAATTAAAGCAGAAGATAGACAGCCTCGAAAATGAAGCGGAAAGAAAACAGAACCAGACAATGATCATGGACATAGACGGAAAACAACTTTCTTCTCTTTCCCTCGTCAACTGCCAGCTTAACGGAAAAATACAGACTAATAACAGCATGAAATACCATAGCAAGAAATTAGCGGGAGAAGGCTTAGAGTTTAAATATCATTGGCTACGCCACACCTACGGAACGGCAATGGCCGCAATGAATACGCCTGAATATTTGCTTTGTTCGCAAATGGGGCATGCGTCTTCTAATGTCACTCACAAGTACTATGTGGCTTTGTCCAAGCCCGGTATTGACGTATTACGCAACAGCCTTAACAAGTTATAGGGTAATAAGAAAAATGGCTGTATCGGGCGGATTTCGCGTTCTGTGTTGTACTGTATCGCGCACGTGTACTCTATGAAAAAGTTGAACACTTAATGCGCGCGATAAATACTCAATACGTACCCGCGCACTTTTGGAATTAGTGCATCTATAATTTACGCAAAAAACCCGGGGAATTTATCCCCGGGATTCTCGTTTTTAAAGCAGTCTATTTACTTCTTTTTGTACTTCGTTGTAGTTATATCCCGCTGATTCAAGCTTTTTCTTACGGTCGGAACCATTGCCCCACTTACCTGCAATGACCTCTTTAGCGATAGTTGTCACGCTTTTCTTGTTCAAGGAATTAACGGCCGCCTGTACTTCGTTGTAGTTGTATCCAGCAGCAGTCAATTTGTTTTTACGGTCTGCACCGTTGCCCCACTTACCAGCAAGCACCTCTTTTACAATTTCACTCACTGATTTAAGAGTAGGCTTATTACATAAAGCATTAACGGCGCTTTGTACTTCATCGTAGTTATAACCTGCGGCCTCTAATTTTGCCTTACGGTCCGAACCATTACCCCATGAACCAGCTAACACTTCTTTAGCAACCTCTGAAACTGATTTGCTAGGTGTAGAAGCTGTACCGCTTAAGATTTCATTAACTCTTGCTTGCACGGCGTCGTATTTGTCGCCTAGTACATTCTTACGTGCGTCACCTGATCCGAACTCGCCAGCAATAACACGTCTTGCTAATTCGTCGATTGTTCCCGATACAGTAGGAGTTACACCACCGCTTGGTGCTACATTGTCGCTATACTTTGGAACAATGAACCCTCTGATATATCTACCGTTAACAGACAACTCACGTCTGGCAACTTTTTCTCCATTATTGCCTTCAATAACATGGATAATTCCACCGGATGTGTACTCAACAATGCCAACATGGTCTGGATTTCCTGTATTGTCCCCAATGCCTGAATCCTGCCAGTCGTAAAGAATAATATCTCCACCCTGTGGAACATAAGCATCGTTTTCAACCCAAATTCCTTTAGCTTTTGCGCCTTCGATCATATAATGGCATGATACCTCAAGAGGAACCGCGTTCGTGTTACCTGTAGCAATTGCAGCGGCGCTAACAGTACCAGCGCACCACTCATCGGAATACTGTAATTTGTAACCTCTTGCCCTTGGTGTGTGTGAATTGTAAATATCGATGATCTCTCTGAATGATCCGTCTACCTCATTCTTTCCGATCCAGGATTGCATTTTCGCAATCATTGCTTGTCTACTTCCCATAATATCTTCTCCTTCTACGCTTTCTGTGCTGTCATATGATGTAAGATTGTAAAGCTTAATAATCTGCATAAGGCTATCAACGTATGTAGAACTTGTGGCATATCCATCATTTTTAATAGTCTCAATGTATTTTTGAGGGTTTACAATTCCTTTCAAATTTTCATATCTTGAAAGCTGGATAAACTCAAAATAGCCCTTAACCCCGTTCTCCATGTTGTCATATACACGAAAGTTATCTTTAATAGTCGCAAGAGTGCCCGCCGTGTACTCTTCCTGCGTCGTCATATTAACGCTGGGGCCTGTCCACTTTGTGCCACACTTCATACCAAAATAATTGTGATAATCGGCAGCAAGTCTACTCTTGCCCCATCCACTCTCTAAAATCGCCTGGGCGATAATAGGACTGTGCACACTAATTCCGTATGAACCAGCATATTTTTGTACATACTTTGCGATATCGTCAACGAATTTCTGTTTGTCTGTATCTAATAGCATGATTTCATTCCTTCTTTCTCTTTGCGTAATAACATATATAAATTTGTATACGAAATAAGGCATATTTTTATAGTCTGATATCGTATATAAAAATGTATATAAACTAAGGGACAAAACCAGGAATAAAATAATACCTAGCTTTGTCCCTTTTTTAGACCTAAATTTAGAAATATATCTAAATTTATTCCTATTTCTAGGTCTAATTATTGGGTAATTATTCGTTCCCGTTTTCGTTCCTTGCATTGTCCCCATTTTTGTATCTATAATTAGAGACCATTAACACCGCACCGAGGAAAGTTCCTACAGCTGTGATAGTCTGTGCGATTGCATCAGCATATGGTAAATTCCATAACGGAAAAATAGAAGCTACGAAAGTAGCAGCAGCGGGAAGCACGATAATAGCAACCCATTTCAAAATGTCATAAATTTTATTGTTCATAATAGAACCTCCTTCTTATTTATTAATGCCCATGTCTTCACGTAAAAGCGAATTGTCTTTTTCTCTTGCGCTTTCATCTGTAACCACGGGCAATGTAACACAATATTTATATCCGGCCTCACCATCGCCATTTCCACCAAGTAAATTGTATGGAACGTAAATGGCGCCTAGTGTGGCCTTTTCTTTTAGCGTGATTGCCTCACGTCTTGCAATTTTATCTGTCATATATACCAGCTTGTCGTGACCTATACCGATCAGAAGCTGTTTAATCCCGTCATTCTCTTTCCGAGTCTCAACCAGGATTTCACTCAACTTCTTAATCGTTTCGTCATGATTTTCTAGTCCGTCTTTTAATTCTTTGTAGCGTGTGTCACTTTCATCATCCTTTTTATCATGCCTTGTAATTAAATACTGAATGAATGTAAAGAATGCCCCGGAACTAATCACCGCTATAATTACATCCTGTGTCAAAGGCTACACCTCCTTCCAACCGTAAACACCAGGGGCCCATACGTTATTATCTATAGTAGACTCATATGTCTTGCCGTTATATGTTACACGGTCGCCTTTCATATATGGGTTGGTGCTTTCTGGCTGTTCCCACTCTGGGATCTTGTCAGTTTCAGGAATTAGCATTTTTGCGAATAATGAAACGGCTGCGTCAGGCGTCCATGTTGCCTGGCTAGTGTGTGCCTGTAGTACTTTATATAACACGCCGTTATATTGAACCCTATCATTTACCGCATAGCTTGCCCCAGCTTCCCATAGTGGGAAAATTTCCGGGGCCTGTAATGCTTCAGCTTCGGGAAGGCTTGCCGCCGCCTTTTCAATGATTGGGCGTAGGCGTTTAGCTTTCTCCAAAAAGTAATTTGTTTTATTCATCGCCAACACCTCCCATAAGTACATCATAGGCAGCAGCCTTTTCTTTCACTGTCTGCGCCTCGTCAATATATCTGTCTGTTTCTGTATATGTTCTATTAACACCTGGCGGATCTATAGCCTGGACATAATCGCCCTCTGGAAATCCACCATAGATATAGAAGCCTTCATCAGAATATGTCTTAATCGAACCATTTTCTAATACTTCTGTTTTGATCATCGTTTATACCTCCATATATATATATGTCAGGAAATCTATATGTCAGGAAATTGTCTCAATACGATTAGCATACAGACTCCAGTTAGTCGCTGTTTTGTATGTTTCGACCATAGAAGGATCAACATAAATTTTACCTCCGCCGGCGGAGATACCGGTACCAGCTAATGCATTCATAGCTGAAAGTTCAATTAAAGCAGTCCCTCTTATTGTTAATTTTGATAAATTTTCACATCCGTAAAATGCACTCGCACCTATACTACCTGCATTTTCATTTAATGAAATATCTATTTCTTCGCAATTATAATTATTAAAAAATGCGCATACACCGATTGTTTTTACATTACCGAGAGTAACTTTTTTTAATTGAGAAACTTCTTGAGAATCTTCATAACATGCGTAATCACCAATAGTTATTGCTTTTGGCAAGTACAATTCAGTAATTCCATAACTATCTGCTAAAGCGTAAGCCCCTAACGTTTCTACATTCTGTATATTTATTTTAGGCAACATCTCACACGATCTGAACGCTTCTTTACCAATAGTTGTTACATTTGGTAAATACACCTCTTGTTATTTTTTACAAAAATAAAAGCAATAATCACGTACTGATGTAGCGTTTTCATCACTAACAGATGTAACATCACCACTTAACAGGTCGACATATTTTTGAAAACTATTAAGTGCGCTAGGAATATCTCCAGCTTTAATCATTTCAGTTGATCCTAGCTTGTTTCTAAATGCATCAGTAATAGCTACCCATGCTTCTTTTGTCATATAAACTAAGTCTGCCATATCTACACCCCCTTTTACATTCCAGTACTTTCTGCGTTGGTAAATTGTGCTAACACTTCGTTTGTGATCAAAGCTTTGTCCGTATCCGTTAAAGTATAAGCTGGGCCCTGTTTTCCTGTGTCGCCTTTTACCCCATCGTTTATAGTTGCGATTGCGACACCGTCAACTGAAATAGTTGTAGTAGTTCCGGCTTTTGTTGCTGTTACACTCGGTGAGTGACCTGTAGCCCCTGTTTCACCTTTTACCCCGTCATTAACTGTAGCAATGTCTTTCCCATCAACTGAGATTGTTGTAACTGATCCAGCCTTTGTTGCTGTAACGATAGGGGAGTGGCCGTCATTTCCCGCTGGCCCTTGAGGCCCTGTCTCACCTTGAGACCCCGTCTTTCCAATAGGCCCCTGAGGTCCCGTTTCTCCTGTATCGCCTTTTAATCCTTGAGGCCCCTGAGGTCCCGTTTCTCCTGTATCGCCTTTTAATCCTTGAGGCCCTGTGGCACCCGTGGCCCCTGTTTCACCTTTGAGGCCCTGTGGTCCTGGTTCACCTTGTAAACCTTGAGGACCTGTTTCACCCTGGATTCCCTGAATTCCTCGTTCACCTTGTGGGCCTTGCGGTCCGATTGGTCCGGTTGGGCCCTGTGGTCCTGGTTCACCTTGCAGCCCTTGAGGACCAGTTGCCCCATTATAAACTTTCGCCTTAGTCGTTCCGAACGGGTCTGTAATATAAATTGTTGCCCCGTCTTCGTCCTGTGTAACCTTAGCGCCAACATCAAATTTTACAGCGTCAACAATGCGCCCGCATTCTTCTGCATATGCGCGGCACGCTTCTCTGTAAGTAATAATATCGTCCGGGACTTCGATACAGTCACCATAGATATATCCAGTTCGATCGTTACAGATATAAAAAGTATTTGTGCCTTTTGTTTTTTCAGTCTCGCTATTACTGAATACAAATCTAATAGGACAAACATCTTTTTTATCAAAGATATCTTTATCAACGATGACAGCAAAACCGCTTTCATTAGCTGAAAGCTTGACAACATTATTGTCAATCAAAGCGATATGCGTATCAAAGTCTGTCATCTTATCGTTTGTAAAGATAACAAGTTCATCTGTCTTATCGCCATCTAAATATCTGAGAACCGGTACAACAGATGTGGTTACACGAAAATCATTCATATAAATTTTTGCCATGCTTTTATACCTCCTTAGTAAACATTGGTTCCTGTCTTGCCTGCAATCTCTGCAATTGTTTTTGAAAGCGTCTTTTTTAATGTACCTAGCTTAATAGAGTCATATCTGTCAGTGAGTACGTTGTATGTTATTTCTGAGATAATCATCTTTTCATTAACACCATATAATGGAAAAAACACGTTTACTTTTCTTCCACACATTGCATCTGGGTCTTCATAGTTTGCAATTGTGCAACTCGTAGTGACCTCAGGGCTTGTTGAAACACTTGGTGCTGCTGCCAAAAGCTGTTCTTTTGTTGGCTTTGTCTCAAATTTTGAAGATAAGTCAACAAGTTGTGACGCCTGAAAAGGGTATATATTGTTATCTTTTTTATTGCACGCCCACACGTATTCTTTTACACCATCAGTTTCTTTTTCCCAAAATAAGACTTGTGTTGCCCTAGCATTGTCTAATTCTATTTGACGTGAGAAATCCAACATATTATTTAAATATCTGATTGGTGTTAAATCTTTTTTATTTCCATCTATATATTGCATAAATGTAATTGTAGTATCATCTTCATACATCCAATCCCCATAGCCAACTATGTCAAGTATACTTCCGCTTGAACCAGACATAATATCTCGAACAGATTTAACATGGTCTGGTTCTGCAGCAGCACTTATTGTAGATTTAATTTTAAACGGATATTCATAATCGTAATTTACAAATACATTTTTACCATTATCAATTGGCAAAGGTATTCCAGATAATACATTTGTAGTTACAATACCAGGCCTTACATAGATATATCTAAGCCTTGAAGAAATATGTTCAGCTTTAACAACAATAGTATTATCAATGGAATACTTCACATCGTATATTTCGAATGAAAACAGAGATTTTTTTCTAATGTCTTTGTAGCATTTTATAATATTCCCAGCAACAAGTGTTTTTATATTGTTGTCAGAGACAATACACGTCATTTCAAGAGAAAGAGTATCGTTTCTTTTTTCTATAACATTCATACTAACAATATGTTCTGGAGGTGCTACTTGTACTCCCCAAATAGTTTTACAGTCACCTTTAAATGTTTGTATTTTATTAAGATTTAACATAATTAACTCCCCCTATTAAATCCTGTAAAACATTGGAGTAATCTGAAAATATTCTGTATCGGGACATCCAGGAATTGCTGTTTGAATATTGTTATTAACAACTCCACCTATATTTTCATATCCTGTAATTTTTAAAACGCTTTTTATGCCACCTGGGATAATTGGGAAATTTCCATTGAATCCGCTGTAAACTCCACCTTCACCAATAGCTATTTTATTTGTACCGTCAATAAAAAATGAATTTGTTGGAACTTTAACGCTATTCCCACCACAAGATATAGTTCCTCCAGATCTACCATATATAATTGGGTATGCATCAAATTGTGTTTTATTATTAAATGGGAAACAAATAGAATCTCCATCTTTATAGTAGTAATAAATAGGAAAAGATTTCCTGTATTTAACATTGTCGGTATCAAGTCTAAAGTCTGCTGATTTACCAGCGTGGATTTCTCCTTTAAATCCACTATATTTAGTCCCGTCTTTACCGATAAGAGGTATGGAAACAATCCCGTTTTCAAATAATGTTTCACCATCATACGGAACTGTTGTCCGTCTCCCGTCGTAGCCAATTTTGTAAAAATACCCGTTAGAAACTTTAATTTGTTCTTCTGTATTAAAGTAAAAAGTGAAAGTTGATCCTTTATAATTATTACTAGGGACCATATTATCTACGATGTATGCGTAATCATTACTGTCTACAGTGCTTTCAATTCTTTCGTATGGACATAATACATAATTACGTGGAACTACACTTTCACGAAGGAAACGCTGAGGCTTGCAATTAAACGTAAGATCAAACATACCGGCATTATTACCTTTTGCTGTAAATGCTTCTGGTGTAAAAGGTCCGCGAAATTCTGCATATCTCACTTCATCTGGATTGTATGGATCTGTTAATTCATGATATCCAGGGTTAGCCATAAGATAGCCCCTAAGTTTTGCTGCGTTTTCTCTAAAATTCGATAAGATACAACAAGAAGAATATGTTACATCAACATTATTCCAACCGCCGTTATCAATTAAAATATCGCCATTTCTTCCCGGTACGTGAATTTGTGTTACGTCCCTGGAAGGGGCCCCGAAAGCCCCTTTACCAAGTACGAACATATCACATTCTTTACCGAGATCCACGCCATTAAATACTAATGAAGAACCCCCTTCATAAGGGTTACTATAATTTTCATCGTATGCCATTATACGTAGGCCTCCCTTCTTACACGGTCGAAAATGACTTCTGCCACCTTGTCCGCAATATCTTTTGTATCCTGACCAGGATTAGCAACAACTGTAATATTATTTGTTACCTGACCGCCTCCACCGTTACCAACGGCACGGTTGATCATTCTTTCAAGGCTATTCGCCCCAACAACAACTTCTGCGCCTCTTTCACCAGCACCAAGCAATTTCTCGTTCATTGCCCCAAAAATAGTAGGATTTGAAAGGATCATACCTTTATCCATCGCTTTAGCGTACCAATCTACGCCAACATGAGGTACAGAACCAGACTTTGCATTGAAATTACCGTACATATAGAAATGAGGTAATCTAATATATTGTCCCATATTGAATGAGACTCTATTAATTGCTGACTGGATAGAAGATACAGAACTTTTCACCGTTCTGATAGCAGATGAAAATGTATCTTGAATGCTAGTCGACATTGTCGAAATCTTTTTACTTACAGTATTAACAATTGAAGTCATACTCTTATCAATAGAAGTACTCATTGATGTAAAAGATTTCTCAAGTTGGCTTGCCATCGCTGTTGTCTGTTTCAATGTTGCGGTATTCATACCGCTTAAACCGGTATTTGTACTGTTACTCATAGAAGTAGTGCTTTTACCGATGTTTGTTGCAAGTGTGTCATATTTTCCTGAAATATTGCTTGTAGTGTCACTTACATCAGACTGTAATCCGCTAAGTGTATCGCCAATTTTTCCAGAATTGCTAGAAACAGTATTTAACATACTTGAGAAGTCGGAAGTAGTTGTGCTGTCCATATTACCGAAAGCCGTATCTACAGAGTTCTGCGTTGACGTTGCCATATCTTGAACTGCGCCAGTAGCAACATTTGTTTTTGAATCAATTGTGCTATAGATATTACTCCAACTTGTATTTGTCGTGCTTTCGATATTGCTAAATGACGTAGACACGGATTGTTGTGTCTTACTTGCCATATCGCTTACGCTTTCATTAATTTCGTCTGACTTGTCGGATACTTCTTCTGAAGTTCCGGTAAATTTTCCTTTAATCCAATCACATATATTTCCAATAGAGTCAAAAAGTGTATCTGCTAATGAAAGAATACCTTCACCAATAGAAGTAATAATTGTTTTACCAATTCCAATCCAATCGACAGACGCGAAAGCATCAATAATTGATGTAAAGATTTGTGGAAGTGAAGCAAGCAAAATTGGGATAGCCTGGATAAGTCCACTAGCTAACGCCACAATCACTTGAATACCTCCTTCAATAATAGTAGGTAAGTTATTCAAGATAGCCTGTCCTAAAGAAATAATAATCTGTAATCCAGACTGAATGATTAAAGGCAAGTTGTTTACCAATCCATTAACGAGTGTAGTAATAATTGAAACAGCCATATTTACCATATCTGGCAAATGATTTGTAAGTTCGCCTAAGAACCCAGTAATCGCCTGTGTTGCTGTTGCAATCAAGGTAGGAATACTATTTACAATTCCCTGTGCAAGTCCCATTAAGATATTCATACCAGCAACTAAAAGCTGCGGGATATTCTGAATGAGAGTTGAAACAATTACAGCAATTGCTTGTACTGCAGCAGGTATTAATGTTGGTAACTGTTGCGCAAGTCCATTCACTAAAGAAGCGATGATCTGAACACCACCAGCAACAACGGTAGGCGCATTCGCTGTAATTACATCAAGGAATGATTGAAGCACATGAGAACCTTCCTCAATAAGAGTAGGAATCTTTGATACAATACCATCTACTAAGCCTTGAATAATTGCAGGGCCTTTTTCAACAGCTGTTTGCGTAAACTGATCAATTTGTGCGCCAAATTGTTCGAATACAACACCAAGACCAACTAATAACAACGCAACAATCGTAGCTGGGGCAATTGTTTTAAGAAGCGCACTCATTACAACTTGACTTGTACTCATAATCGTTTGCAATCCTTCAGTAACAACAGTTGCTGTTTGCGATAAAGCAGGACCAACACTTCCAATAATTCCGCTGCCAAATTTACTAACTTCAGCGCCTACATTGCCTAATGTACCAGAAACACGTGAAGCAATCGCCGAAGCTTTAGAACCAATAGTATCTGAAAAAGCTGAAAACTTTGATGTTACAGCATCGATTCTGTCTGGGACTGCCAATGATTCGACCATGCCGGAAACTTGTGATTTCACCCCACTTGTTAATGATGAAAATTTTGAACTCACACCACTTGTAAATGATGAAAATTGTGAACTAACACCACTTGTAAATGATGAAACTTGCGAACTCACACCACTTGTAAATGATGAAAATTGGCCACTAATTCCGGAGAATGCACTTGTCCACTTAGAACCAAGCCCTGAGGCCGCATCTCCAACTCTACTGAATCCATCGCGTAAACTATCAAAGTTTGTTGCAACACTTTCAGCTGTTTTTGAAACACCACCAACGAGTGTACCCATTCCTTTTTCAACACTAGCAATAATTCCAACACCTTTTGAAAGCGCCAGGAATGCAGGGCCAATAGCAGCAGCAAATGCTACCATTTTTAATGTTGCTTCTTGAGTTCCTTTATCAAGATTATTGAATTTATCAACAATTTCGGTAATGTCTTCAATGAAAGGCTGTATATTATTTCCAACAATATCACCCAACGTATAAGATAATACGTCAAGTGAAGATTTTAATTTTTCAATAGCACCACCAGGCCCACTCAACAAAGCATTAGCCATGTCTTCTGCGGATCCTGTACAGTTATCAAGTGCGCTAGAATATTTATCAACTGTTTCTGGGGACGCTTTAATTAAAGTCATCCACTTAGCCATCTGGTTTTTACCAAATAGAGTAGCAGCTGCTTGCAACTGTTCTTCTTGTGTTAAGCCAGCAAATGCCGTATGCAACTGTTTTTGTACGCTTGTAAAGTTTTTCATCGTACCATCAGTATTGAAGATTTCAATACCTAATCGTTTCATAACGGCTGTGGCATCGTCAGCAGGAGAAGCAAGTCTTGCAAGACCTGTTTTTAATGCAGTAGCACCTTCAGAACCGGAAATACCAGCATCACCGAAAACATCGGTAATGACAGCTAAATCTTTCATTGACCAGCCTACAGAATCCACAATAGGACCTGCGACAGTCATTGAGTCTAATAAATCTTGTACTGTAGTATTAGCTTGACCTTGTGCTTTTGCTAAGATATCTGCAGCATTTCCAGCTTGTAATCCTTGATCCGCGAATATTTTCATCGCGTTACCAAGTCCGCCAGATACTACAGCTAAATCTGTAGCTGTACCAGCCGCAAGACTCATAGCAGGAGTAAGCATTTTAGAAGCATCAGCTGCATTAAAACCTTGTCGTGCAAAGTTTAATGCCGCATTAGCCGCATCATTCATCCCAAAGACTGAATTTGACGCAGCCGACTTCATAGCTTTCTCAAGATCACCAGAGGCCCATGCTGTATCACCCATAGTTTTCTTTACGAGTCGCATTGTTTTATCTACTTCTGAAAAATTCTTTACAGAAGCAGTAGCAGCTGCAACAACTGGAACAGTGATTGATTTTGTTAATGTACCACCAATTTTTCCCAGGGAAGCAGATAAGCTTTCCCATTTTTTACTTGTTGCTTCCAGTGAGGATTGTACAGAAGAAAGTGACGACGCAAAATCTTTTACGTCAGCTGAAATTTTGACTGATAATGTATAATCTGCCATATTTTAGTCAACCCCTTTCTTAGCTTTTTTCCGCATTGGAATACCATTCGCTTTATAAATTTCTTCAATCCAACCAGTTTCTGCATCTTCAATGGCAGTGATAACCTTAAGATCGTCTTGTGCCGTTTCAACTGTCTTTTGCCCGTTAAAATGTTTTTTCCATAACTTAATAGGTAATGTACCTTTTTTACGGTTAGCATTTACATATGCATTTAAGAAGGCATCTCTAGCAAAAGTGGATTCGCGGACAAGTTTATCTTCCCAAGCCCTGTATATAAAAGAAATTTCGGTACGAGTAAGGTTTTCATATTCAGCCCTGCTTGTACCGAAATTCACAAAGAAGAATGCAAAATCCTGTAGGTCTCGATATTTGCTATCCTCCTCCCGTTCTTCAGAAGTACGGGAGTCAGTAGCATCATCTGTTTCAAAATATCTGAAACTTATTAAGCGTTGCGGAATAAAAAAGGGAGATCTTCAGAAATCTGATTTGTTACATCGGCGATAGCCTTGCTGTATCCCTCTGCCTCCATATATTCTTCTGCAAGTTTCATTGCATTCTGCATAGGAAGATATCCTACTGTATCTACTTCTTTTAAGCCGTATGTGATACAGCTTTCAAGAGTTTCAAGGGAAAGAACCCCGTTTGTTTTAACAATTTCAGAAAGCAAGCTGCCTCCGATACGTTTTTCAATGAGTTTTACTCTCCCGATAGAGAACTTAAGTTCGTATTCTTTTTGGTTTAATGTAATAATCATATTCTTTAATCTCCTTTACTTTTTATTATTCTGGAAGCTTGTCTGTTGTAATTGCATCAACACTGAAGTCTGTAAGCTTTCCAAGACCAGACAATGTGATTGAGTATGTCATAGCGCCATCATTTGCTGCTTCGATAGAGAAGTCAGTTACAACTGCTAAACCGCCAAACATACCTTTCTTAGCTTTCTTGTTGTATACCTTGATACATACTGCATCGCCACTTTCGAAAGCAGTTGAAAGCTGTTTCTGAGACTTGTCAGAAGTTACGTACACACCAGAAAGATCAATTGACCATTCTTTAGTACCTGCAAGGTAAGATTTATATCCACCTTCTGTATCTTTTGTAGTTACTTCAAGAGTATCTGCGGATCTCTTGATAGATAAATCTTGCTGACCTGCAACGGCTAAAATATTGGCACCTGTTGCATCCCAAATAGCAAGGATAATATCTTTACCAGCTGTAGCCTGTGCAGATGTAGCATCGAAGTCGCAGTATGTACCGCCGTCGTATTCACCTGTAAAAATCTGTGAAACATATTTTTTGTTCATATTAATTACCTCCGTTAAATTTTTGTTTTGAAACCATAAGCAATCAAGAATTTAAAAACTACGATTGCGTGTTTTTCCCCAGTTTCTTCATCCTGGATTGTCTGTAATCCGTCGTCGGTCTGCATAATGAGGATAAATGGATCTGGGATAGTAATATCTTCTGTCATAGCTTCTTCTACAGCCTGTACTAATTTATAAATCGGTACAGATGAATGTGTTGAATCAGCTATAACATGAATCCAGACTTCGTGATTTTTCATAAACATAGTTTTGTTATCTACGTTTTCAACATTCACGACCTGTATATATGTGAAAGGAGAAACAGCATCTTTAGGAACCACGTCATAACATTTCATGTCAGTGTTCTTTTGAATGTTTGCTTGAACTGCTTTCACAAGTTCTGTAAGTGGGAATTGTTTAAGCATCGTCTTATTCCTTTCCAGCTATTTTTTTTATTGAATTAAGTACATCCTGTTTGTAAATTGGCTTTTGCTTTTGTACGTTACTTTTTAAAAAGTGTTGGGCAGGTACGAATCCCCCGGACTTTGTTCTATGTCCATATTCAACATGTGGGGCATATTCTTTTGTATAGCCCATTGTGTCTTTTTCAAAACGCAAAGAAGACTTTAATTCCCCATGTGGACCATGTGGTCTAGTTAATTCAGTAGATACTGGAGATCCTCCACCGGCTGGAACTTGCCCGCCAGTATATCCCTTTTTAGCCCTTGAATACATTTCGCCTATAGACTTTGTAGCTACATCCTGGAATGTTGCTTTTGAAAGCCTACTTAGTGCGGCAGATAATTCGGCAGCACCAGTAATTTTTGCACTCATACTTTATGTGCCCTCGCATGAATTACAACCCAGCGTTCTGATAATTCCAGGATCGTTTCAATTGAATATTTCACGCCGTCGATCAGAACCGAATCAACCCCGCGTAATACCTTGCGCGGAATCAACAAGGCATATTTTGAAGTGTTGCGTGTTACATCTGACCCATACAATGAAATTTCTTCCGCTGTCCATGGAGAAAATCTCGCTGGACATGTTGCTTTAATATCCCACCCATTGGGTGTAATGTTTCCTAACTCGTCCTCTGTCTCTTTTGGTTTTAACAATAGGCATTTCTTATACATCATAGAAAATGAACCCTTTTTGAACTTCCAACATTATCGCTATTGCGGTATGCCGTGAATTCACTTTCATATTCTGAGAGAATGTCATCAACGAATGTATCTGAGAAAACCCCAGTAGCACTTTCAGATTGGATTCCCTCGTAGTAACGTCTGCGGTATGCTTTAATAGAAGCCTCCGCACAAATACCAAAAAATAAAGCAGGAAATTCTTGTTCGTTTGAAATACCAAGGCGGATACAAATACGATCAAGGACGGTTTGAGAGATTTCTCCCATAACCGCCTTGTCGCATAATTCGCCTGTCATGCGGCACTCAATACGCTTTGCAATTTCAGAAATCATATATCATGCCTCCTTGTTCCGACTATTTAGCAGCAACAGCAATAGCAGACTTTACAACACCAGTTGCATCTTCTGGATAGAAGACAACACCAGACATAACTAATGTGTCGATAGAAGCGTTATCGCCTTTTACGTAGTGAGTCATACCAACTAAGCCTGTTTCGTCAGAAGTAAGTCCGAATGTTTCAGCAACATCACCATCTGCGGAAACGTATGCACCGTTGATATTTTCTTTTGCTGTAGCAACAACAGTTCCAGCTGTAACAGATGGATCGATAACAACTGTTCCAAGGCCTAAGAAGTCCTCAACGTACTTAAACCCGAAAGCGTTTTGTGTTGTAATCTGTGCAGTTGCTAAGTAATCAGCAACATCTGTAGTATTTACAAAGAAAATAGGTTCAACGTCCATATCTGCAAAGTGAGTAGATACAGCGCCCCATGCAGCAGCAAGTGCACCCTGTAAAGTAGCAACCTTCGCTGTGGCTTTTCCTGTACCAGTTGCAAGCATTCCATAGAAAGCTTTCTTAACGTCTTTTTGCACGTCTTTTACAAGTAAGTCGTCAGTTTTATTTACTGCCTTGTCTTTACCTGATCTCTGAATTGCTTCAGCTGTAGTCTGTTTACGGTACTTTTTGAGAGTAATCTCAAAAGAATTTGCTAAAGTTCTATCGTACTTTGTAAGCCCGATTGTTTCACCTTCAGCGACCTGATCCGGTGTGTTCTTTTTTGTGTACTTGTACTGTTTTACAAGGCTACCTGTTGGCATTGGTGTAAGTTCTGTAACACCTAAGATAGTCTGTAATGATTCAACCCCAGCAACTAATCTCTCGTTGTGATCGATAGAGATAGCTGGTTCAATGTCTGTAGTTACGATTGTGCCCGCTTCTACAGTAAACAACTGTCTAAAATATTTATTCATAGTTTTTATACCTCCGTTATATGTTCTTGCGCTTGCGCGCAGCCTTCATGAAGTGAGAAAAGCTTAAGCGTTCTTCTCTTATGAAAGCCTATGAGTAGTCTGTAACATCACAATATATATGTCAGAAAACGTCTTCCGATAAAGAAAAATAACGCAATGTTTTTGAGGGCCCAAAAGCCCGGAAACAAAACATTATATATTTAATATATTTAATATGTGATGGTTACCGATTAATCGGTGACTGTCGCTGATTAATCGGCGACTCATACACTCATTGGGTGTTTCAGTCACTTATTAATCGGCGACTCAAAAATGCGATTACTGGAATAAATCAATGTGTTCGGCGATAGCTTTCTGACGTTCTGCGCGGTTCGCAATCTTTAAAATGTCCGCTTTTGTCAGTGTGCTTCCGCCTTTACCAGTAGAAGGGGCTTTTCCCTTTAAAGCTTCTTTAACGGCATCTTGTACCGCTTCTTTAAATGCCTTTGAGAATGCCTCAACTTTGGCTTTAGTGTTGTCAGCGTCTTCTGCGATTAAGCTTGATACTACCTCGTCAGGTACGTTCACGCCGTCGTCGCGTAACATAGTTCTCGCTGTCTTTTCCATTTCAGCAATGCTATTTGCACGCTTTAATTCATCTAATTCTTTCTGTAATGTGTCGCGTTCGTGTTCTGCTTTTTCCTGCGCGTTCATCCCAGCCAACTTTTCAGCCTCAGAAATCTTTTTTTCCTGTTCCTTCTGCCACTTCGCAAACTTTTTGTTGATGATTTCGTCTACGTCAGCGTCAGTGTATTTCTTAGTGTCCTTGTTGTCTGGTTCCGCGTTTCCGTTCTTTCCGCCCTTGTCGTCGGCCCCTGGTTCTCCGCCTTTAGCGCCCTTATCGTCGACCCCTGGGTCTCCACCTTCTGCGAAAATCTGTCTTAAGTAATCTTTAAATTTCATAGTTTTGTCCTCCATAATTTATAGTCGTAATGCTTGACTTTAGTTTTCCATAGCTTTTAACGACTTCAATGCTAGGTCGCTTTTCAGAATCTCCGCCAGGAAATAAAGAAAAGGAAATATAAAAAGAGACTGAAAAGCCTCTTTAAATAACTTTTACATGTGCAGGATATCCGTCCTGTAATAGCCTCATACCCACCATAAAGGCCGATACAAGGAATAAACTCTTATCCCCTAGTTCTTCTAGGTCTAACTCATAAAAACCGCTAGAAATGGCAAATACGGGCTTCTCATGGGCAAGCTGTCCAATTGCTGCGGTTAATGTTTGCACTTGCGACGTTACCGCCTCACATACAATATCTTTTCCGCGTTCCACGTATCCAGCGTGACCGCTAACCGTCAATTTTCCCGGTGTCTTTGTTACTGTTATCATTTGCTTTATCCTCCTTAAGAAATCCCTCGAATTCTTCAAAACCGAATTTCTGTGATCCGTCATAGCGTTTTACTTCTTTCCCGTCTTCTAAGAAAACGATCAACGGGATTCTAGCGACTTTATAAAGTCTAGCCAGTGCTGGTTCTCTCTGTGCGTCGATAAAATCAACCTGCCCAGGAAAAGCGGCGGCTAAGTCATCGAAATAATATTCTTTTAAGTGTTTACATGGTCCGCACCAACTGGCCATGAAATACAAAAGCTTTCTTTCTCTTTTTACTTTTCTTTTTGCCATCCTTTTTATTCCTCCGTAAAATTCTTAATGATTTCAGCGGCTTCTTCTCTTTGTTCCGCTGTGTATTCTCTGCTTGCGATTCTGTCGTTCAACCACTTGTCCCAATCAACGGCTGGTTCTGTGTGACATCTGCACCACGGGTGCATCGGCGGGTAATTTGTCCCCTCGCTTGCTTCTGATAGGTCGTATACATTGCCCTCCAGCGCGTCGCAATCACTACATACGCGTTCATCGCCAGCCGTACAATATCTGTATTGGTTAATGCCTACCTCTGCGAAAGCCTCACTATTTGCACGGTTAAACATTCGCGTACCCTCTGTATAAAGAAGTCTGTAGGCGCTTCTACGAGATACGCCGTCGAAACGTCCTCTAATTTGCTTGTTCAATTTGTCGTAGTTGTCGCCCCTAGCAATACCTTTTGCGATATCGTTGTTGAGATAATCAGCAAGCTTTTCTCTGTTCGCTTGAAGCCGTTTCCCAAAGTCCGTATCTTTGATTAACTTTTCCCCAACCAATTTAGCGGCCCTGCCGTCGAACTGATTAAAAGGAATCAGCCCCTGCACGCCTTCATAAGTTGAAATTGTGTAGGAGAGAAGATGATTGCTTATCAATGCGGTTTCCTCTGACGAAAGCCCTAACTGCTGCTTCATAATTGAAAGCTGTAGCCCCTCTAAACGATTCAGCTTATAGATTGATTCACGGACAGGCTTTAGTGCTGCATGTTCCGGATGTAGCCTAAAGAACTTGTCCATGTCCTCATAAAGCATAGTCGCTTCTTCTTTCGTGAGTCGCTTCATCATTTCGCGGTACTCTAGCACGCCGTCTTTGCCGTATGTCTGATAATAATAGGCAATCTCTTTTTCTAGTTTCTTTGATCCACTATCATAAAGGCGGGAAAGCTTTTTCTTTAAAGCTTCCTCGCCTTTTTCTAAGTCTTTTTGTAACTCATTGAGTGTGTCTGTGTATTTACTCATTCAGATCACCGCCCGTCCTGTCTGTCGGGTAATCGGTGCTGTAGCTTACCTTGTCGGCTTCTGCGTCAATCTTTTTGATTTCGTCTTTGACATCGTCAACAATAGACAACGGTTTAAGCTGTGTTTCCTTGCTTACCACTCCAGAAAGTTGTGAAGCAATCTGCGCTTCCTCTAACTGGTTAGCTGGGATGTTTTGTGTGAACTGATAATCAATAAATAACCAGTCGTCCGCTTTAGCTTCCGTTACTGGATTGCTACAGATCAATCTATAACGGCGGTTCATAGCCCCGATGAATTTATTCTGTTTCATCTTTGCAAGATTAGACATTGCTAAAAGCTTATATTTTAGTGCAATACAACTAGAAGCCCCGAAGTTCTCATCGCTGATATTTGCAACCATAGCAATTTGGAAAATGTCGGTTCTTAATCGGTCAATGAGATTTTCCTGTGTCGTGTCGCCGTTTGGCTTGTCCATGAAATCAACAACAAGCTTTCCGTCCTCGATACCGTCAAAGTTAATAATACGGTCATCTCTGATTGTCTGCAGGTCCTCATGTTCAAGCTTAGCCCCTAGAATTTTTAAGTATGCGTCCGCGAAATAATCAACGTCGTTTGCCTTTTCACTAATTGCCTTGTTGTATGCATTAATCAATGATATAACCGGTTCAAATAATCCCGTACGTTCCGCATTTTCTAAGAATTCTGTAGCTGGTACTCCGTCAAATCCGTGCATTTTTTCGTATTCGTCGAACTTGATACCGCCATCATGTTTGAAATAGCGGACAGTTTCACTATCAGAAATTGATCCGCGTTTTACATTGTGGTTGTCTGTATAAAGCCTTACGAAATATCGAGGCTGTGGAATAATGCTTTCATTATAGATAATAAAGGCATTCATAGGAGAGAGTACTGTAGAAGCAACTTCTCCCATTTCGTCCACATAATACATTTCATAGGCACTTCCGAAAATATCGCAAGTCTTAGCGATTTCCGCGTTCTGGTCGTCCATTGAATTGTATCTGTCGTATCTTTGCAAGAACTCGTTAATTCGTTCGTCGTTTGATGTAACCTTAATCGGAATACCGCAGAAGAATCCGTTCATTGTATCAACAATATACTTAGCAAAGTTTGTGGCTAGGCGGTTGTCCGGCTTATATGCCTTTTTCTTAGCCTGGTGAAAGATAGCATAGTCTGTTGGGTATGCATCATCTAAGTATTTATAATGTGACTGTACCAGCAGTTCATGCTGGCGGATGTATTCCGCAAGTAGTGCTGGTGTCATAATTTCATCGTCGGCAATTCGGAAGATCTTATCTTCTGCCTTGATGATCTTTTTGAAATGGTTTTTTCTTTTCATCTTTATAATCCCTCCCGAATTCTATTCCTGTGAGTTGTTCCTTTTTCCATCTGTCTAATAAGCGACGCTGCACTGTCCGGGCAGTCGTCGTGTTCGGCGTTCTCTGTATAATCTAAGATCTGATTCATATAATCAGGATCTGTTTCTTCTAGCCAATAAATATGTTTCCACTCTCTACGAAGATAAGTGGAAATCTTTACATATTTGTTTTGTTTCTCCTGGTAAAGCTTTGGTAACATACCGCGTTTCTGTAACTCTTTAGCAAGATAGCCTTTATCAGCGTTCTTTTCGTTGTATACAGTTCCAGCTTTAAAGCGTTCCTGTAATGCCTGGATTTCTCCCAGGCAATCGTCAACATGTTTCTGCCAGGTCTTGCCCAATGCGTAAATTGTTCCGTTTGGTTCCTTTTTCATAATGGTATATGCTGTCCAGTCGGCCCCTCCATAACTGGCGTCTATGTGAGAAACGCCTTCATAAAGCAAAGCTTCATCGGCGATATAATTAGGCTTGCCGAACAACGCCTTATCAGAAGCTATATGTTTCAATTCGTAGTTAGCAGCAAATAAAGACGGGTCCATGCTTTCGCGTAGATCCCTTAATTTTTCCGCCGTAATAAGCCCAGTAGAATAACAGTCATAGAATTTCTTATTCGGCATTAATTCGCTGATAGCGTCCTGTTTATGCCAAGGTGTGCACGTATTAAATATACGCCCGTCCCTGTTTTTGACGTTCTGTAACTCCTGATACTGTATCTTTGTGCTGTTTCGTTCTGCCTGTGATGTTCTGTCTTGCACATTGACAATATCGTCTGTGAATATATAGTCGCTGTGCTTACCTGTTAAAGATGTATGAATACCGAGACATATAAGCTGCGGTGTTCCTTTTGTTCCGGTGTTTAAGTTCGTGTCTATCTGATAGCTGTTAGATGTAACAACTAGGTCCACGCCGTATATCTCTTTTACTATGTAAGAAAAAAGATCACTATGCAAAATCTTGTCTGTTTGCTTAGCAATCTCTACTACGTCTGTATCTGTTTTTCTTATGAATATTGTTGTTTTGTTTGGTTTTAAGACAATGATCAATGCAAGTGCAAAAGATACACATGTCGTTTTGTATGACCCACGATGGGCCAGAAGCGTTTCATCGTCTTCTTGCTGCCAGACCATATCTTTTATCCATTCGTTATGTAAGTCGGTTAAAAGGCTAAATCCCAATAAACGCGCATATTTAACGGGATTTTCTTTTAACGACTTAACGAGTTTATCGTTCATCGTTATCATCCCTCCCGTTTAGTCTGTTTTATCTACTGTTAATCATCACCCTTTAAAATAGCTTCTACTTTCATAGCTGTATCACTGATAGGAGTAGAAACGCTAACGTCTTGTTCTCTCTTATCTTTCCAGTCGTCCTTTTTACGATTTTTCAACCAGAATATCTGCGCTGTAGTATTTGGCGGATAGTATTTATCATCTGGCCCAATAAAACCAGTAGCGCTTTTGAATAGGGCATTTTCTACTTCACGATCCGCAATCTCTTTACCCCTTTTTAAGAGGTCCGCGAATTCACTGTTCTCACTTTTCCACTTGTAGAAAGTAGTGCGTGAGATCCCCATGTTTTTATAAATCTGTTTATCAATAAGGCCATCTAAACACCATCCGCGAATTCTTGTCTTATTCTCGGGGGTAAGCCATTCATTTATATCAAAGCCTTTTCTTGACATGACAAATACCTCCCTTCGTGTGTTGTCTGTTTTTTGTAATTCCTCCTGGTATAAAAAAATAGGACGGCATAAGAAATAAAAAACCTACTAAGTAGGGAAAGGAGGAAAAATGGAATTTAGCCGCCCTATAAATAAAAAAAGACATGGATCCTGTTCCTTGTCTTTTTTCACATTATCATTATACTACGTATAATATTGACTAATTGGACGAGTTTAAAAAAATAACCCCGACTATATAAGCCGGGGTGTAGTGGTTATTTTATAAATTCATATTCAAATAATGTCGGTACGATTTCAGAATTATAACATTCCTTGCATAATGTTTTCATTGTTTGAAGTGCTGAGTGGACTGTTGAACGATAATAGCAACCCATTTTAATACATCAAATAAACTGTATCTGTTCATATTTCGCCACCCTTTCTTATAACTACTTTCTTTTGGTGCAATAGTATGGGTACTCCCCGTTTTATTGCGTGTGAAAAACAGAAAAGGTACTCAATCTGAGTTCCTATATTCTGTCTTTTGATCTATATTTAGTTAGCTTTCGTTTTTCCACAGCTACTGCACTTGTAGCCTGTCAATTCCTGTTTTGTGGTAGCAGGTGAATCCACAACATATCTTGTTTCGTACACCGCATCGTGATGAACAGTCTTGTATCCTGTTACTACTTCTCTCCATTCAGAGTGATATCCTGAACAACCATCATTTGCTTCAAAATGTTCTATATATCTCCCCGTGATATCCGCTCCACATTGATTACAGATTGAGAATTCCTTCATCTCAGTAATTGGAACCTGTTCATCATAGGCAGCCTGTACAAAAACCTGTTCATTATGTCCTTGTTCAGGTACATTTACCGTCTTGTACTGTGCAACCCAGTTATGTGTATGTTCGGCTGGTTTTGAATTACTTGAGTTTGAACCATTGTTATTTGATGGTTTGGATGAACTAGAGTTACTGCTGTTTGAAGGTTTAGAAGAAGGTTTGGAACTGCTAGAGCTTGAATTGTTCTTGTTTGAACTTGAGTTCGAAGTTGAAGCTGTGTTATTTTTCTTTGATTCTGAAGGATTTGATTTGTTTGAAGAATCGGCTTTTGCGGTTTCTTCTTTCTTTTCTTCCTGTTTTACTTCCTGCTCATCTTTCTTCTCATCCTCTGTCTTTGCAGAATCTTCAGATGGTGTCAAAGTGGCAGTAGTGCCATCTTTTTTCGTTACATCTAGATTGACTTTATCATCTTTTAAAGAAACATCCACTTTCTTTGTATCTGTAGTATCTACATCCTTGAATACGAATGTTTTGTCCTGATCTTGTAAACCAATCTTTACATCTAACTTATCGTTTTCTTTTACATCATAGTATAAAGTACGTTGTTCTTTGTTTTTTACGGCGTCTCAATTTTCCAACAAGTTATCACTGAAAGATTCTTCTGAACTTGATTTTGTTTCAAATACTGTGATTTTCTTTCCGGTATTGTTTGTCATCTTCAAAGATTTTGAATCCTTGCTTTTTTGTCCAATCGTTTTTATTTCTTTTTTCTTAGCAACTTCTGTTGTCTTTGTGTCTTTTGTTGAAGAATTTGAACATCCTGTCAACATTCCTCCAGATAATACCATGCTAAGAGCTAATGTTCCTGCCATTAAAATTTTGTTTGTTTTCATATATAATACATCCTTTCCTGATCTATTTTTTAAGGCAAATTGCCTTAATTTTTTAATCATTTCCATTTACGCCTATATTTTACCATTTTAAAAGTCAAAAAATGCTAGATATGTGAAAAAATAACAAATAAAAAGTGTTGAAACGTGTAGACGTTTCAGCACTTAATCAATTCAGCCTGTACTCGTTAGCTTGTCACTCAATGAGTGTCTTATTTTTCCCTACCGAAAAAACGCATAATTTTTTTCCTGCTGTTATGGTAGCTAGGATAGCCATACACCTCAATGGAAGTTTGCTGCCATGACCTATTTAACATGTAATGAAATCTAATAATACTTCTAATCTCTGGGTCCTCAACATGTGAAAGCCAATTTTCAACCTGTAACAAAAGATCTGCCGCTTCATCATACTTCTGCTGATATGTTTCCTTTAGCTTGAGGATTTTAACTACTGCGCTTTCCGTTGGACTGCTTACATTCATTGAATGGCTTCCCCCATCACTCATAAGTTGCGGGCTTCTGTAAGTGTCGTATAGTGAGGTAATTTGCTGTGATAACGCCTTCATTTCGGTAGTCAAGCCCCTATATGCCTCTAATTTCTCAATACTCATAGTCGTATCCATTATGCTTTCCCCCCTTGTCTTCTAAGCCCTGCACGCACTAAGAAAACGTCCGTAAACTGTTTCGCTGTAATCTTTTGACTTGGGATATACCACTTCCTGTGCTTGGCATAATAGAATTTTTTGATAGTTGCTTTTGCCCCGTCAACGTCGTCTTCAGGGTCGTCCACATCATGACTAGCCACTATGACGACTCCAAGGCCGCCACAATCACTCACGCAATCTGCAATGCTGCAATATGTAATCTCCTCACCAACAGATAGCTTTGTGTCGCCGTGCTTGAATTCATACAATAAAACAGCCTGCGGATAATGCATTTCTTTATGGCTTCTCTTTGTGAAATGCAACACTGCATCAATATCCATTGGGTGGAAATTTCCGTGTGGATCGTCTTCAAACTTTTTGTTATAGCAAATCCCATCATATGAAATGAACTGAGATTGTGCTTTACGGTTTCTAATACTCATTTTTTGTCCTCCTATAATTAATGAAGGACGAAATATATCTTAAACACTTATTAATGAGTGTATTTTTTCTTTGTTACGATTTTTTAATTCTTGTTGCGTTTAATTTCTAATTAGCGCCCCTACACGGCGCTTTATGTTGTTGCGGACTCTATTTCGTCCATGTTGTGTTGTGTTTTGTTGGTTATTACTTAAACGGTAATTCGTTTGGTTCATCGTCGATACCGAAATAGTCTCTTATAAGGTTTTCGTATACTTCAAAAGCTTTTTCTTCTTTTCGTGTATAAACGACTGGTTCTCTTGAATATTCCAGCTTTCTATCTTTTGCTTTAGATCCGTCGGGATCTTCTTCCAGCTGTCTCAGCCAGATTTCAAAGAATTCACCAAGGATAGAAGAGGGGCGGGCGCGGTACTCGTATTTAGTACCCATGAACTCTTCACACTTGTATTTAACTACCTTTTTAATAATTTCCGGTGAATAGCCCTTGTTTAACAATGCCTCAACAAGGCCTGTATTTGTCTTGCCCATGCCGAAACGGCAACGGCCTTCTCCAGCGATTTTATTAAAGTAATCAATGACTTCTTTAATCCTAGGATCGTTTGTTTTCGCGTTGACCTGTCTTTTTGCTTCTTGAAATTTAACACTTGCTGCAATCGCTTCTGCAGTTGGGATTTTATCCGCTAGTGTGTTACGATCCTTTGCATATCTATATCCCATAGGAGTCAATGTGTAACCGTTTTTATTATTCGATTTGATTCTGACGATTAGCCCTTGGTCCTCTAATAGATCAACTAAAGTAATAACTTGATCTTTAGACAAAAACTCACCCAAGAAATGAAGAATGCCTGTATATGATGTTCGATACCAAGGGACGCCGAATTTATCGACTTCGCCACTTGCTAATCTTGACTTTACATTGTACGCGATATGCCAGAATAAACTAGCAGCGGCAATGTTGCCAGCTAGATCTCTTGCAAGTGCGGGATTGTACATGTGCACCTCACAATTTTCATCTGCGTTGGCCCCTACTGTAAATTGTCTTTTTTGCCTGCCTTTATATTCTCTACTCATTTGTTAACATCTCCTTTACATAAATCTGATGAAGCGTAAAGTCGAACAAAATCGGATAATGGCATGGCTACATACCACCCACCACTACGGTTGCGTTTGAAGAACACGGCTGGAATATCTCCGTTCCCGTCTGCTTCGGCGTCTCTTTTACTTTGGGCAAGCGCTGACCATATATTAAGCCGTTCCACATTTTTAGCTTCAACGTGGACTCCAGGAAGCCCGACTAAATCCGCTGTTCCAGTAGCTTTTCCACAATATTGAACTGATCTTTTTACATCTGGGAAGCCGGCGTCGCGGAGGGAATGGACCAGGTCCAGTTCCCCTCTTTTGCCTTTTGACTTAGAATTTATTTTTGCCATAATTTGTTACCTCCTACTAACTAAAGACATCTCCACACTCAATGAGTGCCTCCATTTCTTCAGGCGATAAACCTAAACTCTCGAGGCTTACATCTTCACCTTCATTTTTTTCTTGTGGTTGCTGTGGCAAAATCGCGTCACCGAACGTTGTTCCCATATCCTTTGGTTTTACAGCTGCCGGGTCCACTGTGATGTCTGCATTTTTTACGACGTCTGCAAGACGCTTTTTTCTTTTTGCGTCAAACATGGTTTTTAATTTTTCAATATTTTGCTTAATATGGTTAAATTGATAAATTCTTAAATCCTCCAATTTACAAACTTTGTAGGATTCACAAATAAAATCAATAAAATCAATAAAATCCCCTGTTACACCGTGTTCTCCAACTATCTTTCTAATGATGTCAACCATTTCTGCTGTAATAAGTCTTGTGTCTTTTTTTACTGGCACTTGTGACTGCGCTGACTTTTGTACTGGTTTCTCAACAGGTTTAGCAGGTTGTGCTGGTTGTGCCTGTTCTGTATCTGTGGGCAGATCCTCACCTCGATAAATGTACAGACCAAGCCCGAACATACTTAGGTTTTTAACCAAACAACGCATTATTGCTTTATTAATGTCGCACATTGTGGCTGCGGGTACTGTAAACTTCTTATACTTAGTCTGCACTTGATAGGGTTCTGCCTTCATCGCATGATTAGTACCGTCCATCACCGGTAGCCACATCTGGTGAGTCTGATTTTTGATAATTACTTTAGTAAAAACCATGTATCCAGTGAGTGGGTCGTACCAGTACGGAAGATTTGTTTCCGGGTTACGCAGAATTTCGTACTCGACATCCGGAAATTTCTCCTTCACGACTTGCCAAGCTGAACTCCAACTAAGGTATGTGAGAGTGCTTTTTTCTGTCTTTTTTTTCTCAACCATGTCATTTACGTTGATAGCATTTAACGTTTCAAATACACTTTTTTTATTGTTTTCCATATTCTTTCTCCTTTTTTTCTAATTATTTCTACTTTATTTATATGTCAGAATTTTTCCGGGGCTGTGTTACAGCCTACCAGAGTTTTCTGTGCGACTCTTTGTTTCCGTCACGCTTAGCCGCATATGCTTCCGCTTCACGTTGCGTTGCAAATATCACGATGTTATAAGTGTTACTAAGCATCGCGCCACTTTCAATCGCCATCACGGCGCAATTCTTTTCAGTTGATGTGTAATAGATCATTCTTTTTTTCATGTTCTTACGCCTCCCCTACAAGCGCTTCAAATTCTTCTTTGGTTTTGCAATTCTCAAACATCTCAGCGCTTCTTTCAGCTGCCAGCGCTTGAATATTTTCGATTTCTTCATCGTCTGCGAAGATCTGCGATAAATATTGACCCTCGATCCTGTCAAGTTCCTCAAAACTTTTTAATAATTCTTGTGCCATATTCCTTGTCCTCCTTTTGGCTGAGAGAATACAAAAAAGCGCGACACGATAATCAGTCATACAAGGATCTTTGCCTTGCTGTTTCGATTATTCGTGCCACGCTTATGTTTTAAATTAACTTTTACGACGCTGGACCTACACCGCTTTTTGCGGTGCCAACGTCTACCCTAAACGCACGCTACATTGTTCCGTATTCTTTAAATTGCTTTGCTTTGTTCCGATTTTTTAATAATTTTGCTTTTTACGTATTCTCTTATTCAATTGTTAAGGTAAGTAACTCGCTTCCCTTACCTTGTAACTACATTATAATCCAAGCTGTCCAAAATGTAAAGATATTTCTATCATTTTTTAAATATTTTTTTTAGAATGATGTATTATCTATTTACTTTTACACTCTTTGAGTGTATAATATGTATATAAAGGAGGTACATAGGCATGACTAAAAATCTTGTTGGCGATAACATCCGCCGCATTCTTGCTAATAATAAAGCAACCAGAAAAAATGGAGTACCGTATACACAAGTAGAACTGGCGGAAGCAATAGGAACGACAAAACAGCAGATCGGGGCCTACGTAAACGGCCGTCACGTTATGGGTACGGCTACTCTTTTAAAAATGGCTGATGTGCTTGGCGTTACTCAATACGAACTTATAGGAACAGAAGAGGATCAAACGATATTCGCTATTGGTAGAGAAGTTGCAAAAAGCCCTATCCTTAAAGAATTAGTTGAAAAAGTGGTTGCTGGTGAAGTTACAGACGAACAGTTAACAGCAGTGCTAAAAATCATTGATACGCTTAAATAAGAAGACCCTGGCGTTATGCCGAGGCTTTTTTTATGCTTAAGCTGTTAATGCTTCATTAGATGAAAACAGAGGCAGGCTTGTCCTGCATTATACATAGGAAAGAAAAAAGCTTTTTTCTCCTTCATGAAAGCGCCGCCCCGCGGCGTAATGAGGCTTTTTCATCGAAAATCTGTTATAAATAGCAAAAATTGCTTTTTAAACGGGTTTTTTGCAAGAAATTTGCAAAATCCGGGCTTAAATAGACAAAAACAGCAAAATCTACGACTTTTTACCAATAAATGCACACCGCAACAAGCCCCTGCTTTTTTTACCTTTATGAGTCGCGTTAGCGACATAAACAGCAACCGTTGACCGTTTGATTATTTCAGCGGAATAGTAATCGATTTTACGCGAATCAAAAAACGCTGGGTGGTATAAGTGTTTGATCTTCCGATGTGCAAAAACCGCGTGTGACATACCAGCTACCTATATTTATATATTATATATGTGTGGTCGCCTTTTTATAGGAGACTAGTCTCCTTTATATAGGAGATACGGAAAAATTGAGTCTCCTTTATATAGGAGATACAGAATCGGAGTCACAAAAACATAACAGATTTTTTAAAGCGGTTTTTTTCGTAAACGGAGAGACAATGCTATGCGGTTGCAAATTTTTCGATCGATACAAAGAATCTCGATCTTTCAGCCTTATATTTTATATTAGTGATGTTGGAGTATATTTACTCTACTCTAAAACAGTCGGGCAAACGCTTTATATATAAAATGATACGTATACATTACTAGTCCTATACACGCATAAATAGCGGTGATATAATCAAAGTGACAACTTTGTTAGTGACAATACAAGGGAAACAATCGGTGGCAATTTTGCAAAGTGACAAAGTAAATGACAACTTGCATGTGATCACTTCGGGCAATAAAAAAGACCAGGGCATTTAAGCCCCAGCCAGTTTATGCTTTTTTATGTGGTTTTATTATTCACAAAAATAACGTTTTAATAATCCAGCAAATGCTTTACCATGACGAGCTTCATCACGAGCCATTTCGTGTACTGTATCATGAATTGCATCTAAGTTTGCCTTTTTAGCACGAGTAGCTAAATCAACTTTACCTGCAGTTGCACCATTTTCAGCTTCTACACGCATTTCAAGATTTCTCTTAGTTGAATCTGTAACAACTTCGCCTAATAATTCAGCAAATTTTGCGGCATGTTCTGCTTCTTCCCAAGCTGCCTTTTCATAATACAATCCAACTTCTGGATATCCTTCTCTGTGAGCAACTCTAGCCATTGCCAAGTACATACCTACTTCTGAGCATTCACCTTCGAAGTTAGCACGTAAATCATTTTTAATGTCTTCAGCAACATCTTTTGCGACGCCTACTACGTGTTCAGCAGCCCAAGTCATTTCGTCTTCTACTGGAACAAATTTTTCTTTTGGTTGTTTACAAGTTGGACATTTCCAATCTGCAGGAAGATCAGCGAATTTTACTCCTTCTTTTTCCTCGTCATAAATGTGTCCACAAATTAAGCATCTATATTTCATAAATAATCCTCCTCTTGAAATATACTATTTCCTCTTACGTATATACTATCGCATATTCATTTCAATATTTCAAAAGTATTGCTCAACAATTTTTAAATTATAATTCAATCGTCAACATACGATCTTTTCCTGACATATCTTTATGTACAGT
>OLPQ01000579.1_pt1 | contig 31227 bp, 27 predicted proteins | sample 1672451 | NCBI WGS metagenome assembly OLPQ01 (sample SAMEA3136687, study PRJEB25190) | human gut metagenome | biome: human gut; feature: human-associated habitat; material: faeces | place: Austria | collected 2013
ATGACTGTTGCTGTTGCAGTAGCCGTACAGGAAGCTGCAGACGCTGGCAAGTTCTGATTTTCCGGTAAAATAAATAACTGAATTTCTAACAAATAGAGTTAGACACGTCATTTTGAGTAAAACGCTCATGATGTGTCTAACTTTTTTATTGCCAAAAAGGAGGAAATTCAGGTGGCTAAGATCAAAATGTCGATTGCAAATGATATTACTTTCAAGGAAGGCTGTGAAGAATATCTTTTAGATTGTAAAGCTCGTAACCTTAGAGATGGAACACTCAGACATTATAGAGACAGTGCAAAACAAATAATAAAATATGTCGGTGAAGATATGCTTATAAAGAATATTGATAAAGGTTTGATTGATGACTTCATTATTCAGCTTCGAGAGAATCCGGATTTAAATGAAACAAGTATGTATACTTATGCCCGGGATTTTAAAACTTTGATTTATTTCTTTATGCGTAAAGAATATTTGTCGTCATTTAAAATTGATTTGCCAAAAGTTGATACACATCCAATAGAGACATATACAGATGAAGAACTGATGATATTGTTGAAAAAACCAAATCTACGACAATGTACCTTTACAGAATATAAAGTATGGGTCATGACAAATTTTCTTTTATCAACCGGAGTTCGAAGACATAGCCTGATCAGTATAATGATCAAGGATGTTGACTTTGATAGTAATGTGGTCTATATCAATGTTACAAAAAACCGTAAACCTTTGATTATTCCTTTGAATAGCGATATCAGGAGAATACTTCAGGAATATTTAAAATATCGAAAAGGCGAAGTTGACGATTATCTTTTTTGTAATGTCTTCGGAAAATCATTGGCTTCATCAACAGTATATCATTCATTTTATGAGTACAATAAAAATCGTGGTGTTGAGAAAACTGGTATGCATAGATATCGTCATACATTTGCAAAAAAATGGGTCTTGGCCGGAGGGAATATCGTTACACTTCAAAGAATCCTGGGGCATAGTAGCCTGGCAATAACTCAGAAATATGTAAATCTGCTTGTGAGTGATCTCCAGAAGGATGTAGAAGAGTTTAATATCCTGAGAGAATTTAAGCGGGAGAGTATTAAAATGAAACAAAAATAGTGGAGCGAGTTGAAAAACAATCTGCAACATGTCAGAGGTGGATGATTTTTCGCTGGATTTAACTGAAGGTATTGCTGTTTGTACGTAAATGTCCTATTCTATAGGAAAGAGAAAACATGCGCAATTGAGAAAAAGGAGAGAGTATGGTTGAAAAAATCGAAGATATATTTTCTGAAGAAGAAAAGAAATACGTAACAGATCTATTCGATATAGATGAACAGATTAAGAAGTATGGAAATAAGATCATGCTGATTGCAGGTGTAGGATCTGGAAAAAGCACCTGGGTTAAAGATGTCCTGGCAAAAAAGGGATCAGTTTTGTTTGTTACGTCCCGGCGGGCAAAAGTAGATGAAGATACGGCTAACTCGACTTTTTCATCATTTTATAGCGAGAATATATGGAGTCCGAATGAGGCGATTCTGATTACAAATGCAAAATTAGCAAATATAATACAAAATGCATATTTGGATTCAGATGGTGCTGTTGATGACTTCCTGAATAGATATGATTATATTGTTGTGGATGAGGTGCATTCAATGGCTACGGATTCTACTTTTGCCAGGTCGGCGTTTGATATCTTTTCTTTTATTGAATACGCAGCAGAAAAAGGACATAATGTTATTGTCATGACAGGAACACCGGATCCAGTGCGGTATTACTTTGAGAAGAACGGCTGGCATATAGAGGACTATAGAAAAATATGTAACTATGTGCATCCGAAAGCTGTGAAATATGTAAAGGATGAAAATAAGTTAAGAATCATAAAAAATGCTTTGAAAAAAGGACAAAAGGTTATTTATTTCGTTAATAATACGGCTACCATTGCATTTACTATGAGAGATATGCTAAGAAAGCAGATTGGTGACATATTAAGAGTTGCTGTGATTGTATCGGATACAAAAAAAGATAATGTGAATCAATTCATAAAGGACGAATGTCCTATGTACGATAAAGAAGTAAGTGAAGTGGTATATTCTAATATTGTCAAAAATCAAATGCTTCCAAATGAGTGTGATATGTTAATCTCGACATCAAGATTAAAAGAAGGTGTCGATATACTAAATGAAAATGTATGTGTAATATGTGACAATCATGTGTTGTCTAACTTGATACAGTTTTTTGGAAGAGTACGAGTTGGTGGTGGAACAGTATATATTGTGGAGGATTCTAGAGACCATATCATAGAACAATCCAAATTAGACTATGATTATGCAATAAAGGAAGAACTCACTGCAGCAAATAATTACTTGAGAAAGTATGTTGCTCCAGAAGAGAAGGTCTTTAATTATGGACCAAGTATTAATTTTATACAATTTATAGAAAACAGAAATCCATACATTAGATATAATTATATACAAAGAGAATTCCAGGTATTTCATATTAAGTATAAGGAAGAGGAACGTCTGCTTAAGGCGAGAGATTGGAAATTAGAATTAAAAGAATATTGTGATGAATATAAAATAAAGTGTCCTGTTTATATGAGCAATAAAAAGATGCGAGAGTTTGTTGAAAATGGATTTGTAAATCAGTTTGGAAATGAAAAAAGATTTTATGGAGATGGATGGGATCGAATTAAAGATATTATTACAAGAACCTATGGAATAAAATATTCACGGATTAATAAAATTAATGAAAAATTAGAAGAACAAAACAGAGCATTTAGAATTTATCAAGGACGAGAGACTTCGGGAGAACATAGGGATGAAGCTTATTTTGAGATAGTATCTCCAGAAGAATTGGAAAAGAGAAAAACCAAACCGAAGCGAAAAGCGATGAAAAAGAAATAGGTAACAAACTCCACACACCATCACGTACAATAGATTCCGTACCTACTTCATTTGTAAGAGCTGTCTCATTCTGACCTAAAGCAACATTACCACCTGCATGAGCAGAAGAGAGTGGTTTCAGGTTAAGCATATTGTATGCAGTACCATCAGCATGAGCTATAGAGGTCATTGTGCCGGTAGCCTTACCACCAGATGGTGCTCCTACTACTTGAGCATGATATATAACCGTACCGCTTTTTTGTGGTGGAGTCCAACTATCAATAGAACTTCCATTAGCAGTATAATTTACAGTACCACCTTTAACTGGAGGTGTCCATGCGTTTACTTCAGATGCATTTACATGATATATTGCTTTGCCTTCTTTATCGGCAGGTTTATAAGAATCTACGTCTTTACTATCTTTTTTGATTGTAGCATTAACAGTAATCTGTTTACCCTGAGCATTTAACTCATCGGCTTTAGCATTGATTGTATCAAGTTCTTCTTGATTTTGTACGTCACATGTAATCGTAACAGGAGTATTATCCGGGACAGATTCCATAGCAGAAGTAAGATTTTCAACCTGATCTTCTCCATTAACTTCAACATCAACAGTAGCAGTTGTACCTTGTGGAATAGAAGCTAATGAGTTTGTTAAATCTTCAGCGCTTCCAGATGTTGAAAGGTCTGCTTCAATAGTATACTTGCTTCCTGATAAATTCTGTAAATCAGCAGATGTTTCTTCGGCTTTTTCACCAGCTTCTTCAATTTCTGAAGAGTCAACTTCCGGCTTGAGAACACCCAATCCTTCAAGAGCCTGTACAAGCTGGTCTTTTGTTAGACCGGCCTGAGTAGCAAGGTTCTGTAAAGCATCTTCGGCTTGTTCCATACCTTCAACATTGTAAACACCGTCACCAAGTTGGATTCCTTCAAGATCAGCGGCTGTATATTGTTTCAGAGCATTGAAATCAGCTTCAGTTGCTTCTGCGTTTGCTTCATGAGCCTGTTTTACAGCTTCAAGAGAATTTGCATATTCTTTAGCTGCAGTCGGATCAGAAATTCCCATTTCCTCTGCGGTAAGAGGAGAGTCAAATGTTCCAATGCCCTTGTCGTGAAGCATTTGGTTAAAAGCATCTTCATCAACTTCGAACTCAGGAGTTAATTTAATCTTATTATCCTTAGCTAATTGCTGGATACGATCGTATAATCCTTGAGCATACTCCTGTTGTGCCGGATCATCTTTCACCTGTTGGTATTCTTTTGCAAAATCATTAATTGTCTGTTTTGCAGTATTCAGATTTTGCACTTCACGATCAGTTGTGCCATTTACATATGTATCAAGAGCAGTATTAGCATCATTAACCTGATTCTTTAAATCATCCACAACTTGAGCTTGCTGTTCAATCGCATATTGTGGTGCACCATTGGCAACTAATTCAGAGTATTTTTCTTGTGCAGAAATAAGATCTTTAGTCTTTTTGGTAACATCAGCCTGTCCTTCGGCTATAGATGAAATATTTGTAACAACTCCACCCATATCTTCGTAACGGCCAATGTAATCCTTGAATTGTTCTTCACTCATTCCAACTGCTTTGGCTGCAACATCGGAGTCAGCAAATGTCATTTGCCATTGTTTAGAACCATCTTCAAGAGTTTTATAAGTAGCAAGTCCTTTTGATTGTAATAAATCAAGGAATTTTAATGGGCCAGATTTATCATCTGTATAATATGGTTTCCACTTATTATAATTCTCAATGAAATTATCAGCATCTGTAAATCCATAAGGAGAGAAGTAAGCGGCTTTCTCTTTAAAATCATCTGTACCAACTTCACCATTATCGTACATTTCTTTTAAAGATTCTAACTTACTTTTAGTTGCCTTATAATGATCTCCGGCATTTGGAGTGCTTTCAGCATTAATACCCTTTTGCCATTGACTGGTCTGTTCCTGCATATTTTTATACTGAGCCATGTATTCATTTTGAAGATTCTTAAGTTCTTCAAGTTTTTGTTTTTCTGACTCAATAATATTGCCATTGGAATCATAGATTTTCTTCTCTTGATCAGCAATCTGAGATGCAAAATCTTTTGTGACCATTTCATTTTGAGCTTTAGAAAGTTCTTGGAATCTATCAGTATTTAACTGTAATCCTTTAGCAGATCTTGTAAATAATCCATTTATATCAGTTCCCTGAGCAGTAAGATCACTAAACTGAGTAACAAGATTCTTCACGGAGTCACTTGTTAATCCGGTTTCACTATTTGTCTCTCCAATAGCAGTACTCAAAGCACTAGCAAGATTTGTAACATCGGTAATAGGCAGGTTAGCAATATCTTCAAGCCATCCGGCCTGAGAAGCTTTCATATTCTCTATGGACATTTGAGCAGACTGGATTTGATCCTGGTATCCTTTGATCTTTTCGTTATCTTCATCAGTAAGAATAAGTTTGCTATTTCTTACGGCTTCGATGCTGTCCTGGTAATCTTTAATCTGCTTATTCAGATTTGAAATCTGTTTGCTACCGTTATCTATAAGATCATTATAATCTTGTGCAGTAGCCTTCTGATTGAACACAGACTTATTACTCATCTTAGTCTGCATATCCGATGCATCGGTCTGAAGTCTGGTCAAATCTTTTGAGAGATTCTCAAGATCCTGATCTGCCAAATCAATTTTAACCTGTATATTTGTATCTTCGTATTTACTCTTTAATTCTTTAAATTCAGAATCAGCATTTGATGGATCCAAAGATAATTTAATTAAAGTCTGCATCGTAGATTGGGTTACGCCATATCTTGATGTAAACTGGTCATATAAATCACCAGCTCGTCCTATTTTCATGGCTTGAGATCCAGCACTCTTGGAGTTTTTAGCCATATTTTGAGCAAATAAGAGTCTTGCAGTTGTATTATCCAGATTGTAATCACTGGTATTCAGATTATCTAGAAGACTTTGCACGTATCTATCGGCATTTTTTTTACCAGTACCAGTTAGTGCTTTACCGTTTTCAGCTTTTCGTAACTCTGAAATTTGATTTATGGTTTTATCCATAGACATCTTACGAAGGCTATTTTCAAGATTATCTGTTTTTGAAGCAAGTTCTGGGAATTTTTGAATTAAATCAGTAATATCTGAACGATCAGTTTCTCCGGATTTAAGAGAATTCATAGCTGATTTAATATCAGAAATATTTGTCTGGAATGTATCTATATTATCTGAAGTTTCTGTGACTAAAGTTGATACAGAGTCTGCTGTTGATTTGGTGGCATTTTTAGCAGCTTGCTGCATTTCTTTAAAATTAGTTGTTACATCATTAAGATTCCAATTAAAATCAACTGGATCATAATTATTATTCTGAAGGTAATCCCAGAAATCTATGATTTCATCTTTGCTCTTTCCTTTTAAGAAATCATAAATTTTACTATCTTCGCCAAACATATCAGCAAAGTTTTCCATAACTCCTTCATAGCTTTTCTCATCAGGGTTAGCGATTGACATAATATAATCAGAAAGATCTTTTGCATTTATTCCGGCATCAGCTAGTGCATCGCTAAGACCATCAATTTTATCTATCTGACCCTCAATATCTTTTGCCGTACCATTTTTGGCAATTGAACTGAGTTCATCTTTAACATCTTTGAATTTATCTTTTGCAAAAATATTATTAATTTTGTCTTCAGTATAATTCAAAGGATCTATCAATTTAGAATAATTGTTCAATAATTCTTTGACACGATTTGCTGTATCGGATGTATTATTATCTACAAGATTTCCCTGATCATCCCAAAGATTTTGGGCTGTATCAGAAATTGAAGATATTAAATCTGATAAAGAGTTTTTGTCTTTAGTTATCGTGTTATCATATGCATCAATATCTCTTTGCTGTTCCTGATATTTAGAAAAATAGGAATCACTTTCTTTGGCTCTATTTTTTTCGATTAGATTTTTAGATCTTTCTGCGGATTTTATTTCTTTTGTTAAATATTCAGCCTGCTGAAGATCACTCATATAATCAATATCACCTAATTTGAAACGTAATGATCCTTTTTCAAGAGCATTTTTAGCATCAAAAGCCGCTTGCTTTTGACTGGCAGATACCAATTCTGTTTTAACTGATAACTGAGAATCAAGTAAATTATTTTCATCTCGTAGTTTAGACAATTCAGTATTCTCTGAAGTAGATCTATTTTTCTTTGCTCTTAATTCATAAATACGATCTTGATTAGTATCATATTGAGACTGTAAAGATTCAACTTCGGATTTTTTATTTTTGTATTTTTGAGAAGATTCCTCGTATCTTTTCTTTGCTCCGTTATTAGTAAGACCTTCGTTCCAAATTGTTTTACCGACTTTTGCGGCAAGTCCAATTGCAAGAACTGGGAGGGCTGCAGAAGCAAATGATTTAATCATTGTAAGTAATCCGGAACCAACTGATGATAAACCGGCTTTTAATCCTGCGCCACCAAAGAGAGAACTTATAATACCGGTAGACGAATAAGCTTTGCTTGCACCTTCCAATGTCTCCCCTGATGATTTGTATGCTTTTGCCAGAAAAGATGCAGCAATATCATCAGACAAATATCCATCTGAATTTACACGTTTTAAATTTTTAGAAGCTTCTTTTATATCCCCAAATTCACTAAGAGATTTTGCTAAATCTGTATGATCTAACGGATTGTTTTTATATTCATTAAAAGATTTTGTAAGATTTCCGATTTTCTGTAATGACACTTAATATAATGTAGTGTATAATTAATGCATATAAAAGGAGGTAATAGCAATGACTCTTAAGCGATGCCCAAAATGCGGATGTAATCATATATGGATGAATTCAATATGTTCCGCTTGTGGTTTAAATACAAAAAAATTTCTTGAACAATTAATTGAAGAAACAAAGGGCATGGATTTAGATGAATGTAAAAAACATATAAATAATAACATATCAGTAGAAGATGATAAAGAACAGATTAGTAATGATATTATATCAAATATAAATATAATATTAAAAAAAGAATATTTTACCCAGCCAATTATTTCATGTCCAGCCTGTGGAAAAGGTATATCTAGTGAATCAGAAAAATGTATTCATTGCGGATATCCATTACGAGAAAAATTAATTAAACAAGGTATTTTAAAGAAATCTCGAACACCGTCACCTCAACCACAACTATCACAACCTACTAATCAACTCCGCTGTCCAAAATGTGGTTCAACCTCTATCACGACAGAAGAAGAAGGATATTCACTTCTTACAGGTTTCTGGGGAGCAAGTAGGAAACATAATCTGTGTCAGAAGTGTGGGTATAGATGGAAACCTGGGAAAAGATGAAAATTTTAAATTTTGAATTAACTCAGCAAGTATTTGAGATATTCACTGATTTATCTGATAAGATTACATTTAATTACAATATTCAAGCAGGAGAATCAAGTAATGTAAAAGAAGTGTCAGAACATGAATATCTAATTAATCTGCATATCGCTGAACATGAATCAAACGATATAGCAAGTTTTAAATTTATTCATGAAATTTGCCATATTTATCAAATTGAAACAGGATATCATAGAATTATTAAATGTTCGAGTTCAGATTGTGATATCAGAAGATTATTAAGCAGAATTAACGATTTTGTGTTAGATACAGACCTTCATGAATTCTTGCGGACAAAGTATTCATATAATATCCATGATGTTATTGATATCAGATATAAATATAATATATATTGTCATCAAATAGAAAATTTACCTGAAGGACAATGGACATCTATTGGCATGAAATTATTAGCAATAGAATATGCTTATATTTACTTTAATAATTCTCAAGATTTAGCATTAGACTTATTAAATAAATCTATTCGTTTTGGACAAGATTTGCAAAATTATTTTTGGTTCATTTTAAATGAATATGCACACGGAATAATTTTAACTCCCGATTTTACAACCGATATAATTATTCACTTATGTCACATTTTCGATCTTGACAATCTGTATCTGATGAAGTGACCGGTATAAAACATTGAGTAAATATATATTTACAAAGTTCTTCTGTATCTGTTTCAGTTATGAGTACGTTATCTAGATAAATTGGATACCATTGTTCTACTTGTTTGTTTGACATGAAATCACCTCGATTCTAATGTGTAGTTATAAGTGGTAGCCGGGTTCAAAATGAATACCTTACAATAGATAATAGCAATTTCAAATCTGCTTTTTTCTTGTGAAACCAATAGTTTAAATATGATTGATATTTCCCCAGCAATATTCCGTAGTTTGCCTCTGCATCACGATAGCACTTTTTATACCATTGATAATCAGTCATATTTCTGAATTCGTATGATTTCTTATATGGACCAGAAGTAGAATTTTTAATCTGTCTGTATTGGTATAAGATCTGTTTGAGTTTTTTCATGGGATTAGATCCTTTCTGAATTGGAAGGGATGAAAATAGAAGATTGTATGAACAATATAAGAAAAGAGACATACTTGATGGTGTGTCTCTTTTTGGTGGTTAAATTTTTTCTTCTGATTTTGAAATATATCTATTTAAGAGTGCCTGATAATCATTCCAGAAATCTTTTCGTAACTCCGGTGAAATAGAGCGTATAGAAGAGGACATTAATGCAGCAGAAAGTCCAAGATCATTATCCATATTTTCGAAGATAGAAGAAACTTTGGTCAATGCGTATGGTTCGTTCCTTTCAAAAAGAGAGGTGAATTTAGCATCTATCTTTGATACAAACTGTTTGTATTCTACTGAATAAGAGGAGGAAGGTGTATCGTAATAAATATATTCTTTTGTATTAAGAGATTTTACTTTACTAGGAATATATGAGTTTTCTTCTAGTACGTTTACTTTAAGCGAATTTTCTGTTGTTCTGTAGTCTAATACCATTTCACGATCAAACATATGGTGAGATTCCAATTTAGTATGAAAAATACGTTCGCTAATTGTATAAAATTCGTGTGATTCTAAAATAGAATGACATTTTTTAAAGCATGCCGCTTGTGGCATTGTGTCGCTAAAAAGATAATAAATAATTCCAGCCATAAAAGGATAAGTAATCGTTTGGGTTTCTTTATCCAAAATTTTTTGAATATAATTATCCCCTAAACGAAAGTGTATACAATCACTGAATCTTATAGTTTTAGACATAGCATTTTCTTGCATAAAAGGTAAAAGTTTTAAAACTTCGTTGTATGGTGGTTGAGCTGCGTCAGGCGAAATCGGATTATTCATTCGCTGTACAAGTTCGGAAGGTGTGATTTCGCGGACTTCCAATTTTTTTGAAAGGTATTTCAGGGTTTTGGGTTTAATCTTATATGTTCGATATTTACAATCGTATATAGCAATCCACTCTTCGGTTTCGATAGAAGTAGAAGTAAGATCGCCGGATTTTATAATTGAATCGATCAAATTGATGATGAACTCAGGAAATTTTGAATCTGAAATACCGACTATAGCAGTTAAAAGTTGAGTTAAAGTTTCAAGTCGAATTTCTTTAATTCTTCCGTTTTCAATCTGATATAAGTAGGAAATACCTCTTCCTAAATTTTTGGAAAGTACATCTCCGCGAACGTTGTTTTCTTTTCGTAGGGCTTTGATGGTTTGCTGTAAGTATGATGTTACTTCTAATGAATATTCGGATTTTGGGATTCTCATGTTCAACTACCTCCTTTACATAAGTAGTATATCAGATTTAATGAATATTTTCAATACAATAATTATTAAAATTTAAATTATAATCATATAAAGAAAATCAACTTAACAAAATAATATTCATAAAACGCTTGACAATATCTATTAACAGTGTTAGTATAGCTATGAGCTCAAGAAAACGAGGTGATGCAAAAAAAGCCCTGAGACAAACCCAGGACTTAAATTCAAAGAAAATATTCCCCAATATTCTCTTTGAAATATTTGTACAGATCCAAGAAGTTGAACCTATACGTATAATTTGACGAATTCAGTATAGCATCTTTTTCACTTCTAGGCAAGTCTGTCAAAGAAATTCATCATAAAAATAAATTAAAAAAGGAAAAGAGTTACGAGAGAGGTCAACATCATGTGGTGAGATGTACCGCAGGTTTGTTTCTTGTACTCAAGATATACAAATGTATACAAATATTTTAGATGCTGAAAACAACTTACTCCCTGAGTCAGACGAAGAGTTAGACCAGGAAATAGCCAAAATTGCGGAATCTCTTTTTAAGATGGGATTGAATATTCCGGCAGCAGATTGCTGTAATTTTCCGAAGTTATCGATAGAAGACAAATCTTATCAGAAAATTTATCAGGATATAGGAATGAGAAACCAAATGTCAGCAGAGAAGGTCAGAAACTGCATATATGTAACCATGAGTGCGATGATTAAGAAAGTTAATCCAGAGATGAATGAATACATGTATAAGGCTCTTGGAGCAGCGTATGGTAAGAAGAGTAAAGTTCCGACGGTGGAAGATTTCATTCTATTTATGTATGCAATGCTTCGCAAAGGAGAACGCATGCTGGGAATTTGACAATTGAATAAAGGAAAAATACGCAGAGAGTGCCGAAGATAAGGATACTCCTGCGGAAAAGTGAGATTGCGCAGATTTTCCATTCTTTATAAGAAAGGTAAAAAAGTGCGCAAATTGGAAAAATAGCAGGATTGGCATGGGCTGCTGCGGATTTTGCCGCAGATAAAAGTTGAAGTTAATTGGTGCAAATTTACGCTAGCACGTGATGGCGATAAGAGTGCCAAGAGACAGGAAAGGTACCGTGTTAATCTGCAATTAGGGAGGTATTTTCAAATTGAATACCCAAAATAGAAGAAGAACAGGAAACCATAAAATACAACGAAATCGACTGCCCTGTCAGATATTTTCGATAAGAGAGGCGATTGACAATGATATACGAAAGGACGAGTTAATATGAGAAATATACTTAACAATTACAAAAAAGCTTTTGAAGCATGGAATAAAGAAAGAACTGCACTGAGCGTTTACTGCGCAAAAACTGATGAAACATACACATATACACCAGCAGAGGACGAAGAATTTCGGCAGTGTCACCTGGAAGATATCTGTGAAAACCGGAAACAGAAATTTTTCAAAGCACGACATGAACTTCCTAAGAGATGGTGGGTGTCTGATCATGGGACAATTATTAGAGTTGAGGGAAGCAAGAAGAAAGGGTATCATGTGACGCTGTATCTAGGTCAGTATTCTTCTACGGGAAGGCTGCAAGTTGTACATAAGAAAAAAGCATATGCACGAGAAACGATTGTAGGACTCGTATTTCCAGACAAGATTCCAGTGCTTGATTCAGGGGCAGCAGCCGTCATAGAAGACAAGGGACTTAATGCATTCCGAAAGCCGAGAAGAAATATGGATAAGTCAGAGAGTGTAGAACTCCATCATGTAAATGGATATGTGAAATCAGAAAATATGCACGATGCTCTTGAGAACATGAAGGAAAACTGTAATCCTAAGTACATCAGATTCTTGCAGACACAGACGCATGAAATTTTGAACAGAGTAGGAAATCATGCAAAGAATCTTTATATGGGTAATGAAAGTATTGAAGATATCCAGACTTTTTCTGCGGCAGTGACTTCTTCTGGAGTGGAAGATCCTGTATGCTATATGCCGGGAGAAAAAAGAAACACTGGTGATATTTGTAGGACACCGGATGTCACATTGGAAAATGGGATGAAGATGAGTATAAATGACTTCGCAAGCGCATTTCTTGCGGGAGCAATTGACGGAGAGGGAAACATTTTGGAGAAACCTGTTCCGGTAGTAGCGAAGAAACTAACAAAAGAAAAATAAGCGGAACCACGATAGCTTTTACTGCTCAAATTCTACAAAACAGACCTTAAACTCAAAGAGAAAGCCCGGATAGCAGAATTCTTCCATGAACTGCTGCCGGGCTTTTTTTGGTGCGTATACGTACGATTTAAGCTACAGTATGTGCCAAAAGTTCTTTCTTGTACTTGTAGAAGGTTTTTCGACTAATTCCAGCCTGTCGGATTGTCTCTTCATCATTCAATGAACCGCCAAAGCTTTTGTTATGTTTCTGGATAATTTCTTTGGCAATGATAGACTTCTTGGTGGTGAGCTTTGCACCACTCTTTTGCCCGATCTGTTTACCAGCGAGCCGTGCTGTCTCAATACCTTCGGCTGTTCGCTGGTGAAGATCAGATACTTCTTTCTCGGCCTGTTCGAATGCAAGTCTGATCTGCTCTTTAGCGAGTGCCAGAAGATACTTGTTGATTCCTTCCAGGATGAAGTCAACGTTGGTCCCGGTTGTTGGGATTCCACCTTGAAGAGCTTTTTTGTAAGTGTCAGTGTTGATATGCGGCTCTTTGAGGAAGATAAGATTGATTCCGCGTTTAAACAGCTCCTGGTACATAAGAAAGCCCTCTTCTGCATTACGGGACATTCGGGAAACAGAATCGAATATAATGGTATCTCCTGCTTTGATTTTGCGGAGAAGTTTATCCAGCTCTTTTCTGCCCTGGAATTTTGTTCCGGTGAAGATCTCCCGGATGATATGCGCTTTAGGATGTGCCGCCAAGATGTTTCGAACTTGTCTCTCGATATTCTGTTTTGGTGTACTGATTCTTGCATAACCGTATTCTGTACTCATGTTTTTTCTCCTCTCTTTTTCTGCTATGGTACTTCTGACGTTCGTTACTTTTGCTACTCTGTAAGATGGGTAAAAACAACCTGACACACTGCATAAATGTATACTTTTACTACTTTTCCTATGATACGTCAGATGTACTACATTTTCTTTGGGGATTAATAAGTTCTCAATACAAGGTCTGGTTATATTTCTGGATTCTTTAATATTGATCCGGTGACTATTTCCAGGCATGCATTAAATCCCTGTTCAAAAGCCCAGCGTTCTACATCAGAGATCGGAGCTGTTATGTGATAATCGACTTTTGCAGGTGTGGTCTGCAAAGCATCACTGAAGTATTTGATCGTGTCATTTATCTGATTTCTGAGCTTTTCTGGATAATCGTTATCTTCATCACAGTAAGCTTCGAATAAAGCATCAATGAGCTTGTCGTATAACTTTTTGGTCATGGATGTATTCCTCCTGTTCGTCTTTTTTGTGATCCCCAAGCAGGAATGGGAGCATACTCACCTGAGAATCACAGAAGAAAAATAATAAGATTGCCCGTCATGCCGGTAGCGCAGCAAGTGAGATTCTTAGATGTTCTGTATTGCTACGTATCTTCGAGCATCTTGTAAGCATTCTTTTTTTGTATCTCCGAAAGCTACAGCATTTCCCCACTGATTTCTTGCGACCCACTCAGACACCATGCCGTTACTCTTTGCTCTGCGATTATATGGATCGTAGTGTTCAATATGTTCAAAGATAAGATCTGATAGTTTCATGTTGTATGTCCTCCTATTCTTATGACTACCTGACCGCCAGTGTGACGGTCAACGCTCACAGCTTAAAGCCCTGTTTTAAGTGGCTGTGACCACTTTATCCCACCTGAAAAGCTACATTTGTGTAGCAGTCCGCATGTACAAGCCCATTGTAAAATCTTTCAGCTTCTTCTTTATCTGTAAAGCATCTGGCATAACTGGCATTGGAAGCATTAAAGAATACTCTGTATAACATAGATACCTTCTTTCTCCGGTTAACCGCCACCGGAAGGATAAGAAATTTATTTAACATAAAGTCTTCTATACTGACTGATGCGCTGATACTCTGCGAGGCTGCCAAGGTCTTCTTCGAGTCGTTTTGTATCAATGGTTCGTCTTTCGCAGGTGGAAAGCTTTACTGTGAAATCATCACCAGTTTCTGTGAGTTTTTCGTTCGAATCCATGTAGCCGATGATTTCACGCTCAAGAGCTTTAAGCTCTTCTTCAAGCTGTTCTTTCATGGCTTTAAGTCCTCTGTAATCTGTGATAACTGATTTTAATTCGTTCATTGTTCTACACATAATCTTTACCCTCCTGAAATTTCATCTTTAGTAGCAGCCATTCAAGCATCTTCCTGACTATTGATATGCCCTATTGCGATTCTCACAGGTATATGGCTTGAAGTTTGTGAACATCTTTCGGATGTTCGGGTGCTTGTGTGTTGCTGTTGTGTTGTTGTTGAGATTATTATATAACACGATATCGTGTTATGCAAGAGGCGATAGCACACAAAAAAATAACACGATAGCGTTATAAGATTGTGCAATATGTATAACACGATAGCGGTATCGTTGACAAAAAAAGATAATCATGATATCGTGTTATATAGGAAAGCATATAAAATTGATGCAGGAGGTGAAAAGATTCTATATGGAAGAAAAGAAAAAAGCATCAGAAGCTCACATGAGAGCTACAGCAAAGTGGGAGAAAGAAAACTATGATAAAGTTCTTGTAAGATTCCCGAAGGGGACTAAAGAACAGATCACAGCAACCGGAGCAAAAAGTGTGAATGGATTTATTGTTGAAGCGGTGCAAGAAAAGTTAAATAAGTAAAGATACATGATTAACACGATATCGTTATACATAATATACAAAAACATTATAATGATATCGTGTTATTTTTGTGTAATATCCCATCTTTACGATAACACGATATCGTTATATAATTAAAGCATCAAATAAAGAAAGAGGTGCTTTAATATGGCAGCAACAAAAGCAAATGTATACGATATGGTAACTACAAGAATTATTGCAGAACTTGAAAAAGGTATTATCCCATGGGAAAAACCTTGGACAGGAATCCGAGCAGGAGCATACAACAGAGTAAGCAAGAAACCATATTCAATGATTAATCAAATGCTGCTGAAGCACACCGGAGAGTATGCAACCTTTAAGCAGTGGCAAGACCTTGGCGGTCATGTTAAAAAAGGTGAGAAATCCGAAATAGTAGTATTTTGGAAGATACTTGAAAAGGAAGAAATGAACGAAGATACAGGAGAGCAAGAAGTTAAAAAAATCCCAATGCTGAGATATTACAACGTCTTTCACATCACTCAGGTTGAAGGTGTAAAGCCACTTGAAAGACCATTTGCAGAAGTCGAACCGATTGAAGAAGGTGATAAGATCATAATTGATTACATTACCAGAGAGCACATTAAATTCGATGAATGTGCAAGCAACGAAGCATACTACAGCCCGTCACTGGATAAAGTTGTTGTACCGATGAAAGAACAGTACAAAGCCATCAATGAGTATTACAGCACAACATTTCACGAACTGACACACAGCACCGGACACAAGAACAGATTAAACAGACTTCAGACCGGAGCAGTTGCAGCATTTGGCGGTGAGGAATACAGCAAAGAGGAACTTGTTGCAGAGATCGGCAGTGCTTCACTGATGAACATGCTTGGAATCGAAACAACAAAGACCTTCAGAAACTCAACAGCATACATACAGAGTTGGTTGAAGGTACTGAAGAACGACAACAAGTTTATTGTATCAGCAGCAGGCAAAGCAGAGAAAGCAGTTAACTACATACTTGCAGCAGAGTAATACAGGAGCGGTAGAGATACCGCTTCTTTTTTTGGTGTGTTGTGATCCGATCGGGCAGCAGTATTATACGGGGGTACTTTTGACTGAAAAGAAGGCTTTATTTTCCGGTATGTCCTATAGCCGGTTGACTTGTACACTGCCTTGGAAATTGATTAAAGGTTGTTCTTGACAAAATAGAAGAGTAGCTTTATCATGAAGGTACACATAAGACGTGTTCAAATGACGTGAGCAGTTATACAAATTATGACGTGCCTAAGTATTGGATTTTCAACGTTTAGAGCTACTTTTTTACTCATTTCGTAGAAATGATGGGTCTTATCGGCGCAGGTAACAACCCGATGGTTGGTATGACTGTTGCTGTTGCAGTAGCCGTACAGGAAGCTGCAGACGCTGGCAAGTTCTAATTTAATTCTTGAATAAGTATTAAAAACAGAGTATAATCATTTGAAAACGAGAAAAGGCGCCTGCCTCTCATCTCTATACGAGGGAGGCAGGTGCCTTTTTACATTGCATATCGAGGAGACGCCGGTGGCGCGTCCGCTGATTATAATGAACTAAGGAGCCAGGAAAGTATGATTTCTATTATCGTTCCCTGTTATAATGAACAGGAGGCACTGCCTTTTTTTCACGAGGAAATATCTCGTGTTCTGAAGGAGATTGGCGAAGATTACGAGTTATTATTTGTCAATGACGGATCAAAAGATGACACACTGAAAGAATTAAAAGCGCTTTCAACAAAGGATCCGCATGTGATCTATCTGTCGTTTTCACGTAATTTTGGAAAAGAAGCTGCGATGTATGCGGGTTTCTGCAATGCAAAAGGTGATTACATTGCAGTTATGGATGCAGATCTTCAGGATCCGCCGGCATTGTTACCGGAAATGCTTAAAATGCTTGAGACAGACGAGTATGACAGTGTGGCAACGAGAAGAGTAAGCCGTGAGGGAGAACCGCCGATCAGAAGCTGGTTCGCAAGAAGATTTTACGACATTATGAACAGGATATCTGAATCAGATATTGTGGATGGCGCCAGAGATTTCAGGCTCATGAAAAAGAGTATGGTAGATGCGATCGTTGCCATGGGAGAATACAATCGATTTTCAAAAGGGCTGTTTGGATGGGTCGGATTTCGAACCTATTGGATGCCATACGAAAATGTTGAGAGAGTAGCAGGGGAAACAAAATGGAATTTCTGGAAATTGTTCAAATATGCAATTGATGGAATCATTAATTTTTCTCATGTTCCTTTAAGTATAGCGTCCTGGTTTGGAACGACAATGACCTTCTTTTCATTTCTGGCACTTGCAGTCATCATTATCCGCCGGTTGATATTCGGAGATCCGGTTGCAGGCTGGGCTTCTATTGTCTGTGTAGTTATCTTTATTGGCGGAATCCAGCTCTTGTGTCTTGGAATTATGGGACAGTACATATCAAAGACATATCTGGAGACAAAACACAGACCACATTTTATCATAGCAGAGACAAATGATGAGTCGATAATTAGACTGAAATAAAAGATATATCGTAACTATTCAGAAGGTAGTATCCCGCGAGGCGTTTTGGCGTGTTTTTTGCCAAAATCCCGAGACATATAAGGCAAAATGCCATCACCGAAGGTGATTTGGAATGCATTTTGACTCGTAACTGTGAGGGTACTGAACAGTTACGATATATCAGAGAAATATGGCAGTGGCACTATTACTGAAGTGTCACTGCCATAATATTTTGGAAATATTTATATATGTCGACGTATTACACGGGCACAGTGCATTGCCTTGTGCTTGAGTCTGGCAACAGGGGTACCCGGTTCAAAGTTGAGGGACTGCGAAGCCAGAGTAACATAAAATACGTGTTTACCTGATTTAAAACGGGAGTTCTCCGGGGTAACCGGAAACTCGTTCCCTCTTCGAAAACTGTGAAATTTAATTGTGTTTGAACCGGAGATCATGCAAAATTCAACCTTTGTAGATGATTTTAGCATATCATACGGTATGATGGCAGTAAAATACAGAGTGAGTGATAACTGCTGGCCGTTAAAAAGCGCACCTTCATCACGATTTTCATAGAAAGAACAGTCAATGATCTGTGTCTGGGAGCCGGAAATGAGTCGCAGAAACATCTTTGAAGGATATGGAAAACGTGTGTAAATTTTTACATGTGCCTGTAAAGTAAGGGCATTTTCCTGGAAATCAAGTGTCTCAAGAAAAACCGGATAGGAAGCACTGGAACATGAATTAAAATCAGAATAATGAAAATACTGATTCTCGGCATCAGCATCATAAACAAGTGTACCGGAATCTGGCGCCTTTTTTATACTCAATAAGTAATCACATAATTCCGGAGAAAGATTGTGCTGCTCTATAACGATATGATCGTCGATTCGCTGTAACGCACGAAATAACATACTCAGAAAAGATTCTTTTTCATGTGCAGTCATCACATCATCCGGAAATTTTCTCATCCGGAAACGTGCCAGGAGATCATACATGATTGTATACTGAACAAAGTCCGGAACATATCCCAGTCGACGCTCAGATTCATCCAGCGCCCAGAACGTGTAATATTTAAGACTGTCAATATACCATTCTTTCCGGTGCTTGGAAACATTTAATGCGGAATTCAGAGCGCTTCGAGTACGATACATATATCTGCCTGCCGGGACAACTCCATATTTGGGATTGTTCAATAACAGAGACATGATAGCTTTTGCATCTTCTGCATAGCGGAGAGAAGTATCAAATGTATTTTCATTTAACAATGCACGGCGGATAAATGAAGAGGAAATATGCATCTGTACATAAGAATATTGCTTTGTTAAATCGATAATCTGAGGGGATTCTGTATCATACTTATAATTGAGCTTATGTCCGGTATCACGTTTTTCAAAATAGTAGATTGGTACAGAAACAAGGTCAATCTGATTTTCTGATTGGATGAAAAAATCGTAGACAGCAGAAAGGGTTTCAGGTGTCAGTTTGTCATCGGCATCCATGAAACTTACAAAACGACCAGAGGTATGCCGGATTCCTTCATTTCGTGCTGATGATACACCACCGTTTTCTTTGTGTATTACTTTGATATTGTTTGGAAATCGCTGCTGATATTTGTCGCAGATTGCTCCGGATCCATCTGTAGAACCATCGTCTACGAGAATCATTTCTACGGATTTTTCAAAGCCAATGTCCTGAGCCACAATACTCTCAATGGCTTCTTCGAGGTATGGCTCAACATTATAGACTGCTGTTACAACAGAAAATTTAAAACGATAGTCAGAAACTGTCTGATTCATATTGATACTCCTTTGCTGATATTGTATTTATCATATCATAAAAATAGTTTGACAGAAAGCATAGATTGATCTGTTTACGAAAAACGGAGCGTATGCTATACTGAGACCAAAATGATTTGATTGAGGGTACTAGGATGGAAACATATATTAACAATAATAAAAAACCAGAGATAACAGTCATTATTCCTTCCTATAATGTGAAGGAATATATTGAGGAATGTCTGGAAAGTCTGAAAAACCAGACATTTACAGATTTTGAAGTGCTTTGTGTGGATGATGGTTCGAATGATGGAACTGCCGATATCATTAAAGAATATGCAGTATCTGATCCACGGTTTCAATATGTAAGAATGGATCATTGCGGAAAAGCCGGGTTGATGAGAAATGAAGGAATCAAAAGAGCAAAGGGAGAATACCTGCTGTTTCTGGACAGTGATGATTTCTTTGAACCTGAACTTCTGGAACACAGCCTGAATAAAATTAAAGTAGATCAGGCAGATGTCTGCATGTATGATGCAAGGCTCTATTTTGGAGATACCGGTAAGTACAGAAAAAGTAATGTTATGCAGAAGAAAGAATATCTTCCGCAGACGATGCCGGTAGAGGGAAAAACATTTCCGTACGTTTTCAATATTGGTACGGGCTGTCCATGGACAAGTCTGTTCAAAAAGAGCCTGATTGATGAAAATAAACTTGAATTTATGGCACTTTCACGTTCAAATGATATTTACTTTGTAAATATGGCGCTTGTCCTTGCAAAAAGAATCACGATGCTTCCGGAGGTTCTTGTCAATTACCGTCAGAGAAGCACCAGTCTCCAGGCAAATAATACAAAAACCCCATGGGACTGGTATGAGGCATTAAAAGCAATCCGTGATAAACTGAAAGAGCTGGATTTGTATGATACTGTAGAGACAAGTTTTAAAAATCTTGCTTTTGGAGTAAGCATTTATAATCTTTGTTCGCTTAAAGTCGGAGAGGCATTTTGTGAAATCTATGAAAGGTTAAACAGTGAAATATTTGCAGAATTTGAACTGGATGATTTCACGGAGGAAGAATGTTATTCTTATAATGGTGCAAAATATCAGATCTATATGCAGATGAAAGAATGCAGTGCTGTCGAATATCTTTTCAGACAGGCTCAGGAAATGAAAGAATGGCAATCCAGGGCAAAGAAAGCAGAAAAAGAGCTTCAGAAACTGAAATCCAGCACAACATTAAAAGCAGGAAAGGCATTATTGTATATTCCTAAGAAGCTGAAACATTTGAACGGTAAAAAATAGAAATTCAGAATTACGTGTGAGTTTATGTGGATGCTATAATAAATTACAAAACGTGTTCATAAATTTACACTACAGCAGATACGAGGAATAAATTATGGGGAAGAAATTTAAGGTAAGCAGGAAAACAAAGAAGATCATACTGGGTGGATGCATCGGTGCGATGGTGATCCTGATCGCAGGACTTTTTATTTACCTGTATATTGCAGATACGAATACACTTGGAAGAAAGATTTCCATCTATGGTCTGGATGTTTCCACACTCACTGTTGATAAAGCTGAGCAGAAGATTCTGAAAGATTTCCGTGAACGAAAAGTTGCTTTTCAGGAGGATGGTGCAACTGTATATGAAACGACGCTGGAAAATCTTGGTTATGATCTGAATGAAGCTGCATTGAAGACACAGCTTACCGAACTTCAGAAGACACGAGAAGCCAATCGCAAACTGTTTGCGACACAGGTAGATAAGAAGATTCCTTATGAAATCCAGAAGAATGAAGATCAGGAAAAGGCATCACTTCAGGAATCAAACTTCGGCGATAAAGAAAGAACTGCATCCGTAGATGCTGCGATTCAGTACAATGAGGATCAGAAGAAGTTTACACTGATCAGTGATGTACAGGGAAATCAGATTGATGAGTCTCGTTTGCTGGCATATGTTGACCAGTCACTGGAGTCTCTTTTCCCGTCACAGCTTCTCGGGGGCGAAATCAAGCTTGCCATGGGGAATGATGTATATCAGCAGCCGTCTGTGAAAGTTTCAGATGATATGCAGAACAAGCTTTCTCAATTAAATGAGGAACTGAATAAATACCGCAGTTCCAAAGTTACCTATACACTTGGAAGTGAGACAGAGGTGGTTGATGCGTCAACGATCGAGTCATGGCTTCAGATATCTTCTGACAGTATCAGCGTAGATCAGGATGCAATAAAGACATACATACAGGATCTTGCAACAAAATACAATACAATCTATGTACCCCGTACATTCCATACTTCTTATGGAAATGATGTGACAGTATCAGATAATGAATATGGATTTCAGATCGATCAGGACGGAGAAATGCAGCAGCTTCTGAAAGATATTGCCAGCGGCAGTGAGGTCAGCCGTGATCCGGTTTACAGCATAAGCGCCATGCAGCGAAATGGCAGTGATGATCTTGCCGGAAGTTACATAGAAGTAAGCCTTGATAATCAGCATCTCTGGCTTTATAAGGATGGTGTACTGGTGACAGAGACAGATATTGTAAGCGGTGCACCGAAAGCCGGTCGTGAGACTTACCGTGGGGCATGGCCGATTGCATATAAGGCAAGCCCGTACAATCTTTCGAGTTCGGAATATGGTTATAATGTAACCGTAAAATACTGGATGCCGTTTGTATATGGTCAGGGACTTCACGACGCATCCTGGCAGTCGTCTTTTGGCGGAAACAGATACAAATCCGGCGCAGGAAGCCATGGCTGCATCAATCTTCCTACGGATCAGGCAGCTTTGATCTACAATACGATAGACGGAGGATATCCGATCATTATTTATTAATTTTGGCAGTCAGGAATCATCAAATCTGATGATATTGGTTAGTTTGGGAGACTTATGGAAAAATTATATGTGATCATTCCTGCCTACAATGAGGGAATGAATATTGAACAATGTATAGACGACTGGTATCCGATCGTTGAGCGACACAATGGAAATGGTGAGTCAAGACTTGTGATCATCAACGATGGAAGCAAAGACAACACTTACGAGATCATGCAGAAACTGGCGAAAGATAAGCCGCTGTTTACACCATTGACAAAAGCAAATGGCGGACATGGGGATACGGTACTGTATGGTTATCGATATGCAATCAGACATGATGCAGATTATATTTTTCAGACAGATTCCGACGGACAAACAGATCCGGCAGAGTTTGAAGAGTTCTGGGAAGCAAGGGAAAAGTATGATGCAGTGATCGGAAACCGTATTGAACGTGGAGATGGGAAAGACCGCAAATTTGTAGAGAATATTGTCTGTCTGCTTCTTCGGATGATTTTCGGTGTAAAAATTGATGATGCGAACGCGCCTTTCCGCCTGATGAAAGCATCTCTGGTTGAGAAATATATAAACAAACTTCCGGAAGATTTCAATATTCCGAATATCATGTTTACGACCTATTTTGTATATCACCACGAAAAGGTTAAGTTTATTCCGATTACATTTAAACCGAGACAGGGTGGTGTTAACTCTATTAATATTAAGAAAATCGTGAAGATCGGCTGGAAAGCCGTAGGTGATTTCCACAAACTTCGCAGAGAGATCAATGATGTATAAAATACCTGAAAATTTTATATTTGCAATGAAAGCTGAGTCTTTTATAGATTCAGCTTTTTTGTCATACTGTCGTATAAGGCTTTCCTTTCATTGACAAGTTTTTGGCAAAATAATATAATAATTAAGTATGTAATAAGGAGGATTTTATGGAGCACAAAACAGGACTGGAAGATTTTTATGTAATCAAAAATAATAAAAAACTCCGAATGGGTTATACGACCGGTTCCTGTGCTGCGGGAGCCGCAAAAGGAGCTGCGGAAATGGTTCTTAGTGGCAGTATCATCCGTGAAATTTCTCTTATGACACCAAAGGGAATTCTTCTTCATCTGGAATTGCATGACATTACTATGGAAGCCAATTCGGTGACATGTGCTGTCCGCAAACAGGCTGGGGATGATCCGGACACAACAGACGGAGTACTGGTATATGCAAAGGTCGAAAGGATTTCAGGAAAAAGAGACTGGATTGTCGACGGTGGTATCGGTGTTGGCAGAGTGACTAAACCGGGACTTTCACAAAAAGTCGGTGAGGCGGCGATCAATCCGGTTCCCCGTTCCATGATATGCAGGGCACTGGAGGAAGCGGCAGACAAATACCAGTATGAAGGCAATCTGAAAGTTACGATTTCTGTGCCGGATGGAGAGAAGATTGCATCGAAGACATTTAATCCGCGACTTGGAATCAAGGGTGGCATTTCTATTCTCGGAACATCCGGAATCGTAGAACCGATGAGTGAAAAGGCACTGGTTGACAGTATCCGGGTAGAGATGACACAGCATCTTGCGCAGGGAGAGAAGTATTTACTGGTCACACCCGGAAATTATGGTGCGGATTATCTGAGAGCACATATGGACCTTCCCTTTGAAAAAAATATGAAATGCAGCAATTACGTGGGTGAAACGATTGATATGGCCATCAATATGGGAGCAAAGGGAATTCTCTTTATCTCGCATATCGGCAAATTTGTTAAGGTAGCTGTTGGAATCATGAATACACATTCTCACAATGCGGATGCGAGAATGGAAACACTCTGTGCAGCGGCAATCCGTTGCGGATGTACACTTGAGTGTGCGAGAGAAGTTCTTGATTGTAACACGACAGATGAGGCACTGCAGGTGTTGGACAGTAATCATATTCTGAAAGAAACGATGGAGGAGATCATGCGGCAGATCCAGTTTTATCTTGATCATCATTCCTATCATCAGATATTGCTCGGAGCAGTTGTTTTTTCGAACGAATATGGATATCTGGGACAGACAGCAGATGCCGGTGAACTGATAAATAAGATAAGCAAAGGAGAAAAATAATATGATTCATTTTGTAGGAGCAGGACCGGGATCACCGGATCTTATCACAGTAAGAGGAAAACAGTATCTGGAAGAGGCAGATGTGATTATTTATGCAGGATCTCTTGTAAATCCGCAGCTTTTGGAATACAGCAAAGATGTCTGCACCATTCATAACAGTGCAAAGATGACACTTGAAGAAGTAATTGCAGTTATGGAACGTGCCGAGGCAGAAGGCAAAATGACAGTAAGGCTTCATACCGGAGATCCGTGTATCTATGGCGCAATCAGAGAGCAGATGGATATTCTGGACGAAAAGGGCATTGCCTATGATTACTGTCCGGGTGTCAGTGCATTCTGCGGGGCAGCCAGTGCTCTGAATCTTGAATATACGCTTCCGGATATTTCACAGAGCGTGATCATTACGAGAATGGAAGGCCGTACACCGGTGCCGTCGAAAGAAAGCATTCAGTCTTTTGCGGCACATCAGGCAACAATGGTTGTATTTTTAAGCACCGGTATGCTGGAAGAACTGAGTAGAAGACTGATTGAGGGCGGATACAGGGAAGATACACCGGCGGCGATCGTTTATAAGGCAACCTGGCCGGATGAAAAGAAATTTGTCTGCACAGTAGGCACACTTGCAAAAACAGCAGCAGAAAATAATATCACAAAAACAGCTCTGATGATCATCGGAGATTCCGTGAGTGCGGCACATTATGACCGTTCGAAACTTTATGATCCGGGATTTACGACAGAGTTCAGAGAAGCAACAAAATAAGAATAAAGCCAAAGGAAAAGAAGATGCACATTTCGATCATCTGTTTCAGCCTGACCGGTTATACTACGGCAGAAAAAATAAAAAAAAGCCTGCAGCAATGTGGGTATACAGCGGATCTTTTTAAAAAAAGTAAATATCTGGAAGATTCCATTGCAGAGAATACAGCGGTCTGGACAGGACATCATTTCAAGACAGATGACGGACTTATTTTTGTCGGTGCATGTGGAATCGCAGTGCGCAGCATTGCCCCTTATGTTGCAAGCAAGAAATCAGATCCGGCGGTGCTGGTGGTCGATGAATGCGGAAAATTCGTCATCTCACTTTTGTCCGGACATCTTGGAGGTGCAAATGCACTTGCGCTTAAAACAGCAGAAATACTTGGGGCAGAGCCGGTGGTGACAACGGCAACGGATCTCCATGACCGATTTGCGGTGGATGTATTTGCAAAGAATAATCACTGTGCGATCTTTAATATGAAAGCCGCGAAAGAAGTATCTGCGGCAATACTGGCAGGTGAATCTGTCGGGTTTTACAGTGAATTTCCATGGGCAGGGTCACTTCCGAGAGGACTGAAAGTATGCACTCTGGAAGATTCAGGTAAACCAGAGGCAGGGATTGCCGTGACAGTGCATCGTGCATGTCTGCCTTTTACATCTACAGTGCAGATCGTGCCAAAGGCTGTTGTTCTTGGTCTTGGATGTAAAAAAGATAAAGAAGCAGAGATCATCCGGCAGGAAGCGGAAGCCTGTCTGGAGTCAGAAAGTATTTATCAGGAAGCAGTCAGTCAGATCGCAAGTATTTCCCTGAAAAAAGAGGAGCAGGGGATTCTTGCACTGGCGGCAGACTGGAACATTCCTTTTTGTACATTTGGCGAGGCAGAGCTGCAGAATGCAAAAGGGACATTTGAAGAATCAGAATTTGTAAAAAAGATCACAGGTGTAGGAAATGTCTGTGAGAGAAGTGCGGTCCTGGGCGCGGAGCAGGGCAGACTGATAAAAAAGAAAACAGGGCGTAACGGCGTGACTACGGCGCTGGCGCTCCGGGACTGGGAGGTACATTTTGAATAAAATATATGTTGTAGGAATCGGACCGGGAGGCTGTGACCAGATGACCGGAATTGCCATGCAGGCATTAAAAAACAGTGATACCATCATCGGTTATACGGTTTATGTAGACCTTGTAAAAGATACATTTCCGGATAAAGAATTTCTGACGACTCCGATGAAAAAAGAAGTAGACCGTTGTGTACTCGCTTTTGAGGAGGCAATGAAAGGCAAAAGTGTTTCTATGATCTGCAGCGGAGATGCAGGTGTATATGGAATGGCAGGCCTGATGTATGAAGTCGGTACGAAATATCCGGAAGTAGAGCTTGAAATTGTACCGGGTGTGACGGCAGCTCTCGGTGGTGCGGCTGTTCTCGGAGCACCGTTGATTCATGATTTCTGTCTGATCAGTTTAAGTGACCTTCTCACTCCATGGGAAAAGATCGAAGCAAGACTGCTTGGAGCATCACAGGCGGATTTTGTGATCTGTCTCTATAATCCATCCAGCAAAAAAAGACATGACTATCTTCAGAAGGCATGTGATCTGATGATGCAGTACAAGTCCCCGGAAACCGTCTGCGGAACTGTCTGCAACATCGGACGTGAAGGGGAAGAATATCATGTTATGACACTGAAAGAACTGCGTGATACAAAAGTTGATATGTTTACAACCGTATTTATCGGTAATTCTCAGACAAAAGAAATTAACGGTAAGATGGTGACACCGAGAGGATATCGCGATGTATAAGGCTATTGTTTTTGCCGGTACAACGGAAGGATATGAAATCTGCCGTTTTCTTTCTGCAAATAAAATTTCTGCCCTTGCATGTGTGGCAACAGAATACGGTTCTCATTCACTAGAGGCAGGAGATTATCTTAAAATACAGGCAAAGCGTCTGGATGAACAGGAGATGACAGAACTTTTTCATAAAGAACTGCCGGAGTTTATTCTGGATGCGACACATCCCTATGCAACGGAAGTAACAAAAAATATCAAAAGTGCGGCACTTGCATCCGGCATTTCGTATATACGTGTCTTAAGAGCCGAAAGTCAGTCGCAGAATGCTGTTTATGTAGAAACAGCAGAACAGGCGGTAGAATACCTTCGGGACAGAGAGGGAAGAATTTTTCTTACGACCGGAAGTAAAGAACTGGCAGCTTTTACGACGTTACCGGATTATCGGGAAAGAATCTATGCGCGTGTACTTTCACTTCCGTCTGTGGTTGAAGCCTGTCAGAAACTTGGCTTTGAGGGAAAACATCTGATTGCCATGCAGGGACCGTTTTCGAAGGAAATGAATGAAGCAACGCTCAGGCAGTATGAATGTCAGTATCTTGTTACGAAAGATTCCGGTAAAGCCGGTGGTTTTCAGGAAAAAATCGATGCTGCGTTTGCGTGCGGTGTAATTCCGGTGATTATAGGAAGACCGGTGCAGGAGGAAGGTATTTCTCTTACCGAGTGTAAAAGAATGCTTGCAAAATATTTTTCCTGTGAGGGAAATCAGCATATTACACTTCTTGGAATTGGTATGGGCAGTGAGGATACGCTTACCATACAGGGAAAAAGAGCTGTAGAAAAGGCGGATCTCATCATTGGTGCCAGACGGATTGCAGATGCAGTGGCACTTCCGGGGCAGGAAGTTTTTTATGAATACAGAAGCAGGGAAATCGTAGATTATATTCAAAATCATCCGGAGTATAGCAATATAGTGGTTGCACTTTCCGGGGATGTTGGTTTTTACAGTGGCGCCAGAAAACTTGTGGAATTATTTGGCGAGGTTTCCATACAGCCGGAGATTATCTGCGGGATTTCATCTGTTGTATATTTTATGTCAAAAATCGGCCTATCCTGGGACGATGCGAAGATCGTCAGTGCACACGGAAAAAACTGCAATCTTATTTCACTGATCCGTTCCTGTGAGAAAACTTTTGCGATTCTCGGAACAGCAGATGGTGTGGCAGAACTGTCAAAAAAACTTACCACATATGGCATGAGTGATGTCATACTTTATGTAGGGGAAAATATGTCATACCCGAATGAAAAAATCTTTGAAAAACCGGCACATGAACTGGTGAATTACAAGGCAGATCCGCTCAGCGTCATCTGTGCATACAATCCGGAAGCAGAACCGCTTCCGGCGACACATGGAATGCCGGATGAGGTGTTTCTGCGCGGTAAGGCACCTATGACAAAGAGTGAAGTGCGAAGTGTATCACTGACGAAACTGAAATTAGATGAAAATTCTGTATGTTACGATATCGGTGCCGGTACGGGTTCTGTATCGGTAGAAATGGCGCTGAGGGCTTCACAGGGACAGGTTTATGCAATCGAAAAGAAAGAAGATGCACTTAATCTTCTGAAAGCAAATAAAGAGAAATTTGCACTGGATCATATGCAGATTATAGCGGGAAGCGCACCGAAGGCTATGGAAGACCTTCCGGCACCGACGCATGCATTTATCGGAGGCTCCTCAGGAAATCTTGATAAGATCATAGATCTGTTACTTGCCAAAAATCCACAAGTGCGGATCGTAATTAACTGTATTACACTGGAAACGGTTTCAGAAACGATTTCCTGTATACGAAGACTTGAGGAATCTGGTGCAGATAAGGAATGGGAATCAGAAGTGGTTCAGCTTGCTGTATCAAGAGCCAAAAATATCGGCAGATATCATATGATGATGGGAGAAAATCCAATCTATATTATTACTGTACAGGCACACAAAAAGGAGATGACCTTATGAGAATTCCCAGAATCCTTCTGGCAGCAGGAGCGAGCGGAAGCGGAAAAACGCTGATCACCTGCGGGCTTTTGCAGGCACTGGTAAACAGAAATCTTACTGTGGCATCTTTTAAATGTGGTCCGGATTATATCGATCCGATGTTTCACAGCCGTGTGATCGGTGCAAAATCTGCAAATCTGGATACATTTTTTACATCTCCGGAAGTTACGCGGTATCTTCTTTCGGAAAATGCCGCAAATTGTGAGATAGCGGTGATGGAAGGTGTCATGGGATATTATGATGGAGTTGCAGGAACGACAACACAGGCAAGCGCCTATGACCTTGCTTCTGTTACCGATACGCCGGTTATTCTGATCGTAAACAGCAAGGGAATGAGTGTGTCACTTGCAGCTTATATCAAAGGCTTTGCCGAATACCGAAAGGACAGTCACATTAAAGGTGTGATCCTGAATCAGATGTCTCCGATGCTTTATCCGAGAATGAAAGAGCTTCTGGAAAAAGAGACCGGGCTTTCGGTTCTGGGCTATGTGCCAAAAGTTGAAGACTGTGTGATCGAGAGCAGACATCTTGGTCTGGTACTTCCGGACGAGATTCCTCAGCTTCGCGAAAGATTACAGAAACTTGCAAAAATACTGGAAGATACACTGGAGATTGATGAAATACTAAAGCTTGCCGCTGATGCATCGGAAGTTCAGGCGGCAGAGCCGCGAATTTCTTTTCATCTGGAAAAAACGGTACGAATCGGTGTTGCTGAGGATGAGGCATTTTGTTTTTATTATAAAGATAATTTTCGGCTCCTTAAAAGTATGGGAGCAGAGTTGGTAACTTTTTCACCAATGCGTGATGAGCATCTTCCGGAGAACCTTAAAGGGCTGATTTTGGGCGGTGGTTATCCGGAACTTAATGCCAGAGAATTAGAAGCGAATGTGAGCATGCGGGAGGATATACACCGTGCATTGAATGATGGAATGCCGTGCCTGGCAGAATGCGGTGGCTTTATGTATCTTCATGATGAGATGGAGGCCATGGATGGAAACAGCTATCATATGGCGGGCGTGATTTCCGGCAGAGCTTATCGTACGCAGAGACTGAATCGTTTTGGTTACGTGACTCTGACACAGAAGAAAGAAGTTTTTGGAATGAATGACATGGGTGGAATACCTGCACATGAATTTCATTATTTCGATTCTGAAAACTGCGGGGACGATTTTGATGCAAAAAAACCGGCGAGCCACAGGAAATGGAATTGCATTCATGGCACAGATACCATGATGGCGGGGTTTCCGCACCTGTATTTTTATGGCAATCCGAAGGTGCCGGAGGCTTTTCTTCGTAAGTGCAGCCAGTACGGCCGTCAGGATGCCAGATAAAGAACAAACGTAACTGAGAAGGTACTGAACAGTTATGAATAAATGAAAAAGAGCAGAGATGTTTTGTATATAAACATCGGGAAGGGAGAAACACTTGATATACCACACCATAGCGCTGGCAGCAGGATTTATACTTGATCTGATATTCGGAGACCCGAGATGGCTGTACCACCCGGTCTGCCTGATCGGCAATCTGATCTCTTTCCTTGAAAAAAGAATTCGAAAGATTTTACCGAAAACAAGCTCCGGGGAACTGACCGGCGGACTGATCGAAGTTCTGATCGTCTGTATTCTTTCACTCGGAATTCCGGCAGTGATTCTTTATACATTGTATCCGAGGCTTCCATGGCTTGCATTGCTTCTGGAAAGTTTCTGGTGTTACCAGCTTCTGGCAACCAGATCCTTAAAAGACGAAAGTATGAGGGTTTATGACCGTTTGAAATACGGAACGCTGGAAGAAGCACGTAAGGCGGTATCCATGATCGTAGGCCGTGATACAGCGGCACTTACGGAAGAAGGAGTGACGAAAGCGGCGGTTGAGACCGTGGCGGAAAATGCTTCGGATGGTGTCATCGCACCGATGCTTTATATGGCAATCGGCGGTGCGCCTCTGATGTTTCTTTATAAAGGAATCAACACCATGGATTCCATGCTTGGATACAAAAACGACCGTTATCTTTATTTCGGACGATGCGCGGCAAAACTTGACGACGCGGCGAATTATCTGCCATCCAGAATATCAGGCGGATTGATGGTTCTGGCTG
>OLPQ01000587.1_pt1 | contig 30975 bp, 27 predicted proteins | sample 1672451 | NCBI WGS metagenome assembly OLPQ01 (sample SAMEA3136687, study PRJEB25190) | human gut metagenome | biome: human gut; feature: human-associated habitat; material: faeces | place: Austria | collected 2013
GCCCTCGCAGGCCTTGCGGGTTGCGCGCCCAAGACCCAGGCCGAAGTCGCGGGCGAGACCATAGCCGCAGACGATGCGGCGACCGGCGGCGCCATGCAGACCACCGATCCCGCCAAGGCCGTCTGGCCCGTGGTGGAGGAAGTGGAAGTGGGCTCGGCCGGCGAGGGAGTGGTCGCTTTCGTGGCGGAGCCCATCCCCGCCGATAAGATCGTCGCTACCCACGACGTGGACGTCGTCGTCTGCGGCCTGGGACCGGCCGGCGACGCTGCCGCCCTGGCCTGCGCTGAGCAGGGCCTGAAAACCGTGGCCGTGGAGAAGCAGAACCGCGGCAACTACAACTCGGCCACCATCGGCGGTACCAATTCCGAGCTGCACAAGTTCTGGGGCATGGAGTACGACACCACCGAGTGGATGTCAGACGCCATGATCGGCTGCTCGTTCCAGGCGGACATGACGCTGTACCAGCACTACCTCGAGAAGAACGGCGAAGCCGTGAACTGGTACATCAGCCACTTCGACAACCAAGACTTCAACGACTACCCCCTCACCTTCGCCGCCGGCGACTTCCCCGACTTCCGCGAGCAGTACGACCCCACGGCGCTCAGCCGCTCGTGGAACACGTCGCTGAACCTCCCCTATCCTCCCGGCGAGCTGGCCGACATTCTCGCTGGCATCCTCACCGAGGCCGGCGTCGAGATCCGCTACGAGACCCCGGCCTGCCAGTTGGTGACCGACGAGGCGGGCTCCGTGACCGGCGTCATCGTGAAGAGCGCCGACGGCTATGAGCAGTACAACTGCGCCAAGGGCGTCGTGCTCGCCACCGGCGGCTACGAGTTCAACCAGCAGATGCTGAAAGAGCGCTGCCGCCCCCGTGGCGTGCCGGGCCGCTGGCTCACTGGCGCCTTCGGCAACACCGGCGACGGCCTTCAGATGGGCGTGGCCGTCGGCGCTGCCGAGGATGAGTTCCCGCAGTCCATCATGCTCGATCCCGAGCAGCTCATGCCCTTCGTGCGAGTGAACAAACTCGGTAAGAGGTTCACTCCCGAGTACGACCCCTACGGCCAGCTGGCCATGGCCATCCAGTACCAGCCCGGCACCTACGACTTCTACATCGTCGACAGCGCCCTGGATACCAAGATCGACAAGATTTGGACGCCAAGCTCCTCGTGCTACGGCCCCAAAGAGAACTGGATCGCCGCCGCCCAGAGCGAAAACGCCTTCAAGGCCGATACCCTGGAAGAGCTGGCCGAGCTCATGGGAGTGCCCGTCGACGCCTTCGTGGAGACCATCAACCACTGGAACGAGATGTGCGCCGCCGGCGCCGATACCGACTTCGACATGCCCGGCACCATGATGATGACCATCGACCAGCCGCCCTTCTACGCCACCAAGGAGTACGCCGACGGCCTGTGCACCACCGGCGGCCTCATCGTCGACACCGAGTGCCGCGTGCTCACCAAGGATCGCCAGCCCATCCCGGGCCTGTTCGCGGCGGGCATCACATCCGGCGGCATGTTCTACAACACTTACCCGCACAACTTGAACTGCCTCTCGCACACGCGCAACTGCCTGATGGGCTACACTATCGGCCAGGTGCTCGGCGGCAAGGAGTAGCTCCTCATCCCCACTTATTCCGATAGGGCGCCTTCCCTCCCCGCGCCCTGCACGCGAACGGGCGGCCGCCAAGCGCGCCGCCCGTTTCGTTGTCGTCCTTCTACCCGCGCACCGCGTCCGAGGGCACGATGGTCATCGATTGGAAGCGGTCGGCCATGTAGGTGTCGCCGAACTCGTGGTCGTAGAACTGCTGGATGGGCGTGTCGATGGGGTCGTGGGACAGGCGCATGTACCAGCAGTCGAGCGCCTGCAGGGTCATGACGGCGTCCACCAGCATGAAGCAGGCGGCCACGGTGGTAAGCATATAGCGCCAGTTCCACGGAATGAAATTCACGAGCCGCAGCATGAACGGCAACAGCAGCTTTATCCATACCACGCCGAGCAGCCCCCAGCAGGCCATGAACGGCAGGCACGTGCGGCCGCCGAACAGCGATCCGGGCATATTGGAGTAATCCCAGGCCACCGCTCCGAACGCGTACTGCATGAACAGGCTCACGAACGCCTCGAAGGCACCGCCGATGACCGCCGCCACCAGAAAGATGACGAGCCAATTGCTTTTGTGAAAGCGGTTGAGGAAGATGGTCATAAGTACCGCGCCGCAGCCATAGATAGGCGAGAACGGGCCGAACAGCAGGCCCGCGCGGTCCTGCCACTGGCCCGGCACCACGAACAGAAAGTGGACGATCTCCTCCATGAGCAGCCCCAGCACGCTGGCCACAACGAAGATCCAGAACAGGTTGAAGAAGTTCAGCGTGATGTAGCCCTTGCCCGAGGGGTCGCGACCGAGCGTCCCGGCCTCCCCCTCCGCGTGCTCCTCGGCCTCGCGGGCCTTGCGATGGGCGCGGCGTTCTTCGAGCAGCGAGGGGTCGAGGTAGCTCTGCAGCGCCACCGTGACCGCGAAACCGACGCCGTAGGGAATAAGCTCGTAGCCAATGCCGGCCAGCATGATGGAGCACAGAGCCCCGGTCAGAAGAAGCACGTACAGCCCGTAGGAGAGCAGCGCTGCCCAGCGCCGCTGGTTGCGGATGAGGCGCACGCCGAACACAATGAGCGTGACGGCGAGGGCCACCAGCACGGCCAGATTCACGAAGGTCACCACGATGGTGGAGATGCCCTCCCCGCGCATAGCCCCAGAGTCGAACATGGTCACGGCCTGATAAATGGTCTTCGCGATGACCGGCAGCGCGACGCCCGAGCCGATAATGAGCAGCACGCCGAACACGCGCAGCACCACCGGCAGGCGCTTCTTGTCGGCGGGGCTGGTGAATTCGGCAGCGATAGTGGCCGCGGTCTCATCAAGGGCGTGCTTTTTCTCGGCTAGAGCCTCCTTAGCGTCATCGACAATGACGCTCGGGTGCTCCACGGCGCGCACGACATCGCGGGCCTCGTCGGCGGCGTGGGCGAGCTTTTCCTCGGCCGCATGCACGATGCGCTCGGGGTGGCGCGCGTCGTCTAAGGCCTCGCGGATCTCTTCTTTGTCGCGAGCAACGTCGGCCACCAGCTCGGCATGATCGTTATGTAGCTGGTCGTGCCACTCGCGATGAGTTTCAGCCACGTCGGCCTTCTCGAATTCCACGGCCTTCTCAAGGTCGTCCCGCAGGTCGGCCTCGGCCTTGTGCGCGGCCTCTTCCAGGTGATCTACATGGCGTTTTTCATCTCCCATGGCCGGCCTCCTTTTCCCTGAACGCGTGTCTCGGCATCCAGTGTAAAGGGGCGCTCTGTGAAACCATGACCAACTGACGCAACGTCTGCCAACCCGATAAGCCCTCGTTATGCAGCGGTTACGGGAAACAAGCGGCCGGCGGCCTACCCCCAGCAGGCGATGAACATCGCAATGCCCACGAACACGACGGCCAGCCCCATAACGGCCATAATGTCGCTCAACTTGTGCACGTCAGCCTCCTCGCGCTCATTCTGCTCCGACCCTCTATCTACTAGACGTTTGAGAAGCCCGTTTTGTTGCACGCCCCACCCACCTTCCACAAAAGCAGCACGAACCAGAGAGCGCCTCAACCGCGAAAAAGGGCTACAAAGAAACGCGCAGGACAAGAACGTCGAGCAGGCGCCTCGCCAATCTAGCGCCCGAGGATCCCGTCGGTGTAGGCGTTGCGCGGGTGCACTTGGGCGGCATCGCGAGCGTTCGCCAGCTTCAGGGCGATAACGCGCCACGGGCTGCAATCGAGATACGCAACTTCCATGGCCGAAAGATCGGCATTATCGATGCCGTCCTGCTCGGCGAAGCTGTTACGGTAAATGACGAAGGCGTAGCGGATTACGCGCGTCTCACCCGGCATCAGCGTGTCATACCCGCCGGCAAGACCCACTATGAAGTCATCGCCACCAAGAGGATACAGCGCTGCTTGAGCATAATTGTCTGGAAGCATCCCGGCATCCATCATCGCATTATCGCCCGTGAAGGCGGCACACCGCAGCACAGGGTTCGGCGGTGCCGCGGGTTCGGTGCCGAGATTGCCAACCTCTACATCGACCACCACCATGCGAACGTCCTCGTCGGCGAACAGCATTCCCGAACCTGCCGAGAGGTTCGTCTCGACGTACAGCGGATACCATTCCGTAAACGCCGCCGGAGACACCATGGCGCAATCGACGACGCGGGCCGAGAACGGGGCGATCTCCTCATCCCAGCTCTCGCTTTCCATCGAGGCCTTTCTCTCGGCATCGGTCATGGAATCCCAGTCCTCCTGCAGGTAGGGGCTTGCCTCAAGGTCGTATTTCATTCCCCAGTCCAAGTCATCCAGCACGACGGTCTCGCCAAAAGGCACTTCCACAATCTCCTCGGCCTTCCAATGGGGAGCGTAGCCCGAGGACATCCCCGTCGGCGTCTCCTGGGTTAAGGTAGCGCGCGCGGGCTGGGCGATGAAATGCGGCACCATCCAGCCGAGAGCCGCCAGAAGCACCCCTATGACCGCGACGCCGACAACAACGCGAATCGCCCGGTTCGGCTCTGACGCCTTCAAGCTCGTCTCTTCGGCCATAGCTCGCTCCTTTTCGCTCGATTACCGAGTCCAAACTAGCACGGGATCAGGCCAAAGGGCAATGGTGAGGTTTTTCACCCTAGGGCAAGCGCCTGCAATAAGATAAAGTGAGAGGCATCCAATCGGAAAAGGAGCCGAACCCGTGATTCCCTTCGCCAGCTTCATTATCGTCTTTTCCGCCCTAATCGGCGTAGGCGCGGCCTGCGCGGCCGTTGGGCAAGCTTGCTTTCGCCGACGCAGCGACGATGTGAGCACACGGCTGGCGGTACTGTGGTCGGTCGCGAGCATCGGGCTCTCCATTGTCGTGCCGGCACTGGATGGATTTCAGGCATCCAAAACGGCCGCGATCGCCTCAGCGGCGCTGCTGGCAGCAACCGCACTGGCCTCCTTTTTCCTAAGTCGTTACTGGCGCGAAGCCGCCATGAAGCGCGAAGCAGAGCGTTTGCAACTGGCGAAAAGCGGCTACGCTGACTCGCAGCTGGCCGACCCGGAGGTGCCGCAAGAGCCTGATATCGAAGCCCTCTGCGCCAAGGCCGCCCGCACCTACGACCTCACCCGCCGCGAAGAGGATGTGCTGCGCCTCCTCGTTGAAGGGCGCACGGCACCGCAAATCGCCGAGGAGCTCGTCGTCTCTCCCAACACCGTGAAAACCCACGTGCGCAACCTCTATCGAAAGCTCGGCATCAACCGCCGCGCCGACCTCGCCTGCCGCCTCGAGAGCTAAGAAGCGATTCTTACTAGGGACAGCACGCGCTGGTATTGTTCAATTCCTGACTTTGTGGAAGCCGCGCTGTGATGTTTGTGCTATCTTGATAGCAACGCTCTTTCTTGCAGCATGTTTCGCGCGGTTCTCGCCTATTTGCTGAGCGTCTTCTATCCATTTTTACGTAGGAAGGAGACTTGAGCATGTCTGAAGCAGCTAGCACATCGAACATCGTCCTTTTCGAATCCTCCGATGGGGAGGTGAGATTAGATGTCGCGGTTGACGTCGGAAAGGACGAGATCTGGCTCAACCGCTCTCAGATGTCTCTCCTGTTCGATCGCGATGTCAAAACCATTGGCAAGTATATCGCCAACGCGCTTAAGGAAGAATTGGAGAACTCACCGAAACCAACTGTCGCAAAATTTGCGACAGTTCAAAAAGAGGGGAATCGCGAGGTAGAGCGGCAGGTCGAATACTACAACCTCGACGTCATCATCTCGGTGGGCTACCGCGTGAAGTCTCAGCGCGGCGTTGAGTTCCGTCGCTGGGCCACCGACGTCCTGCGTCGTTATATCGTCGAGGGCCGCGCCGAGAACGAGAAGCGCCTGATCGACGGGCTATCATCGTGCAGCTGCCCCTAATCCCCGTAGGGGATGACGCCTGTGAAAGGGTAGGAGCCGTCGGTGGCTATGAGAAGGTAGTTGTCGGCGCCGCCGAACTCGTCGTCGGAGGCGTCGATGACGTACACGTTGGCGAAGTGACCGCGCAAGCGCTCCACCTGGGAGAAGAGGCGGTACATGGCGGCGCCGGTGTATTCCACGACGCAGTTAGCCATGAGCAGGCCGCCCGGCGTCAAGCGCGCGCGGGCGCAGGCGATACCCTCGTCACTGACGAAGAACGGTACCGCCTCGCGCCCGACGAAGACGTCGTTGATGATGGCATCGTAGGGGGCGCCGTCCGACCGCCGCAGGAACGCCTCGCCGTCTTCCACGAAGATGCGCAGATCGTCGGCGCGGCCCTCGGCGGCCAGCTGCATCTCCAGACGATCAAGGAAGAAACGCTCCCGGGCGATTTGCACCATGGCCGGATCAATCTCCACCACGTCCAGCGCAACGCCCGGATGCTCCAGCAGCAGCTGCTTGGGATAGGCGAACCCAGCGCCACCAAGCATGAGCACACGGTTTACAACCAGCGGATCCAGCGCCTCGGGAAGCGCCGCCTCGAAGAGGTGGTCGAAGGATCGCAGGTACGCAAAGGGGCACGTCGCCCAACGCTCGTCCAGATAGGTCGCCGACTGCAGCACCCCGCCCACATTCAGCATGCGCACAAGCGACCCGTCCTCCGCCGGCATCGCATACACCGCCGCCTCTCCGAACCGAGAAGGAAACACCTCGCGCTTCCCCGCGCGCCCGGTAACCCTGTCCCACCAATCCGCCAGCACCATCGCTCCTTTCCGAGCCTGCAACTGCGACCACGGCCGAACCTTATCGCACTCTGTGCCACAGTATCGCACAGAAACCCCCGTGTTAGTTTCAGTTGCTTGCCTGATCGGGCGGCAATCGCTATGGTTGAAAGGAGAATGAGATCATCGGCGACAAGGAGGGCCTTGTGCTGGCCGTCGCCCTCTACGCCATACCGGAGTTCTCGGGTTCCATAGCGATCCAAGAAGCGGCGATCAACCGTACTATCATAGAATACGAGCTCAACGGCCAGACAAGCCAGTTCGTCATCGACCTAGACGCCTACGACCCCACAGCGGTCATCAGTTACACCGGCTCCCCCACCATAGCCGACGCTGTCGACGTCCAGCAGTTCTACAACATCCCAGGCAGCGCCAGCGAATTCGAAGAAGCCGTCTGCACCTACATAGAAGACCACGGCGGCACCGTCACCTCCGTAGAGACGATCTCGGAGTCTTAGCTAGATTATTAACGGTATATCAGCGAATCTCGGGGACTCGTTCGGCCAGCCCCTGGAAACTCATCTAGCAGAGCACCTAGCCTCAGCCTTCCCATTGTCCTCGACAGCACCTGGTACCACCAGCCCGCAGCTACAATTCCTCATTCGACGGCGTCAGCGCCTGTCACGATTTCGCGGGGTGCCGTTGTCTGTAGCGCAATGCACCTTCAACTTCGGAAACTGCAAAAGCCCAGATCATGGCCATGGGATATCTTGGTCGTCGGAATCGGCGTAGAAGCAAACTGAGTAAGGCACATCGTCATTGGTAGGATCATCGTCTTCGCGACTGGCGGCGGGAAGCCACAACTCGTGACGAAGCACGATACCGCCCATCGCCTCTATAGCTTGATTCGCTCGCTCAGAGAGCGCATCCAAGCTTCCCGGCTCATTGAGGAGCTCCGCCGCGCTCATGGCCTCCGCCATGCCCGGTTCCCCGGCACAGCCAATAACGCGCCCATAGTCCTCTGGATCCAGGAAAAGCCGTATCGACTTCCCTTCGCCATCGAGGCGATAGATGATCTTATTGTAATCCGGATCGTCTGTCACGCTGTCCCACCATATCGTGTAGGAGAATTGCTGGTTTGGCAGCCAGATAAAAAGACCGAAGACAAGCACCATAACCGCCGCGCCGACGAGCGCCCATTTGAGGGCGCGCACCAGGCGATCGAGCCGTTGCGACTCACTGGCAATGCGCTCATCAAGAAGAGAGGTCTCCCACGCAAGGTCGTCCGGCTTTTTCTCCACCATCGCACTCTCCCCCAGCAGTTCAGCGGCGCTCACTCCGAGGGCACGGGCCAGGGCCACGAGCGAATCGGCGTCGGGAACCGAGGTGCCACGCTCCCACTTCGAGACGGTCTGGCGCACTACGTGGACGCGCTCGGCCAACTCATCCTGGCTCAATCCCTGCTCAGTGCGCAGCTTCTTGATGGTGTCCTTCAGCATGGCGTCAGCCCTTCTCGGAAACGTTCTCACCGCTTCACCGTAACAAGAAAGCTCCGCATGCGCAAGCAACGATGCTTAACAAAGGGGCGCTGAGCTGGCCTTGCGACGCAAGTGCGGTCGGCGCGAGGAGCAAAACGAGACATTCCCGCGTCATTTATGCGGTCGTGATCGAATAAAGTGGCCCTCCCCCTTCCATCGATTTGAGGAGAAGCCCATGAAGGAAAACGAACTCGAGTTCAGCGATTGGCCCATGTTCGATCTTCTGATGACGAACGAGGAGCTTTGCCGCGAGCTGCTTGAAGTAGTCCTCAATGCACCAGTGTCGAACATTGAGTACATCATCGCCGAGAACGATATCCGTCCGACGCTCACCAACCACGGCGTGCGTCTCGACGCCTACGTAAAAACCGAGAACGAGGTTTGCAACATCGAGATGCAAACAGTCAAGCGGGCTAAACTCGGTCGCCGCTTGCGCTTCTATCAGGGCGCCATGGACACCTTGGCACTACGCCGTGGCGAGCACTACGGAAACCTCCCTCCCTGCTACATCGTTTTCATCTGCCTGCACGATCCCTTCAATGCGGGGCTGCCGGTATACACGCTAAACGTAAAGTGCCAGGAGAATACGAGCGTGAAAACGGACCATGGGTTCACCTGGATCGTCTTGGCTGCCCCTGCCTGGGACAGGCTCCCTCCGGGACGCCTGCGAAACCTGCTACACTATATTGCTACCGGAGAAGCGGGCGACGATCGGTTCGCCACGAAACTAGCCGCCGCCGTAAGGGCAGCGAACGGCGACGAAGCGTGGAGAAAGGAGAAGATGGCCTTGCTGACATTCGAGGAAGACATGGAGATCCAGAGACGCATGCTCGAGGAAGACCGGGAAGACCTCGAGACTCTAAGACGCATGCTCGAGGAAGACCGGGAAGACCTCGAGGCCCAAAGGCGCATGGTCGAGGAGCAAAGGCGCACGCTTGAGGAGCAACAGCGCGTGCTTGAGGAGCAAAGGCGCATGCTTCAGGAAGATCTCGAGAAACTAGAGCACATCGCCGTCGAGACAACGGAAAGCGAGGGACGGGCTGAAGGTCTTGAAGAGGGAGAAGCGCGTCTTGGCGCGTTGGTGACGGCGCTGATCGAATCGGGTCGCTCGGAAGAGGTAGCACTCGTTGCAACCGATGCCGCCGCTCGCCGTGCGCGATTCGAGGAATTCGGCCTCTAGAAAGAGCTTTCTCACGCTCACGTCTCCGCTCCACGTAAGACGGACTCGCGCGTCAGAGGGACCATCCTCCGACGCGCGAGGTTCGCCGTGGGCCGAAAGGTGAACCGTTTTATAGGGCCGCGGTGGCAATGCAGCCGGCGAGGACGAACACGGCAACGGCGAGCAGGGCGATGGCGCAGAGCGTGGTGATCATGATAGGCTCCTTTCGCTCGGGCGGGACGCGGGCTGGGCGATGTGCTCCCAATTGAGCCTTTCGGCGGTTCCGCATCCCCCAATTTCGATGGTTCCATCATGGCAGCATCCACTTACGCTGCCGTTGCGCGTATCTTACGGTTTTGTCGTTTAAGCGCCGGCCTTGGCGAGAAAGATGTCGGGGTCGAGATCCTCCCATGAGGCGATGAGGAAGTCGGCGCGCTCGAAGAGCTGGTCGCGGGTGCCGGAGATGTCGTTGTCGTAGATGGCGCCAGTGCGGTAGCCGGCCGCGCACAGGGTGTCCAGGGCGTAGGCGGCATCTTCGAAAGCCCAGGTGTGGGCGCGATCAGTGCCGAGGAAGCTGCGGGCGTGGTCGTAAACAGCCGGTTCGCGTTTGCTCGTCTGCAGGTCGTCTACAGACACGACGGTCTTCATGTAGGGGGCGAACCCGCAGCGTTCCACGCAGGTGGCCAGCATATCGGCCGGCGTGGAGGAGGCTACCGCCATAGGCACGCCGCGCTCGTGCAGGGCCTGCACGAAGGCCAGCGCGCCCGGACGAGCCTCCACTTCGTTGGCGTAGAAGGCGCGCATGCGGTCGAAGATCATCTCGAGCACCGCCTCGTTGCTCTCGCCGAGACCGCATTGCTCATGTAAATAGGCGCTGGCCTCGGGCAGCGACATGGTGGTGATGGCTTCGGCGTCGGCCTCGGTCAGCGTGATGCCGGCCTCGGCCGCCAGCGTGCGATCCACCTCATGCCACGCTCCCATGGAATCCACCAGCGTCCCATCGCAATCGAAAATAACTCCGATGTCATTCATTTCACAACCTCACATTCTAGGCAAAGTCAGCGAGAGGCTCTGACGCGTTTCAGATTCGCCCGCCTTTGGGCCAAGTTGGCTTCGCCAACGCCGAGCCCAAAACAAGGGTGAATATGAAATGCGCCAGAGCCTCGCAGCGTCGAGTGGTCCGTGCGGCTGTCAGGCCGCACGGAACAGATTACTCTTCTACGCGGATGACGGAAGGCGTGTCCAGCACCACGTTGTCCAGGGCCAGGGCCTCTTCCAGAGCCTCGCGGATGTCGCGCTCGCGGCAGCGGTGGGTGACCACTACCTGGTCGACGCGCTCGGCACCGGAACGGCCGCGCTGCACGATAGACTTCACCGAGATGTTGTGGCGCGCGAACACGCCGGCCATGGTTTCCAGAACGCCCGGACGGTCGGTCACCGAGAAACGCAGGTAATAGCGCATGACCAGCTCGTCCATGGGCAGGATGGGCAGGTCGTCGGTGCAGGTGCAGCCCACAATGGGAGCCACGCCCTGCTGAATGTGGCGCGCCACTTCCAGCACGTCGCCCATGACGGCACTAGCCGCGGCACCCGCGCCGGCGCCCTCGCCGAAGAACATGGTCTCGCCCACAAAGTCGCCCACCACGTAAATGGCGTTGAACACGCCGTTCACGGTGGCCAGCTGGTGGTTCGTCGGGATCATGGTGGGATGCACGCGTACATCGACCCCATCCTCGCGGCGATGGGCGATGGCCAGAAGCTTGATGACGTAGCCCATGTCGCGAGCAGCCTCGATATCCACCGGCGAGATATTCGTGATGCCGTCGGTAAAGACATCGTCCAAGGTCACGCGCGAGTTGAAGGCGATGGAAGCCAAGATGGCGATCTTCGCCGCCGCGTCGAACCCGCCCACGTCCGCCGTGGGGTCGGCCTCGGCGAAGCCCTTCTGCTGCGCCTCATGCAGGGCATCCTCGTAGGACAGGCCGTTGTCGGCCATGCGGGTGAGCATGTAGTTGGTGGTGCCGTTCACAATGCCCATGACCGAGGTGATCTCGTTGGCGATGAGCGAGTGCTTCAGCGGATCGATGATGGGAATGCCGCCGCCCACGGACGCCTCGAAGGCCAGTTCCTTGCCGGCGGCCTCGGCAGCTTCCATGACCTCCTTGCCATGGGTGGCCATGAGCGCCTTGTTGGCTGTGACCACATTCTTACCGGCAGCGAGCGCGTTCAATACGACCGTGCGCGCGATGGTGGTGCCGCCGATGAGCTCCACCACGATATCGATCTCGGGATCGTTGATGATGTTGTTGAAGTTGTCGGTGAACAGGTGGCCGACCCCGTGGGCCTCGGCCTCGGCCGACGACAGCGAGCACACGCGCGCCAGCTCGATATCCACACCGAAGTGGCGCAAAAAGTCGTCCTTGTGCTTCTGGATGATGTCGATGCACCCACCGCCGACGGTGCCGGTGCCCACCAAGCCGATTTTCACTGCCATGTTACGTCCTCTCCCGAGCGCGAAAGTTCTCTGTGATCGAACGATTATACAGGGACAGCTACGGAAGTCGTACATCAGAGCGGGGAGAGGGCGGTTTCCCAGACCTCTGCGCGCCCCCGGAGAACGCGGCCGTTAAGAAACAGCTTCCACTTCAGCAGCAGTGGTGTCGGGATGGTACCGACTCATGTGCGTTCCTTTCGCTGTTTCTTTTGCCGCGTTCGCAGGGGGATAAAGCGCGCAGCGGGCTGGGAAACCGCCCTCTCCCCGCTCTGCCAAAGGCTTCTATTCGAAAATCTCCTTCTCCACCACGAGCTCGTTCTTAATGTGGCCCACGAGCTTTTGCAGTGCGTCGATGCAGTTGGGTCGGATGTCGGCACCGATGAGCACGTACATGAGCGAATCGCCCACGCTACAGCGCCCCTCGTTCAGCCAGGTACGCACATAGTAGACGCCGGGCCAAGTGAGCGCCTCGGCCTCGGCGGCGGCCAGGCCCTCCGCATCATAGGAGAACTCGACGGCCACCACCTTGCCCAAGCCTTCTACCCCTTCGCGCACCTGGGCCTTCGGGGTGATACGCACCACGCCGTTGTGGGTGAGGAACATGCCGCACTGGGCCGCCGCCGGATCGGCCTTAGCCTCGCGCAGCCACTGATCGATAGAAGGTTCGGTCTTCGCCATTTCGCGTCCTTTCGTTCGGGGCATTCCAAAGTAGAGCATTTCGCTCGACATTATTTGCTGCCGAGAATATACCACAGGAGCTGGCACCTCGACCGCACGCCGCCATTCGTTCCGAAATATCACACGGAAGGCCGCCGATTTTAAGCACTTGAAACAGAGCCTTGTTACCATAGGCGCCAGATCATGAGAGACCTGCGCTGCTGCAACGCGGCGCCGTGACACGCCGAGAAAGGACGCGGAAATGTCCCTGCCCGCCTCAGACCTGACGAAGAAGCCCGATATGCGCACCACTATGGAGCTGGGCGCCGTGCTGCCCGAGACCGCCGAGGTGCGCGACGACCACCTGTTCATCGGCGGCGTCGACATGGTGGAGCTGGCTCGCAAGGAGGGCACCGCGCTCTACGTGTTCGACGAGGCCGACCTGCGCCACCGCATGGAGGCCTACCGCGAGGCCTTCCGCAGCCGCTACGAGAACTCCGACATCATTTACGCGTCGAAGGCGTTCCTGAACAAGGAAGTGGCGCGCATCGCCGAGGCCGAGGGGCTGTGCCTGGATGTGTCTGGCGGCGGCGAGCTGGCCTGCGCTCGCTCGGTAGACTTCCCCATGGAGCGCGTGTTCGTCCACGGCAACAACAAGACACCCCGCGAACTGGAAGAGGCCATCTCCGCCGGCGTGGGGCGCATCGTGCTTGATTCCCGCATCGAGCTGGCCCGCGTGAACGAGATCGCCGGGCGCCTCGGCGTGGTGCAGGACGTGTACATGCGCATCACCCCCGGCGTGGAGGCCGACACCCACGAGTACATCCGCACCGGCTGCGAGGACTCGAAGTTCGGCTTCACCATGCGCGAGGACTTCGCCTTCAAGTGCGTCGGCGACGTGCTGGCCGCCGAGAACGTGCGCCTTGCGGGCCTGCACTGCCACATCGGCTCGCAGATCTTCGCGCTGCACTCCTTCCGCGAGGCGGCGGCGGTCATGGTGGAGTTCATGGCCCGCATCCGCGACACCTACGGCCACGAGATCACCGAGCTGGACTTGGGCGGCGGCTTGGGCATCGCGTATTTGGCCGAGCATCAGCCCTCTTCCATCGACGACTTCGCCGAGGTCACCTGCTCGGCGGTGCGCGATTTGTGCGCGCTGCACAACCTGCCGTTGCCGCGCCTTCTGGTGGAGCCGGGCCGCTCGCTGGTGGCCCCGGCCGGCGTCACGCTGTACACCGTGGGCATCTTGAAGACGCTGCCGGGCATCCGCAAGTACGTGGCCATCGACGGCGGCATGTCCGACAATATCCGCACGGCGCTCTACCACGCCGACTACGAGCCCACCATCGCCAACAAAGCCGGGCAACCCCGCGAGGAAATCGTCACGCTGTGCGGCAAGCACTGCGAGAGCGGCGACGCCGTGGTCATCGACATGCCCCTGCAGAAGGCCGACCTCGGCGACATCGTGTGCGTGTTCGGCACCGGTGCCTACAACATGACCATGGCCAGCAACTACAACGGACAGCCCCGCCCGGCCGTGGTGTTCGTGCGCGACGGCGCATCGCGCGTGGTCACCCGCCGCGAGACCTACGAGGACCTCTACCAGCGCGACCTGTAGGGCACCGGCTTCTTGTCGGTTTTATTGCGGCGGGTTGGCGGAACCGTAATAAGGAACGGTTCACACCCTGGCAACGAAACCAGCTTGCTAAGGTGAAGGCAATCGCGGGAAGCGGCACCCACCCTCATGCCCATTTCCGCTCGTCCCTTGAGGCTCTGGGGCTCGCCGTTGGCGCGAGGCCTTGCGCCGCACGTTCAGGATCGAGGCCAAGCCCTATGAATGCCATTTACCTGCGCAGCAGCGTCCGTCAGTACACCGACGAGCCGGTGGACATCCGAGATATCGAGAAGCTGATGCGTGCCGCTATGGCCGCCCCCTCCGCCGTGAACCAGCAGCCCTGGGAATTCTACATCGCGCGGGACGAGACCACGCGTCTGGCTCTGGCCGCTTCAAGCCCCTACGGCACGCCGGCCAAACTCGCCCCCTGCGTCATTGTGGCGCGCCAGCGCACCGAGGGCCTGCGCGCGCCGCAAGACGCCTCCTACGACATGAGCGCTTCCGTGGAGAACATCCTCATCGAGGCCGCCAACCTGGGCCTAAGCGCCGTGTGGCTCGGCATCGCGCCGGAGAAGGATCGCATGGCCGCTGTTGATGTGGCTCTGGGAAGCCCGCGCGGCGTTACGCCCTTCGCGCTCATCGCCGTGGGCCATCCCGAGCACAAACCGGAGCCCAAAGGCCCCACGCGCTACGACGAGACGCGCGTGCACTGGATTTAGCATCACTCGGCCTTGGCCTTACGCTGGGCATCGCGACGGGCGCTGTTGCGCTCGGCAGTAACGTCGCTGAAGGCGCGGGTGAGGCCGCGCAGGGCATTCAACATGATCGTGCGATCCTCCGCAGGCGCTCCCATCACGCCGTCGCGCAAAATCGCCCACTCGCGGCCGCCCTCGAAGAGTTGGGAGGCATCGGTGATGCCGGCCGCCTTCAAAGCGGCGAACAGCGCGTTCACCATAGCCTCGCACTCGCTGCCGTCCAGGGAGGCGAGCCAGCGAGCCAGCGCCTCAGCGCGACGCTGCGTGCGCTCGGGAAGCTCGGGGAGCGTGGCGAAGGCCTTCAACGCTCCGCTCACGTTTCGCGCAGTCTCTGCATCCCGCACCTCGCCCGTATCGCGCGCACCTTCCGCATTGCTTCGACCCGCCTCGCCGTCCGCGCCTTCTACGACCCACCGGAACACCGAATGCTGCTCGAAGCCGCGCCCGGTGGCCTGCACCACCTCCACGGGCATGAAGGATCCCATGAGGATGCCCACCATGGAATCGGCCGGCACCTGCTTGGTCATGCGGCCCGCAAGCGGCTCGTAGTCAGCCGCCGTGAACAAACCGGCTTTGAACCCGGGACCATCGTGGTTGTACAGGCGCGCGATGCGCTGCTGCACCTCCGGCGCCGCCGTGAGCGCCGCGTACTCGGCCAGGTTGCCGCCCTTGGAATGGCCGCCCACCAGGAGCGTCTCGGGAAGACGCGAATCGGCGGCCACTGCCGCCAGATAGCGGGCCGCCAGCACCTGGGCCTCGACCGGCGCCCGATAGGCCATGTTGAAGTCCTCGCGCCACCCGGTGAGCGTCGTATCGGTGCCGCGAAAGCCCACGTAAGCGAAGTGCCCGGGGCACACGTAGGTCGTGGCGGCGAACTGCAAGTCGCGCGCCTCATCGAACGCAGCTGCGTGATCGTAGATGAGCAGATCGCGGAAGCGCGGGCTGGCAGCCATCCAGAACAGCTGCTGCTTCATCTGCGCCGCGTGCATGCCGGAGAACATCGTAGGGAACAGCTCGGCCCGCATAAGGTCGGCGAACCGCACGGGATCCAGCGGCGCCGTCGCATCCTGGGTCATTTCGGCTCGGTCCCGCCTCGCCGCCGGAGAAAGCTCCGCGACCTTCTCCATACTCGCCGCTTTCGTCCCCGCAGCGCCAAGACCCTGGGGGCCGACCAGCGGATCGTCGGCTCGAGCGTCCGCGCCCTCCTTCGCGGCCCGCAGGCCTGCGCGTTCACCTGCACGTTCGCCCGCACGCCCCCGCAGGCGGCCGAGCAGACCGCGCAGCTCGCTTAAAGCCCCATGGCCCGCACGCACCTTCGGGAACGCAGCCTCTCCCGAAACCTGCGCACGGTACACCTGGGGCATGATGCCTTCGCCCCGTGCCATGCAGAACTGCGCGAGCAACGCCGAATCCACGGCATTGAAAGGCACTTCATCGAAAGTAGCCAGCTGGGTTTGCAGATATGTGAGCACATCGTTCATGACTGCATTATGGGATACCGCCGCGCCGCGCACGGCCGCCTCCCCCACCAGACACGGAGCCGTTGCCAAAGCAGCCTCGCGCCACCATGACCTTTCCACTTATCTTCCGCTACAATGACGCTGCAATTTCATTCAAAACGCTCGGGAGTCCAATGCAAAAGCATCTGGAATCCTGCACCAGGAAGGTTCCCATGACCACCGACACCCCCTCCGCTTCCCCAGTCCGCGCCTCGGGCAACAACGTCGACGCCCCTACTTCGGTCGCCGCGCCCCGCGAGCACTTCGCCAGCCGCCTCGGCTTCATCCTCATCTCGGCCGGCTGCGCCATCGGCCTGGGCAACGTGTGGCGCTTCCCCTACATCGCCGGCGAATACGGCGGCGCGGCCTTCATCCTGATGTATCTCATCTTCCTCGTCATTTTGGGCCTGCCCGTCATGGTCATGGAGTTCGCCGTCGGCCGCGCCTCCCAGCGTTCGGCCGCCCAAGCCTTCGATATCCTGCAGCCCTCGCGGCGCTGGCACTGGTTCTCCTGGTGGGCCTACATCGGTTGCATGCTGCTCATGATGTTCTACACCACGGTCTGCGGCTGGATGCTCGCCTACATGGCGAAAATGGCCACGGGCACCTTCGACGGCCTTGACCCCGACGGCGTCGCCGGCGTCTTCGGCACCATGCTCGCCAACCCCTCCGAGATGGTGGGCTGGATGCTCGCCGTCGTCGTCATCGGCTTCTTCGTCTGCAGCTTGGGCCTGCAGAAGGGCGTCGAGCGTATCACGAAAGTGATGATGATCGCCCTGCTCGGCGTCATGGCGCTGCTCGTGGTGCGCTCCGTCACGCTGCCCGGCGCCGCCGAGGGTCTGGAATTCTATCTGGTTCCCGACTTCGGCAAGATGTTCGCCGGCGGCCTGTCCGGCTTCGGGGACGCCGTGTACGCCGCCATGGGCCAGGCGTTCTTCACGCTGTCGCTCGGCATCTCGGCCATGGAGGTCTTCGGCAGCCGTATCGGCAAGCAGAACTCGCTCACGGGCGAGGCCCTGCGCATCTGCGGCCTGGACACCGCCGTGGCCATCCTCGCGGGCCTCATCATCTTCCCCGCCTGCTTCGCTTTCGCCGTCGCCCCCGACCAGGGCCCCTCGCTCGTGTTCGTCACCCTGCCCAACGTGTTCAACCAGATGCCTTTGGGGCAGCTGTGGGGCACGCTGTTCTTCGTGTTCATGAGCTTCGCGGCGCTCTCCACCATCATCGCCGTCTTCGAGAACCTCATCACCTTCACCATGGAGAAGTGGGATCTCGACCGCAAGCGCGCCTTGGCCCGCACCGCCGTGCTCGTCACCGTGCTGAGCCTGCCCTGTGCCCTGGGTTTCAACGTGCTTGCCGGCATCACCATTCCGGGCATCGGCGACATTCAATCCATCGAGGACTTCATCGTGTCGAACAACCTGCTGCCCTTGGGCAGTCTGCTGTACGTGGTGTTCTGCGTGTCGCGCAAAGGCTGGGGCTGGGACAACTTCCTTGCCGAGGCCGATGCGGGCACGGGCATGAAGTTCCCGCGCTGGGCCCGCGGCTGGCTCACCTTCGGGCTGCCCGCGCTCATTATCATCATCTTCATCATGGGCTACGTGCCCAAGATCATGATGTGGGCGGGTTTGGCGTAGCAGCTTGGCATAGCGGCGTGACGTAGTTCGGGGAATTCCCTAAGCGTCGCCGATTTCACCTCGACGTTGGCGAGCCCTTCCGCTATACTGCACTGGTGCCCCTGAGCCCGAGTGGTGGAACGGCAGACACGACGGTCTCAAAAACCGTTGCCGAAAGGTGTGCGGGTTCAAATCCCGCCTCGGGCACCATCGAAAACCAACGGCCCCGTCCCCACGGGGCCGTTCTGCATGCTTGAGTCGAAGACCTACTCCGTCGGGTGATAGTAGATGTACATATCCTCGTAAACGTCGTCTTTGTTGCGGAAGCCGCCGGGAATCATGCCGATGCGCGCGAACCCGAGGCTCTCGTAGAGCGCTCGCGCCCGCTTGTTGCTGGCAACCACGGCGTTGAATTGCAGGCCGCGGAAGCCGCATGCGGCCGCTTGGCGCAGACAGTCCTCCACGAGCAGGCGCCCAATGCCCTCGCCGCGGCTGGCCCCCGCCACAGCGAAGCTCGCGTTCGCAACGTGCCCGCAGCGCCCGATGTTGTTGGGATGCAGAATGTACAGCCCGCGAATGCGCCCACCTACCGTAGCCACGGCCGTATGGGACTGCTCGGCGAAGAAGATCCGCGCCTCTTCCAACGTCAGCGGCTCGGTCTGCGGGAAGGCATTGCCCGCTTCTACGATCTCGTTCCAGATCTCCGCCATCGCCGGCAGATCGTCCTCCTGGTAAGGCCGGGTAACCTTCAAGGCTAATGGGTCCAGTGTGCTCATAGTGGCTTTCTTTCCATGGTATTCTCAAGAAGCGATATTCGCAGGGAGCAATTTCCGTAGGGGCTGACCTTGGTCAGCCCTCCGCAAGCGGCACAATGCCGCGCGACAAAAAAAGGGGCGACCGAGGTCGCCCCCTACGGGATCGAACGCGAGGTTGGCGGACGCTCTGGGCGCGATGCCGCCAACAAGCTCCGAGACCGGACTAGATGTCGGCCAGGGTGAAGTCCTTCTCGCCGTTGAACACGGCCAGGGCGTCGGCGACGGCCCAGTCGGCCAAGGTGATGGCGGAGATGGCCTTGGTCAGGCGCACCGCCTCGTCCAGGGAGCGCTGGTGAATGTTGCGACCCGTGGCGTTACCGTCGGCACCGCCCACGTGAATCTGGTCATACAGCTGGGTGAGGAAGGTCTCGGCATCCACAGTGGAGCCACCCGCGCACACGAGGCCCGTGCGGCCGGCGGCGGTGGAGGCCACCTTCAGGGCCTCGGCCGGAGTGCGGCCGTCCTCGGGCTTCGGCGGGTTCACCTTCACGAAGTCGGCGCCAAGGCAGAGAGCCACGCCGGCGGCACCGGCGATGAGATCGGGATCCTTCTCAGCAGTCACGGCCTTGCCGCGGGGGTAGATCCACAGCACGACGATGAGGCCGTTGGCATGGGCCTGGGCGATGAGCTCGCCGGCCTCGGCCATCATGGTGGCCTCGTACTCGGAGCCGAGGTAGATCGTGTAGCCGAGGCCCACGATGTTCACGCCGGCCTCCTTCATGGCCAGCACGGCGTCCAAATCGTACAGCTGCGGGGAGTAGGGATCCTCCTGCTTGGTGCCGACGAGGTTGGTCTTGGAGTTCATCTTGATGAGGTAGTTGATCTCCGGGTAGTCAGCCGCGTACTGGGCCACCAGCCCGCGCTGGCCGGCGAGCACGCCGCACACGCCCTCGGAGCCGATCTTGAACAGATGCTCCGGATCGAGGTCGGCGATGTCGATGCCCTCGCCGTAGAAGTCCTTGTTCAGGTGCTCGATCTTCTGATCGCAGGCGAACAGCATGAGACGGCCGGTCTCGCGCGTGGCCTTCAGGTAGTTGGTGATGTACTCGTCACGGGCCTCGGGCATGACGTCGGCGGGAACGCGCACCTCTTCCCGGGTGATCTTCGGCATGGGTTTCCTCCTAGAGAGTCGTTAGAGTCGTTGCAATAACGCGCTTATTGTACAGAAACAAAGCCTGACCGCGCCTTCTTTCACAAAGAAAGTAGGCGCAGAACCTCTCGTTGCGCCCAAGCGCTGGCACGGAGGCGGCGCGGCACGGATTACTTCTCGGAGCCGTTCGACTTTTTGGTCACGCGTCCGTATACGACAAGCGCCACGATGGCCACAGCGGCGGTCACGGCGAAGATGATGACCGATTCCACGATATTGCCCGACACAAGCCCCGCTGCCGCGTAGGTGGAAAGCACGATGCCGGGAATGCGGGCGAAGTTCGAGATGAGCACGAAGTTCTTCATGGACATGTGCGTGAGCGGCGTGATGTAGGTGAACACGTCCTTGGGCAGCCCCGGAATGAGGAACAGGATGAACACGATGACGTTGAACTTGTCGGAGGTCTCCCAATCGCGGAACTTGCCCATGTACTTCTCGGGCACCATGGCCTGGACGAACGGGGCGCCCAACTTGTGCACCAGCACGAAGATGAACGAGCTCGAGATAATGCAGCCGAGCCAGATGATGAGCGCGCCCACCCAAGGCCCGTAAATCATACCGGCGGCCACCTGGACTACCTCGCCAGGGATGAAGGCCACGACGATCTGAAGGAACTGGATTGCCAGCAGAATGAGGAAGCCCCAGGGGCCGGCGTTGCGGATGTCGGAGGTGACGCGGTCGACACCGCCGGGCTCGAACAGCTCGTGGATCATGGGCCAGACGAGCACGACCACCACGATCATGATGACGAAGAACGCGATGAGCCCCACGAACTTGAAGATGTCCGCCGCAGGCATCGGATGCCCGGCGACCGACTTCTCCTCGTGGGCCTTCGCCTCGAGCTTCTCGAGCCGTTCGGAATGGTGGTGGTTGTTCGGGTGCTTTTCCATGGCTTCCAGTCTAATGCAGCCGCCCCACGACGGGGGCGGCTTTCAGGAACTCTTTACCTTAGTGACGAAATCGTAAGCCGCAGGCCCGCGGCGCGCAGGTCGGCGCCTCGGCGCCCAAAACGTCGGCCCACAGCGCCCGCCCACAGCGCGCGGCCTAGTCGTCTTCCTTGCGAGCCTTGTCGTACTCCTCCTTGAAGGCGGAGAACATGCCGCTGGCGCGCTTGATCTGGCGGCCCGTGGCGTAGGCCCCCTTGTTCACAGCTTTGCCCGCAGCCTTGGTGGCAGTGGACACGGCCGGCTTCACGGCCTCTACGGTCTCGCGGGCGCGGTCGGCCACCACGGCCGTGGCCTCGCCGGCCTTCGCGGCCAGGCCACCCTCGACGGCAAGCTCGGCCACCTCGTCGGACACGAGGATGGCGCCTAAAATCGGCTCCTCCCCCTCGTCCTGCCCGTTCACGGAAAGCGCCGTGCCGATGCCGCGCTTGAAGCCGCGGATGAGGTGCCCGGGGATCTCGCGAACGCCGAGCAGCGCGTTGGCCGTGGCCCCCTGGGTCACCGTGAGCGAGCGCACCTCGCCGGTCTTCGGGTCGAAAGACACGTCGCCCACCGTGCCGTACACGGTGCCGTCCTCGCCCATGACGGGCAGCCCCGCCCACAGCACGCAGTCATCGTAGTTCACGCCCATGGCCTTGCAGGCGCCCTTGCCCGTAGCCTCGGGGGCCTGAGACACCACGATACGGCCGTCCACCACGTCGTAGCCGTTGTAGGCCACAAACACGTCCTTGCGGCGGAACATCCACAGCAAGTCGGGGCGTTTCACGATGAAGCCGACAAAGCGGCGCTGGGTGGGGTGGAACACGCAGTGGCGCACCTTCCCGAGCCGCTTTACCGCCTCAGGTTTCTTCGGCGTGCTCTTGTCGAGAAGCACGCGCTTTCCAACGATCTCGCCCGTGGTGCCGTATCGCTTGGCCATGATTTACTTCTCGTCCTTCTTGCCCTCGGCGGCCTTCGCCACCTCGCCGGCGGCTTCCTTCACCTCGGCGGCCGTCTCCTTGGCGCCTTCCTCGGCCGTGGCGGCGGCATCCTTGGCGGCTTCCTTGGCCGTCTCGGCGACGTCCTTGACGGTCTCGGCGGCGTCGGCGTCGGCATCGGCGTTCTTGGCCACCTGATCGGCAATGCGCTGACGGGCGGCTTCGATCTTGTCGCGCAGCTCGTCGCCCTTCTCGTTGATCGTCGGGGAGATGTTGCTGGCGGCCTCCTGGATGGTGGCGGCCACATCGGCCCCGCGAGCGGCGGCCTCGGAGGCGATCTCCTGGCCACGGGCCGTCACGTTGTTCACGACCTCGGCACCCTTGGTGGCCGCTTCCTGGTAGATGTGCTGGGCCCCGGCGGCGGCGGAATCGCCCCACTGCTGGGCGTTGCCCGCGAACTCGCCGGCTTTGTCAGCCACCATGGCGCGCGTCTCGGCGCCAGAACGGGGCGCGGCCAGCAGAGCTGCAACGGCGCCAACGACGCCACCGATGAGGAACATTCCGAATTTGTTGGCCATAACTGCCTCCTTTATCGACAGAGTATCAGGTTCGCCCATTATAGGCGGAGAGCCCCGCGCGGGGGCTCTCGCTGCTCATTGCTCACCTTACGGTAAACAAGTTGTAATTCGTCATAGATGAGGAAATCTCTCAGAGAAAACCTCAGTCCGTGCGAACCTAGAAACAGGCACCGCGGGCGTAGGCCTCGTTCACGAGCGTGTCGAGCACCGCGGGCAGCGATAGGCCGGCCGCGGCGCAGGCCATGGGGAACAGGGAGCGCTCGGTCATGCCCGGGGACACGTCCACCTCGAAGCAGCGGGCCGCGCCGCCGTCCCAGATGAGGTCGACGCGCCCGAGGTCGCGCACGCTGTAGGCGCGGTAGACTTCCAGCGCCGCCCGCTCGATTTCCGCGCGGATTGCCTGGGCATCGGCCGCGTTGGGGGAAAGCGACTCGTCGCGCACGGGGCAGAAGAACTCCACAGCGTCGTCGGCCATGCGGGCCGCCGCGTCGTAAAAGCCCTCGCGAGCCACAATCTCTACCGGCGGCAGCGCGTGGGCGTCCCAGCCGGTGCCGAGGATGGACACGGAAAGCTCCACGCCATCGACCCACTGCTCGATGTTCACGGCCTCGTCGTAGGACAGCGCATCGAGCACCGCCTCGCCCAGCTCCTCCTGGCTTTCCACCTTGTGAACGCCCAGGGCGCTGCCGCCATGGGCCGGCTTCACGCAGACCGGATACCCGCCGATGACGCGGTCGGCCACCATATCGAGCGCCGTGGCCGCGCCCATGCCCTTGAAAGCATCGCGCGCCAGGTAGACACCCTGGGGCCAGGACGCGCAGCCCTCCTCGCCAGTCAGGTCGCGGTACTTCGCCAGCGACGAGTGCAGGGCGTCCTTGTTCCAAGCGCGATGGCAGACGCTCGCCGGCGAGCCCACGAACGGGATGCCGAGGAACTCCAGCAGACTTTGGATGGTGCCGTCCTCGCCGTGCTTGCCGTGCAGGGCGTTGTACACCACATCGGGCCGCTCGCTGCGCAGCGTGGGAACCAGATCGGCGTTGGTGTCGAGGGGCACCACCTTGTGGCCGGCCTCTTCCAGCGCCTCGCACACCACCTTGCCGGAGGCCAGCGACACCTCGCGCTCGAAGGACTTGCCTCCCATGAGCACTGCAACTTTCATACACGTCTCCTTTGTTGTTGAAACTCCTCGGGGGCGGCCTTTATTCTGCCGCGGCTTCCTGCGCCTCGGTCACCTTCTCCTCGGCGATCTCGATCTGCTCGGCATCGCCTTCGCGGGCCTGCATGACCGCTTCCTCGTTCTGCTCGGAATCGACGATGACGTCCTTCCAAGAAGTGGCATTCTCGTCCATGGCTGCATCCTTTCTGTCGTAGCCGGGCAGCGCGCCGGCCTCAATGAACACGCGGTAGAGTTCGAGGCGCTCCTCGATCACCTTCGCCAGGCGTCGGATGGCCTCGGTGATGGATTCGGGCGTCTCGAAGCTGAAGTTCACGCGCATGGAGTTGCGCCCGGTTTTGCCATCGGGGAAGAACGAATTCCCCGGCACATAGGTTACGCCCGACTCCAGCGCTTCGGCAAGCATCGAATCGGTATCCATATAGTCCGGCAGCGTAATCCAGAGAAACATGCCGCCGGCCGGATGCGTCCAGGTGGCCTCGGGCGGGAAGAACTCGTCGAGGGCCGCCAGCATGGCGTCGCGGCGCTCCTTGTACAGCGCGATGAACTTCTGCAGCGTGCGCTGCCAGGCGACATCGGCAAAGTAGTGCTGCACGACCAGCTGGTCGAAGGCGCTGCCGCACAAATCGGCACCCTGCTTCACCAGGTTGATGCGGGCGAGCACGGCCTCAGGCGCGGCAATCCAGCCCGTGCGCAGCCCCGGCCCCAGCATCTTCGAAATCGTGCCCAGGTAAATGACCGAATCGTCCATGGCCTTCAGGGGCACCTGGTGGCCGCCGTCGTAGCGGAGACGGCCGTAGGGGTCGTCTTCCACCACCATGAAGTTGTACTCATGGGCCAGCTCGAGCAGGCGGCGCCGGCGCTCGGCCGTCATGGTGACGCCGCCGGGGTTCTGGAAATTCGGGATGGTGTAGCAGAACTTCAAACGCGGATTGTCCTTGCCGATACGCTTGAGTTCCTCCTCCAGAAGATCCATGCGCATGCCGTCCTCGTCGAAGGGGATCGCGCGCACATCGGGCTCGAAGGCGGAGAAGGCCTGCAGCGCCCCCAGATAGGTGGGGCCCTCGCTAATGATGATGTCGTCGGGGTCGATGAAAGCCTCGGCGATGAGCGTCAGGGCCTGCTGGGCGCCCGTAGTGACGAGCACCTGGTCGGCCTTCACGCGGATGCCCAGGTCGCGCATCATGTCGGCGAGCACCGCGCGCAGCCCGGCGAGCCCGTCGGTGGGGCCGTACTGCAGCGATACCGCGCGGGCCTCGGGGCTCTCAATGGCGGCCAGCGTGGCGCGGCGAATGTCCTCCTCGGGCAGAAGCGACACAGCGGGCATGCCGCCCGACAGCGAGATTACATCGTCGCGCGTAGCAGCGGCGAACAGGTTGCGCACGGCCGACGGGCGCATCTTGCGCACGCGTCGGGCGATCTTGTCGCCGGTGGTGTCGAAGGTGATGTGAGCTGACGACATCTTATTCAACCGTCCCTTCCAGAAGCGCCAAGGCGTCCTTCAGGGCGCCCAATGCGATGAGGTCATCGGTAAAGTTTACTGTAACACGGGCCAAACCGTCCCGCTTCGAGAGCCATTCCGTCGTACCTACAAACGTGGCATCGGAGGCGCAAGCGGGGTTCGCAGCCTGCAAATCGATGACCAGATGCTCCAGCGCGTGAGGCAGCGACGTGCGGGCGAGCACCTCGGCAAAGGGGGCGTCCTCGTCATTCAAGCAGGTGTGGAAGGCGAGGGAGGGGCGCGCGGCAAGCAGCCGATCGGCGCCGCACGTGCCCAAAGAGGCATCCGCGCCCTCGGGCACGCGCACGAGCAGGGCCATGCGATCGCGCTCGAAGGCAATGCGCTCGACGGCGAGCCTAGGCACGGTCGTCAGCTTTGTCCGAGGTGTCGGGGGCCGGCGTGGCATCGGCCTTGTCGGGCTCTGCGCCGCCGTCGTCGTTGCCGGATTTCGAGCCATCACCGGTGTCGGCCTTGGCATCTTCGCCAGCCGTGGCCTCGGGCGTGTCAGTCGCCTCGGGAAGCGACGGCGTTCCCGTGGGCGTGCGGCTCAGCAGCGTGACGCCCTTGGCCTCCTCCTCCGGAGCCAGCACGCGCCCCTGAGCGGACTCGGTCAGCGCGCGCAGCGTCCAGGCGATATCGTCGCCCAAGGTGTCGGCCGCCGAGAAGTCGCCATCCACCAGAGCCAGCTGGTTGCGATCGAGCGAAAATCGGTAGCGGCCGCCGCCCTTCAAGTTGCCGAAGGATAGCTCGAAGGTTTTATCCTGGTCGTTCAGCGCATAACGGTAGGACACATCATCAGTCAGCTGGATGCGATCCTCGGTGATGGTGATGGGCGTAGCCGTGCCGGCCAAATACCAGGTGCCCGCGAAATCGGCCGCATCGTCCTCGGAGAACCAGCGGAGCCACGCGAATCCGCCCGCCGCCGCACCGACAAGCAGCACGACAACGATAACTACGGACACCACCGCCACCCGCACCGGATGGCGGCGCTTGCGAGAAGGAGCGCTGGAGCGGCCTTCTCTCCCCTTCCGCACCTCGCGACCGGCATCGCCTTCGCCGGACGGCACCGCGCGACGAGACGACGGCTTCTGCGCCGTCGCCGTGGCGGCTGTCGTCGCAGCGGAGCGGAAACGCCCCTCGGCAAGCGGCCGGCCGCCGGAACCGGTCGGCGCGGCCGCCGCCGGCGACTGCTCTTCCATGGCTCTTTAGACCTCTTCCGGCCCGATCACCGTCTTGCCGCCCATATAGGGAACGAGCACCTCGGGCACCGTGATGGTACCGTCGGGATTCTGGTAGTTCTCGATGACGGCGGCCATGGTGCGGCCCACGGCCAGGCCCGACCCGTTCAGGGTGTACACGAAGCGGCTGCCCTTGAAGTTGGCCGGGTCGCGGTACTTGATGTTGGCGCGACGAGCCTGGAAGTCGGTGCAGCAGCTGCAGGAGGAGATCTCCTTGTAGGCGCCGTAGCTGGGCAGCCACACTTCCACGTCGTAGGTCTTCGCGGAGGAGAACCCGATGTCACCGGTGCACAGACTGATGACGCGATAGGGCAGCTTCAGCTGCTGCAGGATGTTCTCGGCGTCTTCCACCATGGATTCCAGCTCGTCGAAACCGGTCTCGGGCGTGGCGAACTTCACCATCTCCACCTTGGAGAACTGGTGCACGCGAATGATGCCGCGAGTGTCGCGACCGGCACTGCCCGCCTCCTCGCGGAAGCACGGGGTGAAGGCGCAGTAGTGCAGCGGCAACGAATCGGCGTCGAGCACTTCCCCGGCGTGCAGGTTCGTCAGCTGCACCTCGGCCGTAGGAATGAGGTAGAGGCCCTCGGTGGTGTGGAAGAGGTCCTCCTCGAACTTCGGCAGCTGGCCGGTGCCCGTGAGCGTGGCGGCGTTGGCGAGCGCCGGCACCCACCACTCCTTGTAGCCGCGGGAGGTGTGCTGATCCAGCATGAAGGCGATGAGCGCGCGCTCGAGACGGGCGCCGGCGCCGCCGAGCACATAGAAGCGGCTCTCGACCAGCTTCACGCCGCGCTCGAAATCGATGATGTTCAGGGCCGGCCCCAAATCCCAATGGGCCTGCGGTTCGAAGCCCTCGGCGGCGAAATCGCGGGGCGTGCCCCAGCGGCGCACCTCGGGATTGTCGTTCTCGTCCTCGCCCACCGGCGTGGTGACGTCCACCATGTTCGGAATGGAGAGCATGAGCGCGTCCATGGCGGCCTCGGCCTCGGCGCGGGCATCGCCCAGGGCGGTGAGCTTCTCGTTGATCTGGCGGACGGTCTCCTTGGTGGCGTTGGCCTCGTCGGTCTTGCCCTGGCCCATGAGCGCGCCGATCTCCTTCGAAAGCTTGTTGCGCTCGGCCTGCAGGGCCTCCTCCTCGGCGATGACCTCGCGGCGCTGCACATCAAGGGCGGTGAACTGCTCCGGGTCGAAGGAGGCGTGGCGGTTCTTCATCGTCTCGGCAACCTCGTCGAGGTGCTCGCGTACGTACTTGATGTCCAACATGGGGCGGCTCACTTTCACAATGATCGGTTGCCTTAGGCGCCGGCAGTCCGGCGGTTTTCAATGCGGCCCAGTATAGCACCGCCCGCTGACGCGGGCGGGAAGTCTTCGGGTGCGGCGGGCGCAGGCGGGCAGAAGTCAGGCTGAGGGTTTTCGCGCGGCCGAGGCGAAGCTATTCGCTTTCGTCCTCGTCGTCATCGAAGAGCGACCAGTCGTCTTCGGTCTTCTCGTGGTTCTTGAACTGCTTGCGCGTCTTGCGCTCCAGAATGAAACACACGATGATGCTGATCACAAGACCGCCACCGACCAGAATGCCGATGCCGGGCATGGTCTCGAACAGAAAATGGTACAGCTCTTCGATGTTCATAGGTCGCTATCTCGCCTTCTTCGCCTACGCCGCTCGCGCCGCGGCAGGTGGGTTCGTCATTGGTGCTGTCAGTATACTATGACCTGCAGGGAAGTGGCCTACTTCTCTTCTTCCACATACCATTCTTCTTCGGCCCAGCGGGCGCGATCGGGAATGCTCATAACCGCGGCCAAGATGCCGAGAACGCCGGGCACCAGCGCTCCGAGCAGTGCCGCCGGAGCGGGTAGCCACGAGCCGCCGAAGGAAGCGAGATGGGCCGCCGCGCACGCACCGAACATGAGCACCACGGCAGCCACCACCGAACCGGCGATGTCGAAGGCACGGGTGCCGCGCACGCACAAGAGGCTGTAAAGGCCCGCAGCGGCGATCCAGCTTGCACCTATGACCCAGGTGGCCGGCTGCGACGCCACCGCCAGGCACCCTGCCACCGGGTTGCTCGAGAAGCCGAGGTGCATGACCGCGTCCCAGTTCATGATGTCGACCGAGCCGCAGCCGGCCATGATGAGGGCGCTCGCGAAGGCGAAGGCCGCCGTGATGACCGACTGCAGCATCGGCAGCAGCACGCCGCACGTCACCGGCGAGGCCGCCGCGAAACCCACGGAGCCGAACAGCGGCTGCATGAGCGCCGAGACGGCCTGGGCGGTGCCACGCCGCCCCACGAAGTACCACCACGCGCCCGTGGCCGCAGTGAGCAGCACCGCCGGCACCCAGGCACCCGCGCCGGCGAGTCCCACCACAAAGGCTCCGTAGCCGAACAAGACGCCGATAGAAGGCCTGATGACAGCCACGAGAGCGCAGACGGCAATCACGACCCCGTAGGCAATGGGAGCATCGGTGGCGAGCCCCATAGCAGAACCCGGAGTGAGGTGCAGGTTCGCCATGCCCGCCGCCGCCAGCAAAGCCACGGCCGCAGCGGCAACGATGCGCCCCACGATGGCGGCACCGCGCAACCCCAGTCGATCGACGAGCGGGGGCAAGGGCTCCCAGACGCGCTCCGGCTCCTCGGCAGCCGGCTCTTCTATCTTCCCGTTCACGATGTCGGCGAGCACCCGCTTGCCCTTCTTGGCGTTACCCAGATAGGGCGAAAGAGCGGCCGAGAAGGCGGCCACATCCTCGTAGCGCTCGTCCATATCGGGATCGAGGGCGGCGAACATGACCTCGTCGGCCTCGGCGTCCAGCTCGTCCCAGCACAGCGACGGCAGCACGAGCTCCGCCTCTTCGATGGCCTCCTCCGCCGCGTCCAGATCATCGGCGAAAAACGGGTTCGAGCCCGTGAGCATCTCGTAGGTGAGGCTCGCCAGGGCCCACTCGTCGGTGCGCACATCGAGCGGCTCCTGGCGCATCTGCTCCAAGGGCATGTAGCCGATGGTGCCGCCGCCCGTGGTGCCCGATCCCGTAGCGTCCATGAGGGCAGCCAGGCCGAAATCGGCCACCTTGGCCTGGCCCTTGCCGTTCACGATGACGTTTTCCGGCTTGATATCCAGATGCAGGGTGTGCTCGCCGTGGGCCACCTCCAGGGCATGGGAGACGGCCGAAAACACGGCGGCCACCACATCCAGCGTGATATCGTCGTCCACCTCATCGATGATTTGCGCGAGCGTCTTGCCCTCGACGTATTCCATGATCACGTAGGCGCTGCCGCCTTCCACGGCGCAGTCGTACACGGTGACGATATTCGTATCGGACAGCTTCGCGACGGAGCGAGCCTCCTCCAAGCCGGGGATGTGCTCGAACAGATCCAGCTCGTCTTCGGCGTCGGGTTCGGGCTCTTCGGCGATGACCCGCGAGGCGCGCACGCCGCGCAAATGGCGCACGTCCACCGATTCGGCATCGGCGGTCGCGTCAGTGGCATCGGGTGCCTCTTCTACCACGGTCTGGGGTTCGTAGGGCACCTCGGGGGCGTGGCGCGTCTTGCGGCTCACCCGACCCGTGAGGCGCGCCGGCCCGCGCCGCCGACCGGCGAAGTCGGTCGTGGAGGCGTTCCAGGGAATGAGGGAGTCCCCCCATTCGTCTTCGGCTGCCTCAGCATCAAAATCATCTGCACCAGCGACATCGACAGAGTCATCGTCAGGATCACCGAAGTCGTCCCAGTCCTCCCAGGGCGGCACCCCCTCGGCGGCGCACCGGGACACCGCGGTCGCGGACCGGCGCCGACGGCGCTCGTCGCGGGCCGCCAGGAAATCGGGGTCGGCGGGGAAGGCATCCGCCGACGAGCTGCCAGCAGGATCGCCCGCAGCGGCGCCCGAGGCTGCACCAGTGCCCGAGGCTGCACCGGCGACCGAGACTGCGCCCGGACCCGCATTCCGGCCAGCGACCCCCGTCTCGGCGCCCGATGCCCCCGCCTCTACCTCTTCCAAATCCGCCGCCATGCGCGCCTCGAGAGCCTCGAGGCGAGCAGCGGCCAGCTCGTCTTCGGAAAGCTCGATGCACTTGATAGCCACATCGCGCTTGAGATGCGTGTCGAAAGCGTGCACCACCGTGCCATAGCCGCCAGAGCCGGCCTGGTCGATGACGCGGTAGCGGTCGAGTATGAGCGGGGATCGTGCCATAGGGGCAAAACCTCTCTTGGGTACGTTTCAGGAGTGTTTTCGAGGTAGCGCAATTCTACCATTGCAGCACTCTCTGCGCGATGGCGGTTTCGCAGCAAGCATCTCCCCGTCAGATGTTCGGCTGCCACGACAGTGCCAAAGCGCCCGCGCAAAGCGCGCCCGCAAGGGCCGTCATGCAGGGGCCGCTATGCAAAGATTTCTCCATTTTTGGTCACAAAATCGAGTTCTGGGTTTTTCCACGCACCCAAATCACCCGATATTGCCCGAAACTCAACGAAATACTGAACAAATGCGCGCATTGGGGATACCCGCCAACACCAGAGCTATGATTTTCTGGCTTACAAAACCCAGAACTCGATTTTGTGACCAAATTTCAAGATAATCCTCCTTTGCAGATTGTGGGCTAGGAGGAGGACTCCTCATCGTCTGAACTG
>OLPQ01000604.1_pt1 | contig 30363 bp, 20 predicted proteins | sample 1672451 | NCBI WGS metagenome assembly OLPQ01 (sample SAMEA3136687, study PRJEB25190) | human gut metagenome | biome: human gut; feature: human-associated habitat; material: faeces | place: Austria | collected 2013
GCGCCCGCAGGCGCGTGTCGGAGCGCAACCGCCGGAGGCGGCTCTTAGCGCGGAGGCTGAAGTTATCGCCGCAGGCGGCTGATGAGGATCGAGTTTGCCATATTATCCCGTTGACGGGTCATATCCGCACACCCGCCCCTCATCCGGCGCTTCGCACCACCTTCCCCCGCGGGGGAAGGCTTATTATGGAAGGAGTAATCACCATGGATAAACAGAATCGTAAAGCTATCATCGCCGGCAACTGGAAAATGAACAAGACCGCTACCGAGGCCAAGGCCCTCATCAGCGAGCTGATCCCCGCTGTCAAGGACGCCGGCTGCGAGGTCGTCATCTGCGTTCCCTTCACCGATCTCGTCACCGCTGTCGAGATGACCAAGGGCACCAACATCCACGTCGGCGCCGAGAACGTCCACTTTGAGAAGTCCGGTGCCTTCACCGGCGAGATCAGCGCTGACATGCTGACCGACCTCGGCGTTGAGTACGTCGTCATCGGCCACAGCGAGCGCCGCCAGTACTTTGCCGAGACCAACGAGACCGTCAACAAGCGCACCAAGGCTGCTCTGGCCGGCGGCCTGAAGCCCATCATCTGCGTCGGCGAGAGCCTCGACCAGCGTGAGCAGGGCGTGACCGAGGAGCTGGTCCGTATGCAGGTCAAGATCGCGCTGAACGGCGTGACCGCTGACGAGCTGAAGAACGTCGTCATCGCCTACGAGCCCATCTGGGCCATCGGCACCGGCAAGACCGCTACCGCTGACCAGGCCGAGGAGGTCTGCGCCGCCATCCGCAAGGTCGTCGGCGAGCTGTACGGCGAGGACGCCGCCAAGGCCCTGACCGTCCAGTACGGCGGCAGCATGAACCCGAAGAACGCCGAGGAGCTGCTGAGCAAGCCCGACGTTGACGGCGGCCTGATCGGCGGTGCTTCCCTTAAGGCCGACCAGTTTGCGGTCATCGTTGACGCTGCCACGAAGGGCTAAATCCCCTTTTGTAGGGGCGACATGTATGCCGCTCCTACAACCCCATTATTAAGGAGTCTGCAAATTTATGTCTAAAAAACCTGTTATGCTCTGCATCATGGACGGCTTCGGCTGGACGCCGGATGAGACCTACGGCAACGCCGTGGCTGCCGCGAACAAGCCGAATCTGGACAAGATCTTTGCCAATTGCCCCATGACCACCATCCAGGCCAGCGGCATGGCTGTCGGCCTGCCCGACGGCCAGATGGGCAACTCTGAGGTCGGCCACACCAACATGGGCGCGGGCCGTATCGTCTACCAGCAGCTGACCCTCATCACCAAGTCCATCAAGGACGGCGAGATGTTCAAGAACCCCGTGCTGGTCAAGAACATGAAGGCTGCCATCGACGCGGGCAAGGCCATCCACCTGATGGGTCTGGTCGGCACCGGCGGTGTCCACAGCCACGCAGACCACTGGTTCGGCGTGCTGGAGATGGCCAAGCACATGGGTGCGAAGGACGTCTACCTGCACTGCATCATGGATGGCCGTGACACCGACCCGCACAGCGGCAAGGGCTTCTTGGCCGACCTGCAGGCCAAGCTGGACGAGCTGGGCATCGGCAAGATTGCCTCTGTCTCCGGACGTTACTACGCCATGGACCGCGACAACAACTGGGACCGCGAGGAGAAGGCCTACGCCGCGTTCGTCTACGGCGAGGGCAACCACGCCGCCAACGCTGCTGAAGCCATCGAGGCCAGCTATGCCGCCGACGTGACCGACGAGTTCGTCATTCCCGTTGTCACCTGCGAGGGTGGCCGTGTGCAGGACGGCGACACCGTCATCTTCATGAACTTCCGCCCGGATCGTGCCCGTCAGATGACCCGCATCTTCTGCGACGACAACTTTACCGGCTTTGAGCGCCGCGGCGGCCGCAAGCAGGTTCACTATGTCTGCATGGCCGAGTATGACGCCACGATGCCCAACTGCGAGGTCGCGTACCCGCCGGTGGAGCTGAAGAACACGCTGGGCGAGTATCTGGCCGCCCACGGCAAGACCCAGCTGCGCATTGCCGAGACCGAGAAGTACGCCCATGTGACCTTCTTCTTCAACGGCGGTGTTGAGCAGCCCTGCGAGGGCGAGGACCGCAAGGTCATCCCCAGCCCGAAGGTTGCCACCTACGACCTCAAGCCCGAAATGAGCGCCTACGAGGTTGCCGACGAGTGCAAGGCCCGCATTGAGAGCGGCAAGTACGACGTCATCATCTTGAACTTCGCCAACTGCGACATGGTCGGCCACACCGGCGTGTTTGACGCAGCGGTCAAGGCCGTCGAGGCTGTTGACAAGTGCGTGGGCGAGGTCACCGACGCGGTGCTGAACGCGGGCGGCGTCGTTTTCCTGACTGCCGACCACGGCAACGCCGAGAAGATGAAGAACCCCGACGGTTCCCCGTTCACGGCCCACACCACCAACGTCGTACCCTTCGCCGTCATCGGCGCAGGCGATGTGAAGCTGCGCGAGGGCGGCTGCCTGGCGGACATCGCCCCGACGATGCTGCCCTATATCGGTCTGCCCGTCCCCGAGGAAATGACCGGCAAGAGCATTATTGCGGAGTAACAAGCCTTTTCGAGAAAAGGCTTGGCGAAAAGCTTTAAAATTATGACCCTTAAAGCGGTAGGTTTCGGCCTGCCGCTTTCTTTATGCCCCCATCCCTTGCGCTGGGACGCGAAATCGTGTATAATAAGAAATTACTGATGATTATAAAGGGGAGGTGCGGCCATGAGCCTGCAAAGTTTTGGATTTTTCGGCTTTCTGCTGGTCGTGGCCGCCGTCTACCTGCATCTGCCGCAGCGCTGGCAGAGCGCGTTTCTGCTGGCGGCCAGCTGGGTATTTTACGCACTGGCGATGCCGTCGATGCTGCCGGTCACGATTGCCATCGCCGTGTTCACCTACCTGTGCGGACGCGGCATGACTGCGCGGGAAGGCGCCCGCAAAACGGCGTTCCTGCGCATTGGCGTTGTAGGGCTGCTGACGATCCTGGCGTTCTTTAAGTATAACGGCGCGTTCGCGTCGGACGGCGGCTGGCAGGCCGTCGCCATGCCGCTGGGCATCAGCTTTTACAGCTTTGCGGCGATCTCTTACTTAATTGATGCCGCGCGCGGCGACTGCGAGGTCGAGAAGAATTTCATTGACTGTGCGCTGTTTTTGAACTTTTTTGCCACCGTCACGCAGGGTCCCATCTGCCGCGCCGGGGCGCTGCTGCCCCAGTTTAAAGAGGAGCACCGCTTTGACGCCGCCCGCACGGTGCGCGCGCTGCGGCTGATGGCACTGGGCCTGTTTAAGTTGGTGGCCGTCAGCGACGTGCTGGGGCTGCTGGTGGATGAGGTGTTCCCGAACTACCGCAGCTACGGCGGGCCTATGCTGGTGCTGGCCGCGGTGTTTTACACGTTCCAGCTGTATTTTAACTTCTCCGGCTACTCCGAGGTCGCGCGGGCCGTGGGTCTGCTGCTGGGGCTGGAGCTGCCCGAGAACTTCAAGACGCCGTTCTTTGCCACGAATTTTTCGGGCTTCTGGAGCCGGTGGCATATCAGCTTTTCGTCGTGGCTGCAGGATTATCTGTTCATGCCGCTGGCGTGGGCGGATGTCTCCGGGCTGACGGGCGGCAAAATCAGCCGTCTGCCCGCGGAATTTTGCGTGTTCACGGTGTTTTTTGTCTCCGGCTTCTGGCACGGCAACACGCTGCCCTTTGTGGTGTGGGGCCTTTTGCAGGCCAGCTACCGCCTGGGCGAGGAGCTGCTGCACCGCCGTTTGGGCAAACCGAAAAAGAAAGCCCCGGCCCGCGTGCTGTGGGCCAAGCGCGCCGGTGTGTTTGTACTGTGGTGCGTGAGCATGGTGTTCTTCCGTGTGGGGTCGTCCCCTGCCGCCGCACCGCTGACCGTCGGGGATGCGTTCGCGTATCTGGGCCGCTGCTTTATGGGCTGGGGCCCCGCGCGGTTTGCGTCGGAGCTGTACGCCGCCGCGTCCGACGGATTTTACGTCAACGCCATCATGGTCGCGGCGTACTACGGCTTTGTGGCGCTGGTGCTGGCGCTGGCGTTTTACCTTGACACCCGCCGGGCGTTTGCGTTTAAAAACAAGCCGTCCGAAATCTGCCTGGCCAATGAAAAGCACCGCTGGGCCGTGTATTATGCCCTTGTCATCGCCCTGCTGGCAGGCTATATCATGCAGAGCGGCGGGTTTGGGAGCAGCGGATTTGGTATGTACGCGGGGTTCTGACAGCTGCGCTGTAGGGGCGAGGCATGCCTCGCCCGCAGCTTTCCCATCAGATGTCATTTATCGTCAGGTGGCGGGCCGGGCATGCCCGGCCCCTACGTTCTACAAAAATTAGGGAAGGAGGTTTCCGGTCCGTGAAAAACATTCTCAAAAAGCTGGCGCTGCTGGCAATTCCCGTGCTGCTCTGGCTCGCATTCTTCATTGCATTTGAGCCGAACAACTATTTCGGGCTGAAGGCCTCCGCCACGTCCAGCCAGCCGGTTGCACGGGTGCGGGCATACCAGCAGGAGCCCGGTACAAATTTGATTTTGGGTGACAGTCGTCTGGCCCACTTTGACATGGGCCTTGTGGACAGCCTGTCCGGGCAGTCGTGGCAGAACCTTGCGTTCGGCGGTGCATCGTTAAAAGAGACGCTTGACCTGGCCGACTATCTGCTGGATTCCGGCCACGACGCAGACACACTGCTGGTCGAGGTCTCGTTCTACACGCTGAACGCGGGCTACAACACGGACCGCTTCGCCACGCTGGAGGAAACGCTGAACAATCCGCTGGCCTACTGCTTCAACCTCGAGTACAACGTCAACGCGCTGACCGTTGCCATGGACACACTGCGCGGCACACCCGATACGATTGAATCCGGCGACTGGGCCGCGGCGGATTATCTGGCCGATGACGGCACAGTTTTGCCGCTGCACCGCAAATTATACGACTACACCGCGACCATCACGCCGCGCTGCAAAAGCTGGGCGCTGAATGACGAGCAGTTCAACCGCCTGCACACGCTGGCCCGGCGCTGCCAAAACGAGGGCGTGCGGCTCATCGTAGTTTTGCCGCCGATGGCCGACAACGTGCGGACCGAGGTCTGCGATGTGTTCGGCATCACCGAGACCATGCAGGGCACGGTGCTGCCGACGCTGGCCGCATGGGCTGACGAATGCGGCTTTACCCTGCTGGATTACGAGTGGGGCGACAGCGTTATTACCGACGATGACAAGCAGTTTTTTGACGGATTCCATCTGGATGAGCGATATGGACTGCCGGAGTGGACGCAGGAATTGTTTGGGGATATAGCAGCATAAAGGCTTCCCCTTCGGGGGAAGCTGTCCGCGGAGCGGACGGATGAGGGCAAAGTTTTCCACAGCCGACCATAAATGGGCAATATCCATAAGCTCTCCCCTCATCCGGCCCTGCGGGGCCACCTTCAGTCTCCGCGCTAAGAGCCGCCTTCGGCGGTTGCGCTCCGACACGCGCCTGCGGGCGCAGCCCCTCGGGGGAAGGCTTTTTAGGAGGTACACATGGCTTTAGACTTTCTGATTTTGTATGAGCACACCGTCCGCGAGTATGAGAGCGACCTTTTGCTGAAGCTCGAGCTCGAGCGGCGCGGCTACACGGCGGAGATCCGCCAGCTGCTGGACCCCAAGCATCTGCGGCTGTTCGGCAAAGACAAACCCGAGGTGCTCGTCGCCAGCTGCATGTATGACAACGAGGCCATCAACAGCCATGTGTACAACAACATTGGCCGCTGCAACAAAATCGTCAACCTGCACTGGGAGCAGATGCTCTCCGACACGCAGGAGGAGGGCGACTGGTTCAACATGAACGGCAACGCCAAGCGCTGCGTGCAGACCTGCTGGGGCAAGCGCACCGCCGCCCGCCTGCAGGCCCACGGCATGGACGCCAAAAACACGCCCGTGACCGGCGCGGTCATGATGGACTTTCTGCGCCCGGAGTTTGACGGCTACTTTAAGGACAAGGAAACGCTCTGCAGGGAGTTCGGCCTTGACCCGGCCAAGCAGCTGCACCTGTACATTTCCAGCTTCGGCTATGCCAGCATGAACGACGACGAGGTCGCCGAGCTTTCCAAAATGGCGGGCACCGATTTTACGGGCTTTGCCAAAACCAACCGCGTTTCGATGCAGGAAACGCTGCGTTGGTTCGATGAATATCTGGGCGCACACCCGGAGGTGGAGCTTGTCTACCGCCGCCATCCCAGCGAGTGGAACAGCCCCGCGCTGGAGGAGCTGGCGAAGAAGCGCACCAACTTCCACGTCATCTTTGCGGACTCGGTCAAGCAGTGGATCGTCGCGGCGGATTCGATCTCGATCTGGATGAGCACCGCCATTGCCGAGGTCTACATGGCCGGTAAGAGCTGCCACATCCTGCGCCCCGTCCCCATTGAACACGAGTACGACCCGGTCATTTACAAGGACGCCCATTACGTGACGCGCTACGACGAGTTCGCCGCCGCCATGGCCGAGCCGGAGCCGCCGTTCCCGATTGCGAAGGACGTCATCGAGGGCTATTTTGACCCCGGCGAGACGCCCGCCTACAAGCGGATGGCCGACCTGCTGGAGGACGTGTACAAGAACCCCCCGCGGGACGATCCGATGGGCGACGGCTTTACGCCGCACTTCAACAAGCTGAAATTCTGCGCGCTGGCGGGGGTACACTTCCTCTACCGCCGCGGCTGGGAGCCGAAGAAGCTCTTTGCCTTCTGCCCGCCGCTGGCCAATTTTGCCCAACGCATCTACGGCTACGTGGACAAGGCGCATGTGACGCCGGAGCAGGTCGCGGCGATGGAAGCAAGGATCAAGCCGTTTGTGAAATAACGACCACCGCGTAGGGGCCGGGCATGCCCGGCCCTGCACTGTACGGCAGGCGCGCAGTAAAGGCAAGGCTGCGGGCCGGGCATGCCCGGCCCCTACAACGCTATGATGGGACACACATATGTCAGAAAACAAAAAATCCTCCGGTGAATCCTTCGCCGGGAATGTGATGAAATATTCGGTGGCGACCTATCTGGGCTTTGCCATCACGGGGCTGGCGCTCATCGTCAAGGGGCTGCTGCCCGCTGAGGTGCTGGGCGCACCGGTCACCTTCATGACCTACACGGCCACGATCATGAACATCGGCATTCTGGGGCTGGATCAGGCGCTGCTGCGCTTTTACCATGAGCCGCCCGCCGGGGCCGAGCCGCGGCAGCTGTTCGCGGCCTGCACGCGCATTTCGGCGGCGTTTATGATGCTGCTGGGCGTAGCAGGCAGCGTGTTCTTTGCACAGCCGCTGGCAGCGGCGTTCGGTCTGGGCAGCGCCGGGCCGGGCATTGTGCCGCTGCTGTTCCTCAACGCGGCGCTGTATATGCTGGTGCGCTACTTAAACGTGCTGCTGCGCTTGGAAAACGACCTGCGCGCCTACACGGCGGAGACGCTCTGGATGCAGGGCTGCTACAACCTGTTTTACCTGCTGCCGGGCTTTTTTACATCCAACGTCTTTGTTCTGGCGGTTGCGGCGATTCTAAGTTTTGGTGTTGTGGCGATTGCGTTTGGGTATAAATACCGCGCCGCCGTGTTTGCGCCGCTGCCCGGCGCACAGCTGGGCGGCATCGCGCGCCAGACCGTGCCCTACGGCGTGGCGCTGGCCCCGGCGCAGATTTTGTTCAGCCTGTCCAGCGGCATCTGCCTTTCGTTCGTCGGCAACGCCAGCGGCGAGAACGCCCAGGGCCTGTTTGCCTTCGGCTACAGCCTGGCGCAGCTCGTCACGGCCATTCAGGCGGGCTTTTCCACCTACTGGGGGCCCTACGTCTACAGCCATTACCGCGACGAGCAGGAGCGCATCTGCCGCGTGCATGACGTGCTGAATTTGCTGATCTTCGGCTTCTTCTGCGTGCTGGTCATGTTCGAGGACATCGTCTTTGTCATCTTCCCGGACAAGCGCGGCTGCCTTGCCATTTTCCCGCTGCTGATGCTGGCCGTTGTGTTCAACATTCTGTGCGAGGGCACGGTCTACGGCAACTCGATTGCCCGCAAGCCGTGGCATGACACGATTGGCATCGGGCTGGGGGCGCTGTCCAACTTTGGGCTCTGCGCCCTGCTTGTGCCCGCGTTTGGGCTGACCGGCGCGGCACTGGCGCTGGCCGCCAGCAACGGTCTTGCATTTTTGTACCGCAGCATCACGGGTCAGATGTACTACCGCACGGTGGCCAGCTACCCCAAGACGATCTCCGGCTTTCTGCTGGCGTTCGCGGTCACGGCCATCGGCACGCTGCTGTGGCAGCATTTCTTTATAAAATTTGCGCTGGTAGGCGTGATTTTGTTTATCTACTGCACCCTCTACCGCGCACAGCTCGCCAGACTCTGGAGCATGGGCCTTGGCATCCTGCGCGGCATCTTCCATAGAAAGTAAGGCGACAACATGAAGCATTGCGGCACACAAGAGCTGGAAACGGAGCGGCTGGTCCTGCGGCGGCTCTCCATCGACGACAGCGAAATGATGTTCAACAACTGGGCCAGCGACAGGCAGGTGACCCAATACCTGCGCTGGAACGCCCACCGCAGCTGGGGCGAGACCGCCGAGACGCTGAACGAGTGGGAAAAGCACTACGATGACCCGGCCTTTTACCAGTGGGGCATCACCGACAAGCACACCGAGGTGCTGTTTGGCACGATCAGCCTCTTCCCTGCCCCGGCGCTGAAGATGGGCTGGCACCTGAACACCGAACGCCTTGGCCCCGCCTGGGAGGTCGGCTATGCGCTGGGCCGCAAGTGGTGGAATAAAGGCTACGCCACTGAGGCACTCTGTACCGTGCGGGACTACTGGTTTGACACCGTGGGCGCAGACTGGCTGGCCGCCGTCCACGCCAATGAGAACATTGCCAGCAGCGCAGTTTTGCAGAAGGCAGGCTTTGTCTACGACCATGACGTGACGGACCGCAAGTTTGACGGCACGCCGGTCCCCTGCCGCGCCTACCATCTTTTGAAAGAGGAATTATGACCGATAATACGACAGAATTAGACTTTGGCACCACTGCCCAGAAAGCCACCGACGCCGAGAAGCTGCCCGTGGTGCTGCTGGCGCTGGATCAGGGCAGGTACGATATGGCGCGCAGCCTGGACGAGCTGCGCGCGCTGGCCGACGCCAACGGCATGGACGCCGTGGCCGAGGTCGTGCAGAAGCGTGCGACGCCCGAGGCCGCAACGCTGCTGGGCGAGGGCAAGGTCGCCGAGGCGCGGCTTGTCTGCCAGAATGTGAACGCGGCAGCCGCCATCTTTGACGGCGAGCTGACCGGCAGCCAGATCCGCAACCTGTCAGCGGCACTGCAAGTCGAGGTGCTGGACCGCACGATGCTGATTTTGGAGATTTTCCGCGCACGCGCCACGACGAACGAAGGCAAGCTGCAGACCGAGCTTGCCACGCTGCGCTATCAGCTGCCGCGTCTGCAGGGACTGGGCGAAGCCCTGAGCCGCCAGGGCGGCGGCGGCGGGGGCGGCGGGGGTGCCCGCCGCGGCGCCGGTGAGACAAAGCTCGAGCTGGACCGCCGCCATCTGCACCACCGCATTGAGCATCTCGAGGGCCGCTTAAAGGAGCTGGAAAAGCGCCGCGGCGAGACCCGCCGGGCCCGCCGGAAGAACAATGTGCCTGTGGTCGCGCTGGTCGGCTACACGAACGTCGGCAAGTCGAGCCTGCTGAACGCGCTGTGCGGCGAGCAGATTTTTGAAGCCGACATGCTGTTTGCAACGCTGGACCCGACGGCCCGCAAGCTGGTGCTGCCCAGCGGTCTGCAAATTATTCTGGTGGATACCGTCGGCTTTGTCAGCCGCCTGCCGCACCATCTGGTGGAGGCGTTCAAATCCACGCTGGAGGAGGCCGCGTTCGCGGATGTCATCGTCAAAGTGGCCGACGCGGGCGACGCACAGGCCGCCGAACAGCTGGCCGTGACCGATGAGGTGCTGGGCAGCCTCGACTGCGCGGACATCCCCCAGCTGGTCGTCTACAACAAGTGCGACACCGCCAACACCATGGCCTTTGACCCGGATATCCTGCTGACGAGCGCGAAAACCGGCTACGGTCTGCCTGCACTGCTGGCAAAGCTCGACGAGGTGCTGAACCACCGCGTGCGCACGATCGAGATCGTGCTGCCCTATGACAAGCTGGCGCTGGCGGACATTCTCCGCAGCCGCGGCAGCGTCGCCGCGGAGGAATACCGCGAGGATGGCGTGTATTACCGCGGCACAGTCAAAATTGACGATTTGCATCGGTTTGAGGAGTTTTTGGTGTAAAATCCTCGCGGTAGGGGCCGGACATGTCCGGCCCTGCACTTTCCCGCAAGTGCGCTCCTGCCTTTTTGCTGCGGGCCGGGCATGCCCGGCCCCTACGGTGTGCTTTTCCCGTTGACACCGCATAGTCCCACGTTTTATAATGATTTCGGCGGGCCGCGCCCGCACCTTATTTATTATCTTTTATCTATTATCTTTTATCTATAAAAAGGGGTAATAACTATGTCTACCGTCCGCACCCGTTTTGCGCCGTCGCCCACGGGCTATATGCACGTCGGCAACCTGCGCACCGCACTGTACACCTATCTGCAGGCCCGCCATAACGGCGGCACCTTCATCCTGCGCATTGAGGACACCGACCAGGGCCGCCTGGTCGAGGGCGCTACCGACATCATCTACGGCACGCTCAAGGCTACCGGCCTGACCTGGGACGAGGGCCCCGACGTGGGCGGTCCCGTCGGCCCCTACGTGCAGAGCCAGCGCATGGGCATGTTCAAGCAGTACGCCGAGCAGCTTGTCAAGGCTGGCAAGGCCTACTACTGCTTCTGCACCGAGGAGCGCCTGAACGAAATGCACGAGGCCCAGCGCGCTGCGGGCGAAATGACCCACTACGACGGCCACTGCCGCCACCTGTCCGCCGAGGAAGTTGCCGCCAAGCTGGCCGCGGGCGAGCCCTATGTCATCCGCCAGAAGATCCCCGAGAGCGGCGTGGCGGGCTTTGACGATGTTGTCTACGGCCATATCGAGGTCGATGTCAGGGAGCTGGACGACCAGATTTTGATCAAGACCGACGGTATGCCGACCTACAACTTTGCGAACGTCGTGGACGACCATCTGATGGGCATTACCCATGTCATCCGCGGCAGCGAGTATCTGTCCTCGACGCCGAAGTACAACCTGCTGTACGATGCGTTCGGCTGGGAGAAGCCCGTCTACATCCATTGCCCGCCCGTCATGAAGGACGCGCAGAACAAGCTGTCGAAGCGCAACGGCGATGCCAGCTATCAGGACCTCGTGGCGAAGGGCTATCTGCCCGCCGCCGTGCTGAACTATCTGCTGCTGCTGGGCTGGGCACCCGAGGGCGAGCAGGAGATTTTCTCTCTGGACGAGATGATCAAGATCTGGGACCCGGCCCGCATTTCCAAGTCCCCGGCCATCTTTGACCCGCTGAAGCTGCGTGCCATCAACGCTGCCTACATCCGTGCCCTGCCCGCTGAGGAGTTCCGCCGTCTGGCCGACCCGTTCATCGACAGCGCCGTGCACTGCAGCATTGACCGTGACCTGCTCTGCGCCAACCTGCAGCCCCGCTGCGAGGTGCTGGAGGACATCCCGCCGCAGCTCGACTTCTTTGACGCCGTGCTGCCCATTGACGCTGAGATGTACCGCAACAAGAAGCAGAAAACGACCCCCGAGTCCGCGAAGGAGGCCCTGACCGCCCTGCTGCCCGTGCTGGAGGCGCAGACCGATTGGACCCGCGACGCGATCTTTGAGGCGTGCAAGACGCTGGCCGAGAGCATGGAGAAGAAGAACGGCTGGCTGCTGTTCCCGCTGGGCATTGCCCTCTCCGGCAAGTCCCGCACCCCGGGCGGCGGCACCGACCTGGCCGCGATGATGGGGAAAGAGGAGACCGTTAAGCGCGTGAAGGCGGCGCTGGAGAAGCTGTAAGTAACGGCAAGCCGCGTTTTGTAGGGGCTGGCACTGCTCACCCGCGGACGTTGCCGCAGCCACAGGGTTTCCGGGCGGATATGGAATCCGCCCCTACGATGTAGGGGGCAATGCCCGCCACCGACCCGCGTGTATGGCGGTTGCCGCCATGTACCGCGGGCGAGCAATGCTCGCCCCTACATCCTTTATAAAAAACAACGGCGCAGCTGCAAAATTGCAGCTGCGCCGTATTTATTATTTATTATTTTTTATCTATTATTTATAGTATCGTTCCCCCGCCGACGACCACGTCGCCGTCATACAGCACCACGGCCTGGCCGCGGGTGATGGCGCGCTGGGGCTCGTCAAAAACGACCTTCACAAGGCCGTTTTCCAGCGGGTAGGCCGTCGCGGGCTGCTCGACCTGGCGGTAGCGGGCCTTGGCCTTGACGCGCATGGGGGCGGTCAGCTCGGGAACCGAAATCCAGTTGAAGTCCCCGGCGATCAGCGTCGTCTTGAACAGCTCGCTCTCGGGGCCGACGGTGACGGTGTTCTTCTCCATATCCTTGCCGCAGACGTAGACCGGCGCGCCCAACGCCAGCCCCAGCCCCTTGCGCTGGCCGCAGGTGTAGCGCACCGCGCCGTGGTGGCGGCCCACAGCGTTGCCGTTCACGTCCAAAAAGTCGCCGTCCGGGTAATATTTGCCGGTGTAGCGCTCCATAAAGCCGACGTAGTCGCCGTCGGGCACAAAGCAGATGTCTTGGCTGTCGTGCTTGCGCGCGTTGCAGAAGCCCTGCTCCTCGGCGATCTTGCGGATGGACGGTTTGTCCATACCGCCCAGCGGGAACTTCGTGTGCGCCAGCTGGTCCTGGGTCAGAACGTAGAGCACATAGCTCTGGTCTTTATCGGTGTACAGTGCTTTTTTCAGCAGCCAGCGGCCCGTAGCGGGGTCCTGCTCGATGCGGGCGTAGTGGCCTGTGACCACATAGTCCAGGCCGTGCTCCCGGGCAAAGTCCAGCATTTTATCAAATTTCATCGTGCGGTTGCAGTCGATACAGGGGTTCGGCGTGCCGCCCGCCTCGTAGGTCTCGATGAACTTGGCAATGACCTTTTCACGGAATTCCTCGGTGTAGTTCACGACCTCAAACGGGATGTCGAGCTGGAACGCGACCTCGGCGGCGTCCTCGACGTCCTTCGCCGAGCAGCAGGTGTGGAACCCGCTCTGGCCCAGATCCTCATTCTGGTACAGGCGCATGGTCGCGCCCATGCAGCGGCAGCCCGCCTGCTTCATCAGGTAGGCGGCGACGGTGCTGTCCACGCCGCCGCTCATTGCGATCAACGCGCCGGGGGTATTTGACATAGGGGCCTCCTTGGTTAAAAAAATATGCAGCACGGTTCTTTCGTGCTGCACATTTTTGCTTTTGAGTTGTAGGGGCGAGGCATGCCTCGCCCGCGGCCTTGCCTTATCAGGGCATTGCCGGGAAAGCTGCGGGCCGGACATGTCCGGCCCCTACGGCCTTCACTTCGTATGCAACAGTACCTTTATTATAGCAAAGGTTTCCTGTTATTGCAATCAGTCCGCGAACAGCGGAGTGGACAGATAACGGTCACCGGTGTCGGGCAGCAGGGCCACGATGGTCTTGCCCTTGTTCTCGGGGCGCTTGGCCAGCTGGATGGCGGCCCAGATCGCAGCGCCGGAGGAGATGCCGACCAGCACGCCCTCCTTGTGGCCGACCTGCTTGCCGGTGGCAAAGGCGTCCTCGTTGGTGACGGGGATGATCTCGTCGTAGACCTTGGTGTTCAGCACGTCGGGCACAAAGCCGGCACCGATGCCCTGAATCTTGTGCGCGCCCGCAGTACCCTTGCTCAGCACTGGGGAGGAAGCCGGCTCAACGGCCACGACCTTGACGTTGGGGTTCTGGCTCTTCAGGTACTCGCCGACACCGGTCACGGTGCCGCCCGTACCGACACCGGCCACGAAGATGTCGACCTTGCCGTCAGTGTCCTCCCAGATCTCGGGGCCGGTGGTGCGCTTGTGGGCATCGGGGTTGGCCGGGTTTACAAACTGGCCGGGCACAAAGCTGTTGGGGATCTCCTGCGCCAGCTCGTCGGCCTTGGCGATGGCGCCCTTCATGCCCTTGGCACCGTCGGTCAGCACCAGCTCGGCACCGTAGGCCTTCATCAGCTGGCGGCGCTCGACGCTCATCGTCTCGGGCATGACGATGATGATGCGGTAGCCGCGGGCAGCGGCAACGGACGCCAGACCGATACCGGTGTTGCCGGAGGTCGGCTCGATGATGACGGAGCCGGGCTTCAGCTTGCCGGTGGCCTCGGCGTCGTCGATCATGGCCCTGGCGATACGATCCTTGACGGAGCCGGCGGGGTTGAAATATTCCAGTTTAGCGAGAATTTTTGCCTCAAGGTTCTCGGCGTTTTCAATATGGGTGAGCTCCAGCAGCGGGGTGTGGCCGATCAGCTGGTCTGCGGAAGTATAAATCTTGCTCATGGTAGTTTCCTCCATCGTCATTTCTGTTTATTTGTAAATCGGTCGCGGTTTTACAGCTCATGACGGCGACATCGCGCGTATGGCACAAATCCCTTTCGCATATCAATTCATACCTTTCTTGTAGGTTGATAGGATTGTACAACATATTTTCCCGTTTGTCAATAGGGTAATAGGGAATTTTCCAAAATTATTTTGCAAAAAGGTGTTGCCATCCTATTTACCAACCTGTATAATAGGTTATAAGAACAGTAAGGAGCATACCACTATGATGATTTCAACGAAGGGCCGTTATGCGCTGCGTGTTATGATCGATATTGCCGAGCACCAGCACGACGGCTATATCCCCCTGAAGGAGATCGCCGCACGGCAGGAAATTTCCGAAAAATATCTGGAGGCCATCGTGAAGAGCCTTGTCAAGGAGCGCTACCTGACCGGTCTGCGCGGCAAGTCCGGCGGCTACCGCCTGACCAAAACGCCCGAGGAGTATACCGTCGGCAGCATCCTGCGCCTGAGCGAGGGCAGCCTGGCCCCGGTGGCCTGCCTGGAGCAGAACCCCGTGGAGTGCCGCCGCATGGCCGAGTGCCGCACCCTGCCGATGTGGCGCAAGCTGAATACGATGATCAACGACTATTTCGACGGCATCACTCTGGCGGACCTGGTGAACACCAGCCAGCCGGGGAATGATTATGTGATTTGAAATCAAACGCCTTCCCCCTCAGGGGAAGCCTTATAATAAAAAAGGAGCTATGCCCGTGGGCATAGCTCTCTTTATTGCTGTCAGACGATCTCGACCTTTTCCATGACAACCGGCGTGCGGGGCTTGTCGTTCCAGTCGGTGGCAACGTTGGCGATCTCATCGACGACCTCAATGCCGTTCACAACATGGCCAAAGGCGGCGTAGCTGCCGTCCAGATGCGGGGCATCCTGGTGCATGATGAAGAACTGGCTGCCGGCGGAGTTCGGGTCCATCGAGCGGGCCATGCTGATGACACCGCGGGTGTGCTTGATGGGGTTGGCAACGCCGTTCTGCAGGAACTCGCCCTTGATGTGCCAGCCGGGGCCGCCCATGCCGGTGCCCTGCGGGTCACCGCCCTGGATCATGAAGCCGGGAATAATGCGGTGGAAGGTCAGGCCGTTGTAAAAGCCGTCCTTGACGAGCTTCTCAAAGTTCTCGCAGGTGATGGGGGCTGCGCTGTGGTCCAGCTCAATGTCGATGGTCTTGCCGTTCTGCATGGTAATGCGAATCATACGGTGTTCTCCTTTTCGGTTTGATTTGTTGTGTCAGGGTCGCTTTCGGGGGTGGCGATGCCCTGCAGATAGCTCATACTGCCGAGCTTTTCGGCAAATTCTGCGGGGGGCAGCCGGTTCATCCAGTACAGCAGCGCCGCACCCATGAACTGCTCACTGCGAAAAACTGCCTTTGGCAGCAGCGCAAACAGGCCGCCGTCGTGATGCTCGCCGGTAAACGGGTCGGTCCAGTCGTCGGGCAGGCGCTTGTCCAGCTGCCGCGGCGAGACGTGGCCCGTGATGAAGCCGCGCCCGCCGAACAGCGGCTCCACGAGCCAGAAAAACACCCGGCGCACGCCGTGCTTACTGGGGAACAGCCCGCGCAGCCTGTAGGTGTGCCAGAACGCATCGGCCAGGTACTCCACGGGGATGTCCTCACCGTAGGTTTCCAGCAGACAGGTGTGCAGCAGCGCCGTGATGTCGGCCAGCTCCTCCCCTGTGGGCAGGGGGCTGACGTCATCGACGGGAACCAGCGCAGAGCCGGTGTCCTCGGCGTGGAGCGTCGAGTCGAGCGCGATTTCCAGATAGCCGTGCCCGCCCTTGCCCGCGTAGGGCTGGCCGGGCGCGCACATGGCACAGATGAACGGATGCACGACGGTATCCGCGGCGTAGTGGCTCAAAAAGCCGAGCGTGTACTCGACCTGCGGGCGGGTCTTGACGTTGGTGCAAAGACTGCGCAGGAACGCGCCTGTCTTTTCCTCGTGCATACGGCTGCCGAGGCCGGGCAGGTCATAGCGGCGCTTGGCGCGCTTTTTCCAGATTTCAAAGCAGAAAAAGCTGTCCGGGCCGTTGGCACCCGCCGCAAACGCCGCCGGGCACTGAATTTTGTAGTGGATGGTTTCCGCAGCTTTTCTTGCGGTGCGCACATGGGTATAGCCTTCCGGCATGTGGGGTCCCCTTTCGTATCAGCGTAGGTATAATTGTACTGCGTAACGGGGGAAATGTCAATTTTGCAAAGTGTAAATAATAAATAAAAAATAATAAAGAATAAAGAAGGTTGCGTTTGCGTCTTTGGCGCAAACAAAAACGCAGGGGCGGATTCTATATCTGCCCGCAAGTCGGCTGCCGACTGACGGGCGCATATAGAATGCGCCCCTACGGTAACGCAAACGGGTGCATTTTTGAGCGGAGCGCAGCGACACGGTCCACCATTTCTTTTATCTATTATTTCTTATCTTTTATCTCTATTCAGATCTTCCTCTCGTCATTCGTCATAACTTTCGGCAGCACGCCAAAGTACAGCACGGCACCGACAATGATGATGAGGATGACGGACAAAATGCCGAACGGTCCGGCGGCGGCATTGATGGCATCGACCTGCTCGGCGGTGGCTGTGGCGGCGGTCAGACCCTGGTCGGCCAGCATTTTGTTGGCGGTAAAGGCACTGACAAAACCGACGAGCGCCGGGCCCATGATGGACGAGAACTTGCCGAAGATGTCAAAGAAGCCGAAGAACTCGCCGCTGCGGGCCTTGTCGGGAATGAGCTTGCCGAACATCGAGCGGGACAGCGCCTGAATGCCGCCCTGGCTGGTGGCGCAGAGCACGGCCAGCATCCAGAACTGCCATAGGCTGTTCATAAAGAACGCAAATACGCAGATAAACATGTAAACGCAGATGCCGACGCCGACCATCGTGCGCGCGCCGAACTTCTCGGCCAGCTTCATATAGAGCAGGCAGAACGGCAGGCCCAGCACCTGCACCAGCAGCAGCGCCAGCAGCATACCGGCGGAGTCCAGCCCCAGGTTGGTGCCGTAGCTTGTAGACATGCTGATGATGGTATGCACACCGTCGATGTAGAAAAAGTACGATATAATGTAGATCAGCATCGGCTTATCCGCGCCGATCTCCTTCATGGTCGTGAACACGTTTTTAATGCTGGCCCCCACGTCGCCCTTCTTATAGGGCTTGCCGGAGGTCTGCTCACAGTTTTTGACCAGCGGGACACTGAACACGAGCCACCACACGGCGGTCAGGCCAAAGATGAACCCGAGGCAGGTCAGCATCGGCACGCCGACGGCGTTCATGATGAGGAAGATCAGCAAGGGGATCGTCGAGCCGCCGATGTAGCCGAGGCCGTAGCCCAGCGTCGAGACCGAGTCCATGCGGTCCTCCGTCGTGACGTCGGTCAGGAAAGCGTCGTAGTAGATGCAGGACGCATCAAAGCCGATGGTGCTTGTGATGTAGAGCACCAGCACTATCGCCGCGACCCTGCCCGCCGCTTCCGGCGAGGCGGTGAAGTCCATGAACGGCGTGAAGGAAAGCCCTGCTACCGAGACAACGCCGATGAGCATAAATGCCGTGAACAGCTTTTTGCGCATACCGCGGATGTCGCCGAACACGCCCAGGAACGGCGCGCTGAGGGCGACGATGGCCATAGCCAGGCTGGTGGCAAAGCCCCAGGTGGACATGCTGGACACGCTGTCGGCGGTGTAGCCCGCAACGGTGTCGAAGAAGATGGGCAGGATGGTCACGACGATGACCGAGTGGGCGCTGTTGGCCCAGTCGTACATCATCCAGCTGATCTCCTGTTTGGTGAATTTTTTCAGGAAGCCCATGGAAGAAAACCTCCGCATTTTTTATTGCACGCATTTTGCGTGCTTGTATAATTATTGTAACATTTTGCTCCGTCAAAAACAACAAGCCCCGCCGACGTTTCGGTCAGCAGGGCGTAAAAGTTTTGTAATATTTTTGTGGCAGATTGACGGAGGAAGTTTGCGGTGCAGCACACTGCCGGGAAATACCCGTAGGGGCGCATTCCATATGCGCCCGTGGAATTGTGCCAAAGGCAGCGCGGCACGGGCGGATATAGAATCCGCCCCTACGGTGTTCGCTATTTTTTATCTTGCCCGCAGCTCCCAGAACGCCACGGCTCCTGCCGCGGCCACGTTCAGTGAGTCTACGCCGTGCTGCATGGGGATCATGACGGTGTAGTCACAGTGGGCAATCGTGGTGCGGGCCAGGCCGTCGCCCTCTGTGCCCAGCACGATGGCAAGTCGCGGCTCGGCGCGCAGCGCGGGGTCATCGATGCTGACGGCGCGGCTGTCCAGCGCCATGGCGGCAGTTTTAAAGCCGAGCGCGTGCAGGCGGGCCATCCCGGCCTCGGGCCAGTCGGCAGGGCTGTCACCCAGCGTTGCCCACGGCGCCTGGAACACCGTGCCCATGCTGACGCGGACGGCACGGCGGCAGAGCGGGTCGCAGCAGGACGGCGAGAGCAGCACCGCGTCCATGCCCAGTGCGGCGGCCCCGCGGAAGATGGCCCCGATGTTGGTGGAATCCACGATGCCCTCCAGCACCGCGACGCGGCGGGCGTCTCTGCACAGCGCCTCGACGCTGCGCGGCTGCGGACGGCGCATGGCGCAGAGCACACCCCGGGTCAGCGCGTAGCCGGTCAGGGCCTGCAGCACACTGCGGTCCGCGGTGTAGACGGCGGCGTCGGGGCAGCGGGCCAGCACGCTCGCGGCGGGGCCGTCGATCTGGCGGCGCTCCATCAAAAAGGAGAGCGGTTCGCACCCGGCGTCCAGCGCCGTGCCGATGACCTTGGGGCTTTCGGCAATGAAGATACCCTTTTCGGGCTCCAGCTTATTGCGCAGCTGGGCCTCGGTGAGCCTGGTGTAAGGAGCCAGCTCGAGGGCGGATAAATCTGTGATTTCGATAATATTCATGTTTTCATTTTTCCTTGTAGCGGTGTAGGGGCCGGGCATGCCCGGCCCTGCAGTAATACGGCAGGCGCACCGTTTGTCTCGTATGCGTAGGGCGGGGTGCCCTCACCCCGCCGTGAGCGTCCGCGTGGCCGTACCGTAAACGGGTCACATGGCGCGGTTGGCGGCGGCATGAGGGGCATGCCGCCCTACAGTTTTCCCGGCAGCGGGTACCGGCCGCAAGCCCGCGGGCCGGGCATGCCCGGCCCCTACAAAGCATACAACACTTCCGTAAAAATTGCAAACAAAACCCGCCGCCCATGGGGCTTGCAACCCACGAGCGGCGGTGTTCTATAGAATCCCTGTTCCCTCTAAAAGTCTTTACAAATTACTCGACAGCGTCAAGAGCCTGTGCCAGATCGGCGATGATGTCATCGACGTGCTCGGTGCCGATGGACAGGCGGATCGTGTTGCGGCCGATGCCCACATCGGCAAGCTCCGCATCGGAGAGTTGGCCGTGGGTCGTGGTGGCCGGGTGGATTACAAGGCTCTTGACATCGGCGACATTGGCCAGCAGAGAGAAAATCTGCAGATGATCGATGAACTCGAAGGCCTCCTTCTGGCCGCCCTTGATGTTGAAGGTGAAGATCGACGCGCCGCCGTTGGGGAAATACTTCTCATACAGGGCGTGGTCGGGGTGGTCGGGCAGGCTGGGATGGTTGACCTTCTCCACCTTGGGGTGGTGGGTCAGGAACTCGACGACCTTTTTGGTGTTTTCATTGTGGCGGTCCAGACGCAGGGAGAGCGTCTCGGTACCCTGCAGCAGCACCCATGCGTTGAACGGGCTGATGCAGCCGCCCAGATCGCGCAGGATCACGGCGCGCACATAGGTCACAAAGGCGGCAGGGCCGGCAGCCTCGGCAAAGCAGACGCCGTGGTAACTGGGGTTCGGCTCCGAGAAGGCGGGGAATTTGCCGCTGGCCTTCCAGTCGAACTTGCCGGAGTCAACGATGATGCCGCCCAGAGAGGTGCCGTGGCCGCCGATGAACTTGGTGGCAGAATGGACAACGATGTCGGCACCATGCTCGATCGGGCGGATCAGGTAGGGCGTGCCGAAGGTGTTGTCGATGACAAGCGGAATGCTGTGCTTGTGGGCGATAGCGGCAATGGCGTCAATGTCGGGGATGTCGGCGTTGGGGTTGCCAAGCGTTTCAATATAGACAGCGCGGGTGTTGTCCTGAATGGCAGCCTCGACCTCGGCCAGATCATGGGCGTTGACAAAGGTCGTCTGCACACCGAACGCGGGCAGCGTGTGGGCCAGCAGGTTGGAGGTGCCGCCGTAGATGGTTTTTTGCGCCACAATGTGCCCGCCGTTCTGGGCCAGTGCCTGAAGGGTGTAGTCGATGGCAGCGGCGCCGGAGGCAACGGCCAGCGCGGCAACGCCGCCCTCCAGAGCCGCGATGCGCTTTTCAAAAACATCCTCGGTGGAGTTGGTCAGGCGGCCGTAGATGTTGCCCTCGGCCCTCAGGGCAAAGCGGTCAGCGGCATTCTGGGAATTGGGGAACACATAGGAAGTGGTCTGGTAGATGGGCACCGCACGGGAATCGGTGACGGGATCGGCCTGCTCCTGGCCGACATGCAGCTGAAGGGTCTCAAAATGCAGTTTACGCTCGCTCATGATAAAATCCTCATTTCTGTTTTTTTGTAAAAGAAAAGCCGGGGGTCGTTTTGGTACAACTCCCGGGCAGAATATGCAGTGCGGCGCTGGTTTTACAGGCAGTGCAAAGCATTGCCCCGCGCCCGGACTGCATTTGCCCGGGAGTTCGGCATTCGGCCACAGCGGAAGTTCTGACGCAGCAGATCACCGAAAACGTGAGCCATATACTTTGCACCTCCTTGCTTTTTTGTAATAAACCTATGTGATTTGTAGGTTGACTGTATGATAACACGGAATTAACCGTATGTCAATAGGGAAATAGGGATTTTTTGCAAAAACTGTAAACGGGCTGTAAGGCGAGGTTTGCCCTCATCAGTCAGCGGACGGGGCCGGATGAGGGCCGCGTTCGTGCAGCCGCCCATTCACTATTCATAACTTACAGTTGAAATCTTCCCCGAAATCGGTTATACTGTTTTGTAATAAAGTTGAAATATGGGGCATTGTCCCCTTTTTAAAAAGGAGCAAGCAATGGCACACACCGTTATGGTCACCGGCGCAGACGGCTTTATTGGCAGCCACCTGACCGAAGAACTCGTCAAGCGCGGCGAAAAGGTCCGCGCGTTCTGTCTGTACAATTCCTTTGGCTCGCTGGGCTGGATCGACACCCTGCCGCCGGAGATCCGCAGCGAAATCGACATCTTCATGGGCGACGTGCGCGACCCCAACGGCGTGCGCACCGCCATGCGCGGGCAGGAGCGCGTGTTCCATCTGGCCGCGCTCATCGCGATCCCCTTCTCCTACCACAGCCCGGACAGCTACGTGGACACCAACATCAAGGGCACGCTGAACGTGCTGAACGCCGCGCGTGAGCTGGACACCCAGCGCGTGCTCGTCACCTCCACCAGCGAGGTCTACGGCACGGCGCAGTACGTGCCCATCGACGAGAAGCACCCGTTCCAGGGCCAGAGCCCCTACTCCGCCACCAAAATCGGCGCGGACCGCCTGGCCGAGAGCTTCTACCGCAGCTTTGACCTGCCCGTCACCATCGTGCGCCCGTTCAACACCTACGGCCCGCGTCAGAGCGGACGCGCCATTATCCCGACCATCATCACCCAGCTGCTGGCCGGTCAGACCGAGATCAAGCTCGGCAGCCTGACCCCGACCCGCGACTTCAACTATGTCAAGGACACGGCCAACGGCTTTATGACGATTGCCGACTGCGACGCCGCGATTGGCCAGGAGCTGAACATTGCGACGGGCGTTGAGCATTCCATCGGTGATCTGGCCAACGAGCTGATCGCCCAGATCAACCCGAACGCCAAGATCGTCTGCGAGGCCGAGCGCCTGCGCCCCGAAAAGAGCGAGGTCAACCGCCTGCTGGGCGATTCCACCAAGCTGCGTGAGCTGACCGGCTGGGCGCCCCGGTACACCTTTGAGCAGGGCCTGGCTGCGACCATCGAGTTCCTGCGCGGCAACCTGGATCAGTACAAGGTCGGGCAGTATATTCTGTAACATCGCAGATTTTTCATGCACTGTAGGGGCCGGGTACGCCCGGCCCCCGACCTTGCCAAGCCGGATACCTTGCGGCGCGGCGAACAGCCGGGCGAGGCATGCCTCGCCCCTACAGGAATCTGATTTTATGTCAAACGTTTCCAAAAAGAAGTTGTCCCTACCCACCGTGCAGCAGCCCGCCGCCCGGTGGGCTTTCGTGTTGGCGGTCTGCGCCTCGCTGGGCGTCGTCGTCAGCTACTACTGGCGCGTATTCTATGGGCTGGACGCCCGCGGCGTATCTGCGGCGGGCGTGACCGGCCTTTGCGTGGGGCTGGCCGTGCTGGCCTGTGCGGCGGCGCTGGCGCTGCGGCGGGTCAGGGACTTTGCCAAAAAGGGCGCGGCGTGCATTCTGCTGTGCGGCGTGCTGTTCGCCTTTGCCACCCCGCCGATGCAGACCCCCGACGAGACCGACCATTATCTTCGCACCTACGCTATATCCATGGGCCGATTCGATTTTGATGCCCAGCGCGGCTACCCCGAGGACGTGGACGAGCTTGTTGCGGCGTTCCCCGGCGCGTGGGTCAACGCGCACACCTCGGCAGGGCTGGGCACCGACCCCGACACCCACGCCGAGCAGCCGTTCAACTCCGCCGGGTACGCGCTGAAGCAGTACGGCAAGGATGGCCGGGTGGAGAGCATCCGGGACAGTTTTGAACAGTATCTTACCTGGTTGTATAGGGACTCTGTGCCGCAGCGCGTGACCGAGCCGGTCAGCTTTCTGATTTTGCCGTTTTTGCCCGGCGCGCTGGGCATGGCACTGGCACGGCTGTTTGGGCTTGGCGCACTGGGCTGCCTGTACGGCGGGCGGCTCGTGAACCTGCTGGCCCACACGGCGCTGTGCTATGCAGCGCTGCGCAGTGCGCACAAATGCAGACCTGCGTTTTTGTGCATTATGCTTATGCCGATGTCGCTCTACATGGGTGCGTCGCTGAGCTACGACGCGACGCTTTTGGGCTGCTATTACCTCATGCTGGCCCTGCTGACGCGGGACGAATGGAACGATAAGACGGCGCTTTTTTATGCGATGGCCTGCGTGTTTGCCAACGGCACCAAGCCGTATATCAATCTGCTGTGGGTCGTGCTGCCGCTGATTTTACGGAAATCCGAGTGGAAGGTGCGTTTCAGCCGCGCCGTGTACGCCGTACTGACCGCTGCGGGCGCACTGGCGCTGACCCTCGGTGTGGAGCAGTACGGCACGCTTTTGCGCCACAACTACGGCGCGATTGCCCGCCAGGGCGGCACCACCGTGAACGGCGGTGCGCAGCTGCTGTTTGTTTTGAAAAATCCGCTGCGTTACATCGCGGTTTTGCTGGGCACACTGTATGAGAACGACGGGTTCCTCGGCCAACTGGGGCTGTTCGGCTGGAAGGATATGCCGATTGCTTTTATCAGCATCACCGCACCGCCGGTGCTGCTGGCGGCGGCAATGCTCTGCACCGCGCAGACCGACACGCTGGGCCGACGCCGCATGGGCTGGCTGGGCGTGTTCGGCCTGGTCTACGCCGTGGGCGCGATGACCGCCATGTACATCACCTACACGCCGGTGGGCATGGTGCGCATCGTCGGCTTGCAGACGCGGTATTTCCTGCCGGTCTGGCTGCTGCTGGTGCTGGCCGCGGCGGCTGTGCTGCGGCGGGTGCTGGCCCCGCGCCTGACCGCGGCTAAGGGCGAGGCGCTGGCGGTAACGCTGTGCGGCTGGTATGCGTTTGCCGGGGCCGTGCTTTTGTTCCAGCATTACTTTGTGGGACCGGTGTATACGATTTATAAGTAAAGAAAAGGCTTCTCCCCTCGGGGGAGAAGCTGTCACCGAAGGTGACTGATGAGGGGCGGGTGTGCTCCGGCACGCCGTTCACGGGCAATTATGGCAAGGCCGCCCCTCATCCGGCCCTACGGGCCACCTTCCCCCACGGGGGAAGGCTTACCACAACACGAAAGGAGGCTCGCACCCATGCTGCATCTACTCTACGCCCTTGCGCTGCTGCTTCTGCTCTGCGGGACCTGTGCGATTCTGGCGGAGCGGTTTACTCTCTCCCCCGCCTTGCTGCCGCTGCCGGTATTGAGCGGCGCGGTGGTCGTGCTGTATCTCTGCGGGGTCGCGGGTTTCCTGCGCGTTGGCGCTGTGGCTGTACTGCTGGCGCTGGCCGCCGTGTGGGTCGTCGGGCTTGTGCAATACCGCCCCGCCGGGGTGGCCGACGCCTGGAAAAGAGCGGCCTCCGTCCCCGGTTTCACGCTGTTTTTAGGCGGTGCTGCGTTTATCTGGCTGCTGTTCTGTGTACAGCAGCCGATGTTTACCCAGTGGGATGAGTTCACGGCGTGGGGCCTGGCTCCCAAGATGGTCGTGGAGCGCGGCGCATTCTATGTGGCCGACCCGGTCAACCTGAAGGCGTCCTTCACCTACCCGGCAACGAGTCTGATCACATTTTTGTTCCAGCCCTTCGGCTCTTGGGCCGAGTGGGCCTGTCTGGCCGCCATTGACACGCTGGCGCTGGCCTGTCTGGCCGCTGCGTCCGCCCTGCCGCGGGAGCGCTGGGCGGGCGGCGTGCTCGTGTTTGCGGCGGGGTTCCTGCTGCCGTTTTTCTTCTCGGCCACGCCTACGGGCAGCTACGCGGCGCAGTACGTCAACGCCATGGCAGACCTGCCGCTGGCGATGCTGTTCGGCGGCACGCTCTGCCTGTATTTCGCGGTGGGACGCCGCAAAATTGCCTACTGGCTTGTTGCGCTGCCACTGGCCGTGCTGACGCTTACCAAGGACATCTGCTTTGCCTACGGGCTGATCGCGGCATTCCTGATCGGGCTGGATCTGTGGCTGGCCGCAGACGAGCCCTGCAGAAAGGCGTTCCCCAAGGCTCTGCTCCGGGCGGGCGCACTGGCTGTTATCGTGCTGGCGGCGTTTTCAAGCTGGGGCCGCTACACGGCGGCTGTCACCCCCACGGCGGACACCGCCGCGAGCGTCGGCAGTGAGGGCCTGAGCTACGGCGCGGTATTGGTCGGCGGCGTAAAGCAGCTGCTGGGCATGGGCCGCACCGAAAAGTTCGCGCAGATCATGGCCGCCATGGGCAGCGCGTTCTTTACGCGGCGCATCTGCCTTTTGGGCGGCGGCATCATGGCTGTGGTTGCCATTACGATGGTCGCCGCCGCGGCATGGCTGGCCGCCGACAGGGGCGCACCGCGCCGCCGCGTGCTGGCCGCGCATCTGGGGTTTGCGTTCTGCTTTGCGGCGCTGTATCTGTTCCATCTGATTCTGTACAACTACAACTTCTCCGACCTGGAGGGACTGGCGCTCAAGGACTATGACCGCTATCTGGCCCCCTACTATCAGGCGTGGATGCTGGCGATGCTCTGCCTGCTGGCGCGCGGCGCGCGGGAGCGGCTGGCGCAGCTGGCGACGGGCGGCGCGGCGGCGGTGATTTTTGCCGTATTCTGCTGGCGCGGTGTGCCCGCGGCGGGCTTCTGGTCCGGTGCCGACAGCCTGTACACGCTGCGTGCCGACGTGCAGAACCGCGCCGATACGATGAACACCGTGCTGGGCTGGCCGGACCGCGTGCTGGTCATCAGCCAGGGCGACGACGCCACGCGGTGGTATTATTATCGGTACGAGCTGACCGCGCAGGTCGTGAACGGCTTTGGCGGCTTCTATGGCCGTCTGGGCGAGACGCAGGACCGCTGGGACAGCGATTTTATGAATCTGGTCGAGAGCGAAAACTGGACGCTCTACGACTACAAGGCCGTCTGCGTGCCGGACACGCTGGTCGCCTACATGGCCGAGAAGGACTGCGATTATATCCTGATCGACCGCGCAGACGACTATCTGCAGCGGGAGTTCAGCCCCCTGTTTGAGGGCGGGCTGACCAACGACATGCCCGCAACGCTCTATCATTTTGAGGGCGCGGACGCGGCAGTGCCGTTCAAGCTGGCAGCTGTGGCAGAAAGCGGGGTGGAGTAAATGCGTAAACCGCTTTTGAAGGCGCGTCAGCTGCTTTTGCTGGCGTATCTGCTGGCGGCGGTGCTCTGGGTGGTGCGGTGTCTCGTCGGCTGCGGCGTCATGCTGAACTACAAGCTGCAGGGCAAAATGCCCCAGACGCACGTGGACGCCGCCGAGCTGGTGACCGAGAGCTTTGCGCCCTATTCATCCAACGAATGGTGGACGCCGCCGGACGACGACCCAGCGTGGTATCTTTCCACCGACAGCGACCCGCATATTTACTGGCAGGGCCAGGGGTATATCGAGACCGCCGTGCTGGACGCGGCGCACCGACTGCCCCCGGGCGGCGTGGCGCTGTACTATTTGAAGCCCGGCCAGACCGACTACACCGAGGCGCAGAAGGTCTACGCCAAGGTCACGGCCCCCGGCGTCTACACGTTTGATTTGGGCGGGCAGTGGGTCACGGGGCTGCGCATTGACCCGGACAGCGTGGGCGGCGTGCCGACGCTGTTTACCGGCATTGATCTGAACCCCGCGCGCCCATGGTACACCCGCTTTATCCCGACGGCAGGCTGGTGGCTGGTGCTGGCGTTTGTGCCGGCAGTGGCGGCGGCGATGACGAGCGCGGTTTGTTCCTTCTTTATAAAGAGGGAACCGAAGAAATTTTAAATGCAGTAGGGGCCGGGCATGCCCGGCCCGCAACATAAAAGGCCGAATCGCGTTTACAGGAAGGTCGAGGGCAGGGCATGCCCTGTCCCTACGTCTCTGCGCATTTGTAGGGGAGCGGCGTCCCCTACGCCCCTACACGCAATTTATCACAGCAAGGAGCTGACCCTATGGAACTACTCTGCGTACTGGCGGCGGTGGCGGCGCTGTTCTGCGGCTGCGCGGTGCTGACGCTGAAATGCCGCGTCCCGGCATCCGTCGCACCACTGACGGCATTGTCCGCCATCGTCGCGGTGCTGACACTGGCCGCAATGGCGGGCGTTCTCTACCCCGCCGCGTGGCTGCTGTATCTTCTCTGTCTGGCGGGCGGCGTCTGGGTCGCGGCGTCCTGCAGGGGCAGCACCGGCGCGGCGCAGCGCCTTTTCACCCCGGGCAGCGTGCTGTTCTGGGGCATGGCGCTGGCGTTCACGGTCTACTTTTTCGTGCGGCAGCCTATGGCGACGGACTTTGACGAGCTGAGCCTGTGGGCAACGGCGGTCAAGATCACGAAGGTCAACGACAGCCTGTACGCCACCGCCGAGCTGGGCACGCCCTGGGCCGCGACCCAGAACCCCGGCCTGCCGCTGCTGGCGTATTTCTTCCAGTTTTTCGGCGATTATGCAGATTGGAAAATTTACGTCGGTTATGACATTTTGTATTTTTCCGTGTTTGCCGCCGTCGTGGGGGCTGTCCCGCGGGAAAAATGGCGCGTGGCCGTGCCGATGGCCGCCGTGCTGTGGTGCGTGCCGTTCTTCTTCACGAACTACAACCACACGATCTACCTGACGACCACCTACATGACCAGCTACGGCGACGTGCCTGCGGGGCTGGTGTTCGGCGGCGCGGTGGCCGCGTGGCTGGCGCTGCGCCAAAATTCAGCCCCCAAGTGGGCCGTGCTGCCGATTCTGGCGCTGTCTGCCAACATCAAGGCCAATACGTTTGTATTGGCGCTTGTGGCGGCGGGGCTGGTGGCTGTGGACGAGTGGCTGTTTGCCGACGACGGCGATTTCAAGGCCGGTCTGCTCCCCCGCACCGGGTTCAGCCTTGCCTGCTTTGCCGCGCCGATGGCAATTTACTATCTGTGGAATGTGCGCTATGTCGGCTGGCTCGTCAGCCGCAGCGCCAGTGATTCCGGCGTCGGTGAGACGAGCGCCCCGCTGTCCGCCGTCGTTGTCAACGGCATTAAAATTCTGCTGGGGCAGCCGGTGGAGGGCTTTTACGCCGAGCGTGAGGCTCAGTTCCGCACTGCGATGGCCGACATGGGCCACCAATTCTGGACGAGTGACGGCAAGCTGAGCATGATCGGGCAGGGCCGCAATGTGGTCGCGCTGATCGCCATCGTGTTTGCCGTGGCGATTCTGGCGGCAGCATCGCGGCGGCTCAAGGCGCGCATTGCGGTCATCGGCGTGCTGTCCGGCGTCTGCTTTTTGGGCTACAACCTCATGCTGGCGCTGAGCTACGGCTTTATCTTCAAGACCTTTCAGGCCGAGCAGCTGACCGACTACAACCGCTACATTTACAGCTATTACATCGGCTGGTTCATTCTGGCGCTGGGGTGTCTGTCGGTGGCGCTGCTGCCGCAGATCACAGTCAAGGGCGGGGCAGACGGCCCGACAGCGGTTTTTGCTGCGACTCGCCGACAGCCGCAAGCTGCCTTTGAGTTGTTTGTGCTGGTGCTGGCCTGCGGGATGCTGTTCCGCCAGAGCCAGCTGATTCTGCCGCAGCTGAGTGTGCTGGGCTTTGCCGACAGCGAGTTCACGGACCGCCGCGCCGAGCGCGCCGAGGCCGAGCTGGTGTGCAGCTACCTTGCCCCCGATGACCGCGTCTTTTATGTCGGTCAGGGCGACAACGGCGAGGGCTGGTTCAGCGCCGTGTTTGACTTCTACCCGATTCTGGTAGACTATTCCGGCACCGTTACCACCGACCCCGACACCGGCGAAACCAAGATGATCGGCGGCGGCGGCGAGCTGGGTCTGCCCGAATTGCAGCCCGCCGAGGGTGTGAAAAACACCTACTACCACGGCTTTACGGCGCAGGAGCTGGACGGCATCGTGCGCGGCAACGGCTGCACGGTGCTGTACATCCAGACGCTGGACGATATTTTTGTGCAGAGCTACGCCGATTTGTTTACCGACAAGCTGGCGGCGGCGCAGAGCGGCGAGACGCTTTTGTACCGCGTGACCGATGCGGGCTTTGCCCCGATGCCGATGGAGGTGAGCGCGCAGTGAAGGCTTTGAAAAACTGGTTCTCCCGCCGCGGCGCGCTGCCGCTGACGGCGTATCTGCTGGCGCTGGCCGTCTGGCTGGTGCTGGGCGCGGTGCACTTTGGCAGTGACGCCGCCGCCCGGGCACAGGGCCGTCTGGCCGAGGAGACGATGGCCGTGACCGACTGGCAGCTGGTGGGCCTTGTGCAGGGCGCGGACGGCACGCTGACGACACAGGACGGCGACCCGCAGATGATTTTGGAGGATGTGGGCAGCCGCGTGGTGCGCACGATCTCCTACACCGCCGAATTTGACGGTGAGGCGCGTGAAATGTGCCTGTACTACACGACAAAGGTCGGCGAGGATTACTCCGCGGACCGCCGGGTGTTCCCGCAGAGTCTGGGAAGCGGGCAGTACGTCTACACGCTGCCGCGCACGAGTCTGGCCGCGCTGCGGCTGGACCCCTGCAGCCCCGAGGAAAACAAGGCCGTGACGCTGACAATGAGCGACATCACGCTGAACGCCGCCGACACCCTGCCCGCCGTATGGCAGTATTTTGTGCCGACGTGGTATCAGGCGTTTTGTCTGGTGCTCTACCCCGCACTGGCTGCCGCAGCGGTGAGCATGGTTGGGGCCGTGGTTACGGAGAGAAAGAGAAAATAATTTTGGGGGCAGGCGGATGCTTCACGCAGGTGGGGCACCCGCCTTTTTATGTCGCAGCTCGCGGCCTTGCGCGGCGGCCCTTGAACGGTGTGCCTGCCGCAAAGCTGCGGGCCGGGCATGCCCGGCCCCTACGTTCTACGCAGGGGAGCGATTTACCCCTCCCCGGGGTGTTTTCCGGTGCCACCGGCGAGCACGGAGCGGTCAAGACCGCTCCCTACAAACCACCCGCTATCGCTGCATCGCAGGGAGGGATGACAGACTGTCGAAAAAGGTGTGCTCACCCCTTGGCCCCCTCTGCGAGGGGGCTCC
>OLPQ01000605.1_pt1 | contig 30334 bp, 30 predicted proteins | sample 1672451 | NCBI WGS metagenome assembly OLPQ01 (sample SAMEA3136687, study PRJEB25190) | human gut metagenome | biome: human gut; feature: human-associated habitat; material: faeces | place: Austria | collected 2013
TTGATGCATCAGGGTAACCTAATTTACTAACTGTGTATGCTGCATTATATCCACAGTTGATATAAAACTTTACAGCACGGATGCGTTCTTCGTAAGAATACATATGAACCTCCTAACTTTTAGTTGGTCCAAGATTTTGTCCGCATCTCCCTGCTCTTGCAAACTGGCAATTACTTTTGCAAACTTCCTTTTAGGACGATAAGCGGGAATCCTCGGCAATTCAATTACCGAGATGAAAGCGCAGGATTGTGCGTATCCGCACAAAAAATAGAACAACAAAAATTGATTTCTTATATCTCCTGATTCTTGTATTTGTTTTCGGAAGAAAGCAGGTCAGATCTGCGTTGAAAAGAAAGAGCATTTTGTGCTACAATATAAACATAGTAGAAATTATGAATCAGAAGGAGAATGGAGATGCTGCTGTCACATAAAACATCCATAAAGATCTGTCCGGAATATTCCAACATTATAGGGCATATGTGTTATGCAGCTTCCAAACTCTGGAATGTCTGCAACTATGAACGCCATCATTATAAAGAACTGGGACTGGAAAAGTATCCTGACTGGTATTATCAGAAAAAAGCACATAAAGGAGATCTGTGGTACAGACAGCTGCCGTCACAGACAGCGCAGGAGACCTGCAAGCAGTTGGACAAAGCATGGAAATCTTTTTATGTCCTAAAAAAGAACGGAGGGATCAAAAAGCCAAATCCGCCCCGTTTTAAACAGGACAATATACCGGTCACATACATGCAGATGGGGATCCGGCATGAGAAAGGCTCAGACCAGCTGCGTCTGTCTCTGCCAAAGGATCTGAAAAGCTATATGGAAGAAACCTATGGGATCCATGAAAAATTTCTATATCTTGAAAATAAGATTTTCAGGAAGATGGATTGTATAAAACAGCTGCGGATCTATCCACCAAAAAACGGAAAGTGCGACCTTATTGTCATTTATGAGATTGAAGAGCCGGAACAGCATTCTCAGAATGGACATTATTTATCTATTGATCTTGGACTTCATAATCTGATGACCTGTTATGATTCCGGAAACGGCAGGACTTTTATCCTGGGAAGAAAATACCTTTCATTGGAAAGATATTTTCATAAAGAGATCGCCAGAGTGCAGTCCGTATGGTATGCACAGCAGTCGGAAAGAGGAATAAAATATCCAAAATCATCGAAACATATTCGGAGACTTTACAGGAAAAAGCAGAATGCAGTGAAGGATTACCTTCATAAAACAACCAGATGGATCGCAGAATACTGCAGAAAAGAAGATATCCGATGTGTGGTTGTGGGAGACATCCGAAACATCCGTAAAGAGAAAGATATGGGACATAAGACCAACCAGAAGTTTCACGGACTGCCATATAACAGGCTGTATATCATGCTGGAATATAAGCTGAAACTGTATGGGATACAATTGATAAAACAAGGAGAAAGCTATACCAGCCAGTGCAGTCCGTTATCACCAGAAGTATCAAATAGATATGCAGAAGCATCAAATCGAAAAGAACGGGGTATATATATAACTGATGGAGTAAGATATAACGCCGATGCAGTTGGCTCGTTTAATATCCTGCGGAAATATCTTTCCGTATCCGGAAAACAGAAGGAACTGTCCGTAACCGGACTAAAAACTCCAGAAATAATAAAAGTAGCTGCATAGCCGAAAGGCAAGCAGTATTGGTGTTATGGACGCACCCTGAAAAAGGCGGTATCCCGCCAGATTTCAGATGCTCTGGTAACTCAGTTGCCGAGTAGTTCACTGATGCAAATTTTTCAAGGATTTTTAATAAAAGAAAACCGACAACGGATCATTGGATGGATTTCAGCATCGGTTCATCTGCCTGCCATATCGCTGTGTCCCAGAAAAGAAAAGCGGTTGATGTTGAGCTGTATATAAATGATGACAAAGAATTGTTTAAGAGTTTGTTTGCTTATAAAGATGAAATAGAGAAAAATATGGAAATGGAATTAGAATGGAAAGAATTGCCGGAAAGAAAAGCAAGTCGTATTTTGATTGAAAAAACGGTTGATTTGGATGACAGAGCGACATGGCCGGAGCAGTTTGATTACATAATGGACACTTGTATAAAAATGAAAAGGGCATTTAAACGTTATTTATAATGAAGCTGAAACAGTGAAGGGAAATGATGATTATGGAAATAAAAAGTATACTGATTAAGGATACAACAAAAGAAGAGAGAATTCGTATTGTTCAGGAGGGCCTGAATCAGTGTGGTGGTGCATGTGATTTCTGTAATGGCTGTGACAATCTGGGCGGCGGAGCGGTAGATGCTTTTTATGAACCGTACATTAATGGAGAAAAAGAACTGCGTGAGCTTAATGAAGAATACAGAAGCAACACAGGGCTCGTGAAGTAGGTGTAATTATGAGACCACCGGAAATAGAAAATTCTACAGAAGAAGAACGCAGAGAATATATAAAAAATACTTTCAGATGCATTGCAGATTGTGATATGTGTGGTTTATGCACGGTGTTTCGTGGAAAAGATCCGGAAGTTGCCTATGCAGATTATATCAACGGTAAGCGGGTTTATCTGGATGTATCAAAGGATTATAGATAATGAAACGGCAAAAACACGAAATATATTGAATGTATTTGAATATTTTTGCCGATAATATGATATACTATATGCAACTAAATTATGAATCAGAGGTGTGCATATGAAGTATATTTCAGTGGCGGAAACAGCGAAAAAATGGAATATCTCAGAGCGAAGTGTGCGGAATTATTGTGCCCAGGGACGTGTACCGGATGCTTTTCTTACAGGAAAGACCTGGAACATTCCGGAGAATGCGAAAAAACCGGAAAGAGCAAATAAGAGAGTGAAATCGCCGCGTACTTTATTAGATATTTTACAGGAAGAGAAAGCGAAAAAGTATTCTGGAGGAATTTATCATAAAACGCAGATTGAGTTAACATATAATTCCAACCATATGGAAGGAAGTAAGCTGACTCATGATCAAACCAGGTATATTTTTGAGACAAATACGATTGGTATGGAAAATGAAGTTTTCAATGTAGATGATATAATTGAAACAGCAAATCACTTCAGATGCATAGACTTGATTATTGACAATGCAAAGGTAACTTTGACAGAGAAGTTTATCAAAAATATACATCTGATTTTGAAGAATGGAACGAGTGATTCGAGAAAAGACTGGTTTGCAGTGGGAAATTATAAAAGGGTTCCAAATGAAGTAGGAGGTATGGCTACAGCATCTCCGGAAGAAGTTTCTACAAAGATGAAAGTATTATTGGGTGAGTATGCCCGTAAAAATGAAATAACTTTTGAAGATATTTTAGACTTCCATGTAAAATTTGAGCGTATACATCCGTTTCAGGACGGAAATGGACGGGTTGGAAGATTGCTTATGTTTAAGGAATGCCTGAAACATAATATTGTTCCGTTTATCATCGAAGATGATTTAAAAATGTTTTATTATCGTGGTTTGAAGGAATGGAACCGTGAAAAGGGATATTTGATGGATACGTGTCTTACTGCGCAGGATCGTTATAAGGCATATTTGGATTATTTCAGAATTCCGTATTAGTATCTAAAAAAAGACAGGAGGAGACTATGAACATACAGATTTTTGGTACAAAGAAATGTAATGATACGAAGAAAGCGGAACATTTCTTCAAGGAACGTGGCATTAAGTATCAGTTTATTGATATGAAAGAAAAAGGCATGAGTAAGGGCGAGTTTACATCCGTTGCACAGGTCAATGGTGGTCTTGAAAATATGGTCAACTGGAATGGCAAGGATAAAGATACACTTGCGTTGATCAAATATATTGCGGATGAAGATAAATTAACAAAAGTACTTGAGAATCCGCAAGTGATTAAAACGCCTGTAGTTCGAAATGGAAAACAGTCTACGCTGGGGTATCAGCCGGATGTGTGGAAAAGCTGGAAATAATAGAATATTAGTGTGAGAGGCATCTGTCTTGATTGACAGGTGTCTTTTTATCTCTATACTATATACAAAATGCACAAAAAATATAAAATAATATAAAAAACTATTGTATGGCACAAATAAAAATGATAGTATCACTATCATAAATGAAAAATGATATTTAAAGCAAAATCAGCATTCAAAAGAAGGTGGTGAGAAAAATGGATACAACAGAAAAAGTACCTTCAACGAGAGAACGTCAGGCACAGCAGAGACGTGAAAAGATCATTCAGGCATCGATGCAACTGTTCTGGGAGAAATGTGTGGAAGATACATCTATGGAGGAAGTGGCGAAGTGTTCAGGGGTAGGTGTTGCTACGGTATATCGGTATTTTTCTACGAAAATAGAATTGGTGATAGAGACGGCTGAATTTTACTGGCAGAAAGTCGCGGAGAAATATCTGACAGAACTGGAGCAGACTGACACAGGATATGTGCAGCTTCAGAAAATCATGAATGTTCTGGAAAGAATATTTCAGGAAGAAAAAGCATTTCTGAAATTTCTACAGGAGTTTGATGTTTTTGTAAAGAAATATCAGATTTCTGAAGAGCGGCTGACAGATTATGAGAGTGGTATCTTACGACTGAAACCGTATGTGACAGATGCACTGGAAAAAGGGCTGGCAGATGAAAGTCTGTTTTTTACCTGTTCAATAGACGAGATGTATTTTTCATTGACGCATACTCTCTTGGCAGTGATGCAGAAACTGGCGGTGGGAGGAGAAATTCTCTCTTCAGACCAGGCGGTTGAAGGAAATCGGCAGTTCCGTATTGTCACGGAGCTGCTGTTGGGGGGAATCAAGGGATAGAATTACAATGTGTAGCAAGATAAAAATAGTATCAGGAGGTATAACATGAAAAAGTTAACAACAGCAAAAATATGGCAGTTTGCAGCAGGACAGTTTGGATGGGCGATGTTATCTGGAATCATATCCAACTGGCTTGTGTATTTCTATCAGCCGGATAAAACGGCAATCAGTCAGGGACAGACGGTGTTTATTCCACAGGGACTGGTAGTTCTGGGGATTTTTACGATCATTGGCGGAATTACAGCGTTTGGAAGAATTTTCGATGCATTTACAGATCCTATGATTGCATCCTGGTCTGACAGATGTACATCAAAGAATGGCCGGAGAATTCCTTTTTTGAAATGGGCATCTTTGCCGCTGGTGCTTTCTACAGTATTGGTATTCTGGTCACCGGTCAATAAAAACAGTTGGATCAACGCAGTTTTTCTATTGGTAATGATCCTGGCATATTATCTTTCCATTACTGCATATTGCACGCCATATAATGCACTGATTCCGGAGCTTGGACACACGCAGCAGGAGAGACTGAATATTTCTACCGTGATTTCATTTACGTTTATCGCAGGAACAGCAGTGGCTTATCTGGCACCGATGATCTGGGGTGTATTTATTCCGGCATTTGGCAGAGTTGGAGCAATTCGTGTGACGTTTACATTGATGGCTACGGTAGCTTTTATCTGTATGTTGGTACCGGTATTCTGCATTCGTGAAAAAGATTATGTGGATACAGTTCCGGCAAAAGAGTCCGCGTTTCGTTCATTGGTTGCTACATTCAAAAACGGTGAGTTCCGTAAATTTGTGGGTTCGGATATTTTTTACTGGATCGCACTGACGATGTTTCAGACGGGCCTGCCGTTTTTTGTTACCAGTCTTTTGAAACTTCCAGAGACAATGACAACATTATATTTTGTTGGAATGACTGCACTTTCACTGGTATTTTACGTACCTGTAAATAAGCTCACTCCAAAACTTGGAAAGAAAAAGATGATTCTTTTTGCATTTGCCGTATTCAGTCTGGCTTATTTTTATACAGGGTTTATGGGAAAAATGATCTTTATTCCGGCAACCGTACAGGGACTGATCCTGACAGTTGTGGCGGCACTTCCTATGGCAATTTTCGGAATTCTTCCACAGGCAGTAGTGGCTGACATTGCACAGAGTGATTCGATTAGGACCGGAAGTAATCGTGAAGGAATGTTTTATGCAGCAAGAACGTTTGCGTTCAAACTTGGACAGAGTCTTTCTATGCTGATTTTTACAGCTGTGTCTACGATTGGTGCAGGAGATGGAACAGGGTATCGTGTGGCTGCTTTTGGCGCAGCAGTATTTTGTTGTATTGGCGGAATTATACTGGTATTTTATAATGAGAAAAAGATTAATGGAATTATTGGTGGGCAGAGATAATGAAAATTATACAGGAAGATAACTTTGCGGACATTATGAAAGATGAAGTGGAGCCGTATTTGTATGCACATTGCAGGGAATGTTATATTACAGGAGCAAAAGAGCCTGAACGAAGAGAAAAAAACGGCAAACTTCATGTGAAATTTTATGAGACAGACAGGCCAAAGGGGGTTATTATCATAAGTCATGGTTTTACGGAGGGTGCACAGAAATATGATGAAATGATATATTATTTTCTGAAGGCTGGATACCATGTGTGCATGCCAGAACATATGGGGCACGGTTTGAGTTATCGACTGACAGAGGATCCATCACTGGTACATATTGATACATGGAAACGTTTTGTACGAGATTTTCTGAAGGTGTGTCATGTAGTAAAAGAGCAGTATTCTGAGCTTCCGTTGTTTTTGTTTGCACATTCTATGGGCGGGGCGATTGGCACGATCGCAGCTGCATGGGAGACGGAGTTTTTTCAGAAGATCATACTCAGTTCGCCGATGATACGGCCGCTTACCGGAAATGTGCCATGGTCGGTGACTGTTGCAATTGCACAGGTAGAATGTCTGGCAGGAAGAAATGCAAGGTATGTGATCGGTCAGAAACCTTATGACGGAAGTGAAATTCTTGAGACAAGTGCTGCAGTTTCAGAAGCAAGATTTACCAGGTATAACGAGATCCGCAAGCAATCCAGAGAAATCCAGACAAGTGCAGCCTCTTATGGATGGCTTCTTGCTTCAATAAAAATGAGCTGGTATCTGAGATATCATGGATGGAAAAAACTTACTGCACCGGTACTTTTATTTCAGGCAGAGAAAGATGCGTTTGTTTCTGTCCGGGCGATACAAAAATTTGCGAAGAAACTGCAGCGAAAAGGGCGGACTTCATGTGAATATATGTATATGCCTGGAAGTAAACATGAAATATTTGGAAGTGATGACGAGACGATGCAGGCATATGTAGAACGAATTTTGAGTTTTTTGGAATAAAGAAATTGAGAAAAGCAGGAATTGGTATGGACATGTAGCAGTGAATTTTTTGGATATGTTTACAACGAAATAGAAAAGGAGAACACGATGAACATACAGATTTTTGGTACAAAGAAATGTAACGATACGAAGAAAGCAGAACGATTTTTTAAAGAACGTGGTATTAAATTTCAATTTATTGATATGAAAGAAAAAGGCATGAGTAAGGGTGAATTTACTTCTGTTGCACAGGCAAACGGTGGTCTTGAAAATATGATTAACTGGGAATGCAAGGACAAAGATATGCTTGCATTGATTAAATATATTGCCAATGAGGATAAACTGGAAAAGGTACTTGAGAATCCGCAGGTGATCAAGACACCGGTGGTCAGAAATGGAAAGCAGTCTACGCTCGGATATCAGCCGGATATATGGAAGGATTGGAAATGATTTTATGAACCAAAATGAAACACAATGGGATAAATTGCTGAAGATCAAAACCACCGGACGGGACGATTCTCGTTCGGATCAGTATCGATATCCATATGAGCCGACGCAGTATTGTGTATTGGAGCGGCTGGCAAACAATGGCTTGATAACGAAGAAAAATGTGCTTCTGGATTATGGTACAGGAAAGGGACGAGTATGTTTTTATCTGTCTTATCAGACGCGATGCAGATCTATTGGTGTTGAGTATGATGAGCGAATTTTTGAGAGTGCCGAAGCAAACCGAGAACATGCTGTATCAGGCAGGAAGGTTTCGTTTGAACTGACCAGTGCAGAAAAATATACAGTCCCGTCTGAAGTGGACAGATGTTATTTTTTTAATCCGTTTTCTGTGGAGATCCTGCGCAAAGTTCTTGCTGGAATTTATGAGTCATATTATGAGAAACCAAGAGAAATTTTACTGATGTTTTATTATCCGTCAGAAGAATACCTTGGCTGTCTCATGACCGAAGAACAATTGATGTTCTACGATGAGATCAATACAGAAGATTTGTTTGAAGGGAAGAATGATCGAGAGAAAATACTAATATTTTCAGTTGATTGAATAAAAAATTAACCTCAAATGCCTTTGATCCACTTGTATAATAAAACTATAAACAATACTTACGATTTATATAGGAGCTGAAGAAATTTGAAATGTTTTATGGGATATGAGACAAATTGTCTTGTATCCTTTTTTCTATATTTCACCGGGAAAAGTTATAGAAAAAAATCTGTAGTTTTTTTTGTGTTCTATCTTGACGAATAGTAAAAAGATTGTATTATATAAATATAAAGTAAAAACGTTGTACTAAATAAAAGCATCACAATGCATGGAGGGGATTTTATTCTCGAAGTAGGTGGCGGCGATTGGGCAAGTCATATGATGGAACATGAACTTGGAGAAATGTTTGATGTGGCACATGGTGCAGGATTTGCGACAATCTGGGGAATCCGGGCTATGGAAGAATACGATGGCGAAATGATTTTGTGGTAAGATAAGACCAAAAGCATATGGGAGCAGGAAAAATGGCGAAATCAGGAGTCAACAATACACTTTTAAAACAGAGAAACCGGGGGCTGATCCTAAAACTGATCGCGACAGGACAATGCAGTTCCAGGATCGAGTTATCGCAGAAAACGGGACTTGCCAAGATGACCGTCACTTATATCGTGAATGAGTTTTTGGAACGAGGGATCTTTGAGGAACGGCAAAAAGTACAGGTAGAAGGAAAGGGACGCAATCCGGTACAGCTATGCATTTCAGATAAGGCACCGAAGCTGATCGGTGTGCATCTTTATCGGGAAATCTGCAGTGTGATTCTCTGCGATATACAGTTGAAACTGCTAAAAAAGATTTGTTTTCCGGTAACTGAAGAGACAGCACCTCAGCTGATGGAGCACATCTTTCATGCACTGGATCAGATTATGGAAACACTGGGAGATGAGAAGATATACGGGATTGGAATCGGCGCAATCGGGCCGGTGGATAAGAATCGGGGTAAGATCCTGGCACCGCCGAATTTTTATGGGCTGCATGACCTGGAAATTGCCAGGGAAATAGAGGAACATTGTCATATGCCAGTCTTTTTTGATGGGGAGAGTAACTGTGCCGCGATCATGGAGAAATATTATGGCGCAGGAACGGACTGTGAGGATTTTATTTATGTAGATCTGGCGAACGGTGTGGGCTCCGGACTGGTTGTAAATGGGGAATTGTATGCGAATACCAGTGGAATGATCTGTGAACTGGGGCATACGAGCATTGACTGGCAGGGAGAACCATGCAGCTGCGGAAACCGGGGATGCCTGGAACGCTATATTTCCAGCAATGTACTTGAAAGCCAGCTTCAAAAAGTAACTGGGGATATGAAAGATTTTCGGGGATTTTGCCAGGAAATGGATGAAGCAATCAAGGAAGGTGAAGGGAATACATTTACCAAAAGACAGCAGGATATGGATCGGGTCTTTACCGAAATGACAGAGAAACTGTCTTGTGCGCTGGTAGGGTTTGTCAACAGCCTGAATCCACAGAAGATTATCATCGGCCATGAGGGTTACTGGATTCCAGATCCATATCTCTGTAAGATAGAGAAACTGGTTAATGAACGGCATATTGAACGGAAATATCGCCAGATACAGGTGGTAAAATCCGGTTTTAAAGATGAAGCGACCGTTTATGGGTGTACAGGAGCACTGCTGACAGCGGTATTTGAGGGAAGTTTTTTTGACTAGGAAAAGTTAATAGATCTTGTAGTGAAAATTTAGGGTTAAAAAATGGAAAGTGAGGCAAAGGCTATGAGAAAAATCAAATGGGGCGTTATGGGAACTGCATTCATCTGTGAGAGGAGTACTTTCCCAGGCATGCTGCAGGCAGAAAACTGTGAAATGTACGCAATTGCAGGAAGAAACATGGAAAAAGCAGAACGGTTCAAAGAAACCTATGGCTTTCAAAAAGCTTATGGAAGCTATGAGAAATTACTTGCAGATCCAAAAGTAGAGGCTGTTTATATCCCGCTTCCCAATACCATGCACTATGAATGGACGATTCGGGCTCTTAAAAGCGGCAAACATGTGCTCTGTGAAAAGCCGCTTGCACCGACAGAAGCACAGGCAGAAGAAATGTTTAAAGCTGCAGAAGAAAATCATGTATACCTGATGGAAGCATTTGCATACCAGCACAGCCCGTACATTGCTGCGGTCAGAAAAGAGATTGAAAATGGGACCATTGGAGATGTGCGCTATATGGAGTCTGCCTACATCACTTCGGATTATGACCCGAAGAATATCCGTATGAGAAGAGATACCCTTGGCGGTTGCACCTATGATCTTGGTGTTTACAATACCAGCCTGATCTTGCGTATTCTGGGTGATGAACCAGCGAAGGTAAGAGCAATCGCCAGCTTTTCGGAAGAAAAAATTGATACGCTTACATCTGCTATATTTGAATACGCGGACGGTAAAAAGGCAGCATTTTCCTGCGGCATGGCACTGGCAACGGACCTTGACAGGCATATCGACCGGTTCGAAATCCAGGGAACGAAAGGCAGTATCAAAGGAACAGGTTTTGAATTTAATGGAGACGGGGAATTAAGTTACACAATAACTTTCTTTGATGGCAGGGAAGAGATGAAAACCATCTCTGTTCCACAGAACTACCGCCTTGAAGTTGAACAGATGGGACGCTGTGTGGAAGGAAAGGAAACACCGGCAGTGACCAGGGGATTTTCCCTGGCAAATGCGAGGATGATTGATGCGATCCTTGAAGAAATCGGATATTAATTATTTTATTTTGATTAAATCATCTAGCTAATAGTTTGCATCAGAAATGCTGACTTGAAAAGTTAAATTCCAGTGAAAGAGTAAATTCCATCAGGATTTAAATTTTACTGATTTTGTGCAGGATTTTGAGCAAAATCCTGCATTTTCTGTTATAATTAGCTCAACTTATCGAAAATCTCTTGATTTTATGGCATGCTAAACGGACCACTGGAAGGTAGTGTGTCAGACTAAATTCCACCGGTCGCATTCAAAAAATGTGAAAAGTTTACTTCCAGTCTGACAGCAGATTTCGATTAGTTTTGTTCTATTAAGAGTTAAAGCGTATCAGCTTAGGCGTCAGATTGACCTCATCCGGGGCAATCGGTCTAAGCTGAAATGCATTTAACACTTCTTCACCTAATGTTTCAAGCACGACACTGTATGGTGTCCGTCCTCCAAGGCTTTCCCTGGGCGTTGAATTGATATGGTTTACGATCAGGTTTACATCCCACTGGGTGAGAAATTCAAAGCTGGTTCCTTTGGGAAGCACCATACGGAGCATGGTATGTGCCTGTTCCAGACCGCCTTTTTGTCCGCTGTGCATAGGATCACAATAATAAATACTGGTGCGCTGTATGCCATTTGCTCCTGTTTCCAATGCTTCAGGATCACCGAATTCTGTTCCGCGGTCGGTTAATATATGTTCAAATGTTGAGATAAATCCATAAGTCCCCAAATGCTTTTCCAGCCGGTCCAAAATGAGTCGGACAGCACCCTCCGTGCAGCGGTTCATCAGAAAGGTAAGAAACAGCTTTTCCTTTGTGAAAAAGAAGGTAAGTAGTGTCTTCTTTGAATCTCTGGAAGAATGAACAGTATCCATTTCAGTAAACGACTCCAGATGCAGCGTCTGAAAATCCTGATAAGTACGATTAATGAAAACTGTACGGTTTGAAATCTGTGTTTTGTGGCATTTATGTGGTTTAAATTTCACCTTGCGTTTCAGATCAACATTACGTGCTGTGAACAGTCCCTGATCCAGATAGCTGTACAGGGTTCTGACTGATAATTCCAGTTCCGGATGGTTGGTAACAATCTGATACGGAGACTGACTGATCTTCTTTGGACATCCATTACAAACATACGGAGCCTTATCTAAACGGGAACAACGTTCTTTTTCAAAGTCCCTGCAGGTCTGGTTACATGTTGGACAGGAAGAGCATTTCACACCGCAAAGGATGATCTTTCCACAAGCATTTGTTTTTCTACAGTGATACCTGTGTACGCAGAAATTTTTTGCATTATAGAAAGTGCCTTTATGGTACCAGTCAGAAATTCGGTGGGCTTTTACTTCTTTGGATATGGTAGTAGGGCCCTTGCATAAAAACTTAGCTATGTCCTTGAAGGTTGTTCCCCTGTTCAATTCATTTTCGATGTAAATACGGTCTTCAAGTGTAAGATGTTTCTGGTTTCCTGGTATATATTTACTCATGATTTTTCATTCTACTGCTGTCAGAAGGAAAGATAACCGTATCATTTTTGTATGAAAGAGTAAATATCAACTGCGTGGGAGTAAATTCCACCGCATAAGCATGCGGTGGAATTTAAATAAAAAATTTACGCCCGTGTTGTCTGTGATAACATATATTGACGATTAATGATATATAATGATAAAATTAATGTAGCATATATAACATCTTACAGTGACTGCATCGCTAAGTATGACACCGGTGGTTCCTGTCTGGGCGGAAGAAGAGGTTGAGATCGAAAACGAGTCTCAGGCAGAAGAAATAACAGAAGACGGAAATTCTGGAATGAGTGATTTCGCTGAGGTAACAGATGAAACAGAAGAACTTCCGGATATAGATCTCGAGGAAGAAGAAACCCAGACAAATGAAGAGGTCGCTATGGAGATTACGCCAGAAGATGATCAGAATGCTGAAACAGAAGAAGATTTCAGTGATTCTCAGCCGGAAGCAGGTGCTTATGGCAGACCAACCTCAATTAATATTAAAGACGATGCTGGCTATATTTGGAATGGTTATTATAATGATGACGGAACGATCACAATCACCGGTTCACAGGGAGTCTGGGGAAATGCAAAAGCCGACAGCAGTAGCCAGAATAATGATGCGCTGATCATACCTTCTGCTATTGGTGGAAAAACAGTCTCAACAATTGCTGATTTTGAGGGAAGTGGCTTGTTCAGCATGTTCAGCCCTGAAGTGATCAAAAAGATTGTTTTACCGAAGACCATGACTTCTGAAGAGATCTTCTCCAATGCAACAGATGGAGTCTGCTATGGACTTTTTGGGAAATTTGTAAACCTGAAAGAACTGGATCTTGGTGGAGTGAAGGTAGGAGCAGGTGCAATTTTTGGATGGGGAGAAAATAACCATAATGTAATCCCATTAGAGAAGTTGACGATGAAAGACCAGTGGTCTGTAGATTGGGATTCTAGATATGAAGTTCCGACAAAAATCCATAGCGGAATTAAAACGTTAACACTCTGGGGCGATTATACAGACTATGGTGGAATTAAGGTGGCGGATTATCCTAATCTGCAGACACTGGAGATCACCGGAGAATTTAGTGAGATTGGATTGGAGAACTGCCCAAATCTGGAGCGTGTAGATGCTTCAAAAGATATTAATCAGGTATATTTTACAAAAATTAAAAACTGCCCGAAACTGAACGTTCCCAAAGTACGTGTAAATGAGAAATATTTGAATCAGAGCTGTATGTTTGAAAATTCCAAAGTAGAGGAAATTACGGTTGATCTTCGGAACAATTCTTATTTGCAAATTTATAAATCCGTATTCTGCAAGGCATATAATCTGAAAGTTATTTATGTGGAAAATGCCGGAGATACTGGCTTCTATTCTTCAGATGGAGTTTTATACTGGAAAGCAGGAAAACAGAATGATCTGTTCTTTTATCCGCCGGCAAAAAATCCGGGAGGCGTATATAATGTTCCGAAAGATCTGACCTGCATTTATGTATTTGCATTCTATGGAAGTAAAGTGAATAAAATTGTTTTCCCGGAGGATATTACGGGAAGATATTACCAGGACAGAGAAAGCCTGGGAAGCTGGTATACAACAAAAGATTTTCCTGAACTTACCGGAAAAGATAGGTTTTATCTGGGAAATCTGTGTACTGCTAAAGTTTCAGTAATCAAAGGAACCGGTGCAACCTTGGGATGGTATACGAACTGGTCTGAATGGTTCGAAGATACCGGATTCAGCGTATCTCAGGTAGAATTTCGAACGGGATCTACGCACACGATCAGCTATAATCTGAATGGCGGAATAAATGATCCGGCAAATCCTGTATCTTATACGGTAGGGGTAACGGCACCATTTACTCTGAAGAATCCTGTGAGAAATGGCTATACATTTGTAAAGTGGGTAGACCAGAATGGGTATAGGGTTAAGGCAACAGAACCATATGGTTTATCAGGAAATTTTGTTTATATAGCAATCTGGGAGAAAAACAGTACTACAACCAATGTGACTTCCAGCCAGCCGAAACTGACTATTACAGGTACTACGAGAAAAGTAGCAGTGGGAAAGAAAACAAAACTGCAGGTAAAAACTTCTTCAGGAGTTGTTAATCCATCCAATCTGATCTGGACTTCCAGTAATAAGAAAGTAGCAACTGTAAACAGTAGCGGTGTCGTAACATTTAAAAAGAAAACCGGTGGTAAGAGGGTTGTGATTACTGCTGCATTGAAGAATAACAGAAATGCAAAGGCTACATATAAACTGACTGCGACAAAGAATCCGGTAACAAAGATCACAATCTCAGGCAAAAAAACAATGAAAATAAATAAGTCCCAGAGATTAAAAGCAAAAGTCAGTGGAAAATCCGGCGCATACAAGACTGTAAAATGGACCAGCAGTAACAATAAATACGCAACGGTAACATCAAAAGGTCAGGTAAAGGCACTGAAAGCAGGAAAAGGAAAGACAGTAACAATTACTGCATCAGCACTTGATGGAAGTGGAAAGAAAGCAAGATTTAAAATTAAACTGAAATAGATTGCAAAGTAAAATAAAGAATAGAGAAACAGTAAAAACAGTCTGGTGATTGAGGTGAGAACACCTGAATCATTCAGGAGTATAACAATTATGATTACAGATTTTACTAAGGAGCATCCTGACCGGACATTGTGGAGATTCTGGATTCCGATGATGTTTAGCGTGATGTTTCAACAGATCTACAATATTGCGGACAGTATGATCGCAGGAAAATTCGCTGGTGAGGATGCGCTTGCAGCTGTAGGTGCTTCTTATCCAATCACAATTATTTTTATGGCATTTGCAGTGGGAATGAACCTGGGAGCTTCTGTGGTAGTATCCAGATTATTTGGCGCAGGTGACAGAAAAGGAGTAAAGCGCGCAGTAACGACAGCTTTTGTCTCTTCACTCGGACTTGCGGCGGTACTCACTGTTTTTGGATATTTCTTCAGCAGTAATATGATGGAATGGATACATACACCACAGAATATTATGGCAGATGGAATTTTGTATCTCAAAATATATGTATTCGGTATGATTTTTCTGATGCTTTATAATGTATGTACTGGTGTATTTACTGCGTTGGGCGATTCCAAAACTCCATTGTATTTTCTACTGGGATCATCCGCCGGCAATATTATCCTTGACCTGATATTTGTGGCTCAGTTTCACTGGGGAGTTGCAGGTGTTGCCTGGGCTACTTTTATCGCACAGGGGATCTCAGCTGTACTTGCACTGTTGACATTGTTTTCCAGACTCAGGTCTTTTGCAGGAGAAGAAAAACAGCCGTTTTTCGACAGAGGATATTTTACTCAGATATTTGCAATTGCAGTACCAAGTATTTTACAGCAGAGTGTACTAAGTGTCGGAAATCTTTTTGTACAGGATATTGTCAATCGCTATGGCTCGGCAGTTGTTGCCGGTTATTCAGGCGCTATTAAGCTGAACACTTTTGCTATTAATATTTTTATGACATTGGGATCCTGCCTTTCAAGTTATACTGCCCAGAATATTGGCGCTGGCAAAGCAGAAAGAATACCGCTGGGATTTCGGACTGGTCTGAAACTCTCAGCGGTGGCAACTGTACCATTTGTTGTTCTGTATGTAGGATTCAGCAGACGGATGATGGGACTGTTCCTGAATGCAGAGAGTGGGGCAGCGATTACAGCAGGAATGGAGTTCCTTCGGATAGTCGCACCCTGGTATCTTATGATCGTAGTAAAGCTGATGACAGATGGAATCATCAGAGGAGCCGGTGCAATGACATATTTTGTTGCTGCAACTGTGCCGGATCTGATCATCAGAATTCTATTTGCATTGATGTTCAGCAGAAATTATGGAAGTACTGGAATCTGGATGGCATGGCCATTTGGCTGGATTGCCGCTACAGTGCTGACATTGGTTTTCTATAGAAAAGTCAGAAGACAGTCGGGAGATCTAGCATGAAAAAACGAGCATATTACCATCTTCCGGGGCTATTTGAGTTTTATGAACTGTACCGAGTATTTCTGCCGTTGTTCCGGGAACATAGAGAATATTTCTATGACTGGTGTGAGATTGGTTCAATATACGGGGCTCCGTCAGACTGTATCTGGGGCGGAGGCCGTACATCCTTTGGAGAGGCAGATGCGGAAAAAGTACTGGATCTGATGCAGGAATATCAGATATCCGCCCGACTGACATTCAGTAATTCACTTTTGCGGGAAGAACACTTGCAGGATCGGAAATGCAATGAACTCTGTGCGTTGTTGGAAAAAAACAATAAACCTCAAAATGGTGTGATCATCCATTCGGATCTACTTTCATATTATCTGCAAAAGAACTATCCGGGTCTTTATCTGGTCTCATCAACTACAAAAGTACTGACAAATTTCAGTGATTTTTTACAGGAAATAGACAGAGAGGAATTCAGATATGTAGTACCGGATTTTCGTCTTAATAAAAAATTTGATCAGTTAAATCAGATGAATACACAGCAAAAAGAAAAAGTGGAATTCCTGTGTAATGAATGCTGCTGGTTTGGATGTAAGGACAGAAAAGCCTGTTACGAAACAGTCAGTCGGAAAAATCTGGGAGAAAATTGTCAGGAACATATTTGTGCAGCACCTGATTCCGGAGAGGGATATCTTTTTTCAAAAGCAATGGCAAATCCTGGATTTATTAGTGTGACAGATATCAAAGATATTTATCTGCCAATGGGATTTTCTAATTTTAAGATTGAAGGACGCGGGCTGGGAAGTGCACTGATTTTGGAATTCCTGCTGTATTATATGACAAGACCAGAATACCAGATTCATGTCAGAGAAAAGATATATCTGGATAATATGCTGGATCTTTTTTGAGTACGAAAAGATGAAGTTATAGGGGCAATATCCATATATAGAATTGCAAGAAAGAGCATCAGGAAACTGGTGCTCTTTCTTGGTTTCGATAGTCAGTAGGAGTCATCTTATATGTTTTTTTGAAAGTTCGGCAAAAATGATCTACGTTGTTAAATCCGGTGTTATTAGAGATTGTGGCTATTTTTTCTTCTGTATTTATTAGAAGAAGCGCTGCTTGTGTAAGGCGATAGTTGATAAGATACTTAACCGGTGTCAGTTTAAGGTTATTCTGAAAAAGATGAAGGGCAGTACTCTTGCTGATATTTGCAGTTCTGGCAATATCCTCAAGTGTTATATTTTCCGAATAATGTGCATGAACGTATTGCATCATCAGCTGAAGCCGTGTTCTGGAAATTACAGCGCCCATGTTTTCAAATTGATCAAAAGTCAGATTTTCTAAAAGTAATATCCAGAGTTGCTGAACTGACATAGATACAATAATCTCACGGTTAAATTCTGTTTCCTGTACTGCAATTATTGTTTTTATGATTTCAAGAGCTTTTTTCTGCCAGGGAATATCTGGTTGAAAAACGAGATATTCAAGAGAAGATGAAATTACAGGATTGATATATTTTTTATAAATGAGACTGTCCTGTGGTGCAATAAATGAAGGCTGAAACAGAAAATTGGGAATGATGGCATCGCTTGAGGATTGTAATCGATGGAGAATTTTGGAATTGATCATTATGCCGTTACCCTCATTAAGTTCAAAGTGAACCGTACCAATATCAAAAACCACATTTCCGCTTTCGATATATATAAATTCCAGCTCACTGTGCCAGTGCCAGTCGATGCACTTAAAATCAAACAGGGCTATGTTTTCATAATAATAGCGAAAAGGATACTCGGCGCTTCCATGATGGACGGTTTCCATTAAGTTGGCATCCGTTGTTGTTTTGGTGAATTGATTTTGAAAACTCATGGCTATTAATACCTCATATAATTGAACAATACGATATATTACAATAAAATATGAAAAAATTACAATGAAATTAGTGTACACATATTATATAATACAAACAAATATTATTCAAGGAGCATCTTACATGAAGAATTATAAAAAAACCAAATTGGCCTGTTATCTTGGATTTATAACACAGGCAATCGCTGCTAATTTCGCACCGCTTTTATATTTGAAGTTTCATGCGGAATACAATATTACACTTGGAAATATTGCACTTATTTCCACCTGTTTTTTCTTTACTCAACTTATAGTTGATTTATTTTGTGCCAAATTTGTTGATAAAATAGGGTACAGAATATGTATTGTAACTTCAGAAGCCTGCTCAGCCATAGGCCTTGTAGGACTTGCTTTTTTCCCGGGAATTCTCCCGAATCCTTTTGCAGGAATTATAATAAGTGTAATTATATATGCAATTGGCAGCGGGCTTATTGAAGTGCTTTGCAGCCCGATCATTGAGGCATGTCCATTTGATAATAAAGAAGCAACTATGAGCTTGCTTCATTCTTTTTATTGCTGGGGAGCAGTAGGAACAATTCTTGTTTCAACAATTTTCTTTGCAGTATTTGGAATCGACAGCTGGAAATGGCTGGCAGTTCTGTTAGCCTTGATTCCGACAGTAAATATCTATAATTTTGCAACCTGTCCTATTGAATATCTTGTAGATGAGAACGAAGGAATGAGTATACCAGCACTTTTTAAAACACCATTATTCTGGATTGCTATTATTTTGATGGTATGTTCCGGTGCTTCTGAATTATCTATGGCACAATGGGCTTCTGCATATGCTGAAGCAGCGCTTGGCTTAAGCAAAACAATGGGAGATCTTCTGGGACCATGTTTATTTGCTGTCTCCATGGGAATCAGCAGAATACTATATGGAAAATACGGAGAAAAAGTAGATCTGTCAAAGTTCATGCTTGGTTCAGGTGCATTATGCGTAGTATGTTATGTTCTTGCATCACTCTTTTCAAATCCTGTAGTCGGACTTACAGGATGTATCCTGTGTGGCTTTTCTGTTGGAATCATGTGGCCGGGTACATTAAGTATCTCATCTAAGAAGTTTCCGGCAGGTGGTACTGCAATGTTTGCACTTCTTGCCATGGCTGGAGATCTGGGAGGAAGCATCGGTCCTGGTATTGTTGGACGAGTAACCCAGATGGCGGGAGATAATATAAGGAGCGGTATGTTGGTCGGCCTGATCTTTCCCGTGGTAATGGTAATCGGACTCTTATTTTTTGATAAGATAAAGTCCAGATAACTTTTCAAAATTTGTCTACAGAAAAGAGATGAAAATACGAATGGAAACAAAACAAATTATTCTTGAAACAAGGACGGATGAGGATGTTATAGAAATAACACTGGCAATGATTGATCTACAAGTGCCTGTATTACATGAACCACGATATACTGATTTGGGTTATGAAAGTTGTTTTTTGTGTGGGAAAGACCTGCAAATGCGTATAATTCATAGAAAAATAATTATATAAGAACTCTTTTGAAGAATGTTTGATTTACAAGGCTTAGGAACTTTTTGACAGTGATATATGATTGTACCAAATAAAGGGGAGTAACCTACGCTTTTAAAATGTGCGTTTGTGGTATCGTCAGTACGGTGAAAACATCCGGTGTCGCAAGAAAATGATGAGACTTTTATTGCATTTTTGTTATGCAATAAAGGTTTCTTTTTTTATACATTTTTATCGAAAAGATCTTTCATTGCATAAAAATCCAATAGACATTTATGAAAAGAGGAGGCATAAGTGATGAAAGAAATTTATCAACAGACAGTAAAAGATAAAATCCAACGTCAAAACCAGGAGTTTTCGATGGAAGGTCTGCGAGTATTGGATTTTACTTATCGTGAAATTCCAGAGAATCACACTTTAACTATAAAAGATGAGAATCACCTGGTATTCTTGGCTTGATCGCGATGATGGATCCGCCGAGAGAAGAATCATCTGGAAATTTTGGCGCAATCTTAGCAGTTCTTTGTGCATCAATTGCAGGATTACCAGTTCCATTTGCCCCGGTACATCTGCTGTTTATTAACCTTTTGACAGACAGCCTTCCGGTAATTGCATTAGGAATGGAACCACATAGAAGTGAAGTGATGAATGAGAAGCCAAGATCAGCAGATGAATCGATACTGACAAAAGATTTTCTTAGTAAGATCGGTCTGGAAGGTTTTGTGATTGGAGCTATGACAATGATTGGATTCTTAACAGGATATCATCAGAACGGTGCATTGCTCGGAAGTACATATGCGTTTGGAACTCTTTGCCTTGCTCGACTGTTTCATGGATTCAACTGCAAATCAGATCATCCGGTCATTTTCACAAAAGTATTCTTCAACAATAAATGTTTGCAGGGAGCATTTGCACTTGGTGGCGCAATTGCATTTGTGATCAATGTGCCAATGAGCTTTTTGGAAAAGATAATTCTTGGAAAGACAAAAGAAAACAATAAATTGGCTAAAAAATTAGCAAGACCGGTAAGTTTGTTTCTTACAATTATATTACTGGTCAGTGTGATTGGTTTGGTTATATTTGGAGTAATTCCACAACTTACACAGACAACGGGAAATCTGATGACAAGTATTGCTGACTTTATCCCACAGATGAAAAACTGGATCCGTGAGTTTTCACATGATAACCAGGAGATCATGAAACTGGTAAATCAACTTCAGTTTAATCCTGACCAGGCAATCAAATGGGGGATAAGTATTCTTGGGAGCGGAGCCGGAAATATGATGAACACAACAATGTCAGCATTAGGTTCCATTGCAAGTGGATTAGCGACCTTTTTTATTGCATTTACGGCATTGATTCCTATCTTTGGAGCTTTTATTGGATGTGCAGTGGGTGTTTTTTTGATCTTCATGGTAAGTCCAAAACAAGCAGTTTTATTTATTATTATATTTTTACTCTTACAGCAGATTGAAGGTAATCTGATTTACCCGCATGTTGTTGGCGGATCTGTTGGCCTTCCGTCGATTTGGGTGCTGGCGGCAGTGACAATCGGTGGAAATCTTATGGGAATAGTAGGTATGCTCATTTTTATTCCGACTGTATCGGTGTTTTATACTATTTTTCGCGAATATGTCTATTTGCGTCTGAAAAAACAGAATATAAAACGAGTAACGCGGACAGAAGTGGAAGAATATGATAAGAGGGTATAATTGAGTGATGAAACTGGCAGAATTAAGACGTAGGGAAACTTACGTCTTTTTTTAATGTGACATACATCACGGAAAATGATAAACTTTTTAATTATAATACAAAAGGAAAGCAAGACAGAAGCAGTTTATTATCAATGACTGTAAAAGTTATGCCAGCGAGGTTGATAAAATGGGACAGATAACGATCAGAGAACTGGAGAATATGGATTTTTTTAAAGAAATACCAAAGGATATTCTGCAGAATCTGCTTAATGAAAGTAAGGTTGTTTCATATAAGAAAAAGGAAGTGATTTTTCATTCACGCAGCAGAACGAAAACAGTATATTTCGTGTATTCTGGGGAAGTGATGCTTTACAATCTGACCAAGCACGGAAATAGAAAGGTGATTTTTATCCTGGGAAAAGGACAGCTTTTAAATCAGAGTATTGTAAGCAAAAAGCCAAATGCACTTTTTTGTGAGGCTGTCTGTCCAGTGAAGGTAATAGAAATTGCAGAAGAACAATTCCTTCAGCTTATGGAGCAGAGCCATGCTTTAACAAGAGCTGTTCTGAGAGAATATGAAAGAAATCTCTGGCGAATGGGTCACCAGTTAAAAAATACGACCGGAAACATGCAGATGGAGCGAAAAATAGCTGCAAAATTATGGAAGCTAGGTCGTGATTTTGGTGTGGATACGGAAGACGGGGTGATGATAGATATTGATCTTACTATTACCCTGATGGCGGACTTAGTTGGGGCACCAAGGGAAAATGTGTCTCGTGCCTGTAAAGTTCTTACGGATAGAGGTCTGATCCGTTATGGCAATAAGCGGTTTATATTGACGGATTCTGATGGTCTTGCAGAATTTTATAAAATGTGATTATGAGAAAGGGGTATCTGATGGGAAAACGACTCAACAGTGATGAGATGCAGACGATTTTTGAGATTTTGCAGAAATCCTATGATGTGTATGGACCGAAAATTTATCAGGGAACAGGATGCTTTTCAGATACAGATATAGTTCGTTATGGTCTGCTGAACAGCTGGGAAGAACTTGTCTGGGATCAGAAGTCGGATTACAGTTTCAAGGAAGTGCTGTTTCCAGTCTCAGAGACGATTCTTTATTTTACAGAGGATGAAATGAAAACAGCAGATGGAGTGGCACGACAGAGATTGATTTTTTTGAAAAGCTGTGATTTTCATGCTTTGAAACGTCTGGATGAGATGTATCTGAAAAACGGTGCAGAGGATTATTATTACAGAAGAATGCGGGAAAATACAGTTTTTGCTGTGATGGGGTGTAAGGAATCCGGTAAAAATTGTTTTTGTGTAAGTATGGGTACAAATCGTTGTGAAGAATATGATATGTATATTTTTCCGGATGAAAAGGGCTGCTATATGGAACTGAGATGCAGAGAACTGGAAGTATTATTATGGGATTATGGACAGAATGCACAGGAGAAACTGAATTTTGTGGAAAAGAATGAGATTCATGTAGAGATCCCGGAGAATCTTCCAGATATAATTCATCAGGATTCTATGTGGCAGGAATATGGCAGCCGCTGTATTGGCTGTGGTCGCTGCAATTTTGTCTGTCCGACATGTACCTGTTTTACTATGCAGGATATTTTTTATAAAGATAATCCAAAGGCAGGAGAGCGGCGCCGCGTATGGGCTTCCTGTCAGGTGGATGGATATTCTGACATTGCAGGAGGACACAGCTTCCGTCAGAGCCAGGGTGAAAGAATGCGCTTTAAGGTATTACATAAAGTTGCAGATTATAAGAAAAGATTTGGATATCATATGTGTGTCGGCTGTGGACGTTGTGAAAATGTCTGTCCGGAATATATTTCCTATGTTGCATGCCTTCAGAAACTGAAAGAAAAGGAGGGAAAATAAGATGACAAATGAATATATTCCTTTCTTATCTAAGATAAAAGAAATCGTGAAGCATACAGAGACAGAATATACATTTCGTATGACATATGTGGGTGAAGTAAGACCAGGACAGTTTTTTGAAGTTTCTATTCCAAAATATGGTGAGGCACCTATTTCGGTCAGTGGTATAGGAGAAGATTATGTTGATCTGACGATACGTAAGGTTGGTAAGGTGACCGGAGAGATTTTTGAATTAAATGAGGGAAGCAGCTTTTTTATGCGTGGTCCTTATGGGAACGGGTTTAAAAAGGAGAATTATCAGGGAAAAGAGCTGATCGTGGTAGCTGGTGGAACAGGAGTATCTCCTGTGAGAGGTGTGATCAGTTACTTCGGTGAGCATCCGGATGAGGTAAAAAAATTACATACAATACTTGGATTTAAATCTCCGGAAGATATTTTATTCCGTGACGATCTGAGGAGATGGGAACAGCAGATGAATCTGGTCCTGACGGTGGACTCATCCGATGACCCTTTCTATAGAACGGGGCTAGTTACAAAATATATTCCGGAACTTGAATTGGATAACATTCATGAAACTGCAGCTATTGTTGTCGGACCGCCGATTATGATGAAATTTGCAGTGGCAGAGTTTTTTAAACTGGGAATGAAGGAAGAACAAATTTGGATATCACAGGAAAGAAAAATGTGCTGTGGACTTGGTAAATGTGGGCATTGCCGAATGAATGACACATATATTTGTCTGGATGGGCCGGTATTCTGTTATTCAGAAGGTAAAAAACTGTTTGATTAGGGAGGAAAATATAATGGATATCAATACAAAGAAACTGAAGAAAAATGCCTTCCGTGTATCAAAAGTCCGTGGGCTTACGGCTTCCAGAGTGCGTGTTCCGGGAGGCTGCTGTAATGCGGATGTCATGCAGCAGATAGTAGATATTGCCAGAAAATATGGAAATGGCCAGATTCATGTTACCACCCGTCAGGGATTTGAAATTGAAGGAATCCATATGGAAGATATGGATGAAGTTAATGAGATGCTTCAACCGATCATTGATAATCTTCAGATCAATCAAAATGAAGCAGGTACCGGGTATCCGGCATCAGGAACCAGAAATGTCTGTGCATGTATCGGAAACAGAGTCTGTCCTTTTGGAAATTATAATACAGCAGCCTTTGCGAAGAGAATTGAAAAGGCGATATTTCCTAATGATCTTCATTTTAAAATTGCACTTACAGGATGTGCCAATGACTGTATCAAGGCGAGAATGCATGATTTTGGAATTATCGGCATGACAGAGCCACAATATGACCCGAATCGTTGTGTTTCCTGTGGTGCCTGCATAAAAGGCTGTGATAAGTTATCAGTGGATGCGTTAAAGATGGAAAACTACAGGATCGTACGCAACGAAGAAAAATGTGTAGGATGTGGCGTCTGCGTGACAAAATGTCCGACCAGAGCATGGACCAGAAGTGAAAAGAAATACTATCGTCTGACACTTATGGGACGAACAGGAAAGAAAAATCCACGTCTGGGAGAAGATTTTCTGATCTGGGCAGACGAAGACACCATTATCAAAGTTATCCTGAATACCTATAAATTTGTGAAGGAATATATTGATCCCAATGCACCTGGCGGTAAGGAACATGTGGGATACATTATTGATCGTGTGGGTTTTGCAGAATATAAAAAATGGGCATTGGATGGTGTAGAGCTTCCACCTGAAACAATCGTGAAAGACAATATTTACTGGAGCGGTATATATTACAGATAATAAAAAAGACAATTATAATCATAAAGCCGATGCAGGATTTTGGAATCCGGTATCGGCTTTGTTGATTCTATATAAAGATCTTGAAAAATTTATTTGCTATGATTCATCAGTGCTTTGATGTCTTCTTCACAGATCCCGCGTGCAATCAGCAGGAAAACAACATAGATAAGCGCCCCCAAAAACACCGCAGGCAGCGCGGAAAAACGCGATTCCGGCAGCACCGCACACCATGCTTTATGTGTTAAGAGAGCCGCCACGCCACAGCAAACGGAGGCCAGAAACGGCTTTTTAAAAGTGGAAAAGAAATCTATTTTCACGCCTGCAATACGCCGTATCGCAATGCACGCCAACACACTTGCGAGCGCATAGCACACGAGCGTGCCGACAGCGCCGCCAAGCACGTTCACACGCGGCACAGCGGCGAGCGTGTAATCGAGCACGGCTTTTACGAATAGCCCAATGAGCGTCAGCACCACGGGCAGCTCCACATGGCCCATCGCCTGCAAGATGCTGTTCAGCGGCCCGCACAGCGCCGCAAAAACGGACGCCGCGCCCAAGGTCGTCAGCACGCGCCCCACGATGACCGTGCCCGGCCGTGCACCGTAGATCAGTAGTGCGGTGGGCTGCGCCAAAACGGAAAGTCCCACCCCCATCGGCAGTGCCGTCAAAAACGTAATACGCAGCACCGCTTCCACGGTGCGCTTCAGTTTCTGCGAATCCCCCGTCTGGAATGCCCGTGTCACGCTCGGCAGCGCGCTGACCCCGAACGACTGCGTTACGCTTGGCACGAGCAAAAAGAGTGTCAGCGCCATATTGTAGCAGCCGAAAAGGTAGTTCGGCACGGTTTCCGGCGCGTCGAGATTCCCTTTGGGGATCGCGCCGGCGTACATGGAAAGCAACGCTGCGGGGTCTGTCTGCACGGCATAGGCGACACGCGTCTGCAAAAATGACGCATCAATGAGTCCGGAAAAGCTCATGGCGACTGCCCCAAGCGAAATGGGCAGTGCAGTGCGCAGCAATTTTCCGGCCCAAATACGCTTGCTTTTCGGCTTCGGCGCGCGTTGCAGCATCGCTTTTGTGGCGCCGTCCCTGCGACTTTGGAAGACAAGCGTCAAAAGCCTCAGCACCGCGCCGAGCGTCACGCCGAGGATTGCGGCAGCAGCACCTAAAGCGCAGACAAGCTGACAGCCATCTGCTTTACTTTTCACGGTACAGCCAAATACCGTACCGCTCGCTTGCAGCTCCCGTGTGCCCGTATGCATCACAAAAATCGCGCCGGAAAGCCCGAAAATAAGCTTACCGAGCGACTCCGCAACCTGCGAACGCGCCGTAGGCAGCATATTGCGCAGGCCCTCAAAATAACCGCGGTACACGGAGGAAATACTACACAGCGCGGCACACGGCGCAAGCGCCAACATGGAGAAAAGTGCGCCGGGGCTTTGCACCAAGCGCGTATAAAGCGGTGCAAAACTTGCCATCAGCAGAGCACAGAGAACGCCGATGACCGAAAACACCGGCAGCGCCGCCGCTTTGATTTGCCGCACGTCACGAAAATGTCCTAAGGCGTCCTCCGCCGCAGTCAGCCGCGCCACTGCCACGGGAAAACCGACGGTGGAAAGGCTGAACAGCACGTTAAAAAAACTGTACGCCGTGCTGAAATATCCCATACCGTCTTCCGTGATGATACTCGATAACGGGATTTTAAACAACGCCCCAATGGCCTTCACCAGAAGAACGCCGAACATTAAAATGAACGCGCCGTGCAGAAATCCCTGCTGCACGCGCGCCGCGGGCCGTTTTTGCTCCATAAAACCCTTCCGTTTCAAAAAAGTTTCTCGGCGAAAGAAAAGGAAAGAGGAGGCACCTCTTTCCTTCTGGTTTTACGTCCTTGCAGGCCGGGCCCGCGTTTTCAATTATTCCTCGGTCGTTTTCTCGGTCTTGACTTCCTCGGTCGGCTCAGCCGTCTTCTCTGTCTCGATTGTGACTTCCGTCGTCTCCGGCTCTGCGGGGACTTCGGCCTTCTCGACTGCTTCGGCAGCTTCTTCCGGCTCTGCCGGTGCGTTCTCCAGCTTTGCGCCGCAGTGGCTGCAGAACATGGAATCCGTCGGCATCTTCTTGCCACATGCCGGGCAAGTCACTTTATTCTGCATGGAAGCGTACTGTGCGGAAACCGCGGAAAGCTGTGCATACAGATCATCGATACCGGCGATCTGGTCTGCAAGCTCGGCTTCGTCTGCGGAACCGGCCTTCTTGGCCTCGTAAATGAAGCGGCCAAGCTCCTGATAGCGCTTCGTAATCTCGCCGTTCAGCTCGGACATATTGATGCGCAGCTTGGACATATCCACAAACTGGCCTGCCATTTTGCCTACGGTCTGTGCAGCGGATTTTGCGTTGACAACAACATCATCAAAAATTCCCATAACAAATTCTCCTTTTGTGGTTTGGAAACGGAACCTTAAGAAGCACACCGTTTCATGTACCTTTCTTCAGTCCCATTATAGCGCAATTTGTGTCAAAAAGCAAATGACAAACCGGCAATTTTGTAAACAAAGGTTAAATTTTTCCTGACAATAACCTTAATTCGTACCGTTTTCTACTTTCGGACCCAAAAATTCACGCAGCATGGAGTTTGCAGGCACCAGTTCGGCATCAATGGGCTCAAAGCGCATCAGGCGGGCATCTAAATCGCGCGCCTTACGGTAACACGGGTTATCCTCCGGGATTTCGCGCAGAAGCGGAATGACAAGCCTGCGCAGCACACACGGTTCATAGATATGAATGGAGTTCACCGTGTAGTCTGCGGAAAGGCGGTACGGGCGGATGTATTTATCTTCGCCCGCCACCACATTATCCCACATGGCGATGGTGCGCTCCGGCATGGTATCGCGGGAACGGATATCACGCGAGATGCGGCGCACAAGGCGAATATCCATCGGCGAAATGACCTCGCCGTTGATGTCCTTGATCTGCTGCTTCACGCTGACATACAGCTTTATGGTGCTGCCCTCCGGCAGATCACGTGTAAAAATGGGGTTCAGCGCGTGCAGACCCTCCATGATAACGAACCCGCGGTCGCTGACATCGAGCTTTCTTGCCGCAAGCGTTCGGGTCTTCGTTGTAAAATCGTACTCCGGCAAAAGGCAGGAGCCGCTGTGAATGACGGAATTCAAACAATCCCGAATAAGCGCAATGTCGAGCGCGTCCACGGTCTCATAGTCCTTTTCGCCGTTCGGCAGCACGGGCGTTTCGTCCGGGCCAAGGTAAAAATCGTCAAGCGAGACAATCTCGGCGTGCACACCGAGCTTGCCGAGCTCGCGCTGCAATAAATGCGCCGTGGTCGTCTTGCCGCTGGAGGACGGCCCCGCCAGCATGCACACCTTCGCGGTTTTGTAATGCGTCACAATGTTGCGCGCAATGTTTTCGATGTGCTCGTGATAGGAATCCTCCACCTCATCGATCATGACCTGCGGGTTCAAAAGCGCCGCGTCGTTAATCTGCTCTAAGTGATTGATATATTTAATGTAACCGCTTGCGAAATTGCTCATATTGCTTCGCGATGCCCTCCTTTCGTTCGAGAATCTCCGGGTAACGGCTGATATATTCATACGAATATTTGAAGTTAAAAATTCGTGAAAGATCTTCGGAATACGGGTTCTTAAGCTTCGTCACGCCGCCTGCGCCGCACGCCAGCACCGTTTCGGTCTCATCCATCGTGAAAATGTTATATGCACACTCGGTGCCCGGCTTTGCCCAGCCCGTATTCTCCAAATTGCCCGCCATGCGGCTTTGGCGATAGAGATAATACGGCTCAAGCCCCCGCTCTGTCAGCCGCTTTTCGGCATAAGCCATCATGCGGTCGGCAAGCGCGGCATCGGCGTGGGCCTTGTTGATCTCGCCGCTCTGCGTGATGAACGAGGAGCGCTTCAATGCGAGCGCGTGCACCGTCACGTTCTCAGGGTCAAGCGCAATGACCTTTTCGATTGTGTCACAGAACGTCTCATACGTGTCACCCGGCAAGCCGACAATGAGGTCCATATTGATATTCGTAAAGCCCGCTTCCCGCGCGAGGTGAAACGCATCCACAGTCTGCTGCGCCGTGTGGCGGCGGCCGATGTTTTCGAGCACGTTGTCCTGCAAGGTTTGCGGGTTGATGCTGATACGCGAAACGCCGCTTTTAAGCAGCGCATCCAGCTTTGCACGGTCAATGGTATCCGGGCGGCCGGCCTCCACCGTAAGTTCCTCGCACTGCGACATGTCGAACGAATCTTTCACAACGCGGATCATCTCGGAAAGCTGCTCTGCGGAGAACGTCGTGGGTGTGCCGCCGACATACACAGCGCGCAGGTTTAAGCCCAAAGCATCGGCGACTTTCGCCGTCTCTTTCAGCTCTTCCAAAAGCAGGCGGTGATATTCCGGGATCTGTTTCTTGGCCTTTTCCACGCTCTGCGAAACGAACGAGCAGTACGCGCAGCGCGTGGGGCAGAACGGCACGGAAATGTACAAAGAGTAGTCGTTTTCACGCACTTTATCCGTAATGGGCTTTTGTGCGCGCAGGGTGCGCACCGCAAGTGCCGTTTTTTCGTTTGAGACGAAATACTTTTCGCGGAACAGCCTTGCCGCTTCCGCTTCGCCGTGCTGTTCGGTCAGCTGACGCAGAAGCTTAATGGGGTGAATGCCCGTCAGCATGCCCCAGCGCGGCATTTTGCCCGTGTGGGCGCAAAATGCATCAAATAATAAAGACACCATGCCGTATTCGGTCTCTGCGCCTACTTTTGCTTTGCGCTCCGTTTTGCCGTCTGCGTCTTCGATGCGCACGATATATTCGCCGTTTTCTTCGGCGGTGTACACCGTGCGGTTTTCATCGCTCGGCATAAATTCGTGCTGTACCGTGACTTTGTCAAACGGGTAAAACACGCGGCAGAGGTTTTCCGCCTCATAGTGATAAGGGTGATCGATAATATATAAAACCATACATTTTCCTTTATAAATACGGATTTCGGCGCTTTTCGTCTTCCAGCGTCGTCACGGGGCCGTGGCCGCCGCAGATATCGGGATTTCCGGGCAGCGCCGCAAGTTTTTTCAGAGACTCGCGCAGCTCGGCACTGTTGCCGGTTGGCAGGTCGCACCGCCCGACGGAGTAGCCCATCAGCGTATCGCCCGTAAACACGGCGTCCGGCGTAATGTAGCTCACGCCGCCTGCGGTGTGGCCGGGCGTGTGCAGCACCGTGACCGG